>Ga0209415_10007050_pt1 | contig 19739 bp, 10 predicted proteins | sample PeaSoiSIISIP2007_FD_187696 | JGI IMG/M metagenome (GOLD analysis project Ga0209415, IMG submission 187696) | Peat soil microbial communities from Weissenstadt, Germany - SII-SIP-2007 (SPAdes) (version 2) | ecosystem: Environmental > Terrestrial > Soil > Wetlands > Peat | place: Germany... | reverse complement strand
GACGTACACGGTGGGCTCAGGAGGCTTCTCGAGGCTCCGGTAGTGCGCGTCGGCGACAACACCCACCACGGTGAGCAGGCGCATGTCGCCATCCATGTTGCCAAACTCGATGGTCCGCCCCAGAGGGTCCCGGTTGGGCCAAGTGGCGCGCGCTATCGATTGGCTGACCACTGCAACCTGAGGCGCAGCGGGGCCGTCGCGCTCGTCAAATAAACGACCGTTGAGTAGAGGAATCCCCAGCGCCTTGAAATAGCCTTCGCTCGCCACGCAGTAATCCGCGCTGGCACCCGGAGCAGTGACCCAGAGGTGGTTTTCCTGCTCTGCTGCTTCCGGCTTGCTGAGGTCGATCTCCGGCGGGCGGTCAAGTAGCAGGAACTTGCCATCGGCGCAATCCCCCGCCTCCCCGAGAGGCAGATTCGAGACCCCACCGACTTCCTCGACGCCAGGAATCGAGCGCAGGCGGTCGAAGAGATGGCTCATAAGGGCGGCTGGCTTGGTGTCTTGGACGTATTCCGTGATGGAAGCCGCTGAGGTGGGCATTGAGCCTGGCATCTCAAGCTCCATCGTTACAATGTTCGCGGTGCGGAAGCCAGGATTGACGGAGAGCACGCGGAGCAAGCTGCGACCCAGCAGTGCGGCGCCGGCGAGCAGGACTAGCGTCACGGCCACCTGGGCTCCAACCAGACCGCGGGCCAGGCGCTGCGAAGCGATCGAGCCGGTAGATCCGCGACCTCCCTCCGCCAGCGCCGCCTGCGGATCGGCTGCCGTTGCCCGGAGCGCCGTCAGCACTCCCAGTCCGACCGCCACGAGAACGCAAAGTCCCAGCGCGAACGCCAGCACCGGCAAACTGATCGAAACTTCGTCGAGCCGCGGCAAGCCTGCTGGGGCAAGCGCAAGCAGGGTGTCTACGCCCCAAAGCGCCAGCAGCACGCCCAGGGCGCTACCCGTAAGTGATAGCAAGAGCGATTCTGCCAGGAACTGACGGACCAAGCGCCCTCGCCCCGCCCCCAGCGCGGCGCGGACGGCCAGCTCCCGCTGGCGTTCCGCAGCCCGTGCCAGCGACAGGTTAGCCACGTTGGCGCACCCCACCAGCAGCAGAAAGCCGACGGCCGCCAGCAGGATCAATAACGCGGGGCGGACACTCGTGGTGAGCGCGGCGCGCAGGGGCATTACGCTGGCGTCCCTCATATCGATTTCAGGCTTGTACTGCTGGTAGAGACCGTGCGCGAGCGTGGAAATCTCACTGCGGGCCAGCGCCAGGCTCACGCCGTCGCGCAGCCGCGCCACCGCCATCGCCCAATTGTGCGAGGTGCGGCTGGGCGTCTCGCCCCAGAGCTCTGCCGGAGTCCAGAGGTCGCTGCGAGCGGGGAAACCGAACCCGGGCGGCATCACGCCCACGACGGCGACGCTCCGGTTCTCCATTCTAAGCTTAAGCTGGGAGAGATCAGTCGTGCTGCCCAGGTGCTCCCGCCAATAGCCGTAGCTTGCGATTGCTGCCGGCCTGCCCCCCTCGTGCAGCTCTTCCTCGGAGAAGCTGCGGCCTAGCACAGGCGCCACGCCCATGACGTGGAAGAAGTCGCGCGAAACGCTGGCGACGCCCACCCGCGCCGATGCGGAGCCGCTGGAAACCGTCACCTCCCAGTTAGACAATTTCGCCATGCCCACGAAACTGCGGTTCGCGGCGCGCAAGTCGTCAAAGTTGGGGTCTGTGAATTGCATCAGGTGGCCGTCGGCAGCTACCTCTCGGATGCTCACAAGCTGCTCGGGCTTGGAATAAGGCAGGCTGCGCAGAAGCACGCCGTAAACCACGCTGAAGATAGCCGTAGTGGCGCCGATGCCCAGCGCCAGCGTCAGCACCGCCACGGCCGTGAAGCCGGGGTTCTTCACCAGCATACGGACGCCGTAACGCAGATCGTGAAGTAGAGTGTTCATCATCGTCTCCCTGTTCGAGAAGTGGCTAGTGCTTAGCGCCCAGTGGCTACTCAACTTGCTACCCGTCGGGGAGTTCAGGGAGGGCCGCCCTTGAATTCCATAGTCAGGGAAGCAGAAGCTCCCCTAGCTGCGGAGGGTCTCTGATCGCATAGTCTACGGACGGTCATGAAACTGCTTCTAACCACGGGCGCCCGTGCTTGACATATTTCCATACATGGCATATTGTTTTCCGTATGAAAACCACATTGATCATTCCTGACCCGGTCTTTCGGGACTTGAAACAACAGGCCACGAAGCGTGGTACGACGATGTCGGAGCTGGCGGCAGAGCTGCTGCGCAAGGGATTGTCGGAGCGCCCCAAACCGGCCCGCCTTCCGCCATTGCCCAGCTTTAGCACCGGGCGTCCCCTCGTGGATATCGCAAACCGCGAGGCGCTTTTTGACTTGCTCGATCGCGAACATGACGAGGAGCTATACCGGCAAGCAAGAAAGAAGGGCTGAGCGTGTTCGTCGTTGATACGAACCTCCTCATCTATGCGGCTATCGACGATCTTCCAATCCACGACCGGGCTCGCCTCCTGGTCGATGAGTGGAGGAATTCGTCTGAAGCCTGGCTGATCACTTGGTCGGTTGCGTACGAGTTCCTGCGAGTCGTTACTCATCGGTCGGCACTCCCCCACCCTTTGAGTTTCGCTGAGGCGTGGAGTTTCATTGAGAGCCTCCGCGCGGCTCCCTCGTTCGGAATCCTAGTGGAAACCGAGCGGCACGCCGAGGTGGTTCGTGAACTTACGCGCGAGTACCCGCGCATCTCCGGCAACCGATTGCACGATCTCCATATCGCCGCCCTCATGAGGGAGCACGGTGTTGTGGAGATTCGCACCGCTGATGTAGGCTTCCACCAGTTCAAATTCCTCCGGGTCGTGAACCCGGTCTGATTCCGAATCGAAAATCGAAATTCGAAGCTCGAGAATCGTTTTACGGCTCGTCTACGGGCCTACGAAAAACCGCGAACCGGCTACTAACCGCTAACTAACTACTGGCCACTCGCCACTGCTTTACTCGTGCCGCAGCACTTCGATGGGATTCACCCGTGTGGCTCGGCGGGCGGGGAGGTAACACGCCAGCAGGGCGATCACCGCCGCAGCTACGGCGCCCGTGCCCAGGCAAAGTGGATCGTACGGCTTGACTCCGTAGAGGTAGCCGGCCACCAGACGGCCGACGCCCACGGCGGTAAACATGCCCACCAAGACGCCCGCCAAGGCCAGCCTGAGTCCGCGGAGCAAAAAGAGCGTCTTGAGCTGTCGAAGGCCGGCGCCAAGGGCCAAGCGGATACCGATTTCGCGCGTGTGGCTTTTCACAATGAATCCAACCACTCCATAAAGACCAATCGCGGCAAGAAAAACTCCCAGCAGGCTTAGGACGGCCATCAACCGAGATTCGAAGACCAGGTCAAAGGTGGACAAATCGAGCAGACTACGGACGGTATCGACGCCGACGATGATCAGGGTTGAACGGTAGTTGTGGATTTCCCGCCGCAGCAGGGAGATCACCGCGCCAGGCTTCTGCGAAGCCTCCACGATCAGCGCGCCCCCGTTGAATTGCGACTGCGCATAGGGGAGATACATGTATGGGGCAGGATCCTCGCGCAACCAGTTAGTCTTGGCATCCTCGGCGACGCCGACGATCAGTGTATCCTCCTTACCAAGCTTAATGAATTTACCCAGCGCATCGTCGTGTGGCCAGAAGCGGCGCGCCATGAACCGGCTGACGATGACAACTTTTTGTGACTGGGGACCCTCCGCAAAGGTGAAGTCGCGCCCCTCGAGGATATGGGTCCCGACCGTTTGAAAGTAATTCGGGCCGACGGCGTTCAAGTTGATGGGAATGCTCGACTGGCCTTCGGGAAGCTGAAAGCCAGGAATGGAAACCGCCTCGTTCGCTCCTCCACCCGAGCCGCTCAGCAGCATGCGCATGGCGTAGGTTGCGCGCTTAACTCCCGGCAGGCTCGCAGCGCGCTGCGCGAGGTCGGGCAGGAATTTCACTCCTTGTGGTCCGGCGACGTTCAAGACGACAAGGTTTCTGCGCGTATCGAAGCCGGCGGGCAGGTCTCGGACCGTAGAGAGACTGCGGAAAAAAAGCAGCGAGATCGTCATCACGACGACCGAAAGAGCCATTTGACCTACCACGAGCAGGTTCCGCGCCGTAAAGCGGCGGCTTCCCCGCACGAGCACCGCCTCTTCACCTTTGAGGACCCCTGCCAGGCCCACTTTCCAAGCGCGGAAGGCGGGAGTGAGTGTAAACAATACAGTGGCGAGAAGCGCGATGCCGGCGGTGAACCCAAGTTCCCGCAAGTCAACGCGCATGTCCGGCCCAAGAAAGGAATAAGCTGCCGGCATGAGAGCTCTCTGCACGCTCATCAGCCAAGCAGTGAGCGTGAGGCCGAGGGCGCCCCCCGCGGCAGAAAGTAGCAGGCCTTCAGCCAGGAATTGCCGAAGCAGTTGCCATCGGCCGGCGCCCAATGCGACCCGGACGGCCGATTCCCGCCACCGGGTTTCGGAGCGTGCCAGGAGCAAGCCCGCAATGTTCGAACAAGCGATCAACAGCACCAGGCCCGGGATTGCCATCACCAAAAGGCTGGCGAGGAGCATTTTGCGCTCGTCCATGGTTTCGGGACTGAGCTGGTAGGTTCTGCCGCGGTTAGTTTCCGGGTAAATCGCGGCCAAGCTGCGACTGAAGGCATCGAGCTCAGCGGAGGCTTGCGCGGGCGTTACCCCGTCTCTCAAGCGAGCCGCGGCTTCATACCACCGATCTCCCCGCTTCGGAGGATGCGCGGCGTCGAATGCGACGGCGTCAGAAGTCAGGAGCCAGATGTCGGTGGGGACGTACCGCGCGAGTCCCCGGAAATGCGGCGGCGTTACTCCGATTACTGTTGCGGTGTGACCCGTCAGCTTGATTTCTTTGCCGATGATCCCGGGAACACCTCCCAGGGGACCTTGCCAAAGGCGATAGCTGATCACCACACCGAGCTGAGACTGGGGTGTGTTGTCCAGTTCGGGCGCGAAAACACGCCCCAGCAGAGGCTTCACCCCCGTGACCTTGAAATAGTCCGGCGAAACTTCATCCACAAGAACCATGCTGGACTCATCGAGAGAATTGACGAAGCGGGACTGACGAGAGTAAATCGCCACGCTGGAGAAAGATTTCACCTGCTGGCCAAGGTCCTGGTAATCGGGATAGGAAAAACCGGTCTCGAAGCCCTGAGGGCTCTTGATTTGGAGCTGGACGAGCTGCTCAGGGTTGGCTACGGGAAGAGGGCGCAAGAGGAGGGCATCCAGCATCGTGAAAATCGCCGAGTTAGCCCCGATGCCCAGCGCCAGCGTCAGCACCGCCACGGCGGTGAAGCCAGGGTTCTTGGCCAGCATGCGCAGACCGTAACGCAAATCTTGAAGAAGAGCATTCATGATGCCTCCTTAGCGGGGAAAAAGCCGAAACTCGAAAATCGCCTCCACTTCCAATTTCTCTCCCTAAACGGGGAGAGGAACAAGGGCAATGCATCAGCAATCGTCGATCACGTGCCAGTGCGGACCGAGTGCAATTTAATCGGCAGCACCCTTGCGTAAGCCTTGAAATCAGGATCCGTCGTGAATATGTTCCACTTCCGGCCTAGGGCAACCTGGCAAATCAACGCGTCTACAACGGAAGCCACGATTCCCACCGCCCGGCAGTCGTTACTGGCCCTGGCCGCTGCCTCGTAGTCTGTGGTTTCGATCGGCACGTCGGGAAAAGCCCGAAGGGCCAAGCGGAGCTTCTCGTACTGTGCCGCCGATCTAATTCCTGACAACAGCTCCTGCCGTACCAGCCCGATGACGCGAACGCGTCCCTCACGCGTCAGATCTGCCAGTTCGTCCACGATCAACCGCTCCGGTGCGGTTAGTCCCTCGGGCTTTCGACGCAGTGCCAGGGACCACACCGAGGTGTCCACCAAAACATTCATGCTCGTTTCCGCCGCTCGCGCTTGTAGTCATAGGTCCGGTCATACTCGACAGTTCCGAAAAGTGAGAGAATCTGCTGTTGCTTGCGGCGCTGCACGTATTCGTCCAGTGCCGCATTGACGGTTTCCTTCTTGGTGCGGTGATGCCCCAGCTTCTGGGCCTCGGCAATCAAGCGATCATCAATAGCAAGGTTCGTCGGCATAGTTTCCTCCACACACAATTCTACACAATCTACTGTGTAAAGGCCAGCCTCCCCTTGAAGATTGACGGCGGCCACATAGGCCGCTCCCGTCGTCGCCGGGGAATCGACCTCTCTCCAACCTGACACCCGATACCCGGCGCCTATTCGTACCGCAGCGCGACCAGCGGGTCGACCTTGGTCGCCCGACGGGCTGGGATATAGCACGCCAGAATCGAGATTGCCGCCAGCAGCAGCGGAACCACGGCGAACGTCAGGACGTCAGTGGGATGAACGCCATACAACAAAGTTGCCAGGAACCGAGTGAGCGCGAAGGCTCCGCCTAGTCCCGCGGCGATGCCAATCAGCGTCAGAACCAATCCTTGCCCCAGAACGAGTCTCAAGACGTGGCGCCGTTCCGCTCCTAGAGCCATGCGGACGCCGATTTCGCGGGTGCGTTGGGCGACCGAATAGGACATGACGCCATAGATTCCAACCAGCGACAGAACCAAGGCCAAGGCTGCGAAAACGCCCAGGAGGATCATATGAAAGCGTCGACCTGCGAAGGATGCTGAAAGTCGCTGTTCCATAGATTGCACTTCGGTGAAAGGCAGATCCTTATCAACGGACCAGATCGCTTGGCGCACCGAAGAACTGACGGACATGGGTTCGATTTTCGTGCGGACGACAAAAGCCATGCCCCTTTCCGGACCCATGGCGAAGGGAAAATAAGTGGCCGGGTACAGGTCGCTGTCCCACCCAAAGAACCTTTGATCCGCCACCACGCCCACAACCTCCCACCAGTCACCGCCGTAAGCCGCGGCTTTCATCCGCTTGCCCACCGCCGCTCGCCCGCCGAAGAATTCGCGGGCCATGGTTTCGTTGATGACGACAGACTTCGCTTTGTCGTTGTTGTCTTGTTCAGTCAAGTATCGGCCCGCTATGAGGGGCGTCTTCAGCGCTTGGAAATATGCTGGACTGACGGGATCATAGATGGTATCTGGAGCTTCGTTGGGATTGCTCGGCTCGTGACCTTCCACATAAAAGGGCCCGTCAGTTTCGGTCCCAAACGGGGGCAGGGTATTGCTGATTGCCACCGATTGAACGCCAGGGCAAGCGCGGATGCGATCCAGCGCCTCGCGATAAAACGCAAATACATGGGACTGCTTTGGATACCGACTGTCGGGAAGGGAGATCTGAAACGTCAGAAGATTACTGGCGTCGTAACCAGGCTGGGTATTCAGTAAGCGAATAAAGCTGCGAACCAGAAGGCCTGCACCCACCAGCAGGACGAGCGATAAAGCGATTTCCGCCACCACCAAAACGTTGCGCAGATTTCCGCCACTTGTTCCTCCCAGGCCCGCCCCGACGGATTCTTTCAGGGATTCGTTCAGGCGCAATTTGGAGGCATGCCGGGCCGGTGCAATGCCCAAGACGATTCCAACTAGAAAAGATATGGCAAGCAGAAATCCCAAGACGTGTAAGTCGATATGAATGTTGTTGACATCCGGAATGCTGTCCGGTTTGAGGGCGCGGAGCAGGTTAAGGCTCCACGTCGCCACCAAGATCCCAAATCCTGCTGCAAGGAAAGACAAAACAAGACTCTCGGTAAGGAACTGGCGAATTAGCCGGAGACGACCGGCGCCCAGCACCGTCCGGAGCGCTATTTCCTTTCGTCTCTTCGTCGCCCGGGCGAGTAGCAGATTAGCCACGTTGGCGCAAGCTATAAGCAGGACAAACCCAACCGATCCGAATAGCACGAGCAAGGCCGGCCGGATGAATTGTACGAGGCGTTCCTTGAGTAGGATGAGTTGAACTCCGACTCCCTGGTTCGAGTCCGGGTAGGCGGCTTCAATACGCCGGGCGACGGTGCTCATTTGCGCCTGCGCCTCCGCCAGCGTTACACCGGGCTTCAATCGTGCGATCGCCCGAAGATAATGGTTCGCACGCGGATGATGGGCGGTGTCAATTACGATGGGCGACCAGAATTGGACCCAACTCGGATAAGCGAAACCGCGCGGTGCCACCCCCACAATAGTGTAGCTTTCCCCGTCGAGTGTAAGGTTATTGCCGAGCACATTCGGGCTCGAGCCAAAGCGGTTTTTCCAGAGGTCGTAGCTCAAAACCGCAACATGGTTGTGGCCCGGCTGGTCTTCTCCTTCCATAAAGCCTCGACCCCACTCCGGCCTTGCGTCGAACAGCTTGAAGAAGTTTGCGGACACCAGCGCACCGGGAAGGATTTCGGGCTCTCCCTTCCCGGTTAGAGTAAATCTATCTGTCCAGATGGCAGACATGTGATCAAAGACGTTGTTCTGACTCTTCCAGTCCAGAAAATCCGGCGCTGAAATCGGGATGGGATGATTGAATCTGGGATGGGTTGTGCCAAGCCACACCAAGCGATCGGGGTGCTCATACGGCAAGGGAGTCAAGAGCGTGGCGTTGATGACACTGAACATGGCGGCATTCACCCCCACGCCTAAAGCCAGAGTCAGCACGGCCACGGCCGCGAAACTTGGATTCTTCGCGAGGGTTCGGATGCCGTAGCGGAAATCCTGTGACAAGGTACCCATGTTGCGTCTCCAATTCGATTATCGGGAGACCGAGCAATCGGGTGATCGGGTTATCGGGCGAACAAGAGCGCACCCAAGTTTGCACCTTGGATTCACGGCGATAGCGCCTCTTTGCGGATCACGGGAGGCGGAGACCCGCGGGGCCGCAGTCGACCGCTCACCGGGCGCACACAACCCGTGCGCCACGATACGAATCGGCTTTTTGTTCACCCGATCACCGGATCACCCGATCGCCCGACTACTTTGTTTCTTCCACGATCTGACCATCGAAGAGGTGGATGGTCCGGTCGGCGAACTCCGCGTAACGCGGATCGTGAGTGACCATGCAGATGGTGGCGCCTTCGCGGTGAAGCTCACGCAGCAAATCCATCACCGCCTCGCCATTCTTCGAGTCCAGGTTGCCGGTGGGCTCGTCGGCCAGCAGAATCGACGGCTTCCCAGCCAGTGCGCGAGCCACGGCCACACGCTGTTGCTGACCCCCGGAGAGTTGCGAGGGATAATGCTTCATGCGATGTGACATGCCTACCCGCTCGAGCGCCTCGTGGACACGTTGTTTACGCTCGGTGGAAGGCATGCCGCGGTAAGTCAACGGCAACTCTACGTTTTCATAGACGTTCAGGTCGCCGATGAGATTGAAAGCCTGAAAAATGAACCCAATTTCGCGGTTGCGAATTCGGGTGCGCTGCGATAGCGAGAGGTCTTCCACCCCCGTGCCGTTTAAAGTGTACTTGCCTCCGGTGGGCGAATCGAGCAGCCCCAAAATCGAAAGTAGGGTGGATTTCCCGCACCCCGAAGGACCCGCGATGGAAAGGTATTCGCCCTTCTTGATCTCCAGGTGGATACCCGAAAGAGCGTGGGTTTCCACTTCTTCGGTGTAAAACACCTTCGTTACACCTGCCAGTATAATCAGCTCGGCACCATTGGATTTACTTCGCTCCGGGTTGCGTGGAGCAGTCGCTTCGACTTCCGAGTTCGATTCCATCTTTATCTCCTTTTCTAAGCTATCAGCCGTCAGCTCAACGCGAGCTGGCATACTGCCTTTCAATAAGTTCGGTCGAAAGACATCCTTTCTCTCATTTCCCTTCTCCGTTCAAGCCGACGCCTGGCGCCTGACCCCCGGCACCTATTCGTACCGCAGCGCGACCAACGGATCGACCTTCGTTGCCCGGCGTGCCGGGATGTAGCTGGCCAGCACTGCCACAGCGAGCAGCGCTGCGGAAACGACAGCATAGGTCAAAAGGTTGGTGGCGCGAACTCCCGAAAGCAGGCTCGACAGAAACCGGCTCAAGGCGAGGGCGCCGGCAAACCCAATCCCAATCCCCACCGTTACTAATGCCACTCCTTGCGCCACTACCATGCGCAGGACGTCACCCCGCCTTGCTCCTAGCGCGATTCGAATGCCGATTTCGTGGGTGCGCCGCGCGACGTGGAAACTCAGCACGCCGTAGATCCCGACGGCGGTCAGGAACAGGGCGACGCCTGCGAATACCCCCATCAGCAGCGCATTGAACGCCGGGCGGGCAACGTTGCGCTCCACAATATCGGACATCGCCTGGACCTGCAACACGCGCTGGTCCGAATTCACGGCGGCGACGGCTCCGCGGAGCGCCGCCCCGAGTGCCAAACTTCCGTCGGCGCGAACCACAAACGCCGTCGTGCCCAGCGGCCTGAATAGCTGTGAGGCGGGCACATAAACGGTGGTGGGCTCCTCCTCATCGACTGCCAGGTTCTTAACGTCGGCCACCACGCCAACCACCTCGCGGGCGGGTTCCAGCACCTCGGGGAATTGACGCCCTCGGTATTCCCCCACTACTATGCGATCTCCGATCGGGCTCTTCCCCTTCCACCACGCGCGCGCCACCGTTTCGCTTACGATCGCCACCGGGGTCGACAGCAGGGAATCCGTTTCCTGGAAGCCTCGTCCCTGGATGATGGGAATGTGCATGGTCTGGAAATACTCGGGAGTGGTGGCCCGGTACTCCATTCCGCCGATACTATGCTCGGGGCGTCCCTCCTGTTGAGTCGGCAAATTGTTGGGTCCAGACAACGGAAGCTGATTGATCGCGGCGGCAGAAACCACGCCAGACGCCATCCTGATGCGGCGAAGCACCTCCTGCTGGAACGTCCAGATCTGGGGCGCAGTGAGCTTAGCCGCCGGTGCAAACGGTGTGGCCATAGTGTAGACGTGGCGGGGATCAAACCCCAATTTCTGCTGGTGGAGGTAGTAGAGGGTCTCCATCAACAGCCCCGCACCCACCAGCAGCATCAAGGATAGTGCCGCCTCGGCGACCACCAGAACGCTCCGCATGCGGTTGTGAAACGTGCCCCTTGCTCCGCGTGCGCCGCCTGCTTTAAGCGTGTCTTTCAAGTCCAGTTTTGAGGCCTGCCAGTAGGAGGTGAACCCGAACACGAGGGTGGTGGCTACTGCTAAAAGTAAGGTAAATGCGAGTACGCGTCCATCCAGCCCAACGCTCGCAGATGAGGGAATGTTCCAAGGAATCGAGGAAATCAACGCCTTCATCACCCAACCGGCGGCAAGCAGGCCCGCGGCGCTGCCGATCAGGGCAAGCGTCAGGCTTTCGCTCACAAACTGCCGGAGCAGTTGCCGCCGGTCGGCGCCGAGCGCCAGGCGAATCGACACTTCGCGCTGTCGAGCGCTGGTCCGCGCCATGACCAGGCTGGCGACGTTGGCGCAGGCAATCAGAAGCAGAAAACTGACCGCTCCGAAAAGCACGAGCAGGCTCGTGCGCAAGTCGCCGGCCAGCCATTTCTGGTAGCTCTCGAGCTGGATGCCCCGCTGTCCTGACTGGGCAGAACCTTGCCGGTGAAATTGGTCGAAGACCACGTTGATGTTGGCTTGTGCCTGAGCGTAACTGTTTCCTGGACCGAGGCGAGCGATCACCCGCGTGTTCATCCCGGTGTCCTCAATGCCGCTCCCCAGTCGTAGTGGAGTGAGAACCTCCGCGGGCTGCTCAATGAATGTAAAACCCGGCGGCATCACTCCCACCACGGTGTAGACGTTGTTGTCAATCTCAAGTTGGCGGCCAATGACCGCGGGGTCCGCTCCAAATGAATTCCGCCAGAGCGAGTCGCTCAGCACAACCACCGGCGCACTGCCGGGCCGAGTCTCTTCCCGCAGGATGCCACGGCCGATGGCCGGACGAACGCCCAGCACCGGAAAGAAGCCATCCGTTACGCGCAGGGATTTAATCCACTCGCTGGTGTTGCCGCGCTTTATTGAGACCTCCCCGCCACCGCGAAATCCTGCCACAGCCGCGAAGGCGCCGCTGTGGTCCCGATAGAACTCAAATTCCGGACCGGTCAGGGTGTCATTCAACCTTCCGTCGTTCCACTCCAGACTTACTTGGACGATTTCATTGGGCTTAGGATAGGGCAAAGGTCGAAGCAGTACTCCATTCACCACGCTGAAGATGGCGGTATTGGCCCCGATGCCGAGCGCCAGTGTCAAGCACGCCACAGCCGTGAAGCTGGGGTTTTTCGCCAGCATGCGGAGGCTGTAGCGTACGTCGTGGAGTAGTGCGTTCAATTTGCCCTCCTCATCGGGAGATCGGGTGATCGGGTGATCGGGTGAACAAAAGTATTATGTCGATGGGTTGCGAGAACGTAATAGCCCGCTCGGGCCAAAACTTGGTTGTGTTCTTTGTTCATCAGATCACCCGATCTCCCGATCGTCCGATTACTCATATCTCAGCGCCACCATCGGATCCACCCGCGTCGCGCGATGGGCGGGGATATATGCCGCCACTGCCGCGACCAGCGCCAGCAGAAGCGTGAACGAAGCGAAAATGGGAACATCAAGCCGCACCACCCCGAAGAGCAGGCTCGAGAGAACCCGCGTGAGCGCCAGCGCCGCGGGCACCCCGATGGCCAGCCCGATGATCGTCAGCTTGATTGCATAGCCCACCACCAACCTCAACACGGAGACGCGCTCCGCTCCCAGCGCCATACGCACCCCGATTTCATGGGTGCGTTGGGTTACGGAATAGCTCATGAGCGCATAAATTCCGCAAGCAGCGAGCAAAAGCGCAACAACGCCAAAAGCAAACATCATGCGCGCCGAGGCCTCCACGCCGCTAACGTTGTCAGAGATGAGCTGCGCGAGCGTCCGCATGTCGTAAGGAGGATCATCCGCACTCACGCTGCGTACTTGCGCTCGCGCGGCCGCGGCCAAGGCAACCGGATCACGCGATGTCCGCACCACGACGCACGAAGACGCCATTGGCAATTGAGCGAACGAAAAGTAGGCGGTCAGGTACAGGGTGGGATCGAACGGCGAATCCTGAGTGTCCCCTACCACGCCAACGACAGTCCTCCATGGTTCGCCGCTTTCTGCCTGGCCGAACTTTATGCGCTTTCCCACCGCATTCTGATTCGCCCAGATCCGATTGGCCATGCTTTGGCTGACCACAACGGTGGGCGGAGCATTCGGGCCGTCTTCACTACCGAGAAGCCGGCCCCTCAACAACGGTATGCGCAGGGCGTAGAAAAAGTCGGGCGAAACAGACTGCATCACGGCCGTCCGCATCTCGCCGGGGGCGGCGGGAGCTTGGCCCTCAGCGGTATATTCCGTCCAGTTCCAGGACCAGCCAGAAGGCAGGCTGGTGGCCGCGGCCGCCGATTCTACGCCGGGCAGGGCCCGTAACTTCTCGATCACCTGCCTGTAAAACTCCCTCACGCGCGCGTTCTCCTGATCTTTTGACGTAGCTCCGGCCTTTAGAGCTTGTTCGGAGACTAATGAAGGCGTGGCATTTACTGGTTTTGTGCTGGGAGGGACCGGGGCAGCGGGGGCGAGAGCGATGCGGAAGGTTAGCACGTTATTTCGATCGAAGCCCGGATACTTATTCAGCAGCGTGCCAAATCCCTTCACCATCAGGCCCGCGCCCACTAGTAAGACCAGAGCCAGCGCGATCTCGCTGACCACCAGCAGCGCGCGCAAGCGCTGCCGCCCCGGGCCCGCGCTCGAGCCGCGAGTACCTTCCTTGAGGGTCTCATTCGGGTCAGGATTTGAAACGTGCAGGGCCGGCGCAAGCCCGGCAAGGATTCCGGTGAGAAGTGCAACCGCGAGCGTGAAAGCCAGCACCGTGGAATCAATTTGCTGGTGCTTGATTCCCGGGATATGGGCGAGGATGAAGGGCGGGATGGTGCGCTGCAGCATTTGGCTTCCCCATCCGCCAAACAGCAATCCCGCCGCGCCACCGAGCAAGGCCAGGGTGACACTCTCGGCGAGTAACTGACGCACGATCTGCCACCGGCTGGCGCCCAGAGCGCGGCGCAGCGCTAGTTCCTTTCCCCGCGCGGTGGCTCGGGCCAATTGGAGATTCGCCACGTTCGCGCAGGCAAGTAGCAGGACGAACACCGCGGAACCCATGAGCACCGAAAGGAACTGGCGAGTGCCATAGGTCAGATCCTCGACCAGCCCCAGCACTCTCACGCTGTGCCCCGTGTTCGTCTCCGGGTACTGTTGCGCCAGCCGCGCCGAGATGGTCTGGAGATCGGCCTCTGCTTGCGCCAGAGTCGTTCCGGACTTTAGGCGGCCGATCACCTCCAAATAGTGGCTGGCTCGGTCAGCGTTCTCGGCGGCGCTAAGCTCGAGCGGTGCCCAGGCCTCGCTGCCCACCGGATAATCGAAGTCCGCGGGCATGATGCCGATGACAGTGAATGTTTGCCCGTTCAAGTGCAGGCTCTCGCCGACGACGCCCGGGTCAGCTCCAAGATGCCGTTGCCAAAAGCCGTGGCTGAGAACCACGACGGAAGCGTGGCCGGGCTTGAAATCCTCTGCTGTGATGGCGCGTCCAAGCTGCGGCGGCATTCCCAGCAGGGAGAAGAAGCCCGAGGTAACTTGATAGCCCTCGACACGCTCCGCAACACCAACGCCGGTCAGGTTAACATTCCATCCGTGGCTGGCGGCAAGCATCTCGAACCCTTTATTCTGCTCCTGCCAATCCCGCAGATTTGCCGGCGCCGCATTGATGTGGTATTCATTCTGCTTCGGCGCTGTCTCCCAGACGTCGACGATGCGGTGCAGGTCCTTAAAGGCAAAGGGACGAAGCAGCATGCCATTGACGGAACTGAACATGACGGTATTGGCGCCAATGCCCAGCGCCAGCGCGATCACTGCCACCGCCGCAAAGCCGGGGGCCTTGGCCAGCATGCGAATTGCGTAGCGAACGTCCAGGAGCAGAGTCGACATCACTCACCTCGATTACCAGCAAGCTATCAGCCGTCAGCTTTCAGCTTTCCGCAGGCAAACCATCGACCTCTGGCTTGCTGAAGGCTGATAGCTGAGGGCTGGCAGCTCTACTCGTACCTCAGCGCCACGAGCGGATCAACCTTGGTGGCCCGGCGCGCCGGGAAGTAGCAGGCCAGCAGCGCCACACTGATTGCAATAAGAATGCTGGCCACATAACTCAACGGATCGGTTGTTGTAACGCCATAAATGAATCCGGACATCAGGCGTGAGGCAGCCAAGGCTCCCGCTAAGCCGACGGCCGCGCCCGCCGCGCTCAGGCGCAGCCCTTGCGCCAAGACCAGCCTCAACACGTCACCACTCCGAGCACCTAGGGCCATGCGGATACCAAGCTCATGCGTGCGCCGATTGACCAGATAAGCCACCGCCGCGTACAATCCCACCGCTGCCAGCACCATTCCAAGAATGCTCAGGCTACCGAGTAGCTCAGCCACCGAGCGCTCCCCAGCCGTCTCCTCGCGCATAGCTTCCCTGAAGGTCATCGCGTTTACGATTGGGAGGTTCTTAGCCACGGCCGTAGTCGCCTTCAGAATCGCCGGGATCATTGCGCGTGGGTCGCTGGCCGTTTCAACAAACAGCGTGCACTCGAACGAGGGCACTTGTGTGAAAGGAAGGAACAAGTAAGGTTGGACGGTCTCATGAAGGCGGTTGTACCTGCCTTCCTCGACCACGCCAACTACTTGACAATCTTTCTTTCCAAGGTGGACTGCTTTCCCGAGCGGGTCTCGTCCAGGCCAAAACCTACGCGCCATCGCGTCGTTAATAATAACCACCGCCGCCGTAGTCGGCTGATCGAAGTCGCTGAATTCGCGTCCTTCCTTGAGCCGAGCGCCCGCGGTGGTAAAGAACTTCGGGCCGACAATGTTGAAGCGAATCTTAAAATATTCGGCTCCGGGAGGTGGTTGCACTCCGGGAATCACGACCGGTAGCATTTCTCCTTCTTCCTCGTTAGTCAAGGGAGGACGCCGGGCATAGCTGGCGCGGATGACCCCGGGCACGGATCCCACGCGAGCGGTCAATTCAGGGTAGATGGCGTGCGCCTGAACGTCGCTATAGCCGTAAAGCTGAGGCGGCGCCACTGAAAGCATCACCACATTCTTGTTCTTGTCAAACCCCGGACTGATTCGCTGGCTGTACCGCAGGCTACGCAGCAGCAAGGCCGAAGCGACCAGCAGCACCACGGAAAGCGCAATCTCACCGGACACCAACAGACTGCGTAGCGGCACGCGCGCCAGAGTTCGTCCAAACCGAGGATCGTCGCCCTTGAGGACTGGGACCACGCCGGACCTCGAAACCCAAAAACTCGGGACTAAGCCGAAGATGAGAGCCGATAAGAGTGAAATAGCCATTGTGAACAAGAGCACGCGGCCATCGAGCGTGAGCACAGTCTCGGACAGACCCGGCACGATCGCAGGCAGAATCTTCATGAGCCAGGCCGCCAACAAGGTTCCCAGTGCACCGCCGGCCACGGCCAACGGGAGCTCTTCAGTAAGGAGTTGGAGAGCCAGCCGGCGCGCCCCGGCGCCCATCGCACGGCGCATCGCCATCTCTCGCTGCCTCCGCTCGGTTTGCGCCAACAGCAGATTCGCGACGTTGGCGCAGGAGATCAGGAGCACTAAGCCCACCATGACCATGAAATAGAGTCCTGCCCCCATGGTTTGGAGGGTCAACTCGAGAGCCGGGCGCGCGATAAAGTTGACGCCCTGATTCGAGGATGGATACGCCGCGGCAAGCCGCTTGGCAAGGGTCTGGAGTTGCGCCCGTGCTTCATCAATCTTAGTACCGCGGCGCAGATGCGCGGCTACGTCGAACCAACGATTGTCGCGGGCGTCGTCGTTTTGCGCCTCGCCGGGAAGCATCGTTTCCCAGCCCTCTTTCGTGAGCCAGATGTCGAGGTTTGCTCCTCGCAGTCCGGAGAACCCTTGGGGTGCGACACCGATCACCGTGAATTGCTTATCATCGAGGAGCACGGTTTTACCGGGTAGCGAAGGATCGCCGCTGAAGTACTTTTGCCAGAGCTTGTAGCTCACCACCACAGAGTGAGCCTCGGCGGCTGCCTGGCTCGACTGCGGGGTAAAGGCGCGACCCAGTATGGCTCTGACGCCGAGCGCGTCGAAGTAATTCTGCGAGACCACTTCGACGGTCGCCTCGAGCCCCTGACCTCGGCCCTCAACGCTTAGAAAGCAGCCCCGGTCACCGTAGGCCACCACGTCGGAGAAGGCGGCCACCTGGTTGCGGATGTCAAGATAGTCGGGATATGAGGCCGAGTTGAAATCAAGTTTCGGCGAGTCCATCGTGATCATGGCCAGGCGCCCAGGGTCCTTCACCGGCCAAGGGTTGAGAAGTTCCTTATCCACAATACTGAAGATGGTAGTGTTGGCTCCGATTCCCAGCGCCAGCGACAGAACAGCAACCGCCGCAAAGCCGGGGTTCTTCGCCAACATTCGGAGACCGTAACGCAAGTCGTGAAGTAAGTTTCCCATGGCTCACCTCGAAAGTTGGCAAGCTGTCAGCCATCAGGTCTCAGCTTTCAGCGGACAACTGGTGGGCCGCTTGGTGGCTGATAGCTGACGGCTGAGAGCTGACAGCTTATTCGTACCGCAACGCCTCCATTGGATCGACATTTGCTGCCCGCCGCGCAGGCAGGTAAGCGGCGATCAATCCTGTTAAAGCAACCAACAGTCCCGACAGGCCCAGGACCAGCGGATTCAACGACGAGATGCCGAACAACATACTTTGCAGCAAGCGGTCCGCGGCGAGCGAAGCAGCAAGTCCCAGCCCGAGCCCAGCAGCCAACAGCACCACCGCCCGCTTGAGGACCATGGCGAGCACCGTGGAGCGGCTGGCGCCCAGCGCGACTCGCACTCCGATCTCACGCGTGCGCCGCGACACGGAATAAGCCATGACGCCATAGAGCCCCACCATGGTTAGCAGCAGCGCGACGCCCGCGAAACAGCCCAGCAGCACGGTGTGGAAGCGCGGCTCCGTCACTTGGGTGGATAGCATCTCGTCCATCGTCCTAATCTGAAATACGGGAACCATGGGGTCCAAGGTTCCCATTTCTTTGCCAATTGCGGGTTCCAAGGTGCGAGGCGGGACGGCTGTACGCAGCATCACGACCGGCGGCTGCCAAGCAAGCTGTTTATAAGGGAAATAGTAAATAGGCTGAGGCTCGGCGTCGTCGGCAAACAACTTGGCATTGCCGACCACGCCTACAATTTCATGCGCGGCCTCTTTGCTCTCGCCGGGACCGGTGGCGCCGGGCGTGATGCGCTTCCCGATCACGTCCTCATGTGGAAAGTATTTGTCGGCAAAGGCCTTGTTGACAATCAGCACCTTCGGCGCGGTCAGATCGTCGTGCTCATTAAACGTCCGGCCTTTAAGCAGAGGAATGCCTGCGGTCGAAAAGTAGCCCGGCGTAACAAGGGCCATGCGGGCGGAAGGCCGATCGGCCGACGCAGCGGGGCGCTCCTCGATATCGAAGCCAACCGTGGCGTTGTCGCCAGCGAGCGGCATCGGCCACGCTCCCGCGGCTGATTCGACACCGGGTAAAGCGCGCATGCGCTCCAGCAAGTGGTCGTAGAAGGCCACTTCTTGAGCGGCGTTGTACTGCGGCTCGGGCAAATTGAACCAGAAAGTCAGCAGATGGTCCGGCTTCAAGCCCAGGTCGCTTTTTTCGAGGCGCAGAAAACTCGCCATCAGTAATCCGGCAGCAGTGACCAGAACCAGGCCGAGGGTCACCTGAGCGACCACGAGCACGCCGCGAATCCGATCGTGTTTGCCGATGCTGCTCCTGCTTCCCTCTTTTAGGGAGGAAGCAAAATTGACCTTGGACGCATGCAGTGCGGGCATCAAGCCAAAGAAGACGATGGTGAGGAGAGTGAGCAGCAATGAAAACCCAAGCACCTGCGAGTCGACGCTGGTTTGCCCAAGGCGTGGAATGCTCCGCCCGCCGAGGGGCAGCACCAGACCCAATACATACTCGGCCAGGAGCGTACCGGCAGCGCCGCCGAGAATGGCCAGCAACAAACTCTCAGTCAGCAATTGGCGGACAACTCGCCCACGACTCGCGCCGATGGCAGCACGCACCGCCATTTCCTGTTCGCGATTGGCAGTCCGGGCGAGAAGGAGATTGGCGATGTTGGCGCAAGCGATCAGGAGCACTAAGCCCACTGCGCCGAGCAGAATCAACAGAGGTGTGCGCGATTCACCCACCAACGTTTGAAGCTCCGGCCGAACCGATGCTTGGGGGTCATTGGCGTTGGAGTCTGGATACTTTTTGGCAAGTGCTGCCGCAATTACGTTGAGGTCGGCGCGGGCCTGCTCGATGCTGATGCCGCGCTTGAGGCGTCCGAGCGCCGTCACCATGTGAGCGCCACGCTGCTCCGTGATGGGCGTGTCGCCCGGCGGCGCTTCCCGATCCGGCGCGATGGTGGTCCAGAGCTGGATATTGGGTTCGTTCACGGGAAAGGAGAAGCTGGGCGGCGCCACACCAACGACCGTGTAGGGCTTTCGATCGAGGGTGATCGTCCGTCCGACAATGCCAGGATCGCCGCCGAACTGCCTTTGCCAAAGTGCGTGACTCAGCACCGCCACGTGTGAGCCCGCTGCTTCCTCAGACTGCAAGAAGCCGCGCCCCAACTGAGGCTGAATCCCGAGCGCAGGAAACAGATCCCAGGTAACCATTTCGCCGTCGAGCTGCACGGGCGTTCCGACGCCGGTTAGCGCTAAGTTCGTGTCGCGGGAGGTCACGAGGTGCTCGAAAACATGGTTCTGCGCACGGAAGTCGAAAAAGTCGGG
>Ga0209415_10007049_pt1 | contig 19740 bp, 19 predicted proteins | sample PeaSoiSIISIP2007_FD_187696 | JGI IMG/M metagenome (GOLD analysis project Ga0209415, IMG submission 187696) | Peat soil microbial communities from Weissenstadt, Germany - SII-SIP-2007 (SPAdes) (version 2) | ecosystem: Environmental > Terrestrial > Soil > Wetlands > Peat | place: Germany... | reverse complement strand
AAGCTGATAGGTATGGTACTGGTACCGGCAGGACCGCTGCGGCCAACCACGACGCTGGGGTTAGTCCTGCCGCTAGCCCCGTCAATCCGGCCCAGCCAGTTCGCAAACTCTTCGCCTGTTGGCACACGAACGCCAGACTGTGTGCGCGGGTTGAATGTCCTCACTGTTGCGCCGTTCCCGGTTTGCCAGAGAACCCGATGACGTCGCAACAGCTATCGGACGCATCTTGCGTTCAAGGAACTTTATAGATTCCTTGCCCTATTTGGGAGGGATATTTTTACCGCCGGAAATACAGCTCGTTGGGCCAACTCGAAACCAACGACGGTAGGCGAGCATTCTGCAGCGGACGGCGGTCCCAGACCCGGGATTTAAGACACCGGCGGGAACATCTCGGCGGTGTTAGGCTTGCGTCTGACCGCTGTCGTTAGTACGATAGGTCCTTCACATACCTTAGGGAGGCGTGAACATGAAATTTTGGTCGAATCAGTGGACCTTGTCGGTCGCTGCAATGTCAATCGTTTGCCTCAGCGGAATCCCGTTGGCCGGCCAGGCAGGGTCGCCGGCGAAAGGGGCAACGGCGGGAGAAGTTTTCAAGAACGTCACAACTACTCCGCTTAAGGGGCTTACCCTCGACGATTTTATGGGAAGCATGGGCGTTATGGCCGCAGCCCTCGGCTTCGACTGCTCCGACTGTCACATCGGCGCGGGCACAGACAAAGTGAATTGGGAGTTCGACACAAATAGAAAGAAGACGGCCCGCAAGATGACGGAAATGGTGGCCACCATCAACAAGACCAACTTCGGCGGAGTGCCGCTGGTGAGTTGCTGGACCTGCCATCACGGAAAAGATGTCCCGGCCACAACCATCGCTCTGGATAATCTCTACGGTCCTCCCAACGAGGAGAAGGACGACATCATCGCCAAAGACGATACGCAGCCTCCCGCCGCTCAGATTCTCGACAAATACATCGAGGCCCTCGGCGGCGCCCAGAAATTGGCTACTATCAAGAGCTTTATTGCCACCGGATCGCAAGGCGGCTACGTGCAGGTGAAGGGCGGTGGCCAATTCCAGATTTACGCTAAGGCTCCCGACAAGCGCACCGTCCGCGTCACTTATAAGGATGCGCCGGACCGCGGAAATCAGACCCGCGCCTTCAATGGCACTACCGGTTGGACCACGACGCCGCGCGCCTTGTTGGGTGAATATGAAGTCACCGGCTCGGAGCTGGACGGCCTCCATTTTGACGCCGAGCTGGCTTTTCCCGGGCAGATCAAGCAAGTCCTCACCGACTTGCGCGTTGGATACCCCGATATCATCGATGGTCACGATGTCGTGGTGGTGCAAGGCCGCGGTCCAAGGAACGTCCTCGTCACGTTGTGGTTTGACAAGCAATCCGGCCTGCTGGTGCGGGAGATCCGCTTCGGCCGCACGCCGATCGGTCGCTTTCCCTCTCAGGTGGATTACGCCGATTACCGCGCCGTCAACGGAGTCAAGTTTCCCTTCCAGTACAAATTCCAATGGCTAGACGGCCGGGATAACTACCAGATCACCGACCTGAAGGTCAACGTCCCGATCGAGGACTCGCGTTTCGGCAAACCGTCCTCCGGTTCGGGCCAATAAGAACAAAAGGTGGCGCACGCTCTCAGCGTGCCGTGTCGGCAATCGTGCCGACACCGACCTTTCTGCCCCCTCGGGCGTCTTGTAGAGCATAATGATAGCTCGTCCCCCGAGGCCGCTCAGCTTTTTTGATCGAGCGGGCATCGTCATTGTGTCGATGCTCGGAACCTGCATTGGTTTGCTTGCTGCATTGATGTCCGATACGACGTTCACACCGATCTTTGCCGTCGTGGTTCCGGGCATCGTCGCCGGAGTTTTGGCGGCCAAGATATTTGGTACCACCGCAGCGGTTTTTTCGACCGCACTGGCAAACGGCGCAATTTGCAGGTCGCTTCTGTACGCTTGGGATCGGCTAACCAACGCTCTGGTAGATCGCATACCGAGTTGGGTAGGCAATTCTATTCGGATACTCAAGTCGAGATGGCTTTAGTCGATCGGCAGGTGAGCTATTCAATGGCCGATCACCGTTCTGTTGATCCGGTATATACCTCGGGATTGCCGATAATGAGATCGTGCACAAACGGAAGCTGCGGACGTTGTACATCAAGAATCCCGCCGCCCACAGCCTTGCAGAAAAGGTCAGCCGGAAGCTGGGGGTCACTCTTACCGACGCCGTAATCCACTCGCTCGAGGCCCAGCTTCTCGGACTGGCCCGCCCGATCGATTGGAAGAAGGTGGAAGCCATCCAAAAGAAGATCGCCGCATTGCCGATATTGGATTCTCGCACCGATGACGAAATCCTTGGATATGACGAATTTGGCATTCCCCGATAGGAAAATGGCGACCTGCGAATGGTAATTGACAAATCAGCGCTGGTCGCAATCGCGTTGGGCGAGCCCTCTGCGTCAGGGTTACGGACCGCCATGAATGACGCGGGAACTCGAGCGTTGTGTTCGGTCTCGCCACTGGAAGCTGGGATTGTTTTGCGAGCTCCCCGGGGAACACGCGTCGGTGCGAATCTGTACGACTTGGTCGAGGAAATCGGCTGCCAGATTGTCCATTTGACGAAGCGCAACCGAGAAATCGCCTTCGCAGCCTTCGGAAGTTTTCGTACATTCACTCCAGCTAATCGAAGGAGATTGGTCTCTCTACCTTAGTCAGCATCCGGACAAGCTCCTCACGCTGGACTTTGCGAGAACTTCTCCCTCACGACGAAGAATCAGGCGTTATGAGTCCATATGGAGTGTTTCCGTCATTTCGCGCGATCCGTGCACAATCGCGGCATGAGCGAGGGCGATGTGCTAGGTTTGATAGGCATCTCCCCAATTGAAGGAATAAGCAATAAGGAGAAACGAAGACATGCAAACCGGCACAACGCGCCGCCGCCTCTTGCTGAGCGCGCCGCTAAGCGTCCTTGCCGGGTCCGTGTACACAATGAGCCCAGCCAACGAAGCAAAGGCTGCGCCGGACGACGGCCGGAGCCTTATCGAGCTTTCGGCGACCGAAGCCGTTTCGCTCCTTCGATCCGGTGATCTATCGGCTGAACGCTACGCCCAGGCGCTGCTCGATCAGTGTCGGAAACATCGCGCCCTCAACGCATTCATTTGGCAGAACGAAGACCAAGTCTTGGAGGCGGCTCGAGCCGCGGATAAAGAACGGACAGTCCAACGGATGGGGCCGCTTCACGGATTGCCGATTCTCGTAAAAGCGAACATTGCTACGGCAAACGCGCCGACCAGCGCCGGAACACCAGCACTGAGAGACTATCGTCCGGCTGTCGATGCCCCAGTTGTAGCGAGATTGCTTTCTGCAGGAGCCGTCTTACTTGGCAAAACCAATATGCACGAGCTGGCGTATGGCATCACAAGTAACAACGGAGCGTTTGGAGCGGTCCACAATCCGTACGATCCCGCGCTGATTCCCGGCGGCAGCAGCGGCGGAAATGGGGCGGCGATTGCGGCGCGAATGTGCGCGGCCGGGCTTGGAACCGACACCGGCGGCTCGGTCAGGATTCCTGCCGCGCTTTGTGGCATCGTTGGCTTACGGCCCACGGTCGGCCGTTATTCCAGGGCCGGCATCGTGCCCTTGTCCGGCACGATGGATACAGCGGGACCGATGGCCCGCTCGGTAGAAGACCTCGTGCTGCTGGATTCCGTCGTTACCGGCCAAAGTGCGCCAGTTCGGCCTGCCACGCTAAAGGGTTTACGCCTTGGCGTGCCGCGCGGTTTCTTCTACGAGAATCTAGACTCCAGTCTTGCGCCGGTTATTGAGAACACGCTCGCTACGCTTCGAAAATCCGGCTGCATTCTGGTGGAAGCCGACATCCCTGATCTCGAAAAGCTCTATACCTCAGTCAGGCCGCCCATAAGTTATTACGAAATGTTTCACGACCTCTCGCGTTATCTGGAGGAGAGTGGCGCGAAGATCGATGCGAAGGGCGTAATCGCGCAAATTGCGAGTCCGGACGTTAAGGCGTCCTATCAGACATTCGGGATCGGTCCAAAAGCGCCCACGCGAGAGGCGTACGAGACCGCGATGAAGCAAGGCCGCCCAGCAATTCAGGCATGTTACCGCGATTACTTCCGCGCGCACAACGTTCCAGCGTTTGTGTACCCGACGACATTATTACCGGCGCGCCCGATTGGACAGGACGATGAGGTGGAGCTCAACGGCAAGAAATTCCCGACGCTCGCTATTTACACCCACAACGTTCGCCCGATGACGGTGACTGGTATACCGGGAATGAGCCTTCCCGTGGGACTAACGAAGACCGGGCTGCCGGTCGGGCTGGAATTGGATGCACCCGAAGGAACAGACCGGAACCTGCTCAGCTTAGGCCTTGCGATCGAGCGGTTGTTCGGAAAGCTCCCCCCTCCCCCCGGCTGAGCCGATGGGCCCTTCCGTTTCCGATTATCCGCATAGCTGGCGACTCGGAAACTATTCATTGGTCCCTACCACCACTCCAACTCCCGGCCAAAGTTCACCGCTCCACCCCCCAAATCTCTCCAAGACGCGCTTCCGCTTGCGTCAACAAGCCTCGGTCGATCTCAAGCTGCAGCTGATACCCTCAAACCGATGCTTCTCTCCGCCGCAGTGCCAACAAGCGCTTTGGCTTCGTTCGTGCGAATTTCAAGAAAAATGCGTCACTAAACACAAAACTGGCCCATATGCGCCTCCCGCGCCCCCGCCCGAGGGTCTATGGCTCTCGCACTGCTGCACCCGGCTCCCTTCCCCAATAAACCTTTCATTTTCAATGCGACGGCGGCTTTTCCACAGTTCCGTTCGATGAGAGATATCCCCATCGAGACGGCAAAACGGCCTGTTCAACCCAATCGTGTAGCCTCTTTAATCCACCCTGCCTTATACTCGGAATCACAATTCGCGCTATGCACAAGCCAATCAAATACGTCGAAAAAGCCGTAACCGTAGCTGCAGGGGCTGCCTGGGTGGTCTTTGATAAACTCAACCAAATCAACCAGAACCCGTCATTCACCCCGGCTTGGTCCGACAAGCCGCTGCTGAAGAGCTACGAGAAGCAGAAACCGCCGCTCGGCTGGCCGCGCGAAACCGATTCGCTGTGCCCGCGCTGCGTCCCCGAGATCCGGCAGCAGATCGTGGATGGCAAACTGCCCCACGAAATCCTCCTCAACGAAAAGGTGGGTGAAATCAAAGCCACCGTCATCGAGCGCGACGGCAAGATCCTGATGGTGAAAGAGTGCCCGATCCATGGTCGCTTCGAGGACGTCATGTCGATCGATCCGGCCTTCTTCAAACACCTCGAAGACGTTTTCCCCGGCCGCGACATCCGCGCGCACAATGATGAGAAGTTGCATAACCACGGAACCAGCACCATTAAGCACGGCCGCGGCTCGGTTCTGACCATCGACCTGACCAACCGCTGCAACATGATGTGCGATCCGTGCTTCATGGATGCGAACCAAGTGGGCTTTGTGCATGAGCTGACTTGGGAAGATATCCAGACGCTGCTCGACAACGCGATTTCGATCAAGCCGCGCCGCCAGATGTCGGTCCAGTTCTCCGGCGGCGAACCGACGCTGTCGCCCTACTTCCTGGACGCCGTCCGTTACGCGCGCAAGGTTGGCTACAACAGCGTGCAGGCCGCCACCAACGGCATCGAGTTCGCGAAAAGCCCCGAGTTTTGTAAGCAAGCCGCCGACGCGGGCTTGCGCTATGCATATCTCCAATTCGACGGTATCGGCAATGAAGCCAATTCGCACCGCGCGGTCGGCAATTTGTTCGACGTGAAACTGCGCGCCATCGAAAACCTCTGGAAAGCCGGCGTCGACATCGTGCCGGTGATCACCATCATCAACGGCATTAACAACGAGCAGGTGGGCGCCGTGGTGCGCTTCGCTCTTGACAATCCGAAGAAGATCCCGTTCTTGAGCTTCCAGCCCGTGTCCTTCACCGGCCGCGACGAGGCAGTGACCGACGAGCGCCGGCAAGCCCAGCGCTACACGTTGTCGCACCTGGCGCACGACGTCAAGAATCAAATCGGACTCGGCGAGCCCGTGCGCGACTGGTTCCCGATCTCGTTCATGAGTACCTTCTCCGATTTCGCCGACCTGGTCCACGGCCCGTCCGCCGACTGGGGCCAACTGAGTTGCGGATGCCATCCCAACTGTGGCATCGGCATGGCCGTAATGTGCGACAAGGAAACCAAAGAGGCGGTGCCCGTCACCGCGTTCCTCAATGCCGACCGCCTGGCGAAGGATATCGCCCGAATCAACGATGCCGCGCGAACCAGCCGTTGGGCCAACGTCATGGGTGTAAGCCTCTCGCTGCTCCGCAATTACAACCCGTTCAAATCACCGACCCATTTCAAACTGACCGATCTGATCGCCAAATTCGACAAGTGCTTCGGCATGACGCCGAAGGCTCAGAGCGGCGGCTATGGAAAAGTGACGGGCGACCGCACCATGGAAGACATCACTAAGCGCCGTAACGATCGTTGGAACTTCCTGTTCGTCGCCGGCATGTGGTTCCAGGATCTCTTCAACTACGATTTCCGCCGTACCGAGCAATGCATCATTCCCTACGCAACTCAGGAAGGCGAAATCTCTTTCTGCGCTTACAATACCGGCGTGGGCTGGCGGAACATCATCGAAAAGATGCACATGACCGCCACGCTCACCAAGTGGTACGAGGAGCACGGGCGGCATGAGATCATCGCCGGCGGCAAGGCCGTGAATCTGAAAGCGAAGGATCACTCGTTGGTCCTGCGAGCCGAAGACGTCAATCATGCAAAACAGCACGACCTCGACGATCTCGGCATCGCCAAAACCGCTCGCGAAGAGAAGAAGCGCGCTCGCGATGAGAAATTGAAGCAGCAGGAGAACGAGCGCATGGCGAAGCTGTACCGCGAGCAAATACTAAAAGAAAAGCCAGCGCCGGCGGACCTGGTGCAGTTGTTACCGGCCCAGCCCAAGCCGGAACCAGTCGCCGAGAAGGCCGAGGCAGTGGGATCGTTCGGGGATTAAATCAAAACAACAAAATCAGAGGAGAAAGGGCCGCCCGGGCAGTTGGGGCGGCTTTTTTGTTTTGGTCTTCACGGCGAACATCATCTAGAATGAGCACACAGGCAAACCCATGCTATGTCCCAGGTGTGAAACAGATGTTCGGGATTCTGAGCGTTTGTGTCCTTCCTGTGGCAAGGATTTGGAATGTCCAAACGTCCGAGCAGCAAAGCAGGAGATAGAAAAGATTGCCGTCAGCGAACGCTATAAAAACGCCCTCAGGCATGCCGGCAGCCATTCATATAGTGAGGTGCTTCTGCGATTTCAAGAGGCACTGAGATTCTCGAAAGCCGTAATCTGTCGATCATTAAGTGACGTCAAGAAGTTGGTCTCCAGCGACAACGAGCTCTACGCGACGTTCTATTACCTCGTTGGCGCTGGGGCCCGGCGACCAGAGAAGACGGCAACTGATCGGGAGCGCCTAGTAGCCGATTCACTGTTGTTTCCATATTACGGCAACGACATCCGGTTCGCCGCATTGTCTCTTGATGGCACCGGCGTGGCTGATTATGGCCCATGCTCCATGGTATTAAGGAATCTTGCAATCAACGAGAGGGCAACGGTATTTGAGGAGAATTCCCTGGAATTTTGTCACTCTCGCAGACTTGGAGTCGGCACACCCGTGCCGCCGGGATACAGGGCTGTTTGGGAGGAACGCGACCTCCTGGGATGCGCCAAGCTCGTTGCTCGCTTGAGTCCTCTGACACCTGATAGCTCGTTTCCGGAGATACTAAAGTCAGGTAAGGATTTCATTGAGGTGCACGTCTTCGGACCTCTTCACCGTGGCAGTCTGGAGCGCATCGTGACCAAACGTCCATCGAAGCGAGAAGACGGAGTCTTGCTTTCCGCAATCAGGGGAATCGTTAAGAAGGAAAACCTTTCAATTATCGTCGAGGAGAAACATTGAGGGCGCTGATCTCAGGGCAGGCCGGTGTGGCAGTCATGCTGGATGACGACCGCGCGGTGTCGATCGATGTGGAATGTCAGCAACCCGTGGTTCGCGGCCCCGAAGAATGGCCTCATCTACTTGAAGGTGCAGATGATGCCTATGAATTAAACGATGTATCCGAGCAGCAGGTGATCGGTGAACTTGATCTTGCCTGGCGGAAGGATCGAACTCTCCATCTCATGCTGATACTGCTGGACAGTGACACGGAGAGAGAGACTAGGAAAGAATCGGCGGAGCTCCTAGAAAACCTCGTGGCGGACGAGAGAGTACTCACTCACACACTTAACCGGCTCCACGTTGCACCAATTCCCGCGACGGCCGACCTCAAGGGCGCAATTGGCATCGTCAGGAAGCGGCATCCTGGCCTCGAGGGAATCCTTCAGGAAGTTTCTGATACCCAGGAGGCAATCGCGCGATCCAGACAGGCATGGGAGCTTCTTCCTCCAGATCTCTTTGGAAGTGCACTCGCAAAAGAGTCGTTCGGATTCGAAGCCGTGGAACACGGACTCTTCGCAGCGATGTCTTCAGGCAGGGAGATTGACCTGACCAGGTACTCGAGCCAGGATCGCGAAGTTGTACGACGATGGCGGAGAGAAATCAAATCGCTCGAAAGCGACGAGGCGGCACGTCAGCGTGGTGCGTCGAGTGATGGCGATACCGCGCCAGATTCGGGTCTCAGTGTCAAGCGGAAACCGATGAGCCGAATGATTGCCCTTGTTGCGGCCGCTTGCATAGTGCTGGGGGTGGTTTTAACCGCGGTCTTAATCAACGCGCGGCCAGTCGAGGCTAGTAGTGTCGTACGGCTCGGAACGAGTCAACCGGGCTTTCAAGTTGTCGAGGCGCCCCTGACCGGGCTCCAGCGGGAACTATATGGGAGCATCTTGATTTCTTACGTCGCGAGAAACGCATCGAAGAAAACCGCTGAGCGTCTATTTGTCTCAGGAGAGGCGGACGCAAGAGCGGGAAACTTGCCGAGCGCCGCGACAGCGTTCCGCGAGTCGAACGCCTCGTTTCCCACAATCGCGGCGAGGTTGAATGAGGCCGTAGCTTTGTTTAACACCTCGCAGCTTCCTCAAGCCGAACGGCTTTTGAAGGCCACTCTTCCCGATGCCGAGCACTCAGGGAGCAAGCTGCTGATCGCGGCGATATTCACCGACCTAGGGCATGTGGATCGGACGCAAGGGCGGTTTGACGATGCCGAACAGGCGTACTCCAAGGCCTTGGCAATTGATCGCGAAAGCAAGAACAGGACCGGTGAAGCAGCAGATCTCGACAATTTGGCTCTAGCGCTTTCCAGCCGCGGCAAGCTGGTAAAAGGCTTGGAAGGCTTCATGGAGGCGCTCTCCGTAGCGGAGGAGGCTCGGGCCGACGCCGTGGCCGCAGACAGCCGCCTGAATATCGCGCTCACCCTTACAAGTTTCGGTCGCATGCGCGAAGCTGAGCAAAACTTCAGATCGGCAGCTGCTTACTACGAAGGACATGGTTCGCCTCTGGGCCAAGCCTACTATAACTTCGCCTACGGGCAATACATGTACGCGTTTGATCTCGCTGCCCGCTTTTATGGGGGCACAGCGCCGAAAGAGATCGATCAAATGCTCCTCTATTCCAGACGCGCCCTGGGCCTATATGAATCCGTTTCGAACAAGAGCGGTCAGGCGATCGCTCTGCTGGCAATTGGCGCAGCCCTTCGGGCCAAGGGCGAATCGCAGGAGGCTCTTGATCAATACAGAAAAGCCCTGAGACTGACGGAAGAGATTGGTGATCTTCCAGGACAAGAGGTGGCGTTTCGTGAAATCGGCGCATGGTACTTCGGAGTGAAAGAGTACGATCCGGCCATTGAGAACCTTGAGCGAGCCTTGGATATTGCTCGCAGGATCGGCAATTTCGGGGGAGAATGCGTGGCCCTGGAGCAATTGGGTTTGATCATGAGTGTCGCCGGAAAGCCTGACCTAGCGCTTAAGTACAGCAATGAAGCAGCCGATGTGTCGTTGAAATCAGGTGACGCTTTCGTTCAAGCCGCTGCATACGATGACCTCGGCTTCGCACTGTACAAGCTTTTTGACAAGAATATCGAGGCACTTACAGCACTAGAGCGCGCCTACAATCTTTATTCGGAGGTCGATTCGCCATTGCGAGATGGGACGCGGATGCTAATGGATTCTGTAAGGAACCACAAACCAGCCAGGGAGATAAAGCGAGATCGCCTGAACGAACCCAGGCAGCTTAAATAACGGGAAATGCATGACGGGACCTATACCCGCTTGCACTCGAGCTTACGCCGCTTCGCCATGCTCGCGCGTCGTGCCTTCTGTCTGTTGTCCTTTTGCGGATGAGCCGTTCACCCAAACGTTGAAGCAGTCTCCGCGGACGGAAAAAAGCCCGCGTTAGGAAGGATCGCAGTGCTCGGAAGCCACAACCAAAGCGCGCCAAACGCCGCGGTGGCAAATCTTCTAGGCGAAGAACTGAACGTCCTTCATAGGAAAATGCTTGCGATTCCTAGTCCACAGATCCAGGCGATGAACTGAAGCCGTTGCGGCGATCAAGGCGTCGCCCAAAGCCACCGAATGGCTGGCATGAAAGACCCGGAGGTAGTCCCCGGCTCGCGATGCGATCTCAATTTCAATGGGCACGCAGGTCATACCTGAGAACGTGCGATCGATCAATGCCCTCTCGCGCTCGCGCATGCCATGGCGGATTTCCGCGAGCGAAACTGGCGAGTAGAATAGCAGCCCGTCCCTCTGTACAATGTCGATCCAGCGGCGAACAACTTCAGGCTTCCGCTCCCGGAGTACTTCAATGAGGACGTCCGAGTCCACTAATACACCGCTCATTTTGAGATTCGTCGCAGCCGGTCATCCTCCCGAAGTCCTCGGATATATTGTTCGGTATCGGGAAGGTCGGCCCTGTCCTTCCAAAGGCCCACCGCAGAAAGTAGCGCCTCCCTACGTCCCACGGCATCATTGAGATACTTCTCGCGAAGCGCTTTGCGGACCAGTTCGGAAATCGTGCAATGAGACTGCCGCGCGAGCATGTGGAGCGTCTTCCACAGATCGTCTTCGATATAGAGCTGCGTGCGCCTCATGATGTATATTGTACATCGTTCCCGCCGGCTCGTACCTCTGATCGGACGCTTCTCCACGGCGCTAAGAAAAAGCTATATTGTGAAGTATCGCCATGTCCCACCGATTCCTCATCTCGATCGCAACCGTCGCTTTTCTCGCCGCCGGCCTGCCGGCTCTCGCGCATCATGCCTTTGGCAATGAGTACGACGAATCCAAGCCAATCACGCTCCAAGGCGTCGTGACTCGCGTCGATTGGGAGAACCCGCACGTGCATTATTACGTCGACGTCACTGAGGCCGACGGCACGGTTGTGAATTGGTCGTGCGAAACTGGAGGCCCGAACCGGCTCACGCGCCGCGGATGGAATCGCGATTCCCTCAAACCGGGGGATAAGGTCGTCGTTCACGCTTTCCCCGCCAAAGATGCGTCCCACACCGCCGACGGGCGGAAAGTCACGCTCGCGAATGGCCAGACAATCGAGTCAAACGGGCCCGAACGAGGTCGATGAAGCGCTGACCGCGCGGCTACTTGCTCTTGCCGAAGATGCTCTTCGGAATCATGCCGTGCACCCCCTTGGTCCCATCCACTAGCTGAGTGATTTCGAAATCCACAGCGACGCTTGCCAGCATGTAAGCGTCCTCCCGCGTCAGCTTCTTTTCGCTCATCAGAAAATCGAGCGTTTCGTGCACCGCGATTTTAGTGGCTTCCGTCAGATCCGGATCGAGTCCCATGGTGATCCAATGCGTGGGCGTTTCCGCGCGCGGCCATTTCAGATGCATGTCTTTGTGCAGGATGAACTGGAACACACCGGTGAGCGAGGTTTCCATGGCGGTGATATCCACTTCCCCGTTTCCCATGCCTGCATGGCCGTCGCCGACCTCGAACAGCGCGCCAGGCGCGTGCACTGGAATGAACAGCGTGGTTCCAGCCACCAGTTCCTTGTTGTCCAGGTTGCCGGCGTGAATACCCGGCGGAGCGCTATTCACCTTGCCGGCGCTTTCCGGCGGAGCGATGCCCATGCTCCCGAAAAAAGGCTTGAGCGGAAGCTCGATGCCCGGAGCGAAAGTTCCAACTTTGCGCGCACGGTCCAGCGGAATGACCTTGGTCTTGGTGCCCTCGAATTCGTCGGGCAGGAAGCCCGCACCTTTGCGAAAAGTGTTATAGGCGAACGGAACATCCATTCGGATTTCGCGAATGCGCACCTCCAATACGTCGCCGGGTTCGGCGCCCTCAATCGCCACCGGTCCGGTCAAAAGGTGACCGCCGGGTCCGCGCTGATCCTGCGGAATCTCCTTGTATATGGTCCGCAAGGCGGGCGGGATTTGGTCTGCCGGCCAACCGGCCTGCTCCAGCCGCTCGGGATTTCCGGAGACAGTTTGGATTTCCACCGTATCGCCGGATCGAATGGTCAGCACCGGCTTTGCGGCCGACCAATAATATCCCCAGGCGATGGTCTGCGGAGTTACTTTCAAGGTGTGGTCGGCGGCCGAAAGTAGTGAGCCAATCGAGAGAAGAAGGACGAGATGCGGGAGGCGGCGTGGTTTCATAAATTATGTTTGCACAACTCAGGCGTCCTTGAACGGTACCTCTACTTCGACGTAGCTGCCGGGTTGCGCCGAATTCACGGCTGCAGCGATCTTTTCAGCGACCTGCTTCACCATGGGCCATTGTGCATGCTCAAGTACAACAAAGGCGATTTTGCGAGCCTTGACGTTCTGCTGATACCGGATGTTTTTGTCCGTCGTCACCAGGACCTCGAAACCGGCCTGCTCGGCGACGTCGAGTAACTCGCCGTTTGCGAGTTCTTCCCAACCCCGAGCCCGCGCCTCCTCGACCGAATGGCCCGTCAGGAACTGCGCGAGGCCTCGCGGCGTGCCGTTGTCGAAGAGAACCTGCATCCCGCCGACGATCTAGCCGTAGCTCGGGGCTTTTTCAAGAGAACGCGCCACAAAGGCCATAAGGCTTTCTAGCTGTTCACGGGTAACTGGGAACTGTTCGATTACTTCCTCGATGCTCATACCCGCTTCGAGGTTCTCGAAAAGAACCTTAACCGGTGTTCTGGTTCCGCGCAACACCCACGCGCCGCTCACTTTGCCTGGAATGCTTTCCACGGCGGAACATTGGGACCAATCGAGAGTTGCCATGTTCTTTTCCTCTTTCATCGTAGCCTTTGCTAATGCCCGGCCGCATCACGCGAACAGCCACAGTGGTCCTTTCGCGCCCAATTGGGCAAGTTGTGCGTGGCGTTTCTGTCGAAGTTGAGCAGCGCTCGACGTCCAGTAGCCTAAGTCGTAAGTTATGTGATCGTATTTCCAGGCAGGTTCCTTCCCGGCATGATACCGCGTCAGCAACCAGCCAAATGAAAGGGCCCAAGCTAGTATGAACGTCGACCAGCCGGCCGGAGATCCGGAGTGGGGATATCTTGTCAAGTTCGCACCCTCCGCAACCGATATCCTCCACGATTTCTGCGGCGAAAACTTCATAGCCGCGGCGTTCTGCCCAAACTGCCAGCGCCCCTTTACTCGCTTGATGTCTTTGAACACGGCAGACAAAGCGCTGAATATAGAAAGGTACACTCTACCGACCGTCCACCTTCTCTACTGTTGGACATGCAGCATTCCGTTTGGCACGTTCAGCTACAAAATGAACAATGATGGCAGTGTAGAGTTACTGACGCTGCCTCCCAGAAAGCCCGACTCTGAACACGGCCCAAACGGGCCTTACGATGGTTACACGGGGCTGTTTCCACACCGCCTGGTCGCCCTCGAATCGCTGAGCCCTGAGGAACAGCTAAAACAGAGGAACTACTGGCTCTCACCCGACTCTGATCCTGTCGATTTCGAAGTTGACGAGCTCAGGCATCAAATCGGTGGCTATCCGTTCATCTACAATCCCCTAAAGACCTCGTGTCAAATTTGCCTGGGCGATATGCCTCTCTTTGCCTCAATTTGCAACGATGCTGGCGGTAATTTCGCGTTCGGCGCTCCGGAAGGAGGGAGCTTTGTAGGGAACGGCGGCGTTCAAATGGTCTTCCATTTCTGTCGAAAGTGCTCGGTAGTCTCCGCCTATAGCTCGTGCGATTGATAATCAGGCACTGCATAATCACCGGAGTGGGATTATCGTGGTCGATGGCTGGGACGATAAAGTGCAGCGGAAGAACTCTTCATCTAAAGGTGCGCACTCGATGCCGGTGTTTCGAACTTCCCGCTCGATTCGTCATAAGCCGTGACGACGCCGGGGCCGATGTGATACACCCAGCCATGCAGGGAAAGATCGCCTTGTTCCAGCCGAGCCGCGACGGTGGGATGCGAGCGGAGATTTTTCAGTTGCGCCACCACATTCGCTTCGGTCAGCGCGAGAAGAGTCTGGGCGCTCGGCTCGGGGTCGCGGTGTTCGATGTTGGCGTAGCGCAGCCATGCAGTAACGTTGGGAAACGCTGCCACGGCGTCCGGATTGAGCGCACCCCTCATGACGCCGCAATCGGTATGGCCGCAGACGATCACCTCGGGCACTCGCAGCACGCCCACCGCATATTCGATGGTGGCCGAAACTCCGCCCACCGCATCAGGGTAAGGCGGCACAATATTGCCAATGACGCGGCAGATGAACAGCTCGCCTGGTTTGGTTTGGGTGAGCAGGCAAGGGTCGATGCGGGAATCGGCGCAGGTGATGAACAGCGCTTCCGGCCGCTGTCCCACTGCCAGCTTTTCGAAAAGATCCCGATGCTGCGGATAAACGTCTCGCTGGAATCGGGAGATGCCCCCCAGGAATTTTTGAACCGGCACACTTGTAAGATAAACGAATGGATCTCAAGAATGCAGTAGTTCTGATTACCGGCGGCTCGAGCGGCATTGGCCGGGCCACAGCCGAGGTGCTTGCCCAGGCGGGCGCGCGCGTCGCCATCACGGGGCGCGACCCGGAAAGGTTGGCCGAGGCCGCCCGCGCGCTAGGCGTCGTTGGCATACAGGCGGACGTCTCGAACGAGGCCGACGTCTTGCGGACCTTCCAGGAGGTCAAGCAGAAACTCGGCGACCTGGATATCCTTATCAACAATGCCGGCATCGGTGTGTTCAAGGAGCTGATCGATATGGACCGCGCCGGCTTCGACGCCGTCTTCGCCACCAACGTAACGGGCGCCATGCTCATGTCGCGCGAAGCCGCCAAGATCTTCAAGGAGCGCAAGCGCGGCAACCTGATCAACATTTCCTCCACCGCCGGCTTGCGCGGCGCGCCGAAAGGCACGGCCTACTACGCAAGCAAGTTCGCGTTGCGCGGGATGACCGAGTGCTGGCGCGCGGAGCTTCGTAAGTACAACGTGCGCGTCTTTCTGATCAATCCGAGCGAAGTGATCACCGATTTTTTCCGCAAACACGATCTTCCTCAAAAAGTCAACGCGAGCAAGCTGCGCGGCGAAGACATCGCTCACATGATCAAGGCGGCTCTCGAAATGGATGACCGGGGCTTTACGCCGGAACTCTCGATCTTCGCGACCAATCCTGTGGATTGAGCCGCAGAGCGGTGCCCCTCGCCTTACGCGATCTGGCGTGACCTCAGCCCTTCGATGGGATGCGTCAACAATTCCTTGGCCGCCTCTACGAATCGAACCGTGTGCGGCAATTGCGCGTGCAGCTCGAAGGCGCCCTCATCCATCCACTCGGAATGAATCGCGAACTCCAACGGCTCCCGGAGCGACTCAAATGCATGGATATGCACGCAGCCCGGCTCCGATCGAGAAGGCTCGACCACACGCAGCAACTCCTCCCGGAACTGCACTTCCTTCCCGGGACGCGGTTCAAACCGAACGATAAAGTGAACGGACAAGGGGCGCCTCCTGGACGACAAATATGCCAGCCGCCGCTACTCCTACTCGCGGAGGCCGCGGATGATGATTCGTAAACCCTGCTCGAACTGTTCGTCAAACTTGTACATCTCCTCGCCCGCCGCCATCGTTAGCGGAAACCGCTCGCGATCGATCCGTTGCGCCCGTTTCGACGGATCGTAGCGCGGATCGCGTTTGCCCGGGCGCGGACAAACCGCTTGTTCTTCAATGGTAAAGCCGACCGCGTAACAATAGATGGTCCGGTAGGCGCAGACCGCTTCACGCGCGGAAAATCCGGCATCCACAAACCTGCGCAAAGCCGACTCCATGCCTGCAAATAACCCATTGTCGGTGAGGTAGGTTCCGCTAAACATTTTGGCGCCATCCCGGTGACTGAGCAACATCCGCCGGACTCCGTTCCCGAAGTAAACCGCCCATTCGCGCCAATCCCCGCCTTCGCCCGGCAGCATTTGACCCATCGAGTCGGCAAGTACGCGGGTAGCCATCTCATCGAGCAGTTCCTGCTTGTTCTTGAAGTGCCAGTACAGCGCGGGCGCCTGCACCTTGAGTTCGGTCGCGAGCCGGCGCAAGGTCAACCCGTCGAGCCCGACTTTGTCAAGCAGTCTCAATGCGGTGCGCACCACTTTTTCGCGGTCCAGAGCCATCCACGCCTCCACGACGAAGATTGTCCTTGACAGCTTAACACTGTTAAGGTATCGTTTGCTTGTGCCTTAACACCGTTAAGGAATCGATCCACATGGAGGAAGAAACGCATGAGTTTGAAAGATCTCAGCATTGCTTGCATCGGACTGGGGCGGATGGGCGCGGGAATCGCCCAGAACGTCCAGGCGTCCGGTTGCCGCTTGGCGGTCTACAATCGCACGCCGGAGAAGATGCAACCGTTCGTGGCAGCCGGCGCAACGGCCGCGAGCACGGCGCGTGAAGCCGCATCGTCCGCCGACGTGGTTGTAACGTGTTTGATGGACGATCAATCGGTGGTCGACACGCTGTCCGGTGAAAATGGCATGCTCGCCGGGATGTGTCACGGCGCCATCCATATCGGTACCAGCACCATATCGCCGGGTTGCAGCAGTCGCTGCGCCGAACTGCATTCCCAACAGGGGAGCTACTATCTTGCCGCCCCGGTTGCGGGACGTCCCAATGCCGCTGCCGCGGGGAAGCTGTTTACTTTCGTGGCTGGGCAGGCGGAGGTCATCGAGCGAGCACGACCGGTGTTAGAGACTTACACGCAAAGTATCGTCTTGTTGGGTCAAGACCCGGCTGCTGCAGCGAGCATGAAACTGGCAGCGAACTTCTTCGCCGCAAGCATGTTAGAAATCATGGGCGAAGCCTTTGCGTTTGCCGAAAAGAGAGGGGTGCTGGGCCCCCTCTCTGATATGTTGAAAGGCTTTCTGCCGCCGATGGAAGAATACATCGGCCGGATCGCAAACCGGCGCTATACGGAGCCGGGCTTTACACTGGACGCCGGACTGAAAGATGTTCGGTTGATCTTGGACGCGGCGGGCGAAGTTCACGTGCCGCTCCCATTTGCCAGCGTGATCCGCGACAAATGCCTGGCCGCGCAGGCCCACGGCTTCAGCCAACAGGACTGGTGTGCCTTCACCGAAATTGCCCGGTTGGAAGCCGGCCAGCGGGCATAAGCAAAAAGCGCGCTCGTGAAACGAGGAACGGGCGCGCGCTATCCAACGTATGCTCCTTAAAGACCTTCATCTCGAGGAGGTCCACCTCGGAGAGCTTCACCTCGCGTCTTGCCGCGATACTGAAAACAGCTTATGCCAAATCGATTGCAAACCCAGCTCCTGACCCTGTTCGTTCCCCTCCTATTGGCGGCCAATGTCTTCGCTCAATCGGAAATCAGCGTTCAACCCCCTGTGGGAGGCTGGGGCTGGCTTACACGTCCCTACCAGGCGCGACACGTACCGGAAATCCGTTTGACAAACTCTCCGCGCTTGAACGAACTGATTCGGGCGGGAAATTTGTATCTGACCGCGCAGGACGTGGTCGCGCTGGCAATCGAAAACAATATCGACATCGAAGTGCAGCGTTACGGGCCACTCCTCAACCAGGAAGTACTGCGGCGCGCCGAGGGTGGAGGAGCTTTGCGCAGCGTCGGGTTGGGCGTGGCCGCGGGCCCGGAAAGCGTCAGCCTGCAGGGCGTCAGCGTGAACAATTCCGGATCTGTGGCGCTCGCGGCCGGCAACGGCGTCAGTTCCGGAGGCGGTATCGTGACGCAGTTGGGCCCGAGTATCCCTTCGCTCGACCCCTCCCTCTTTGCACTGGCGACTTTCCAACACGCCAGCATCCCGCAAAGCAACACCTTCCTGATCGGTACCGACGCTTTGATCCAGAACACGCGCAGCTTTCAAGTGCAATACACGCAAAATTGGGACTTCGGACTGACGGCGCAGCTCACTTTTGCGAACAGCCACTATCACGTCAACAGCAATTTCTTTACTGTGAATCCGTATACCGCTGGCGATCTCGATCTGCAGATCACGCAAAATCTGTTGCAAGGATTCGGAAGCGCGGTCAACGGCCGCAATATTCGGGTCCAACGGAACAACCTCAAGGTCAGCAATCTGCAGTTCCAGCAGCAAGTGATGACCACGGTTTCCGCGGCCGTCAATTTATACTGGGACCTGGTCAGTTTCAACGAGGACGTGCGCGCCCGGCGGCAAGGCGTCGCCACGGCGCAGCAGCTTCTGGACGATAACAAGAGGCAGGTGCAGATTGGCGCACTGGCCGAAATTGAAGTGACGCGCGCCGAAGCGCAGCTTTATTCCAGCCAGCAGGACCTGGTGGTTTCGCAAACCAATCTGCAGCAACAAGAGATCGTTTTGAAAAATGCGCTGTGCCGCAATGGCATCTCGGCCGCGGGTCTCGATAATGTTCACGTCGTGCCGCTCGATAGGATCCAGATTCCAGCCAGCGACGAGATCCGCCCCATCCCGGACCTGGTCAATGAGGCGCTGGCGAAACGGCCCGAAATGCTTCAGGCACGGCTCAATATCGACAGCAACGAGTTGAATCTCGTCGGCATCAAAAATTCGCTGAAGCCCACCCTGCAAGCGTTCGCCGAATTAACGAACAATGGTCTTACGGGCGAGCTAACGGCCCTGGGCGCGGGTGCGCCGGGCGCCGACTATTTGGCGGGCGGTTATGGAAATCTGCTGGCGCAGATCTTCCGCCGCAATTTCCCCAATTATTCGGCAGGAGTTTCCCTCAATATTCCGCTCCGCAACCGCGCGGCTCAATCCGATTACGCCACCAGCCTGCTGGAGCTTCGCCAAAACCAGCTCAATCTGCGGAAGAACACCAATCAAGTGACCGTGGATGTGCAGAACGCCGTCATCGGCCTGCAGCAAGCCCTCGTGCGCTACGACGCCGCTTCCAAAGCGAGACAGCTTCAGGAACAGACGCTCTCGGCCGACCAGCGCCGTTATGCGCTCGGCGCCGCTACCGTCTTTCAAGTGATTCAGGACCAGCGCGACCTGGCCACCAGCCAGAGCAGCGAAGTGCAGGCCATGGCCAACTACACCCACGCGCGCATCTCGCTCGATCAAGCGTTGGGAACAACGCTCGATGTCAATCACATCTCCATCGACGAGGCGATGAAGGGGCGCCTATCGCGGGACTCGGGTTTGCCGGAAACTCTTCCGGGAGGTGAGCGATGAAGGCGCTCGCTGGCACTCGCGCGCGATTGGCGATGACCGCTCTTGAGGAACACGCGCAAAACGGAGTGCGGCGCGAAACAGTTCCTTGGCGGTCTGGCGGTGCGCGCCGCACCCTTTGCG
>Ga0209415_10007048_pt1 | contig 19749 bp, 14 predicted proteins | sample PeaSoiSIISIP2007_FD_187696 | JGI IMG/M metagenome (GOLD analysis project Ga0209415, IMG submission 187696) | Peat soil microbial communities from Weissenstadt, Germany - SII-SIP-2007 (SPAdes) (version 2) | ecosystem: Environmental > Terrestrial > Soil > Wetlands > Peat | place: Germany... | reverse complement strand
CCGCCGGCGATCAAGAGCACGTTCGGACTGCCCTCAATGCCGAACCTTGCGGAAAGCCGGTTCTGCGCGGCAACGGCAGGATTATCGGCGCCAGCGATCTCGAAGTGCCCTCCCATTCTGATCGTGGGCAGAAAAAACAACGACAGCAGGAATATTCCCAACCCAAAGCCGACAACCAGGCGTGCGTGCCGGCCCACGACATCCACAGCTTTCTGCGCCGCGAAGGGAAGCAACCGGAAGGTAATCGTCTGCGGCGCGCGTGGCGCAGAGAACCGCCACCATAGCCGCATCAGCGCGGGAACGGTCAACAGGGTGTGGAACATCATCATGAACATTCCCACCGTGAGAACGAACCCGAACTCCGCCAATGCTTTGAAACCGGAGAAAGCGAGGGAGGCTGTCGCTGTCGCCGCCGTCACAATGCATAGGACCACGCTGAACCCGGTGGTTTCGAAGGTGCGCAGCACAGCGTCGTTCAGCGACCCGCCTTTGGCCCATTCCTGCGGCACCCGGTTGAAGAAATGTACGACTTGGTCGTCTCCCAGTCCCGCCAGGATCGCAATAAAGGACAGGCTGATGAGATTTACTTCTCCCGGATAGAAACTTGCTATGCCCGTTGTCCAGAGAATACCCAGCCCGGCGGGCAGCAGCGACAAAAGCAGCAGTGGAATCCGCGGATAGATCACCAAGCACAACAGCAGATTGCCGACGATCGAAAGCAGAGAAATCCGGCGAATATTTTGTTCGATGAACTGGTGCTCCTGCTCCGCGTAAACATACGCTCCGGCCGCAAGGGCCCGCACACCGGAGTCCCGCGAGTCCGGCTCCGCGCTCGTCGTCTTGATGTCCTCTTGGATGTGCTCCCGTGTCCAGCGCACCACTTGCTCGGCGAACTTGTAATCCATGGCCGACTGCCGAGGTTCGGCGATGATGAGCAGCGCCTTGTGGTCTCTGCTGAAGAAACGGTTCCCCGATCCCCAGTTCAGATCGAAATTTGCAAACTGCGAAAAGCCCCGGCTGTTGCGCGCCTCCACTTCCATGAGGCCCAAAGGATCGGCAACGAAGTAATTCGTGCCTAAAGACGAGAACGGCGAGACCAGTTCGACGGCGGCGCGGCGAACGGTTTGATGAATTTGTTGCGGATCCAGCCGCCGCTTCAAATCCTCCTTTTGCTCTGGCAGGACGAATGAGGGAAAGTTCCAGGTGAAGTACCGCACCATGTTGAGCAGTTCTTCTTCCTGCAGGCCGGAGCGCGCATGCAGGAACAGCCCGCTGCTTGCCATGTCGGCGGTGAGACGGTCGGCCATCTCTTCCATCTCGCCGGTGGTGTCCGTTCCTTCCGGGGCTTCGATCAGCACGAAAAGCTGGTTGCCATAGCCCAGTTCCTTGCCAATCTGGCTCGCGGCTTGCCATTGGGGATCGTGATTCCCAAACAAGTCGGTCAGGTCGGTCCCGGTTCGCAAGTTGTGGATGTTCGCATACAACAATAAGGTCCCGACCAAGCTAAGGGCCGTGACCAGCCCTGGATGGCCTACCACCAGGCCGCCTACCCAGCGCATGAAACGGACCATCATGCTGCGGCTTCCGTCAAAGGTTTCTTCGCGATGAACAGGATATGAGCCAGGGGTAGACGATTTCGGAACCGGCGCTCTTCAACCCGCAAACCCGCGCTCTCCAGAACACGGTGGTACTCGGCCGCCGGCAGCGTCAGGGGCCGCACCCCGGCGCGTCCCCAGGCGAAGATGAGCCGGTCAAAAGCCATGGTAATCGTGGACCACAGACCGCGTTCGCGATCGTGGACCCGGAAGATCAACATTCCGTTGGGCACGAGCGCCGAACTGCATCGCTTCAGCAAGCTCAGTTGCTCATCGGCGCGCAGATACTGCAACACATCCAGGATTAGAATCAAACCGGATGGTGGAAGATCGAGACCACGGACGTCCGCAACGCTCAAGCTCGCATGGAGCTTGCTCAGCGCCTGGCGCGCGACCGCGATGCGATGGGCATCCAGATCGCAACCCACCAGGCTCCGGCTGGTGTCACCAAAGGCCGCAAAACTCAGAGCCATGCCGTGGCCGCAGCCCAGATCCACGACTGTCCCCGATCCCAGGTCTTCGGCGGCCAGCAGCCCAAAGACCCGATCCAGACGCAGCTTCCACCGGACGAACCCACGCTCGGCTCGCGCGCATTGGGCAAACATCTGGTTCACATAGCGAATGCGGTTCCGCAATCCTGGATTAGCGGCCGCGTTCAGATCGACCACAACCGCAGCCATCGCCGCCCCGGCGCCGCCGACGATTACTCCCAGCGCCACGCTGCCCATCACCCAGGCCAGAAGTTCTTCTTTCACGTGCGGGCCAGATAGCGCAGACATATGAAACGGCCGGAATGCGCCGCTGCGGAGAAAATAACCGATCTCAACCGACGACACGACAATCACGGGCTGAAGCAGCGGATTGTTGATGAACGTGCTCGCCACAGTCAGCGGCTTGTTGAGCTTGAACAACACCGCCAGAGTTACTGCCACCAGAAGTTGAAATCCATAGATCGGCACGATCCCGATGAAGATCCCCACGAACACCGCCGCCGCCGCGTGGGCTGGGTCAAGTCCCTCCTTGAGCAGGACGGTGGCGAACTCACGCACGCGAGTCTGAAATCCTCGGATCACGTCTTTCGTTCGCCCATCAACCCGATACCACCGACAACTCTCCGGTCGCGACCATCTCCCCGTCCACCCACACCGTGCCGCCGATGCACGCCATCTTGCCAACTTCGGTCAGCCTTTTCGCTTCAATCCGCAGTTCGTTCCCCGGGATTACGGGCTTGAGAAACTTGAAGCGGTTTACCGCCGCCAGCAGGGCCACTCCTTCCCCACCCACTTGCGGCGCGGCCGACCCCAGCATCACTCCCGCGGTCTGGGCTACCGCTTCGATCAGAAGAACGCCCGGCAGAATCGGCTGGGCGGGAAAATGTCCGGCAAAAATCGGGTCCGCCGGATCGACCAACTTCACGGCAACGCAACGCAGTCCCGGCTCCAGTTCTTCCACCCGGTCGATCCACAAGAATGGAGCGCGATGCGGAATCATCGTCTCGATTTCACTGCGCTCGATTACCCTTCGCTCGATCACTGTGGCTTGTACACCTCAAACGTTTCTGCCGGGATCTTCGGGTTCAGCGAGTTCACGTCGATGACGAATACACTGTTTACGCCGCTCTTCCCGTCCACTTCCAGCGACTGCAGAAGGAAATCCCGCTTGTTCAGCTTCACCACAAGGTAATTCAGCCGGCGACGAAAAGCGTCTGTCCGCGGAACCAGCTTCATTTCAAAATCCCCGGCGTCCTCTTGCACGGTGATTGTGAAGTTCTTCTTCAGGTTCCCGATGGAGTTCTCCCGGCTGAAATAGGACTGTGCGCGGCGAACGCTGCTTCCGATTTCCATGACCTCGGTCTTGTCGCCGCTCGTGACGTTGAGGTAGTTCTCGTTGAAGCGAATGCGAACCTTAGCCGGTTCGGAGTACTCCAGTGCGAAGCGGGTGGTACCCTCGGCGCAAAATTTACCGCGCAGCACCAGAGGTTTCACCATCAGGCTGGAGGTGCGGGTTTCGACAATGGTCCCGCAGCTGCTCGTGTATTTTTTCTGTGCTTGCTGAACCCCATCCCATATCCGGCTGAGCAGATCGGCAGACTCCGCGGCCAGAAATCCAGGAAAAATCAGCAACGCAAGCACAGCGCCTGGCGGTGTGATCCGCGGGATCATGTCATGCACCCAGAAACCGAAATGCCAGCGACCACAGGCAGACCCACACCGTGTCTCGCACCGGCTTCATCTTGGAGCGCGCCTGGCCATCGTAGACCATTTGCACGGGCGCATGCGCAATGCTGCAACCCGACCGCGCCATTTTGATCAATACTTCCATCTCTAATTCGTAATACCGGCTCCGCAGTTTGGTTCCATTGAGTTTATCCAACCGGAACAACCGGAACCCGCTCTGGCTGTCGCGGATCTCGCGGCCCACCAGCGACGAGGCAACCCGGCTGCCAATGGTGTTGGAATAATATCGGGATCGAGGCATCAAGGCGCGATCGAACGAGCGCGCCCCAATCACCAGATCCGCTCCCGTCTCTTCCGCCACACGAAGCATGCCAGGAATATCCTCCGGCAGGTGCTGGCCGTCGCCATCCAGCGTGAGGACGTGGGTAAAGTTCTGGGCGCGCGCGAAATCGATGCCGGCTCGCAGCGCCGAGGCCTTGCCCCAATTCCTGGGCGATCGCAGGCAGGTCGCTCCCGCATCCCGGGCAACTTGCCCGGTTCCGTCGCCGGAACCATCGTCAATTACAACGACTCTTTCCACATGCGGTTGAGTTCCCTTCACCACATCCGCGATGTAGGGAACCTCATTGAATGCCGGAATGAGCGCGCAGGTTCGCATACCGAGAGTTTCAGCGTAAGCGCGGAGGCGCTGAGCGAGTACGCCGCAATTCGCTGTGAGTGTATCACGCGTCAGACCACGCTAAAAAGCCCTGCCAGCAAGCCCTTCGTGAACCTTCGTGCCCTTCGTGGTTCATGATTTTCTTACGCCGTCTGACAGCGCTTGCTCCAATCCAGTTCCGCCTTGCAAACCATTCCCGGAGTGGAGTAACCTGTGGCCGCAATTGAGGTTCCTGGCAACCAGCAGCCCGCAATCCGATAAGAATTCGCGCAATCTCAAGATTGATTCTAGGATGCGACGATGAAAGCACTGCTCGTGCAATGCCCCGCAACTTCCCCCTGGGTTCCGAGAAGGCAGTGGGAACCACCATCCGTGGCGTTGGCCACCATCGCCGCGCAGATCGACAACCACGACGTAAAAGTCCTGGATTTGGCGCCTGCCCGCAAGCGCGCCGTTCCGATTCTGATGGAGACATTGCAGCAAGAGCGCCCGGACGTGGTGGGCTTTTCCGGGATGGCTTTTCAGTACGACTGCAACCTCCGCATGGCGTACCTCACCAAGCAGTTCAATCCCCGCATAAAAACCGTGCTCGGCGGCTACCATGCCACGCTGTCCTACGACACCATCGAGGGATCACCCGGGGCAGACTACTGGGACTTCATCGTGCGAGGCGAGGGGGATTTCAGCTTCGGCGAACTGCTGGACTCGCTCGACGCGCAGGGCCGCGGACTGGACAACGTATTAGGCGTGTCCTACAAAACCGAACACCGCCAGTTTCATCACAACGCGCCCCGTCCGCTGGAAGACGTAACTAAGATCAAGCTGCCCGCACGCGATAAGCGCATCATCAAGAACTTCCACATGTATTTCCGCAAGGCCGACGTTATCGAGACTTCCCGCGGCTGCCTCTACCACTGTAATTTCTGCAGCATTCATCAAATGTATGGCAGCTCGATCCGGCAGTTTCCGCTGGAACGCGTTCTGGCCGATATTGAAGACGCCTACAGCCGCGGCGCTCGCCACATTTTTTGCACGGATGACAATATCACCCAGAACATGGATCGCTTCGAGCAACTGATCGATGGGGTGATCTCGCTCAACCTGAAGAATCTGCATTTTACGACGCAGGCGACTGTGATCGGCTTTTCCCAACGCCCCAACGTCATCAAGAAATTACCCAAGGCGGGTTTTGTCTCCATCTTCCTGGGCATCGAAAATGCGTCTACGAAAAATCTGCGGGCCATGAAAAAGCCCAACACGCTCCCCGCCATCAAGAAGGCCATAGCCGAGTTGCAGAAAGAAAACATCGTCGTGATTGCGGGTCTCATCAACGGCCTCCCCGACGACGATCCCGAGAGCATGCGTGAGAACTACGAGTTCATCAAGGAGCAGGGCGTCTCCAGCATCATGGACCAGATCATGACTCCCTACCCAAAAACGCCCTTGCGCGACAACATGCTCCGCGACCGACAGATCCAGAACCTTTCTGACTTCCGCTGGTATGACGGCTACTTCAGCAACGTCCGAACTTCCGCTTTGTCCCCGGAGGAACTCAGCTTTGCCCGCTGGAAAATCCGCCGTGACATCATCGGAATGTGGTGGCCCACGAAGGGCGACTGGAAATTTTTCAAGGGCTACACTTACGTGTGGGCGTTCGGCCTACGCCATATTATTTGGGTGAATGAGCGCATGCTGGAACTGCTGTTCGGTATCGAAGGCCGCTACAAGCTGCAGATGCGGCACTTCATGAAGCTCAACGATTTCGGCATTGAAGTTCCCGGCCTGGAGAGGACGGACAGCTACCATCCGGTCTATGGCACTTCGGAAGACCCCTTCCGCGACACGCGCCGTTCCCTGCTGAAGAAGCGTTTGGCGTTCTCCTGGCGAAAGTTGCTCGACCGGCGACGAACGTCGGGACCTCGGCATCAACCGGCAATCCCTGCCTCCTTGCTCGCCGAGAAACCAGTCGTGGACCAATCGGAGCCGGGGAAGACTCTTGTTACAATTGCATCGCCGCGAATGCAATGAGTCATCGATTGGTGGTCGTTGAATTTCCGCACGCAGGATTCGGGCTACGCTCGTGCCAGGGAGGTAGCCCGTGCGAATCCTGCTGCTAAGGCCCTCTCAAAAGACCTCTCAGTTCGGGTTGGCTCCTTTCTTTCAGACCGAACCGCTTGGCCTCATGTACCTCGCGGCAGCGTTACGCCCGGCGGGGCATACCGTCACGCTGGCGGACATGCGTTTCGAGGGGCGCGACATCGCTGAGATTTTGCGCGAAGCGCAGCCCGATCTGGTCGCGATCTCCAGCCTGCATATCCTCGAAGCGCCGACCTCGCTCCGGCTCGCCGACCAGATCAAAGCGCACAACCCGAAGATTTTCGTCGCCCTCGGGGGCCACGCCATCTCTGCCTTCCCCAAAGCTGTGGATCGCAACCACTCCGTGGATGCAATTTGCATCGGCGAAGGGGAGACGCTGCTGCCCGCTCTGTGCGACGCCGTATCCAACGGTCGCCCGTTGGATACGCTTCCGTCGCTGCTGCTTCCCAAAGGGGACGGCCGCTTTCAGGCCACGACTGTCCAGCCCGGGCGCTGGCTCGACCTGGCCCAGATGCCCCTCCCCGACCGATCCGTCGTGGCTCGCTATCAGAACCGCTACTGCTGTCTGAATTACATGCCGATGTGGACCATGGAAACGGCCCGCGGCTGCTCCTACCGGTGCAACTTCTGTTCGGTGTGGCAACTCTACAAGCGCACCTACCGCTGCCACGCGCCCGATCAGGTACGCGCCGACTTCGAGGCTACCGGCCGCAATCTGTTCATGGTCGACGATTTGTTCTGGGCCGACCGGGCGCGCAGCGAAGAATTAGGCCATACACTGCTCCGGTCCAGCGAACGCAAGAACCTGCTGCTGGTGCAAACCCGCGCCGATCTGGTCACAGAAAATGCGGACCTGTTAAAGCTCTGGCGTCCGCTCGCTAAATCTTTCGACATTTTCTTTGGCCTCGAGTCCCACACCAGCCCCGGCCTTAACTCGCTGGTGAAGGACGCCGACATCAACAAGACGGTCGAAGCGGTGCGCATCGCCCGCGAACTCGGGTTTGGCGTCACCGGGAATTTCATCATTGATCCGGATTTCACCGAGGCAGATTTTCAAGGCCTGTGGGATTTCCTGGACGAGCATCAACTGTATCGCGTGGGATTTACCATTCTGACGCCGTTGCCGGGCACGTACTACTTCGAAAAAAGCAAGAAGAAGATCGAAGTATTCGACTGGGCTCAGTACGATCTGCACCATCTGCTTTGGCAGCCGCGCCTGGGGGTGGAGCGCTTCTTCGAACTTTATTGCGAATCGTGGCGCCGCAGCGTTCTCAACATCGCGGGAAAAAAGAAGTGGTGGCAATGGCTCCGCCAGGTCAGGCTACGCGATATTCCCCGCCTGGCGCAGATTCTTGCGCGCACCCAAACCTTGATGGATCCCCAGGCCTACTTGAAGGAGACAAACCTTTCGGGTCCGCGAGAGTCAACGCCTGTTCCCGAATCCGACACGGATGGCGTCTCCCCGGAGACCTCGCGCCGCGCCTGATTCAACGTCGCGCCGGCGAAGAGAATGTGGGACGGAACTCCTGTCCGTCGCCTTTGACTTTGATTTCGATGTCTCCGTGTGCATTTGCCCGCAAATCGTGCCCAGCCGTGGAAGAGCGGCGCTTCAGCGCCGCGAAAAGCCGCAAGAAGCGGTGTGGGCTTTAGCCCCTGTGAGTGGCTCTTAATCTCCGCAACTTCCCACAGCTTCTTGGTCGGGCTCGGCGGGCGTCGCGCCCAGCATCCCGATCTGAATCAGCTCCGGCGCCGGCTTTTCTTTCAGTACAAACTCGCGGTAGAGCTTGGCCATGCGCAAGTTCTCTACGTCCTGCTTAAGCCGCTCGACGGCTCGCGCCTGCAGTTTCTCCTCGCGGGCGTTTTTGGCGATGCCGAGTTGATCGAGGTCGTGCTGGGCCTCGTTGGTCACGATCTCGTCCTTCAAAACCAGATGATGTTCCGTGCTGCTGAGCTTCACGCTCTTGCCGCCCGCGAAAATCTCATGGCGGCCGTGTTCCTCGTACCATTTGGTCAACGTGGCGGTCATGTGCATTTTCTCGATGATGTTCCGCCAACCCATCCCCGTGTTGTACGCGCAAAAGGAGATCTCCCCTTCTTGCGTGGCGTACGGGATGATGCACTGCTCGGTCCTTCGGAAATCGTAATTGAACAGATCCTGGAACCACATGCCCGCCACGAACAGCAGGTTCCAGCGGTCGCGCCTGCGCTGCAAGATATCAGCCAGCGTCCGCTTGCCGGAGACGTCGCCGTAGTCGCGTCCCGTCGCGCCCAGCCCCTTGTCGAGCTTCCTCAACATATCGACAGCGCGGAAATGAGTGGGCGCGCGGAAAGGGTCGTAGTTTCGCACCAAGGCCAGCGCCATCCCCATAACTGACATCCACCTGCTGCGTGCCCAATCGTTGATCCTCGCAACGTCCTTGGCGAACTGATCCGCATTCAGGAACGCGGTCACCGGGATCGCTTCACGCGTCTCCTTGTCGACCATCATCGCCATCCCCACCCCACAATTCGGGTGACAACCGCAGGCGACTTGGCCCCAGGCGGCTTCGGGGCCGTGCACCAGGTCGGCCCAGTCGGAAAAGGTGCTGAGGAACGAAAGGGGGAACCAGTCGCGGACGGGCTCGCCTATATTCAACTGATTCTTCACATCGTGTGCGAGGTGCGAGAGGGTGTAGCGTTGCGCCCTGCGGCGTTCGTCGGTCACGGCTTCGTCGCGGCCGGTGAAAGAGACCGGCTGGAAAGAGACCATGGCTATCTTGTCCGGGTTATCGAGCGCGAATTGCACGACGCGGCCGACCTGCTCGTTGTTGATTCCGTTGACTACGGTAGTCACCAGCACGATTTCGACGCCGTTGGAATGCAAGTTCTCGATGGCGCGCAGCTTCACATCGAACAGATTCCCAACGTTACGATGGGAATTCGCAGGGTTGCCGATACCGTCGAATTGGAGATAGGCATAGCGCAAGCCCGCTTCCGCGGCCTGCTGCGCGAACACCCTGCTCTTGGCGAACTCGATGCCGTTGGTAGCGGCCTGCACGCTGTCGTAGCCGAGTTGGCGGGCGTAGCGAATGGCGTCCAGAAAGTGGGGGGACATGGTCGGCTCGCCCCCGGAGAACTGCACCGACATCTGGCGTCGAGGCTTGATGGAAAATGCGTTGTCGAGCAGCGTCTTGATGTCGTCCCAGGTTAGTTCGTGTACGAAGCCCACCTGGTTGGCATCCATGAAGCAGGGATCGCACATCATGTTGCAGCGGTTGGTCAGGTCGATGGTCAGAACCGACCCTCGCCCGTGCTTGATGGTGCTGCTGCCGTGGTTGTGCAGCTTCTCGTCGTTATGAGCGCGGATGTCCCGCCCGGGGAACATCTCCTCCAGATGCTGGAAGAACTGCGGATCAATGGAGAGGACGTCTTCGAAGCGTCCATGCAAGGGACAATCCTTGACCATCAGGATTCTGCCGTCGCGCTCGATAATCTGCGCCTTGATTTCGCCAGGCTTCTCGGTCAAGAGGAGGCGGTAATCCTGTTTGCCGTCGACGATGTGCTGGCGGATCTCCGGCACGCAGCGGGGGCATAGCGAATCGGTTTCCCGCGGCCAGCCCAAGGGCGGCTTCATCTTCTCACGGGACTTCAGCAGCGGCTTGTCCGACCATTTGGGTGTGAAGGAGGGATTCTCAGGAATGAGGTCGTTCCCCAGGCAAAATATCTGCCACGCCCCATTCGCAGTGATGGAGGCCGCCTTTTCAAGGTACTTGATGAGCTTATGCATTTGCCTTGACGCTCGGTGCCGAGCCCGCCACAATCTCGTCGACATGGCGGAACGAACGATTTTGAAGAACGCTGTACATGTCCACCAGATCGTGCTCCGTGTATCCGTTTTCTCTTAGAACGTCGATCGACCGGCGCAGGTGCTGCTGGTTACGCATGCCGAACCGTTGATGATAGTCCATCAGGTGGTTCATCATCTCGATCTTCGGAAACGTGGCGGTTCCCCGCGGCATGTCATGATAGGACAACGCACCATCCGCCAGGAAGGCGCTGGTATCCCAGCCGGCTTCCGCCGCCTGTTCGACGATTTCGCATCCTTCGTATCCACGGAGACAAAAGTGGTAAGGAAGGAGCGACGGCATGTGCAACTGTGCCAAGTAGTCTAGCGTCATTCGAGCATCGGCGCCGGTTTCCGTGGGAAAGCCGTACATTGTGTTGACGTTGACGACCATCGCGCGGTCCTGGGAGTAATTAATGATCTCCGCGGCCTTTTCCAGGCGCATATTTTTCTTGACCAGCTTTTGAATGCGCGGACTTCCGGATTCGACCGCATACGTAACCCAGACCGTTCCGGCATCGGCCATCAAGTCCACCAACTCGCGCGTCATGATGTCCGCACGCAGCCCGTTCACGAAATAAAGGCGCCAATTCTTACCGAGCCGGATAATCATCCGAAAGATCGCCTCGGTGCGCTTGCGGTCCATATTAAATATGTCGTCGACCACGTAGAAGTCCTCGATGGCGTGGTCGCGCGACATCTGTTCCATCTCAGCCACTACGTTCTCCGCGGAACGCAGCCGGGCGGTCTTGCCGGCAAAAGTATTGCAGTAAGTGCACAGGAACGGACAACCCCGGCTGGTGAGGAGGACCCCTTGCCGCCGGTGGTTATAGGCATAACTCAAGTGTTGTTCGTACCGGCCCAGGTCGATCAAGCTGTAGTCCGGGAACGGCAGTTCGTCCAGATTGTCGGCGACATCGCCGTCGCCCAGGTCGACGGTCTGGCTACCTTGCCGCAACACCAGGCCGTTGGTTGCGGTGCCAGAGAGGAGACGCGAAAACGTCCACTCACCTTCACCAACTACCAAGAGATCGATCGCGGGGATGGCTTTGAGGACGGCTCCGCGCCTGGCGGTGGCGATAGGACCGCCGGCCACGATGGGGATGTCCAGAACGCTTCTGGTCAACTCGGCCACCCGCTTGAGTTCGTCCTCGAAAAGGCTGATGCTGCGTATGCCGACGAGATCGGGGCGATAGTCCAGGAGCTTTGTTACCAGCTCTTCGTCGGATCGGGCGTCCAACGATGTTTCAAGGATTTCGATGTGTGCGTCCGGATTGTGCATCCGCGCACTGCTGGCGACATACATGAGCCCGATCGGGGGGATGTGAACCTCGGGCGCCACCAGCCCACCGACCCAGCGCCGCTGATCGTTGGCCTCGATCAACAGGACCCGGCGGCATTTCGAGATCCTCGCCAGGACGTCGCTTTGTGGCTTTTGGGTTGACGAATCGATGGAATACAACACGCTTTTCCCCCTTGGGGTTTGAAGGGCGGCCAGCCCCGCCGAGATCCAAACCCCACCCAGTGGTCGAAGACTATCAGATCACATTCTTCCCCGACAACATCTTCCCGCCGACCTGGAAGCCATCGGGTACATGGTTTTTTGTGGCATTGTTTTGAGCTCCTATGTATCCTCAACTGCGCTGAAAGAGAAAGGCATCAACCCCGAAGGGCACGAAGTACCACGAAGGACTTCATTAGTATTGTTTCACGCCAGCGAAATTGCACTTGCGGATACCCCATTCAGAACGTGATGAGACTCCGGTCAGCCTGGAAAATTGAGAACTATACCTACAGCGAGTGCTCGCACCCGGACCGCGAATTCGGCTATGCGGTTTCCCTGCACAATCACTCCTGCCACTCCGTAGAGAAACTGGCGGCATTAAACCAGGTAGTCAAGCTGGGATTCATGCGTCCTTTGAGTGGAGTGCTGCAGAGGTCATTCGGCCTCGACGGCGTCCCGAGCCTGAACTACGCCGAGATCACATACAACCCGCCATACACCCCCGAAGACGTATATCGGATGGAGGCCGCAGCGGCGGCGGATTGGGGCTTCCACGGCGTTCACCTCGCCATCACCGATCACGACGAATTCGCCGGCAACCTGGCTCTGCTGCGCGGCCGGCCCGACCTTAGCGGCCGCATCGCAATCGCCGAAGAGCTCTCCTTGTGGTACCAGGGGCACTTATTTCATCTTGGACTGAGTGGGCTGCCCGAGAGTGGCATCGACGAAACTCACAACCGAATTCAATCGGCTGCACGGGCTGGACGCCACGACGAATTGTTTGAAACTCTCGCCGCCAGCGGCTGCCTGGTCGTCTTGAACCATCCTCTCGTTTCCTGGGGGCCGGGGCCGGAGTCCATCCCCATCACCGACCTGCTCACCCGCTACGGCTGGGCGATTCACGCATTCGAAGTGAACGGCATGCGGCGGCGCGAGGAGAACGATCGCGTTCTCGAACTCGCCCGCCAGTGGCGCAAACCGGTGGTGGGCGGAGGCGATAGCCATCTGCTGGTCGCCAGTTCCATCGTCACGCTGTCGCAGGCCGCATCGTTCAAGGACTTCATCGCGGAAGTGAAGAGCGGCCATGCGGTGCCGTTCGTCACGCCCGATTACTTTGCCCCGCTCAATTGGAAACTTTTCTTACGGGTGCTCTTTTTCATGTCCCGCTATCGCCAAATTGCCAGTTATAAGGGACAGCCTGTTGCCGCCATGCTCGGACACCGCCGAGTCTTGCTCGACCCGGTGGGATCCGCCAGCCGTGCCTTCTTGTCCGTTGTGTCCGCTCTGGGATTATCTCGCTGAAAAGCCCTGGAGACAGAGGCGAGAGGGGCTGGACGCCAGAGTCAGCGCGCCGATTCCGATGCCGCGGGTTCCAGGGTTCCGGCGGTGGCATCTTCACGCGGGCCGGCCAGGACGAATTCGAATCCGCGTTTCCTGAGCTCATCGATGACTCGCGGCAGGGCTTCCAGCATGACATGCGCTCCCCGGGGCAAATGATCGTGCAGCAGGATGATGTCTCCGCTGGCCGCCTGTCGCAAGATGCGTCGAGCTAGAATGCCGGAATCGGCGGTGAGGGTATCGCGGGTGCGAATGCTCCAGGAAACATACTCCAATCCCGCGTCCCGGAGATAGGGCTGCAGCAGCGCGTGACGCATGCCCACCGGCGAGCGAAACAAGCGCGGACGGAAACCGCAAATGCGGCGCACGCTGTCCGCGCCACGGTCGATCTCAGCCCGCAGGCGCGAGGGCGTGAGAAAGCAGAACAGCAGACGATGCGACCAGGTGTGGTTGGCGATCAGGTGTCCTTCTTCCCAGGCCCGGCGAACGATTTCCGGATACTGGTCAGCGCGCTTCCCGACCACAAAGAACGTGGCCTTCACACCTTTCTCCCGAAGCAGGTCGAGTAATTTCGGAGTATCCACGGGGTTCGGGCCGTCGTCGAAAGTCAGGGCTATGCAACTCGAACCTGCCACGCGGGAGCGGTTGGCCACCAGCCATTGGTTGCGCGGATGAAATAACAGGTAGAGCGTGAGCGTTGTGCCAACTGTGTAAATCAAGAGTGCGAGCAACAGCCGCGAGAGGGTGAAGGGATACAGAAGGACCAAAGAGGCGTTGGTCGCAAGGACCAACAGGAAAAAGATCGCAGCCCTCGCCATATGGGTCGTCCTAGCCTCGAAGGAGGCTTCGGAAGAGGTCAGTTTAACATCGGCGGAGAGCCCCCCGATCACTAGCACCTTCCCGTCGGTGAACGCCGGAGCGCGGGAAAACCTGTACGCTATTCGCTATTGAAAGGGAAGTTTCTAAACCTTTTCGTATAGACATCTCCATTATCTATTGTCCGCCGGCAAACTCCTTCTGCAATTCCTCGCTCACCTGGTCCAGTTCTTTGATCATGCAACCCTCAAGGCCGCAGAGATGCGCCTTATAGGTCCCGAGCGGAATCGATCCAATTTCCGTGTTGGTTTTCAGGTCGATGAAATGAACCGAGAGGTGCAGGCGATATTTGTGGTCATAGACTACATCCGAGAATTTGACGTAAAGATCGTTTCCCGCGGTGTTTTCGTCGCCCTTGCTCTTGGCTGCGGTCATCGTCCGTCCGGAAAGGGCTTTCGATTGGGAGTATTCCTGAAATGCGGTGTTCGCGTGGTTGATCACGGCAAGATACTCTTCCCGGGTGGAATAACCCTGGTGATGATAGTCGTCGGGGCTGATGTCGACCCAGCCGAGAAAAACGCGGTTCATGCCCTTCAGGTCCACAGGAGCGGCCTTTTGCTTGGCCATCAGGAGTACCGGCAGAGCTACGCTAAGCAGCAAGACTGCGATAACAATGGTGCGTTTCATACAAAAATTTCCTTCTCCTTATTGTGGCGTTAAAAATCGGTTCCCGAAATCCTATTCATTGAGACGATCCCCGGCATCGGTACGGGTTTCGCAGCGGCAACGCCTTTGCTCTGCGACTCCTTGATTGCAGCGGCGCCTTTTGGAAGTCATGTAACGACCCCGAATTGTATCACTCTAACAACGAGCGGTTCTTCACCCACGGTTAAAACACCGGACGGAATGCATTCGCCGTCAGATCGCCCAGCAGCTTGTGCCAGGGATGGGTCTGGTTCTGCTCAACCTCCGCGACCATGATGCGCATCTGCTGCAGCACCGCCGGCGCGGCGTCGTCGTACACGTCACCCTGCAACAGCTTCAGCACATCCAGACGGTATTTGGGGTCGTTGATGAAGTAGGTGAACAGCACGTTCAGACGGTAGTAAACACTGATGAAGTCATACCAGTTCTTTGTTCCCACGCGCAGTGTGTTCTCGAAGGTAGAGAAACTTTGCCGCGAAAAGTCGTTCTTCTCCAGGGCGGCCAGGATGTCTTGGTGCGCGAAGCGCGAACTGTTCAGCGCAATGCTAACGCCGGTGGAAAAGATCGGGTCGACGAAGCGGCCAGCATCGCCGACCAGAACGAACCGGTCACCACTGAGCTGCTTCATGGCATAGCTGTAGTCACCCTCGTCTTTGAAGGGGCGGATCCTGCCTGCTTTTCGCAGAGTTTCTTCGAGCATGGGCCGCGAAGCAACGGATTCCCAAAAGAACTTTTCGCGATCGCTTTTCGATTTCGCGAAGTTCTTCTTCTGCGTGACCACGCCCAGGCTGGTCACGGTATCCGTGATTGGAATCTGCCAGATCCAGGTGTTGGAAATGGGCAGAAAGTGGATGAAGATGTAGTCGCGGTGGTCGTCCTTCTTGGAGAAAACCCTGCGATCGTAGTTGTCGAACCAGGAGTGGATGGCGTACTGGTCGAACACGGTATCCTGCACCTTGAGTTTGAGCTGGTTGCCGAGGAAAGTGTTGCGGCCGCTGGCGTCCACCACCATTTTCGCGCTGACGGACATCTCTTTCCCGTTGCGCCCCATCGTGAACCGCACCACCGGCTCCTTCGGTCCGAAATCGACAGCGTTTACCTTGACGCCTTCGTACACCGCCGCGCCCAACTTGTTGGCGTGCTGTAACAGCATCAGGTCGAATTTGCCGCGGTCCACGTGGTAGGTGTAATTCTTGTCGACGCCCACTTGTTCCCGCTCATCAAAGCGAATGTCGGCATGGCAATCTGGGGCCAGGCCCTCCCATCCGAGTTGATAAGGAACCTTTTGCTTGTCGTCGGCAGTCCAGACCGCGCCGAACTTGTGGGGAAATTTGGCCTCTTCCATCTGGGGAAGAAAGTCGAGATCCTTGAACACGCGCGTCGAAGAAGGTACCAGCGACTCGCCGACATGCGGGCGTGGAAACAGCTCGCGCTCAAACACTACACAACTGACACCAGCCCTGGCCAGGTAGGCGCCTATGGATGATCCCGCCGGCCCTCCCCCAATAATCGCGACATCGAAATCCGGTTTCGTAATTACCACGCTTCGTCCTCGCTGCTTAGATACGGTGAAGTGGATTACTTCGGGACGGTCGACAGCCAGGAAGCATTATAGGCACCTGGCCTCGACAAAAGGCAAGGTGGGCCAGCCTCCCAGGGGACACCGCGCTTGTTAAAATACCTGGCCGCGCATGAGCGCCTGAATAAGGAAGAACGATGCCTGAACTCAAGTTGCTATTTCTCCAGATGGCGGTGATCCTGACGACTGTCCGGCTGATGGCGGTGGCATTCCGGTTCGTCGGCCAACCCGAGGTGATCGGCGAGATGGCGGCGGGCATCCTTCTGGGACCCTCGTTCCTGGGGAGAATCTCCCCCGCAATGATGAACGGCCTGTTCCCCGCGGACAGTCTCGGGCTGCTGTATACGCTCAGCCAACTTGGGCTCGTCCTATTCATGTTCCTCGTAGGGCTGGAGGTTCGACCGGGATCCCTTCGGGGGGCTGCGAAATCGGTGATTGTAGCAAGCCAGGCGAGTATCATGGCGCCTTTCCTGCTCGGCGGAGGTCTCGCGTGGAGCCTCTATCCACGACTGGGCAATGGGGCACCCAGACTGCCGTTCGTGCTGTTCTTGGGAGCGGCGATGGGAATTACCGCGTTCCCTGTTCTGGCGCGCATTCTAGCCGATCGCAAACTGATGCACACGCGGATTGGGGTATTTGCCATCTCCTGTGCCGCGTTCGACGATCTCACTGCATGGTGCCTCCTCGCGGTCATTACCGCGACCGCGCGTCCAGAGACGAATCAGAGCCAGCTGCCTTGGCGCTTCGCCGCGCTCATCGGGTACATCCTCGCTATGGTGTTCCTGGTTCGCCCGGCATTACGCCGTTTGCTTCCCGCAAGCGCGACCCCACCAAGCAGGAATTTCCGACCAAGGCCGCCGCGTGGAAACAAGTGGACCGCCTAGAGGTTGGACAACCTAAAACTCAGAACGGAGACACGGTGCGGGAAGTGGTTGCACGTTATGAAGCGGAGCGGATGTCCTCACGCCATTCCACGGCGCGGGTGTATCGCTCTTTCCTCAAAAATCACATCCTGCCGCAGTGGGGAGACACGCCTATCCGTGACGTGCAACCCCGCCCGGTTGAGTTGTGGCTCCGTGAGCGGCCCCTATCACCCAAGTCCAAGACGCACGTGCGGTCACTCATGCACGGGCTTGTAGAGTTTGCAATGTGGGCCGGTGTCCTGGACATCAGCCGGAATCCCATCTCCCTTGTCCAGAATAAGGGAGCAACCCGAAAGACCCGGAAGGCCCGCAGTCTGACCGTGGCGCAGTTTCACGCGCTGCTCAAGGAACTGCATGAGCCTTTCGCAACGCCGGCCTTGCTGTGTGTGTGCTTAGGACTTCGCATCAGTGAAGCCTTGGCTCTCCGATGGGCTGACCTGGATTGGTTAGGCTCGCAGCTCAGCATCCGGCGCGGCATTGTGGAGCAAGTTGTGGACGATGTGAAGAACGTAGGGTCCGCAAAAACCTTCATGCTTGCCGGTGAGCTGCTGGACCGTCTGAAAGCCTGGAAACAGGTGACACAATTCCCCGAATCCGATGACTGGATTTTCGCTAGTCCCGTCAAACTCGGCAGGCTCCCATATTCCTACACAGGCGTATGGCGGGAACTTGTGCGGGCCGTGATACCCGCGGGAATTGGGCACATCGGTACTCACGCCTTCCGGCACACCTACCGCTCTTGGCTGGATGCCGTGGGCACTCCCGTGGCCGTCCAGCAAAAGATGATGCGCCATGCGGACATCAGGACCACATTCAACATTTACGGGGACGTTGTAACGGATGAGATGACTACCGCGGGCAGCAAGGTCGCTCAACTTGCTTTCCAGTCCAACGGAGCGCAGACAGAGCGCAAGGCAGGGTAAGCCATTGAAAAAATGGCTCCTCAGGTAGGATTCGAACCTACAACCCTCCGGTTAACAGCCGGATGCTCTACCATTGAGCTACTGAGGAGTGTGGTGGATCGGGCGTGGGCCACGATCTTTTCGCTGACGTCTTAATCATAGCATTCCCGCTTGAAGTCTGAAAACAGTTCTGCTGCGGAACCGGATCGCTTCGCTGTCTCGCATTCAATCGCCTCCCGAGGGGCCGATGTCACGAGCAACCCCCGTCACTCGATTCTGATACCCTGCGATTCTGCTACCCTAGCCCTTTGGTCGTTGTCCCGAGACTCGACCATCATTTTCTCTAGAGGTGCTCATGGCAGGAGGGTTGCGTTTGGCGCTCACTCTTTCCTTTATCTTGCTGGCTGCAGCGGCGTATGCGGGCGATGATTCCAAGTCTTCTTCTACTTCTGCTGGTCCTCCCGTGGCTGAGGAGAAACCGGTCATCGATATGTTTCACGGCACCAAAGTGCTCGACAACTACCGCTGGCTCGAGGACGGCAAGAGTCCCGCAACCCAGAAGTGGGTCGAAGAAGAGATGTCCTACACCCGTGGAATGCTCGACCGGCTCGCCGGGCGCGACGCGATCCACAAGCGTCTGACCGAGCTGCTCTCGATCGGCAGCGTCACACCGCCGGTGATCGCGGGACATCATTACTTCTATACCAGGCGCGAAGGCATGCAGAACCAGCCTATTCTCTACGTGCGTGAGGGGCTGACCGGCGCCGACCGCGTCCTGGTCGACGCCAACCAGCTTGCCGCCGACGGCACCATTGCTCTCGACTGGTTTCAGCCCAGCGATAACGGAAAGTATGTTGCCTACGGCACGTCACCCAGCGGCTCCGAGATGAGCACGCTACACGTCATCGAGACCAGGACCGGCGCGGTTCTTCCCGATACCATCGAGCGCACCCGCGCGGCCTCGATCGCATGGAAGCTCGACAACTCCGGCTTTTATTACACGCGCTATCCGAAAAAAGGCGACGTGCCCGAGGGCCAGGAGATGTACAACCGGCACGTCTACTATCACCAACTCGGGGACGATCCGGCCCTCGACGACAAGCTTATATTCGGCGAAGGCCGCGATGCGGAAGACTGGCCCAACGTGAATCTTTCCGACGACGGGCGCTGGCTGCTCATCAACGTTCAGCAGGGATGGACCAAGTCCGAACTTTTTCTGATGGACCTGAAAGCCGGAACTCCGCCCACGCGCATCACCACCGGCAAGAATTTCCTGTACGGCGCTGAGGTCTACAACGACAAACTCTACATCACCACCAACGAAGACGCGCCGCGCTACCGCGTCTTTGTCGCCGACGCCGGCAACTACGATCGCGAGGCCTGGAAGGAATTGATTCCGCAAACCGATGCCGTGCTGCAAGGCACAGCGGTCTTCGGTGGCAAGCTCTTCGCGCAGTACGAACAGAACGCCAGCTCGCAGCTGAGGCTTTTTGATCTCGACGGCAAGAAGATCGGCGACATCGCACTCCCGGCAATCGGCACGGTGTTTGGATCGGGCGGCCGCTGGGATCGCGACGAGGCTTTCTTTGGGTTTCAATCGTTCACTGTGCCGCCCAGCATTTATCGAATTGA
>Ga0209415_10007047_pt1 | contig 19753 bp, 20 predicted proteins | sample PeaSoiSIISIP2007_FD_187696 | JGI IMG/M metagenome (GOLD analysis project Ga0209415, IMG submission 187696) | Peat soil microbial communities from Weissenstadt, Germany - SII-SIP-2007 (SPAdes) (version 2) | ecosystem: Environmental > Terrestrial > Soil > Wetlands > Peat | place: Germany... | reverse complement strand
GCCGCGCGCATCCCCAGCGCCATCTGCGTGCCGCCGCCGATCTCGAGCAGATCGATATCCTCGATCGCGCGCCGCACCACGCCCTTGTCGTGGATCTCGTCGGAGCCGACGATCAACTTGGCGCGGTCGGCAAAAGCGACGACCGCCACCTTGTCCTCGGGCGCCACGTTGTCGGCGAGAAACTTAACCGCCTCGATCACGAACTCCAGCCGCCGCTCATCGTACATCGAACCCGAGCGGTCGATTACCAGGCCCAGGTTCAACGGCAGTCGCGAGCCGCCGCCAGCGCCGCCAGCGCCCTGCGCGATCGCTTCCAGCAACACGTACAGAACGAAGTTTTCCGCGCTCGAAAGCACGTACTCGCGGCTCGCCAGCGCTTCGAAACTAAGAGGGTCTGCCATTTAAGATGCTCTCCGGCACAAATTGTAGGTGTAAGGGCGATGCTATGGCAACTGAACCGCTGCCCCAAGCCGCTGGGCACCACCCATATAAGACTCCCCGGCCAAGCGGTTTATTCCCCGCCCGGCAAATCCGGTAAATCCGGCGGATCCGGTAAGACCAGAGGCGCCCATCCGCTCGACCATATGCAAACCCCCGAGACCGCGCCGCCCGTAGTTTATACGGTGAGAACATATCACGGATACAAGTTTGGCACGGATAAAGTTTGGGATGCATACGAATTTGCGCTTAGGACGCTACCCCGCCGCCACGGTCGCGATGCATGCGGTCTGGTTCGTTCGCGGCCAGCGCGCGGCGCGTCGCGGCCGCCGACTGCGGAGTAGCGGATACGGCTGCGGCGTTGCCGCCTAGATCGCCGTCAGCGGCTGAGCGCGAGGCGCGCGCGTTCCCTGGACAGCGCTCAACGAGACTCACATTGCTCCTGCAAAATCGCAGCGGCGGCAGCGCCGCTGATCCCGTAGTTAAGCGCGACAATCCGAACCGAGGGACAAAAAAGCTGGTTTCTCACCCCGATCCGATTGTTTCTCCGCCCTGTTCCCTATCCCTTCTGGATGCTCACTTTTGGCACTTGTTGGGTGTTTATTTATGCCTGTTGAGGGTATATTTGGCTCTGTTGGGTGTTTATTCCCCCTAAAGCGATGCATTGCACTTCGCCGCGGGATAGACTAACCAAACAGAGCGGGATGGTGTTCGGAGTCCAGAAGCCAGCGGTGGCAACGACGCCGCGGATCGCTCCTTTTTTCGCTACGGCTATGCAAAGTGGGCAGATGCCGTGGACATGAGAGCGATGCGCGCCTTGGTCGCGGCGGTGGTGGAGAGAGGGGAGTCGGTGACGGAGATGGTTTCCAGCCTCAGGACCCTCAAGCCGCGAGAATTCCGGCACGAACCGCCGATCGAGGTTATATTCGTTAAGTACACTCAGGAGGCCGTGCCGCCGGAGTTTCGGTCGCGCGCCGCGACACATACTGCTTTCCCGCTGATCAAACAAAGATGAAATTTCAGACCTGTTGCCCGGCGTGCCGCGTCCTGGCAGCGAGGAATTGAACTTCCGCGGCAACCCATCATGCTGTCACCATTGGATCATAATTATCTCCAAAGCCTGGTCGAAAGCTCCCCCGACATCATCATCGCGGTCGACCGTAGCGGCACGATCATCTTCTACAACGACGGAGCGCGCAAAAACCTGCACTACTCCGCCGAAGAAATCGTCGGCCAAAAGATCACCACCATCTATCCGACGTTGGAGGAAGCGCGCCGTGTGATGAAGGCGATGCGCGCCGCCAGCGAGGACTCGGGGCGCATCTCCAACTTCGAGACCGTGCTCCGTAGTAAGGACGGCGAGCTCATCCCGGTCGCGATCTCGGGTTCGATCATCTACGAACAAGACGGCACCGCGGCCGGCTCGATCGGCTTCGCCCGCGATATCCGCCTGATGCGCCATCGCGAGCAGCTCGCGACGGCCGGCGAAATCGCGGTCAGCCTCGCACACGAGATCAATAATCCACTGGAAGCCATCACCAACAATCTCGACCTGCTGGCGCGCTGCGTCGAAGCCCATCTGTCCGACGCCGAGCTGGTGGTCGAGCACGAGCGGCTCGACTCGATCCGCGGCGGCATCCGGCGCGTGCAGGGCATCGTGCGCCGGCTCGACGAAATGACCCGCAAGGGCATCTACGAGACCCGCGACTACCTGGCGGGCAAGAAGATGGCCGACCTCGGACCGCGCAGCGGCGAAACCGAAGAGCGCTCGGCGGTTCCCGACGCGTCGAAGAACGGATGCGACTGGCCGTTGGCCGGGATGGCCGTGCTGGTGCTCGACGACGACCTCTCGGTCGTCAGCTCGCTCGCCGACGTGCTGCGTGCCGAGCGCTGCCAGGTCTACACGGCGATTCGCCCCAGCGCCGCCTTCGGCATCCTGCGCAATGTGCGCATCGACGCGGTCATCTCCGACGTCGTGATGCCCGAGATGGACGGATACGAGTTCTACACGCGAATCAAGGAAGAGATGCCCAATCTGCCGGTCATCCTGATGACCGCGTACAACTACGACCGCGACCACATCATCATGCGCAGCCGGCTAAAGGGGCTCGAAGGCGCGTTGTTCAAGAAGCCGGTCAATCCGGCCAAGTTGCGCGATCTTCTGGCGCGCGCGCGCCAGAAGGCCCAACCGCCCGCCAAAGCGATCCCGTTCACCTAAAAATTCGCTGCTGAATCGCGGCAGCATGTGTTCCGCGAGACCGCACGCGCGCGGCTCGCGCGGCTACTGCGTGATCGCGAGAAAGGCGGGCGCACTTGCCGGATTGACCGGGTTCTCCGTATCGAACGTGCCAATCGCACTCAGCACTCCTGAGGCGCCGACCGAGTAGCCCAGAACCTGGCCGGTGGCGTTGTTCGCCACGTAGACGAAGCTTCCGGTGGGATCGCTGACGATTCCCTCGGGCGAGCTGAGCCCGCCCACCGCGCTCTGCAGCGACAGCACTCCGGTGCTCACGATGAAGTCCGAGACAGTGTTGATCGTACCATTGGTCGCGTAGAGGAGGAGCGCGGCCGCGTTGTTGGCGAGCGCAAGGTCAAACGTCTTACGAGTAAGGGCCGCTGTTGCGTAGCTGGCCAGAAACGACAGCACGTTGCCCGCGCCCACCGAAAATACCGACACTACGCCGCCCGCACTGTCGGTAACGTAGACAAAGTCGCCCGTGGGATCGACCACGATTCCGCGCGGCTGCCCGCGACCGCCCGTCCCCAGGCTCGCCACGCTGTTGACCAGCGCCAGCGTCCCGCCGGACTGGATGCCAAGCGAGATCACCAGCCCCGAACCGAAGTCCGCTACGTACATCCCGGTCCCGTCCGGCGCCGCCGCGATTCCCATCGGCTGCGTCACAACGCCGCTGTCGGCAAACGTACCCAAGGCGGTAAGCGTGCCGCCGGAGCCGATCGTGTATTCCGTAATCGTACCGCCAGTGCCGTCGGTGACATAGAGAAAGCTGCCGGTCGCATCGGTCGCGAGCCGTTGCGGCGAACTGTTCGGGCCGTCGCTGACCGACCCTATCGCGGCCAGTGCGCCGGTGGCGGTGTCGACGCTGAACTCGCGGACCAGATGGTCGGCGGAGTTAGCCACGTAGAGAAACCCGTTGGAGGGACTCAGCGCGAGCCCGGTTGGACCCGACGCCGCACCGGCCGCGGTTGTGCCGATTAGCGTAAGGAGACCGCTCGTAAAATCGCGGCTGAATTCACTGAGCGTGCCGTCGCCATTGTTGGTTGCGAACACCAGCCCCGCCGTTGGCGTCGCAGTCGGTACCGTACTCGCGGTCGCGGTCGCGCTCGACGAAGAACGGGGCGTCGGCGACACTTCCATACCGGTGAGGAAGTACTGATGGCCGCAGGATGCGCTCAGGACGACGAGCAAAAGCACGCCGAGCCATCCGGCGACCAGGGCCCGCCCGAGTGCGCTTCCCAGCGCACGCGCCGCGCCCGTTGTCCTCGACCTCCGCATTCTGTCCAATACGATATCTGAGCTTTTGCGCTACGGAAAACTGGCGTCGGCGAGCGAGGAGACTTGACAGAAGCTCCTCTGTTGGACGAACGATCGGCGTGAATCACGTGAATCACTCATCCGCGGACCCAGTCCGGACCGGCTGCGGATCGGACGGCGCCCGCTTAAAGTGCGCGGCCGAACGGGCCATGCGCACGCAAGGAAGGTGACTTGTCATGGCCAAGGTCGATTTCGCAAAGCTGCCCAAGTTCTCCGAACTGCCGGTCAAGAAAGGTGCGCCACCGGACTCGTGCTGGGGCGTGTTCGGCGACGATGACGATCTCGGATGCCTCAACTTTCTGACTCCGGAGGGCGTCATCGAGGCGGCCCGGATGATCAAAAAGGGCAAAATTTTCCGCCTCGATACGCGGGTCAACTACGCCAATCCCCCGCTGTTCGAACGCAAGCCCGCCAAACACATCCTGTCGAGCTTCGAGTCCTATGGGCTGCTCGGCTTCGATGACATGCTCGACAACTACAATACCCAGGAGGGCAGCCAGTGGGACGGCCTCGGCCACGTCGGCAATCTGCGCCATCAGGCCTTCTACAACGGCAAAACTTCCGACGACGTGAAGGCCGGCCGTCTGAGTATCCATAGCTGGGCCAACAAGTTCGTCGGCAAGGGCCACCTGGTCGACCTCTTCAAGTTCCGCGCCGACGCGGGACGGCCGGTCAACCCGCTCGAACCCGAGCGCTACTCGCTGCAGGATCTGAAAGACGCTATCAAGGCGCAGGGCGGCGAGGTCAAGCCCGGCAGCGTGCTACTGCTGCGCACGGGCTGGATGCAGGCCTACGTCAAGTCGACGCCCGCGGAGAAGACTGCGATGGCCCCGATGAACAAGCTCAAAGCCTGCGGCATCGAGGACACGCGCGAGATGGTGGCGTGGATGTGGGACAGCCGGGTCGCCGCGATCGGCACCGATTGTCCGGCGGTCGAGCAATGGCCGTGGGACTTCCGCAACGAAGGCGCGCTGCACTACCGCACCTTGTCGCTGTTGGGCCTGCCGCTGGGCGAGCAGTTCGTGCTCGACGAACTCGCCGCCGACTGCCATCAGGATCGCCAGTACGAATTCATGCTGGTTTCATGCCCGCTCAACGTGGAGGGCGGTATCGCCTCGCCACCCAACGCGGTGGCGCTGAAGTAACCTTCGATGCTCGCGGGGCGGGCTCGCGGCGATACACCGCGACCCCGCCCTTCACCCCCGCCTGCGCGGCGATCGCACGCGCGCCTGCGGCGCGCGCGCGATCGCCGCGGCCGTCGCCTCGACCGCCGCCGTCATCATCTCCAGCGTCATGCTCGCGGCCTGGCGATGGCGCACCACCTGACGCGCGGCGTACGGCAGATGGATAAATCCCGCAGCAATCTCGGGCCGCGCGCGAAGGGTATGCAGCGTCGCATACATCACCGCGTTGCACACATACGCACCCGCGCTCAGCGAGAGCGCCGCCGGAATTCCGCGGCGCTCGAGCGCACGCAGTATCGCGCGCAGCGGCAGCCGCGCGAACAGCGCGTCGGGACCGCCGCGCACCACTGGCGTCCCGGCCACGCCGCCGTCACTCTCGCGTCCGGCGCGGCGCTCGGCCAGGTTGATTGCGACCTTCTCCAGCGATATCGCGGGACGCCCGCCCGCCTGCCCCAACCCCAGCACCGCGCGTGGACGAAATCGCCGAATCGCCGCAGCGATTGCGCGCACCGCGCGCGGCGTGCTGACCGGCAGCCTCACCGCCTTGACGACGAGCCCGCTGATCTCGCGGCCGTCGAGCAGTGCGGCAACTTCCCAGGACGGATTGCTGCGCTCGCCGCCGAACGGCGCGAAGCCACTCAGCAGCAGCACGCCGCGCGCGCGGCCGGGTTGAGGATGCCGCCCTTGCGGGCGTGGCGCGCGCTTCATTTGCGGCGCGGATGCTCGATCGGCAGGTCTTCGCGGTTTCCCCATTCGCCCCACGACCCAATGTAGTTGCGCACGCGATTGAAGCCCGCGAGCCGGAGCGCGTAGTACGCATTGGCCGAGCGGTAGCCGCCCTGGCAATACGCAACGACCTCGGCCTCCGGGCGCAGCCCTAGACGCTCGAAGGCGGCGCGCAACTCGGAGGGCGCCTTGAACGCGCCGCTTGCGGCCACGTTGTTGACCCAGTCCAGATGTACCGCGCCCGGCAACGCTCCGGCGCGCCGTGCGCGCACGCGCTCGCCGAAGTATTCCTCGTCGGTGCGGACGTCGAAAATCCGCACGTCGGCGCGGCCGAGCCGCTCGACCAGGTATTCGTTGGAGGCGGAAATCTCCTCGCGCGGCGACGCCGTAAACACGCCCGGCATCACGGGCTCGACGGCAGTCGTCAGTTTCGCGCCCGCCAGTTTCAGCCCGCCATCGAGGATGCGCACGCGCCGATGGCCCATGTACTCGGCGAGCCACGCCGTGCGCGTCGCACGCATCCCCGAGTCGTTCTCATAGAAGACCAGCGTCTCGTCACCGGTTATGCCGAGCGCCGAGAAAATCCATTCGAGCTGCGCGCGAACCTCGTGCATCCCGCGCTCGCTGGTATCCGAGTAGTGGAACGGAAACGGATCGAAATGGCGCGCGCCGGCTAAATGGCCGGCACGAAAGTCGGTTGCCGATCGCGTATCGACCAGCACCACGCCCGCCGCCGCGCGATGCTCGGCGAGCCAGCCCGCGTCGACCAGGATGTCGTTCTGCTCTCCAGCCATGATTTCCCTCTCGTCGTTCTGTAGGCGCCGTTACGACAATTCGCTCTCTTTGGCCGGCGCCGCGGCGCCGATCGCCTCGGCGATCGAACTCAGCCCGTCACGTTGCAGCAATTCCAGCAAACCTTCCTTGATTCGCCGCACCAGGCCCGGTCCCTCGTAAACCAGTGCCGTGTACAACTCGACCAGGCTCGCGCCCGCGCAGATGAGACCATAGGCGTCCTCGGCGCTGAACACTCCGCCAACTCCGATGATCGGAATTTTGGCGCCGGTACGGCGGCGAATCTCCGCGACCATCGCGCGCGCCCGCCTATTGAGCGGCGCTCCGCTAAGCCCGCCCTCGTATTCGGTCCGCACGCCAACCGCCTCGCGCGCGGTCGTCGTGTTGCAGGCGACCAGGCCGTCGACGCCGGCCGCGGAGACCGCCTCGCACACCGAGGCCAGCACCGGCGCGTCGAGGTCGGGCGCCAACTTCACCAGCACGGGCCTGTGCGGCGTGAGCTTGATGGCTTCGGCAAGGATCGGACGCATCAGAGGCGCAAGGCGCGCCGGCGACTGCCAATCGCGCAGCCCCGGCGTATTCGGCGAGCTGACGTTGATTACGATAAAGTCGGCCATCGGGCCCAGCCGCGCAACCAGCGCCGCGTAATCCGACGCCACCCGCTCCTGCGGCGTGTCCTTGTTGGGCCCCAGGTTCAGCCCCAGCCGGATTCTCAATCCCCGCCGCCGCAGTTGCGAAAGCCGGCGCGCCGCCGCCTCCATCCCTGCGCTCGGAAAGCCCAGCCGATTCACCAGTGCGCGATGCTCCGGCAGCCGCCACAGGCGCGGGCGCGGATTGCCGGGTTGCGCGAGCGGCGTCACCGTGCCCAACTCGGCGAAGCCGAAACCGATGGCCTGCCATCCGGCGACCGCTCGAATATCCTTATCCATCCCGGCCGCGAGCCCGATTGGGTTGGAGAACCGGATGCCCCACGGAGTCGTCGCCAGCGCGGGCGGGTCGACCGCCGGCTCGCGCAGCAGTGCAAGCGGTCTCATCATCGCGAGCGTCAACCGATGCGCGCGCTCGGGGTCGAGCTGGAAAAGCAGCGGCCGCAGTACGCGATGATAAAAGGTCTCGATGAGCGCCGCCATGAGCGGAATCTAGAAGCCTTGCCGCTGATGCGCAATGGCCGCCGGCCCGGCGAGCCATACGCGGAGCTGTTTCAATCTGCGGAGCTATCTGTTGATGGAGTTGATAACGGCGCGCGGCGGCGATTACGTTCCCCGCGCGCGTCAAATAGAGTGGAAGCTTGATGAGAGACCGACGATCGGGAACGAGGTCATACAAGGGTCAATGCGCGTGGCGCAGATAGGTGAGCGCAGAGAGCAGCTTATTCGAAGTCGGGCTCGGGCACTCGCGCACAAATACCTGAGCCTGCCTGGCCGAACGCTGCCAGTTGATCCTCGAGCCATAGCGACAGAGTTGCTCGGCTTAGGGTTTGAGGAACCCGAGGAAATTGGAACCGTTCTGGGTGGAAACTCGATGAGAGTAGAGGTTGTGGGTGCTTTTGATCGGACTCAAAGGAAGATCATCGTTGCGCGCCGCGGTTGCAGTGCGACCACCAGACGTTTCACCGCTGCGCATGAAATAGGCCACTACGAGATTCATCCGGGATTGAGCCTACTGAGGGAGAGTCCCCGAACTGACCCAGAGATCCGTAGCGCGTTATGGACCCCCAGAGAGCGGGAAGCTGATATATTTGCGAGCGAACTGTTGATGCCTTCCGACTCCGTCCGGAGGATATTCGCACGAATGTTTGGGCCCGCAATCGACGGGGACGCGTTGGACGACGATAAGGCCTTCTTCCTGTCAGAAGGCAAAATGCCTGCCTCTCAAATAGTTCGAATGACGCCGCTAGAGCGCGCAGGGCTGGTGGCGAGAGTATCGTCGTTCGTCCGCAGTGATTTTCGCTGTCTCGCTGACATCTTTGGAGTCTCCACCACTGCAATGGCGATCCAGCTGCTAGATTGCCGACTTGTTCTATGAGACATCCAACATTTCGGACGGAAAATTTAGTCAAGGGCGGTATCGATGAACAATCAGTCTGAGATGAAGGTCGAGCTTATCGACTACGCTCAGGACCCGCTGGAGAAGCTCTACGCGGCGTTTCGCACCTGCTACTCCTCGGATTCGCCGATCGAGGTTTGGGAAAAGATCAGGACCGAGAAAATCAGCCACGAGCGGGTGCGCGAGTTCATCGGCGAACGCCTCAAGACCGGCCACGCCTCGCCGCTGGAGCAAATCGTGTTCTGGTTCGCCATCGCCGGCGTCTCGCGCTCGCTCTCGCATCAGTTCGTCCGCCATCGCATCGGCATCAGCTTCGAGCAGCAGAGCCAGCGCTACGTCAAGTTCAAGCAGGATCGGTTGGCCTTCGTAATGCCCGAATCGTGGCGTCGCGCCGGCATGGAAGAAGAGTTCGCCGGGCTGCTCGAGCGCACCTCGGAACTATATGCCCGCGCGCTCAAGGCTGGGATTCCCGCGGAGGACGCGCGTTTCGTGCTGCCCAACGCGGCGCCGACGAATTTCCACGTGATGGTGAATTTCGCCGAGATGCTGCACATCTGCGACCTGCGGCTGTGCGTGCGCGCGCAATGGGAAATCCGGCGGATGGTGGCGATGATGCGGGCTCAGATAAAGCATAAGCTGCCCGAGATCGCCGTCTTCCTGCAACCCAAATGCGGCGAGAACCGTATGGGCTATTGCGACGAGTCGCTCGAGGACTGGGACAAATGTCCGCTGGGCAAGGTGCGCCCCCACAAGTCCAGCCTCTTCGAACTCTACGAACGCCACGGCAAGCGCAAAGCCGAGGCGCTCGGCGAGGCCGAATTCCGCGCGGTCGAAGAGAAGGAACTTCTCTAGCCAATAAATTCCCTGCGACGCGGCGCGGGCGAATATCCCTGGCGAGATCCGCAACCGCGCGGAATATAATTTTCTCTTTGATGGAATCTCCGCGTAAAACTGCGCGCACCCCTGATGGACGATGAATTCGATCAGGCGATCGCGGCCTTCAATCGCGGCCACTACTTCGAGGCGGCCGAACGCTTCGAGCACGCGCTCGCCGCGACTGACCCCGAGGTGCAGGAGATCGCGGGTGCGCTGGGCCGGGTCGCCGCGGCGCTCCATCTGCGCTTCGAGCGCGGTGGACGCCAGGCGGCGGTCAACCTGCTCTCGCAGGCGTTGCTCACGCTGGAGGATTTTCGCCCGGCGCGCGCCGGAATCGATGTCGAGCGGCTGTGCGCCGAACTGACGGCGATGGCGGATGAGATTCGCGCGAGCCCGCGCGAGGAACGCGAAGGGTTGCGCTACCGCGCGCGGCTGTTCGTCGAGCGACGGCGCGCTCCCAAAATCAAAAAGACCAACGGAGCGAATGCCGTGCGCGGCTGACCGGGGCGGCGGCGCGCGGTGCGACTGTGCGAATGAATGCCAAGGCCATCGAGGCGGTTACCCCAACCGGCCGTTTGCGCGCGCTAAGCGCCGCGATGCTCGGGTGCGTGCGCTGCGCGGCGCTGGTCAAATGCCGCTCGCAAGTCGTGCCGGGCCACGGCGCCGCGCCGGCGATGGTTGCGTTCGTGGGCCTGGCGCCCGGGCGTCTCGGCGGCGACCGCACCGGAATTCCATTTAGCGGCGACCGTTCGGGAGACCTGCTGCGCTTGATGATCGCGCGAGCCGATCTGAGGCGCGTCTTCATCACCAACGTGGTCCGATGCAATCCGCGCGACGCGCGCGGCCGCAACCGCGATCCCAGCGCGCGCGAGATAGCCAACTGCCGCGACCATCTGGCGGCCGAACTCGCCGCGACCCGTCCGCGTTTAGTCGCCTGTCTGGGAGCCGTCGCCTGGCGCGAAATGGCCGGACGCGAGGGGCCGTTTCGGCCGCGCCGCCCCGCCGCGCTCAGCAGCGGCGGCATGTTGCTATATCCGATGTATCATCCGGCTTACGTTGTACGCGGCGCCTACCCGGAGCCGGCATATGCGCGGGACTTCGAGCGGCTGGGGCGGTTGTTGCGCCGGTTGGCCGAGTCTCGCGGGCACACTACTGCATCGTTGGCGGAACAGTATCCTGCGCCAGTCCAACCGCACACCGACTTAGGAATGATTTGAAGTCTTCACCATCCTACTGATCCAACTCCGGTCGGAGCAGAAGTCGCTCGCGGCGCCGGGACGGATGGTTGAAGCAGTCAGTTTTCCCGTCCGGCTCACGCGGCTTGAGCCAGTACGAGATCGGCTTCGATATGTAGTCCGGCGGTGTGACGAATGCGGCGCGGCTAGCCAGTCACGCCGTCGGTGCGTCCACCCAACCGAGACTCTCTAGCGGTCGCGGCCGCCCCCGCCGCCGCCCGGGCGCCGCTCGTGATCGTTGCCGCTACGAGCCTGCGCCTCGTTGACGCGAATCGGGCGTCCCTTGATGTCCCTGCCGTTGAGCTTTTTGATCGCAGCTTCCGCGGCATCGTCTGAAGCCATCTCGACAAAGCCGAAGCCGCGTGACCGATTGGTCGCGCGATCGATGATGACCTGCGAACTGTCTACCTTACCCGCCTCCGAAAACGCATCCTGCAGGTCCTGATCGGTGACGGTCCAAGCTAGATTTCCCACATACAATCTACGACCCATTCAGAACTCTCCTACTCACCCTTAACACCAGATGCTCAGCGCGCCGCATGACTTCCCCGCGTTTCGTCCCGGCAAAAACGCCGGCCGGCACTTTCCCGATAGACATTCCAACTTCGAACGCAATTATAGCGACGCACACTATGCCCCAAAAAATAGCGTCCTTTTTATACCATCGAGTCAACCTTATGCATAGGGTGACCACAATATGGCAGGTTAGAGCAGCTTATTGCTTTAAGATGCGTTAGCGTTTGCGCGGCCGATGCCGAAAAACCGCGCTCGGGAGCTTCTGACTCTCACAAAGTGCGCTCCGATTAGAAGGAAATCGTCGAGCGCTGCAGCCGAAATCATACTTCGTCCGGCGAAGACCGGTTACCAACAAGCTCGAGCATGAGGTGAGTGACGTGGCCTTCGGTGATTGAAAGGGGATGGCGCAGGGATCGTGAGCAGCCATCGTGAGTATGACGGCGACGGGGTAGTAGCGCCATCAGATAGGGAGACCAAAGCCACGCTGCTCGCTGGCGACAAGCTGAAACCGATTTTGAGATCATTATTCATGCCAATAGTCGGCGTGAGTAACACCTCGCGCAAATTCTTCAACGCTCGACATTTTGGCGATAGCTATGAACTATTAAACTCTGTTAGTATGATTGGATAGCTTCGGCAGAATGCTTGTGGATCAGGTGTCCATTGTGTAGCGTGAGAGCGCTTCAGTTTCTGCCGAAACTCATTTACTCAAGGAGACTATTGGATGCCACGAACGAAAGGCTCCGCATCGACTGCGTCCGCAATCCGCCAGGTTCAACGCCAGGCGGGCTCAGTGCTCGGCAAACTACGCAAGGATATACGCACCTTGGAAATTGAGCTCGCACGGCTCAAGCGTGACGAGGAGTCGCTGGGGCGGCTCGCCGGACGCGGCGGCGCGGGCGGTGGTGTCGCGCGCGAACCGCGCGCTGCGAGCGCTGGAGGAGGCGGCGGCGGGCGAATCAACTGGCGTAACGTGCTTACGCAGTTGCCCAAACAGTTTAAGGCCTCCAACGTCCGCCAGTTGCGTGGACTCAAGGACAAGCGCCCCTCGGAAATCTTTGCTGCGATCACGCGCTGGATCGATGCTGGGTTGGCCAAGCGCAAGACTCGCGGGCTCTACGAAAAAGCTTAGCGCGCCGAGCGCATCGCTGAGTCTTCATCGCGCGCCGCCGCGGCATCTCTGAAGCCCGGCGGCGCGCATCAGTTGCGACGCGCCACGAAGGCAGTGAAACGAGCCGGCCGGCACGCGGAAAATATATACTCGCGCGCGGCGCTGTCGAGTCTCGTGCGAAGGTCCGTGCGCGGACGCGCGCAGAGATCCGCGCCAAAATTCGGGCTAAGATCAGCGCCGAGACCCTGCGAGACTGACCGGACTGACTCATCATGGCAGTAAAAACCATCGAGTGGCGCGATGATACGGTGCGCATGATCGACCAACGCCTGCTGCCAGCGCGCGAGATCATTCGCGTATACCGCGACTGGCGCGGTGTCGCCGAGGCAATCCGCACGATGGTGATTCGCGGCGCGCCCGCGATCGGTGTCGCGGCTGCGATGGGCGTGGCATTGGGCGTGCGTGGCCTCTGCGGCGCGCGCGCCCGGACGCGCTTTGCCCTGGTCGCCAAAGGCCTCTGCGCGACGCGCCCCACCGCGGTCAACCTGGCATGGGCGGTAGCGCGGATGGGCCGGGTAGTCGAAGGCGGCCTCGCGCTCGACGCGCCGCATCTTTTCCGCCGCCTGCGCAACGAGGCGCTCGCGATATACAAGGAAGATCTGGCCGCCAACCGCGCCCTCGGCCGCTTCGGCGCGACGCTGCTCGCCGACCCTTCAATTGTGCTCACCCATTGCAATGCCGGCGCCCTGGCCACTGCCGGCTACGGCACCGCGCTGGGCGTGGTGCGCGCCGCGCGCGCGGCGGGCAAGAAGGTCGCGGTCATCGCCGACGAGACGCGGCCTTTTTTGCAGGGCGCGCGCCTGACCGCTTGGGAGCTGCACAAGGACCGCATCCCGGTGACGGTCATCGCCGACAACATGGCGGCGAGCGTGCTGCGAAGCGGGGGCGTGAGTTGCATTGTCGTCGGGACCGACCGCACGGCGGCCAATGGCGACGTCGCGAACAAAATTGGTACCTATCCGCTGGCCGTGATGGCTAGTCGCCACGGCGTGCCGTTTTATGTCGCGGCGCCGCTGTCGTCGATCGATCTCGATTGTCCAAGCGGCGCCGAAATACCGATCGAGCAACGATCCGCCAGCGAAATGACTCATCTCGGCGGCAAGCAGATCACGCCCACGGGCGTCAAAGTATTCAATCCCGCTTTCGACGTGACGCCGGCCGAGCTGGTGACGGCGATCATCACGGAACGCGGAATCGCGTACCCGCCATACGTGGAGAGCCTGGCGGCGCTCAAACGCGAGGCCTGATTCGAGCTGGAGGCGCGGCCGCAAAACAAGCGCGCGCCGGCTACGTCAGCCGCGCCGGCCCACCGCTTGGGCGAGTCCGTCGCCGAGCAGGTTGAATCCCAACACCGAAGCGCCAATCGCAACACCCGGCGCGGTAGTCAGATGCGGCGCCACGAGCAGGAAGGCGCGGCCGGTGTCTAGCATGTTGCCCCAGCTCGGCGCGGGCGGCAGCGCTCCCAGCCCCAGAAATGAGAGCGCGGCCTCGGCAATGATGATTCCGCCGACGCCGAAAGTCGCCTGTACCGCGAGCGGGCCGGCCAGGCCGGGCAGCAGATGGCGCAGCAGCAGGCGGGCGGGCGGAGCGCCGAGCGCGCGTGCGGCCTCGACGTACTCGCGCTCGCGCAACGACAGCACCTCACCGCGGACCAGTCTCGCATAGCCAGTCCAGCCCATCGCGGTCAGCGCCACTACCAGATCGATGAGGCCAGGGCCGAGAATCGCGGCGAGCGCGAGCGCGAGCAGAAAGCCGGGGAACGCCAGCACGACATCGACCAGGCGCATCACCACCGAGTCGACACGCCCGCCCGCCAGCGCCGCCGCACCGCCAACGATGCCGCCGGCGGCCAGCGAGAGCAGCACCACCGTGGTCGAAACCACCAGCGAGAGCCGCGCGCCCCACAGCACGCGCGCCAGCATGTCGCGCCCGAGCGCGTCGCATCCCAGCCAATGGCCGCGGCTCGGCGGCGCGAGCACATGCGTTAGATCGATCGCGAGCGGGTCGCTTCGCACCAGGAGCGGGCCCAGCGCGGCCGCCAGCGCGAGCATCGCAACGATCGCGCAGCCCGTGACAAGCGATGGATTACGCCGCCCCATCCTTCATTGCCTCTTCCATTGCCTCTTGACTACCCCACGGCCCGCGCAGGAATCGGTATCAGCATTGCGAAAGCCATCAACCACGTGTGAGGCGAATCCGCGGGTCAACCATTCCGTAGACCAGGTCCGTCGCCATGTTGACCACTACGTAACTGAGCGCGAAAGTGAGCACGCAACCTTCGACCAGTGGGTAGTCGCGCGCGCTTATCGCGCCGATCAACAGGCGCCCCATCCCGGGCCATGAGAAGATCATCTCGGTAACGATCGCGCCGGTCAGCAGCGCGCCGGTCTCCAGTCCGAGCAGCGTGATTACAGGAGTCAGCGCATTGCGCAATCCATGGCGCATCAGTGCGGCAAACGCGCTCAGTCCTTTGCTGCGCGCGGTGCGGATATAGTCGGCCTCGCGCACCTGGACCAGACTCTGGCGCAGCATCCGCGCCAGGATCGCCGCCAGCGCGGTCCCCAGCGTGACCGCCGGCAATACCAAGTGCACAAGGCCGCCCCGCCCGGTCAGTGGAAACCATCCGAGGTCGAGCGAGAAAACGATCATCATCAGCGGACCGAGGTAGAGATGCGGCACCGAGATGCCAAGGATCGCAAAGCCCATCGCGCCCAGGTCGGCAGCGCCGCCGGGATTGGCGCCCGCGATGAGGCCGAGCGGAAAAGCGAGCACGATCGCAACCAGCAGTCCGGCGCCCGCCAACTCCAGCGTCGCCGGGAATCGTGCGGCGATTAATCGCGCGACCGGCTCCTTCATCGAAATCGATTCTCCGAGGTCGCCGTGCACGAGGCCCCACAGGAAGCCCGCGTACTGCGCGGCGATTGGACGGTCGAGAGCCAGCTCGTGGCGCAGGCCGGCGATATCCGCGGGCCCCGCAGTGTCGCCAAGCATCGCGACCACCGGATCGCCGGGCACCAGATGGATGAGCGCGAAGGTCAGCGTCGCGACGCCCAGCGCGACCGGAACCAGCGCGATGAGACGGCGGACGAAGTAGCCAATCACCTGCGCCCGCTCCCCGCTTCGGATGTCAGCGATACGGCGGCGAGCGAGCGCAAGCTGCCGTTGGGAAACGGCGTGAACCCCTTGACGCGGCGATTCATCACCACCACGTTGTCCATCCACCATAACGAAACGTATGGAAGGTCGGTGGCGGCGATCTTCTGCACCTGCACGTAGATCTCGCGGCGCGCGGCGGGATCGAGCGTCACCTCGCCTTGGTCCAGCAACCGATCCATCGCGAGGTTCGAGTAGCTACCGCGGTTGGAACCACTCGGCGGTGTCATTTTCGAATCGAACACCATGAAGTACTGATGCGTGAGGTCCGTCGCGACCCAGTCGAGCGAGGTCAGATCGAAATTGCCCTTCAGGATATCGGCGTAGAATGTCGCGAACTCGTTGGTCCGTATGTCGAGCGTGATCCCGATCTGTCGCAGCATCGCCTGTATCGCTTCGCCTAGCCGCCGCCCCTCGGGCGTCGTCTTGTAGACGAAATTCAGATTGCGTGTTCCCGTCTGGCCAATTGGATAGCCGGCCTCGTCGAGCAGCTTGGAAGCCTTGAAAGGATCGTAGGGATAGCGCGTCACATCGCCGTTGTAGGCCCAGTTCTCGGGCGCGAGCATCCCGCTCGCCACCCGTCCGGTGCCTTTGTATAGAGAGCCGATGATCGCCTCGCGGTTGATCGCATAGGCAATCGCCTGGCGTACGCGGAGGTCGCGCAGATGCGGATCGCGGAAGTTGAACTCGAGATAGTAATATTCGCTGCCCGGCGATTGATTGATGACGAGGTCGGGCCGCATTCCTAGATAGCCGAGCAGATCGGGTTGAATGTTGTTTTCGGCGAGATCGCAAATACCCTCGGCCAACTCCAGCGCGCGGACCGTCGGATCGGGCACCACCTTGAAGATGATTCCAGGAATCTCACCCGGCATCTGTGGCCGGGCCGGATTGCGCGCCAGCGTCAGCGCCTCGTCGCGCGAGAAACTCGCAATCTCGAAAGCGCCGCTGGCGGCCGGCCATCGCGCGGCGCCTTTGCCCGGTAGCGGCGTCCCCTCGGGCACCACGCCCATCGTTCCCATCTCCAGCGCCGGCGCATACGGTCCCTTGGTGGTCATCACGACTGTCGCGTCGTCGGGCGCGGCGATCGCGGCGAGTTGCCGCAGGCCAATACGCTTGGGCGAAATGGTGGCGGGGTCGAGGATCGAATCATATGTATATTTGACGTCGCGAGCGGTGAGCGGCCGCCCGTCGCTGAAGCGCAGGCCCCGGCGCAGATGGAAAACCAGGGTGGTGGGGGTCGGCCGCTCGAAGCTCTCGGCCAGGTCGCCGAAGAATTGTCCATGAGCATCAACCCTGACCAGCGCATCGAAGACCAACTCGTCGGTGCGCGAGGAAATCGCATCGGTCGCAAACCGCGGGTCGAGCGCGATAGGTGAACCTTCGAGGTCAACCTGGAGATAGCCCGGCGGAGCGGCCGGCGTCGCGCGATGGCGTCCGCCAACCGTCCAGACGAACGCGGCGGCGAGGAGCGTAATCACCACGGCCACACGGCCAAGAGCGAAGATCGCACCCGGCCATTGCGCCTGCCTGCTCGTCGTCTCGCTCATCGGGTGCGCCGTGATAATAGCACAAGCGCGGCGCGCGTCAGTCGGAGACAGGATGGAATACGCCGCGGCGGGACATACAACCGGAATATACAAGAGGACATAGAAATGGATCAGGGATGGCGTTCCGCAATCGTGCTGCGCAAGGGCGACCTGACCGAGGCGCCGGTCGACGCGATCGTCAACGCGGCCAACAACGATCTGATCCTGGGCGGCGGCGTGGCCGGCGCGATCCGCGCCAAGGGTGGGCCTTCGATCCAGGCCGAATGCGACAAGCTGGGACCGATTCCGATCGGCGAGGCGGTAGTCACCGGGGCCGGGAAGCTTAAGGCGCGTTACGTAATTCATGCGGCCTCGATGCGGCTTGGCGGGCGCACGAGCGAGGCGGCGCTGCGCGACTCGACGCGCAATTCGCTGAGGCGCGCGGCCGAACAGGGGCTAAAGTCGGTCGCCTTCCCGGCGATCGGCACCGGGATTGCCGGCTTTCCGATCGAGCGATGCGCCGTGGTGATGCTGGAGGAGATTCGCGACCATCTACGCGGGGCGGCGCCACTTGAGCGGGTCGCGCCGGTCGAACGTGTCGAGATGGTGCTGTTCGACGAGCGCGCGCTGGAGGTCTTTAAAGACTTCCTCGCCAGGATGACCGACTAGGCAACGCAGCCGCCGATATGGGGAGATTGGTTGCGTTGGACGGCTCACAGCGCAGCGCCGCGACCGAGTTGTGAGAAAAGATCATCTTGATGGTCGCCTGGCCAACCGCACCCGCCCGGGTTCGACCACCGCGAACCCGTCCCGCAGTCGCTGGCCCAGCTTTGCCACCGCCTCGACCACGGCCGTAGGTTTGGCGCCCCGCGCACGGCTGTCGAACTTAACGAAGATCACGCCAACCGATGGCCGCCTGCGCGCATAGACCAACTCACCGAAGTCGCGGTCCTCGGTAACCAGAACGCGCCGCTCATCGAACGCGCGCTTCATGACCCGTTCGTCAGGTTCGCCTTTAGAGATTTCGGCGATTGCGATCACATCGTGGCCCGCCGAGCGCAGCGCATGAATCACCGGTCCCGCGCAACTCTCATCCGCCACGAGCTGCACGCTTTAGGATTTGCCGGAGTTGGAGGCGCCTGCGAGCAAGACCACTTCCTCGTGCGCGACGCTCGCCGCGCCGTAGGCGATCGCGGCCCGAATATCGTCAGGCATCAGATGCGGATAGTCTTCCAGCAGCTCGCTTTCCGTTTCTCCCTCGGCGAGCTTGCGCAGGATCAGTTCGACCGTGATGCGGGTGCCACGGATCACCGGCTTGCCCATCATGACCGCCGGGTTGATTTCGATTCGCTCGGTCGTCATCGCCGTCGTCCCTCGCACCTCGATGATACCGCCCATCGATCATCCCGGGCAACGCGCCCCAAATGCTGCCGCTCAGCTGCAAGCAGTCTTCGCCTAATGAGTGGCGGCGGGGCCGCTCACCCGTTGTGCTTTGCGCAGGACCAGGAAGCCGGGGACCATCAGCGCCATCACCACCGCGAGGATCCGGTAGATGTCGTTGAAGGAGAGGATCGCGGCCTGCGCCTGTATCGCGTTGTAGAGTATCCCGAACGACTGATGCTGCCCGCTTATCATCTGCGGCAAGTACTGAAAGGACGGCGCACCCGGCAGGCGCGGCGCGCTCTCACTGAGTTTCCAGGCGTCGAAGACCGAGAGATGCTCGGCCAGGCGCGACTGATGAATCTGCTCATGGTCGACCAGCATCGTGGTCATGTAGGCGATTCCGATCGCGGCGCCCGTATTGCGCATCATGTTGTACAGACTCGCGGCGTAGCCGATCCGCTCGCGCGCCACGACCGACAGCGAGGTCGCCGAGAGGGTCGGAAAGATCATTCCCATGCCGAGGCCCATCACGATGCTCGGGATGACGACGACCCACAGGCTGACCTGGAGATTCCAGCCCGCCATCGTCCACAGGCCGATCGTCATCAGGACGAAGCCCACTCCGACCAGCGCCCGTGTGTCGATGCCTCGTCGCGCAATCTGCCCAACCGCCACCATCGACAGCATCGTTGCGAGCCCGCGCGGCGCCAGCACCAGCCCGGCTTTCCATGCCGTGTAGCCCATGAACTCCTGCAGGAATATCGGCATCAGCAGGCCGGTGCCGTAGAGCACCGAACTCATCGCGACAATCAACACCAATCCGACGCTGAAAACCTTTATCTTGAGGATCCGCAGATCGAGGATCGGGTCGGCGATGCGCAGTTCGTTGACGGCGAGAATGATCAAGGCCGACGCGCTGAGCAGGCTGGTCCACACCACCCAGGGCGCAGCGAACCAGTCGGCGCGCTGGCCGCGGTCGAGCACGATTTGCATCGCGCCCAGCCCCACCACCAGGCAGGCAATGCCCACGTAGTCGACCTTGCCGCCGCGCGCCCGGTGCTGGCGCAGAAAGACGGGATCGTGCACGAACGCCGAGACCATCAGGAAGGCGATGATCCCGATCGGCACGTTGATGTAGAAATTCCAGCGCC
>Ga0209415_10007046_pt1 | contig 19755 bp, 16 predicted proteins | sample PeaSoiSIISIP2007_FD_187696 | JGI IMG/M metagenome (GOLD analysis project Ga0209415, IMG submission 187696) | Peat soil microbial communities from Weissenstadt, Germany - SII-SIP-2007 (SPAdes) (version 2) | ecosystem: Environmental > Terrestrial > Soil > Wetlands > Peat | place: Germany... | reverse complement strand
CGTGTCCGCCGAGTACACGCTGGACACGGTGCTGAACCTGCCGCTGTCGACGGTGATTGCGCCCACGACGGCGTTGGGGCTGCCGCAGCCGCCGCCGGACCTGAACGCGCTCATCCAGACGGGCCTGCGCGAGCGCCCCGAGATCCAGCAGGCGCGCGCGACGATCCAAAGCTTCCAGGCGGCAATCGATCTGGCGAAGTCGGGCCTGCGGCCGAACATCACGATCACGGGGGGGCCGCAGATCCAGACGAACTCTCCATTGACGAACACGCCGACGACCTGGTCCGGGATGGTCGTGCTCACGCTGACGGTGTTCGACGGCGGGGTGACCGCGGCGAAGGTGCAGGGAGCGGAGGTGCAGCTGCAGGAGGCGCAGGTGAGCGAGCAGCAGACCGAGCAGTCGGTCGAGAGCCAGGTGCGCACGGCGTACCTGAATCTCGAGCTGGCGGCGGACCAGCTGCGGGCGGCGCAGGCGGGGCTGGTCTCCGCGCGGGAGCAGTTGCGGATCGCGAACGTCCGCCTGCAGGCCGGTGTCGGCACGGAGCTCGACGTCGTGAACGCGCTGCAGACGCTCGCGGCCGCCGACAGCTCGGTGATCCAGGGCGACTATAACTACAACCTGGCGCTGGCCCAGATCGACCAGGCGATCGGGACCCAGGTTCGATTCTAGCGCGCCCTCCGCGCTTCCGGCCGCCCGTCCGGCCGGCGAAGTCCGGCGCCCGATCCGGCCGCCGGCGCGCGCGGCCAGCATCGTGATCAGGAGCCTCGTGGGCCGGCACGACGGCGGTGTGACCGAGGCGGAGTTTCGCGAGGCGCTCGCCCATGTTGTAACGGGCGTGACCGTCGTGACCGCATCCGGCCCGGCGGGGCCCCACGGCGTGGCAGCGAGCGCGTTCGCGTCCCGCTCGCTCCTCTTGGTCTGCATCGAGCGGGAGCCACCTATCGCACGCCGTCCTCGAACACAGCGGGGCGCCGGCGGTCGACGTGCTGGCGGTCGAGCACGAGGTGCCCTCACGTTTCTTCGCCGGCGCCGCCCGCCCCGAGGGACCGGATGCGTTTCGCGTGATCGCGTTCCCGTCCGGACTGACCGGCGCCCCGCCCCTCGACGGCCGCGCGGCCTACGTGGAGTGCCGGCTGACGGCGTCCCATCCGGGCGGCGACCACACGTTCTTTCTGGGCGCGGTCGCGCGCGCGTGGGCCGCGCCGGAGCGACGGCCCCTCGTGTACGACACCCGGGCGCAGCGCACGCTCGGAGGCGCCTGGTGGCGGGGCAGGCGGTGCCGGCCGGCGGCGCGAACTCCCTGAGAGCGCGCCGCGGTCCGAACGACGGTCGGTCGTCCGTCGAGGCGCGGGACGCGGTGAGGATCGGGAGGTGGAGACATGGAGAAGCGGATCATCAGGACTGACGCGGCGCCGGCCGCGATCGGCCCGTACTCACAGGCGGTCGTCGCCAACGGCTTCGTGTACGCGGCGGGTCAGGTGCCGCTGGATCCCAAGACCGGCCAGATCGTGCCTGGGGACATTCGCGCGCAGACGAAGCGGGTGATGGAGAATCTCAAAGCCGTGCTCGCCGCGGCGGGGTCATCGTTCGACAAGGTCGTGAAGACGACCGTGTTCCTGCGGGACCTGAACGACTTCGGGACGATGAACGAGATCTACGGGGAATACTTCCAGGAGAACCCGCCGGCCCGGTCCACGGTCCAGGTCACGAGGTTGCCGCGGGAGGCTGCGGTCGAGATCGAGGTGGTCGCGCTCGCGTAAGGTCGCTTGCGGCCCGACGCGGGGTGCGCTACGATCGCGGTGAAGCGGTGGGGGGTCGGCTAATGGTAGGCCATCACACTTTGGATGTGAGTGTCCAGGTTCGAATCCTGGCCCCCCAGCCACCGGCCCGGCGCCGCGCCTAGGTGTCCGAGACGCCCGCGCGTCGGTCGCGCGCGCGGCGGGAGGCTCGCTGTGGCCCGATTCGTCGATCTCAGCCGTGTGCTCGAGGACGGCATGGACGTATTCTCCGGGCTGCCCCGACCGAGGATCGGCGCGGTGGTGGACCATCACGCGTCGCGGATCCGGTACGCGGGCAAGTCCGAGTTCTATCTCGGGATGGTCGAGATGCCGTGCAACATCGGCACGTATGTCGACAGTCCGTTCCATCGGTTTCCCGACGCTCCGGATCTCAGCCACACGCCGCTCGAGCAGGTCGCCGGGGTGCCCGGCGTGGCCGTGGACCCGCAGGCGGGGGTGGGGCGCGCGGTGGACGTCGATGCGCGGGTCCGGGGCGCGGCGGTGCTCGTGCGGACGGGCTGGGACGCGCAGTGGGAATCAGGCGGCTACTGGCGCCCGTGCCCGCATCTCTCCCATCGCGCGGTGGAGCGGCTCGTGCGGGCCGCGTCGGCGCTGGTGGGAATCGACACGTGGAACGTCGACGACACCGCGGATCCGAGCCGCCCCGCCCACACGCGTCTGCTCGCCGCCGGCATTCTCATCGTCGAGAATCTGTGCAACCTCGGCGCGCTTCCGCGGGACGGATTCCGGTTCTACGCGGTGCCCCCGCGCATCGCGCGCGGGGCGTCGTTTCCGGTGCGGGCGTTCGCCGAGTGTGCCGGCGGATGAGGCCCGCCGCCGCCCCGGTGCGTGTCGCGCCCCTCGGCGCAGGGGCGCCGCGCACCCGCCGCGAATGCCTCGGAGCATCCTGGCATCCGCGTTCCTCCGGAGGTAGTGCGTGGCACAACCGGCCGCTGTGATTCTGGCCGCGGGCAGCGGCACACGGATGAACTCGGCCCAGCCGAAGGTCCTGCATCCCCTCTGCGGCCGTCCGATGCTGGCGCACGTCCTCGCGGCCGTGCGCCGCGCCGGTGTCGGCCGCATCGTCGTGGTCGTGGGCCGCGACGGCGGCGCGGCGATCCGGGACACGCTCGGCGACGGCGTGGAGTACGTCGTGCAGCATCCGGCCCGCGGCACCGGCCACGCGCTCGCACAGGCGCTGCCCCGCCTCCGTCGTGTCGGACTCACCTATGTGGTGCACGGCGACATGCCGTTCGTGTCCGCCGCGACGCTGCGCGCGCTGCGACGCGCGCTCGGGCGGACGGGGGCGGCGGCGCTGGCGACCCGCGTCGTCGAGCACACGCACCGGTTCGGGCGCATCGTGCGGGACCCCGTCGGCCGCTTTGTGGGGATCGTGGAGGAGCGGGACGCGACGCCCGAAGAGGCGGCGATCCGAGAGGTCAACGCCGGCATGTACGTGGTCCGAGTGGCGGAGATCCGGGCGGCGCTCGCGCGGGTCCGGCCGGACAATCGGCAGGGCGAGTACTATCTGACCGACGCCGTCAACGTGCTCGCCGTCACGGGCCGCGATGTGACGACGGTGCCCGTCGAGGACCCGGCGGAGATGCTCGGCATCAACACGCGCGAGGAACTGGCGGAGGCCGAGGCGGTGTTGCGAGGTCGGATCCTCCGGCGTCTGATGCTGGGCGGCGTGACCATCGTGGACCCGCCGTCGACCTTCGTGGACGCGACGGTGCGGGTCGGCCGCGACACGGTGCTCCATCCGCAGACGATCCTGACGGGGCGGACCGTGATCGCCCCTCGATGCGAGGTCGGCCCCGGCGCCAGGATCCACGACGCGGCGCTTGGGCGCGGCGTTCGGGTGCGGGACTCGTCGCTCGAAGGATGCCGCCTCGGCGCGGGGACGACGGTCGGTCCCTACGCGCATCTCCGACCGGGCACCGTCGTGGGACGCGACGTCCAGATCGGAAACTACGTGGAGATGAAGCAGGTGCGCGTCGGCGATCGCACGAAGGTGCACCACAAGAGTTACCTCGGCGACGCGTCGATCGGGCCGGACGTGAACATCGGGGCGGGCACGATTACGTGCAATTACGGGCTCGACCGCCGCAAGCATCGGACCGAGATCGGGCGAGGCGCCTACATCGGGAGCGACACGATGCTGGTCGCCCCGGTCCGGATCGGACGGGAGGCGGTGACCGGCGCCGGGTCGGTGGTGACCAGGAACGTGCCGGCGCGCAGCGTCGCGGTCGGCGTCCCGGCGCGAGTGCTCCGGCGGCTCGACCGCCGGGGCTAGGCGGGGAGACCGAGATGGCGGGGGCGGGCATTCGGGTCTTCAGCGGGACCGGCAACCCCAACCTCGCGCGGGGGATCGCCGAGTATCTGCATCTGCCGCTCGGCGCCATGCACACCTTCCGGTTTGCCGACGGCGAGATCGGCGTGCGGATCGACGAGAGCGTGCGTGGCCTCGACGCGTTCGCCGTCCAGCCGACGTGTCCGCCGGCGAACGAGACGCTGATGGAACTGCTCGTCATCATCGACGCGCTCCGCCGCGCCAGCGCGGCCCGCGTCACCGCCGTGATCCCGTACTTCGGGTATGCCCGGCAGGACCGGAAGATCAAGCCGCGGGAGCCGATCACCGCCAAGCTCGTCGCCAACCTGTTGACCACCGCAGGGGCGGACCGGATCCTCACGCTGGATCTGCACACCGGGCAGCTGTGGGGGTTCTTCGACATCCCGCTCGACCATCTGCCGGGGCGGATGATCCTCGGGGACCACTTCCTCTCGCTCGGTCTGGAGCGGCCCGTCGTCGTGTCCCCCGACATCGGGGGCGTGAAGCGCGCGCGCGAGTTCGCGGAATACATTCACGCGCCGCTCGCGATCATCGACAAGCGTCGGGACCGTCCGAATCAGGTGGCGGAGGTCGTCCACGTCATCGGGAAGGTCCACCGGCACACCGCGATCCTCGTCGACGACATCATCGATACCGGCGGCACGCTGACGAGCGCCGCGGAGGCGCTGATGAAGCGGGGGGCGACCGGCGTCTACGCGTGCTGCACGCACGCGATCCTGTCGCCGCCCGCGACGTCGCGGATCCAGCGGTCGCCGATCGAGCAGATCGTGGTCACGGACAGCATCCCCGTGCCCCTCGAGAAGCGGATCCCCAAGCTCGCGGTGATCTCGGTCGCCGGCCTCCTCGGCGAGGCGATCCAGCGCATCCACGGGGAGCAGTCGGTCAGCGAGCTCTTCAGCGCCCCGCGCGTGATGCAGCCGGCCAACGAGGGGCAGTAGACCGGCCCGGCGGGCCGGGCGCCCATGACGATCTCGCCACTGCTCGTGGCCGCCGCGATCGGCCTGGGTGTCGCCTACGTGTTGACGCCCGCGGTGGCGTGGGTCGCCACCCAGTTCGGCGTGTTGGCGCGGCCCGGCGGCCGGCACATCCACCAGCGGCCGGTCCCGCGGCTCGGCGGCGTCGCCGTCTACGCGGCGTTCGTCGCGGCGGTGGTCGTCGCCCTCCCGGTGGGGCGCCCGATCGACGTCGCGGTGCGATCCCACCAGGTCGTCGTGACGATCCCGTACACGCCGTCGATCGACCACCCGATCCTCGGCCTGCTGCTCGGCGCCACGATCATCGCGCTGTTCGGCGCGGTGGACGACGTGCGCGGGATGTCGCCGGTCGTGAAACTGGCCGGTCAGGGGCTCGCGGCGGCCGTGCTCCTGCCGTTCGGGGTGGGGATGGACGTCCTCACCAACCCGCTCGGCGGCATGTTCTTCGTCGGCCCGCTCGGGGCGCTCGTGACGGTCGCCTGGCTCGTCGCGCTGTGCAACGTGATGAACCTGATCGACGGCGTCGACGGGCTCGCCGCCGGCATCGCCACGATCGCCGGCGGGACCCTCTTGATCGCGTCGTTTCTGCGGGGCGACGTCGGCACCGCGATCCTGGCCGCGGCGCTCGTGGGCGCGACGCTCGGCTTTCTGCCGTACAACTTCAACCCCGCCCGGATCTTTCTGGGAGACACCGGCTCGATGCTGCTGGGGTATCTCCTTGGGGGGCTCTCGGTGCTCGGCACGTACAAGAGCTACACGGCGCTGTCGCTGCTCATTCCGCTCGCGGCGCTCGGCGTGCCGGTCGCCGACACGGCGCTCGCGATCGCGCGGCGGTGGCGGAGCCGGCAGCCGATCTTTCAGGCCGACACCGGCCACCTGCACCACCGGCTGCTGCAGCGCGGGTTGAGCCAGCGGCAGACGGTCGGCGTGCTCTACCTCATCACCGCGGTGCTCGGGGCCGGGGCGCTCGTCCTCAGCGGCATCCACCGGTTCGACCTGATCGCGCTGCTCGGCGTGCTGCTCGCGATCCTTGTGGTCGGTGCGCGCCGGATGGGCCTGCTGCTCGGCCGCGGGGCGTCCGGCGGACCCGGCGAGGTGCCGCGCTGACCGCGGCCGGGCCGCGCCGCGTGATGGTGGTGTTCGGCACGCGGCCCGACGCGGTGAAGATGGCGCCGGTGGTGCACGCGCTTCGCACGCATCCCGAGGAGCTCCGGCCCGTGGTCGTCGTGACCGCGCAGCACCGCGAGATGCTGGATCAGGTGCTGGCATTGTTCGCGATCGAGCCGGATTGGGATCTCAACATCATGACCGAGCGGCAGACGCTCGCGGACGTGACCGTCCGCACGCTGCGCGGGCTCGAGGATGTGCTCGCCCGCGTCGATCCGGCGATCGTGCTGGTGCAGGGCGACGCGGCGCCTTCCTTCGTCGGGGCGCTCGCCGCGTTCTACCGCAAGACCCCGGTCGCGCACGTCGAGGCCGGGCTCAGGACCGACGACAAATACCAGCCGTTTCCCGAGGAGATGTACCGGCGGATGACCACGGTGCTGGCCGACCTGCACTTCGCGCCGACCGGGACGGCACGGGCACACCTCGAGCGCGAGGGCGTCCCGCGCGACCGCATCGTCGTCACGGGCAACACCGTGATCGACGCCCTGCTCCAGATCGCGGGCCGGGATGCGGCCCCCGCGGATCCGCGCGTGGCCGCGCTCCTCGCGCGGCCCGGCCGGCGCGTCCTGCTCACGACGCACCGACGCGAGAACTGGGGGGCCCCGCAGCGCCGCGTCTTTCACGCGGTCCGCGATCTGCTCGACCGGGTGCCCGACCTCGAGCTCATCTTTCCCGTCCATCCCAATCCGGTCGTCGCCGCCCCCGCCCACGAGATCCTCGGGGGGCACGCGCGGGCGCACCTGTTCGCTCCGCTGGACTACGCGTCGTTGGTCCAGTGCATGAAGGCGGCCACGTTGATCCTCACCGACTCCGGGGGGATCCAGGAGGAAGCGCCGTCGCTGGGGCGGCCGGTCCTCGTGCTCCGCGAGACGACGGAGCGGCCCGAGGGGGTCGAGGCCGGCACCGCCCGGGTGGTCGGCACCGATCGCGAGGCGATCGTCTCGACGGTACTCCTGTTGCTCACCGACGAGGCCAGCTACCGGCGCATGGCCGAGGCGCGGAATCCCTACGGGGACGGGCGCGCGTCCGACCGGATCGTCGCATCGCTCCGCCGGTACTTCGGCTTCACGACGAACTTTCCATCGGAGTTCATCGTTTGACAGTATGAGACTGCGGCGCCTATAATCGGATATTGGGTAAGGTGGGTGGTGGAGTTGACGCGTCGGTGGCAGGCACTGGGCCTGGTCATGCTGGCCGCGGCGGTGCTCGCGGTGGCCGTGCCGCTCAAGGGGCAAGCCCAGAACGCGGTGGTGGTCCGGTCGGCGATCTCCGGGCAGGTGCTCCCGCTCCGCCTCGCGACCGCCGGACAGACGGTCAAGCAGGGCGACCCGCTGGTGTTCGTGCGGACGACGACCGGCAGCGCGGTTCCGGCCGCGGTGGCGCCGGTCGGCGGTCAAGTGTCGCAGGTCATGGTCGGCGCGGGAGATTTCGTCAATATCGGAGATCCGGTCGTCGCGATCATGCCGCAGTGACGGTCCCGGGGGACCGGAGCAGCCGGTGAGGAGGGGCATGCGCGCGTGCCCCTCGTGCTGTTTCTGGGGGGTGTCCGCGGCGGCGCCCGGCCGACACCGGTGAGCCACGAGGGGGGACGAGCGTGCGGAGGGTAGGGGCGATTGCGGTCATCCTCGCGATGAGCCTGGCGGCGGTCGCGTCCGAGGGGCTGGCAGCGGCGCCGGCGGGCCCGCCGACGATGTCGCTCAGCGCCGTCCGCCCGGGGATGACCGGCTACGGCCTGACCGTCCTCCAGGGTACCGCGATCCAGCGGTTCGACATCAAGATCCTCGGCATTCTTCACGGCGGTCCCACCGATCTCGTCCTGTTCCGCACCGGCGGCCGTGCGATGCAGGAGGCGGGGGGCAACGCGGCGGGGATGAGCGGGAGCCCGATCTACATCGGCGGGCGCATGCTGGGCGCACTCAGTTACGGGTACCAGTTTCCCGGGCCGGACGCCGACTTGAGCCTCGCGACGCCGATCGAGGCGATGCTGAAGGTCCTCGGGACGCCGTCGGGAACGCGCGCGTCGGACGGCGCCGGGATGTACCAGGCCGACCGGCCGATCGTGACGTCTACCGGACGGATCTCACGCGTGCTCGTGATGGATTCCGCCCCGGACGCGGCGGCCTACAACGCCCATCCGCTGCCCGGGATCGCCGCGTTCGCGCCGGCGGCGGTCTCGCTCTTCGCGTCCGGCGTCAGCCCCGAGGCGTTTCAGATCCTGTCGCGGGCGCTTCGCCGGTTCAACGTCATCCCGCGCCAGCAGTACGCGGGGTCGGGCTCCTTTGCGGCGCCGGCGCTCGAGCCGGGCAGTTCGCTCGGCGTGGAACTGGTGCGCGGGGACGCGGAGATTGGGGGCATCGGCACCGTGACCTACCGCCGGGGTGACCAGATCCTGGCGTTCGGGCACCCGATGCTCAACGCGGGGTCGGCCTCGATGATGCTGACCACCGCCTACATCGACACGATCGTTCGGGCGCTCGACGAACCTTTTAAGGAAGGCAGCATCGGCAGCCTTGTAGGGACGATCTCGCAGGACCGCAGCGTTGGGATCGCCGGCACCGTGGGGCAGTTCCCCCGCACGTTCGGCGTGCGGGTGATGGTGCGGGATGCCGATACCGGCGCGACGCAAACGTACGGGGCCCAGTTGGTGCGCCGCCCGGATCTCGCGGAATCGCTCGTGCCGACCACCGTGTTGAGCCTGATCCAGCGGGCGTTCGATCGGGTCGCGGGCGGCACCGCGGAGGTGCGCATCGCGCTGCGCGCCCGCGAGGTCCCCGATGAGATCGTGCGCGACGATCTCGCCTACGACATCGGCGATATCGCGACCGCGTCCGCCCTCGACGTGCCGGGCGCCACCCAGCTGCTGTTCGGGAACTTCTTCCAGAGCCTCGATCCGATCGACATGACCGTCAACATCACGACCACGAACCGTCCCGAGACCGCGCTCCTTGTCTTGGCGCGCCCGAGCACGCGGGAGCTGCATCCTGGAGACATCATGGGGGTCCAGGTGGCGGTGCGGCCGTTCGGCGAGTCGCAGCAGATCAGCCGCACCGTTCAGTTCACGGTGCCGCGGGACTTCCCCACCGGTCCCGCGTTCCTGCTGGTGGGCACTGCGGGCACGCTCAACAACGGGACCGGCGCGTCTCCGGCCCAGGTGTTTCAGGCGCTCGTCGGGCAGGAAGGAACGCCGATCGGAACGGCGTCGCTTGAAGAAGCGGTCGCTCAATTTGAGGATGTGGGCAAGAATACTGAGGTCCTGGTCGAGCTGGTGCCCGAGGCGGTGCTCACGGCCGTCGGGAGCAACGCCAACCCGGGCGTCGAGTCGCCGGCCGGGACGGTGCTGCCGAGCCAGTGGGTGGTGCTGGGCAAGTTCCAAATCCCGGTGACGGTGAGGTAGCGGCCATGGGCGATCGGTGGAGCAACGGGCGGCGCAGAGGGGCTCGGTGGGCCGTCATCATCGCGGTGGTCGCACTCGGGACGGCCGCGCCGGCGGCCCCGGTGCGCTCGGCCCAGGGTCCGGCGGTGCTGCCGGTGTCGGCCATCCGAGTCGGCATGACCGGCATCGGGCGGACGGTGCTGGTGGGGACCCGCGTGTCGGAGTTTCAGGTGCGCGTGCTCGGGGTTCTGCACAACGCCGGGCCGGCGGGGGATCTCGTGCTGTTCCGCGCGTCCGGGCAGGCGCTACAAGACTCGGGCGGCCTGGCCGCGGGCATGAGCGGGAGCCCGATCTATCTCGGCGGGCGGCTCGCGGGCGCGTTCAGCTACTCCCTCCAGGCCTCGGATCCGTACATCGGCTTGTTCACGCCGATCGAGTACATGCTGCGCGATCTGCCGCAGGCGGCGGCGATCCCGTCCAGCCGCACGGTGGCGATCGCACCGCTCCGCGTGGCGGGTCAGGTCATCCGCCACATCACGGTCGCGGCGTCTCCGCGCGCCGCCGCGAGGCCGGCCCCGGGCACCCTGGTGGCGGTGCCGGCCGACACGCCGCTGTTTGTGTCCGGGCTGGGCGCGCGCGAGCAGGGGGATCTCGCACAGCTGCTGGAGCCGATGGGGGTGGAGCCGATGGCCGGCGGGTCGTCGGCCGCGCTGCCGCCGTCGATCCCGCTGGAGGCGGGTAGCGCGATCGGCGTCTCGCTGCTGCGCGGGGACGTGGGGGCGTACGCGATCGGGACGCTGACGTATCGCGACGGCAGCCGGCTGGTGGCCTTCGGCCATCCGTTCATGGACCTGGGGCCGGCGAGCTACGCGCTCACGAACGCGACGATCTTACAGACGGTGCGCGGGCTGTCGCAGAACATCAAGATCGGCACGGCCGGTTCGGTCGTCGGCATGATCACGGAGGACCGGCCGGCCGGGGTCGGCGGCACCGTCGGCGTGCTGCCGCGCCTGTTCGGCGTCGTGGTCAGGGTGACCGACGCCGAGACGGGGACGTCCCGCCGATTCGTGTTTCAGGTGGTGCCTGACACGACGCTCGCGCCGGCGCTCGTGACCCTCGGGGCCCGAGAGGCGATCGAGCGCGCGCTCAACCGGTCCGGCGCCGGCACGGCCCAGGTGAGCATGACCGTGCGCGGGCGCGGTCTTTCCGACGCGATCACCCGCGACAACCGATTCTACAGCGCCGGCGACATCGCCGGGCAGGCGCTCTCGGAAGTGCCCGCGGCGTTGCGCCTGGTGTTCAGCAACGACTTCACCGACGCGCTGCCCACCGACATGGACATGGACATCCGCGTGACGAGCCGGCAGGAGACCGCCGTCATCACCGCGGCGGATGTGGCCGACCGCGTCGTCGCGCCGGGCGCCGCGCTGCACGTGCGTGTGACCGTGCATCCGTTCCGCGGCCAGCCCGAGACCCACGACGTGACGCTCACGCTGCCGTCCGATCTTCCCCCGGGTCCGGCGCTGCTGGTGGTTCGGGCCGGCGGGACCGCGGTGCTCCCGATCGGCGGGATCCCCACGGGCGCGGGCCAGACGCCGTCCGTGCCGCGCAACCTCGCCGAGGCGGTCAGCACGTTCGAGCAGCAGGAGCGGCACACCGACATCGTCGTGGAGATTCTCACCACCGGGCTCCCCGCGGGCGCGCAGGCCGGTCCGGGCCGGGTCTCGACCGCGCTGACGACGCCCTGGGTGTTGGACGGACGCATCCCCATCCTGATTCGCATCGGGGGCGGCTCGCACTGACCGGCCCCGCGCCGGGGCCGGCCCGGCCCTCCCGGACGCGCGCGGTTCCTTGGCGGCTCGCGGTCGCGGCGCTGCTGGTGGTCCTGGCCGGGGCCGCCGCGTGGGGGATGTGTGTCTCGAGCGGCTGGCTGGCGGGCGCCGTCCGGCAGGCGCTGGTGGACCGTCTCGAGCAGTCCCTCGGGCGGCCGGTGGCGGTCGGCAGCGTCGGCGGCAACCCCTGGTACGGATTTGATCTGCACGACCTCGTGATCGCCGAGCCCGGCGGATTCAGCCGGGGGGTGGTGTTTTCGGCGGACCGGATCCACATCGTCATTGACATCGCCTCGCTCGCGCTCCATCCGGGCAACGTGACGCGGAGCATCGTCCGGGTGGACCTCGTCACACCGCGCATCGCCGTCGCGCGGGATGCATCGGGCGCGTGGAACCTCGCCGGCCTCCTGAGCCGCGCACAGACCCCGCTCGGGCTGCAGTTCCGCGGCCGGATCACCGTCCAAGGCGGGATCGTCGGCTTCACCGACGGCTGGGAGTCCGCGGCCGCGCCGTTTGCGACCCGGTTCTCCGGGATCGCCGGCACGATCGCGTTTCGCCCCGGGCGGCAGGTGGCGTTCGACCTCGCGGGGCGAAGCGCAGACGCCGTGCAGGCGGCGGTGCACGGCGAGTACCTCGTCGCCGACGGCATTTACGATCTCGACGTGAGCTGGAAAGGCGGCGACGCGAAGCGGTGGGGCGCGTACTTCGTCAACCTGCGGCAGCTGCGCTGGGACGGCGGGCGATTCGACGGGCAGGCGCACGTGCTGGTGACGCCCGACGAGGGCGAGACCGCGCTCGACTACTCGGCGACGGTCCAGCTGCGCGACGGGACGGTCGAGTATCTGCCCGGACGCCTGGATCTCCGCCGTGTCTCCGGCACCATCGTGGTCGGCGATGGACGCGCGGGAACGCCGAGCCTGTCGGCGGTCGTGAACGGCGCGCCGGTCGAAGTCCGGGGCAGCGTGGCCTATCCCGAGCGGGCCGCGGCCTGGCTGGACCTCGTCGTGACGTCCCCGCGCGTCGATCTCGGGACGGTCCGCCGGCTGTTCTTCCCGGGCGCCAGCATCGGCCTCGCGGGGCAGGCAAGCGGTGACGTGTGGATCACGGGGCCGTTCGACGCGCCGTATCTGGACGGGACCGTGGATGCGGCGGCGGGCCGGCTCAACGCGGGCGCGTTCTCGGAGCTGCGGACCCGCTTTCAGTACGGCGCGGGCCTATTCGCCCTGAGCGACCTCTCCGCCCGTGTCGCGGGAGGACAGGTCGCCGGGAGTGGGGTGGTTGGGGTGTCGGGGACCTCCGGGTCCTACGCCTTCGTCGCCACCGCGGACAACGTCGACCTGCGGGCCCTCGCGGAGACGGGGGTCTCCGTGCCCGCGGGCGTCTCGGGACGCGTGTCCGGCGACCTCGCCGGCGTCGGGACGGGCGCGCGCGCGCACCTCCTGGGTGCGGTCACGATGCCGGCCGGGGCGGCGCGCGGGATGTCGTTCACCGATCTGCACGCGCTGTTCTGGGACGACCAGGGGGCGCTCGCGCTGGACTTTGTCGGCGCGCGGCGAGGCGGCGCGGTCGCGTACGGCTACGGCGGGCTCACCCCGGCGGGCGCGATCGATCTCGCGGTGTCGGCCTACGACGTTCCGCTGGATCAGATTCCGGGATGGTTCGGCATGCCTCAGGCGCAGGATCCCATCCTGACCGTCTCCGGGGAGGCCGATCTCGAGGGCCGCCTCACCGGGACGGTCCGCGCGCCGGTCGTCTCCGGCGAGGTCACCGCCTGGGACGGGCGCTTGGGACTCGTGCCGTTTGACCTTGCCAAGGGCGAGATCGAGGCGGGTCCGCAGCGCATCGGCTCGACGGGGCTCGCCCTCGTCCGCGGAGCGGCGTCGTACGACGTACGCGGCCAGCTGGGGCTGCATCCGCTGTTCATCGACGGCGTCTCGATCGAGGCCGTGGACGTCCCGGCGGCGCCGTTCGCCCGCGTGCTCGTTCCCGGTGTCGACCTCTTGGGCACGCTCTCGGGACGCATCGCGGTCGCCGGGCCGCTCGAGCACCCGGCGGTGTCGGGGACCATCGCGCTGGCGGACGGCGCCGTCGCGGGCCAGCGCTTCGACGCGGCGTCGGTGGAGTTTGCCGGAACCGCGGGGCGGGTGCGGGTCGAGTCGTTTTCCGCGACCGTCAACGACTCACGTCTCGACGCGTCCGGTCTGGTCGACCTCGGCGGTCCCGTCGACTTGGACATCACGGCCGACCGAATCCATCTGTCCGACATCCCGTCCCTCGGACGGTGGGGACTGGCGCTCGCGGGCACGGTCTCGCTGGCCGGTCAGGTGACGGGCACCACCCACGATCCCGAGCTCAAGGCAACCATCGAGTCGCCCGAGATCTCGATCAACGGGCAGGGCTTCCAGGCGTCCGGCGCGATCGACTACCGGGACGGCACGCTGACCGTGGCGCCGGTGTCGCTGGTGCAGCGGGATCAGCGCTATGGTGTGACCGGTGTCATCAAGATGGGGGCGCAGCCTACCGCGGACCTCAACTTCAGCGTGCAGCACGGGCAGATCGCCACGATCGTCGCGGCGGCCTCCGAGGCGCCGCCGGTGCCGATCGCCGGGACGATCGACGGCAGCGTGACGCTCGAGGGCCCCTTCGCCGACCCCACCGCGCACTTGGTCCTCTCGATGCAGGACGGCCGCGTCGACGGGATCCCCGTCGGCACCGGGAACGCGGACCTGACCCTCACGCACGGGACGGTGGACATCCAGACCCTCGAACTGCACCCTCAGCGGGGCACGATCACCGTGCTGGGCCGCGTCGAGCTGGCGGGAACGAGCGCGGTCGAAGTGTCGGGGCAGGATCTCGACGTGAACCTGCTGCGTCCCGTGTTTCGCATGGGCCCGCAGGACGCGTTGACGGGGACGCTGAGCTTCACGGTCCAGTGGGGCGGTCCGACGCGAGACCCCACCGTGGGTCTCGCGCTGGAGGCGACCGACGCGGGGCTCCCGAATGCCACCGTGGACCGGGTCGCCGTCCTCGCGTACTACAAGGACGGCATTGTGACCGTGGAAGACGGGACGATCGACAAGGGCGCCCACGAGCTCGCGCTCGAGGGCACGCTGCCGGTTGACCCGCGCGCGCTCGCCCTCACGCCGAACGGCCCGCTCGACCTCCGGCTGTCCTTGGCCGATACCGACCTCTCGTTCTTGACCCTGTTCACGCCGGCGATTCGCAATGCCAGCGGCACGATCGCCGGTCAGGTCACGGTCGGGGGGACCCCCGCGAACCCCGTGATGACGGGCAGCCTCGAGTCCCGGGGCGGGCGGTTCACCGTGGGGCCGATGACGACCCCGGTGGAGAACCTCAACGTCGACATCACCTTCTCCCAGTCGGAGCTCGTCGTGCGCGCCCTCTCGGCCACGATCGGCGGGGGGCCGCTGACCGCCCAAGGGACGATCTCGGTCAAGGACCTGCGGCCGGACACCGTCGCGCTCAGCCTGACCGGACGGGACCTCACGATGGCGGTGGCCGGCCTGTACACCGGCGGCGTCGACGGGCTGCTCACCCTGTCCGGCCCCGCGGCGACGCCGACGCTGGCCGGCGCCGTCACGCTGTCGCACGGCACCGTCACGCTGACAAGCGCGCTCGCGCCCGGCTCCCTCGTCGCGGTGCCGCTCAGGCTGGACGTCCCCGTCGAGCTCGGCGACGACGTGATGTACGTGCAGGGCCCCGCGCGCGCCCGGCTCGCCGGTACCCTGCACGTCGGCGGCACGATCGGAGAGCCGGCGCTGTCCGGCCAGATCCAGGCGGTCAACGGAACGATCGCCATCCTGGGGACGCCGTACACGATCTCGCGGGGGGTCCTGACGTTTGGCGAGCAGGCCGGGCTCTATCCGCAGATCTCCGCGAGCGCGCAGGGGACGTACGGGGCGACCCGCGTGTTTCTGGACATCGACGGCGTGCTGCCCACGCCCACCCTGACGTGGAGCTCCGACCCGCCGCTGAGCCAGGACCAGGTGCTCGCGCTGGTCGCCGGCACGAGCAGTACCGGAAGCTCGCCCGCCGGCTTCCTGAGCCAGATGCTGTTCGGATCCATCAGCTCGTCGATCCAGCAGGCGTTCAGACTTGACGCGCTGACGGTTTCGTACAACCCCCAGAACCCGTTCGAGTTGCAGATCGGGAAGTACCTCCTGACGGACGTCTACCTCTCGCTCGGGGAGGTCTTCGGACGGTCGGCGGCGTACACGCTGCCGGCGTTCGGCAGCGTCGCTCCGTTCAACGCCTCCGGACAGCCGTACACCGTGCTCGGCATTCAGTATCATCTCAGCCCCACCGTGTCCGCGTCGTATAATGTGGACAGTCTCGGAGACAACGTGGTCTATCTGCTGGCCCGTATCCCGTTTTAGGCGTGTCCGATCCGGGGGGTGGGTCCCGGCGCGAGGAGAGTGGAGCCCCGCGCGCGCGGATACTGTAGGGATGGAGTGTGGAGCATTGTTTGCGGAGTACCTGCGCGAACTGCACAAGGTGACGCTGCTGAAGCCGGCCGAGGAGGCCCGGTTGTGGACGGCGTATTGCGCCCGAGGCGACGGCCGCAGTCGAGCGCGCCTGATCGAGGCGTATCAGCCGCTCGTGTTCAAGATCGCGACCCATCTCCGGTTGCGCGAGGCGATCCTCATGGATATGATCCAGGAGGGGACGGTGGGCCTGATCGAGGCGGTCGAGCGGTTTGACCCGACGCGGGGGGTGCGATTCAGCACGTTCGCGACCTACCGAATCCGGGGACGGATCCTGAACGCGCTCAGGTCCGAGCGGCCGGCGTCCGCCGGCGAGGCGGTCGGGGACGCCCGGCTCGAGCACGTCCCCGATCCGGCGGCGGCCGACCTGTTGGCGTCCGTCGAGGACGGGGTGCTCGTCCGTCAGATCGTGGCCGCCATCGACCGGCTTCCTGACGAGCGCGAGCGCCACATTCTGCGCGGGCAGTTCCTGCGGGCGGAGGAGCCGCGCCGCATCGCCCGCGAACTGAGCATCAGCCTGTCCCATTTCTACAGGTTGCAGAAGCACGCGCTCCGCCGGCTCCGGGAGGCGATCGTCCCGGCCGCCGCCGGGTTCCCGGCGCACGGGGTGCCCGAGTAGCGCGATGCGGGAGGCCGACGCCCTGCCCCGTCATCTGCGGCACGCCGAGGAGTGGCTTCGCCGGGCCCGGCGGGACTACCGTCGCGGAGACCATCACGGTGCCGTGCTGCGGTTGATGCTTGCCGAGGCGGAGGTCCAGCGCGCGCGCGAGACCGGGCTGCGGCTCGTCACGGATCCCCCCGCGCCGCGGGCGCGGCGGTTCTCGGTTGCCGCGGGGGCGCTCGGCGCCGCGGCGGCGATCGTCGTCGGCGTGTACGCGGCGCTGTGGGCCGCCGGCGGGATGGCTCCGATGCGTCCGTCCGCGGCGCAGGTCCGGCCCATCTCATCGGCGGACGATGTGGTCCGGCTGGATGCTGGAGGCTTTTTGACGCTCACCCCGCTCGCGCCCCGGGACGCTCCGTCGGCCGGCGCGGCGGCTCGGACGTTCGGCGACCGGGTCGTGGAAGAGGTGGTGCTCCATTCCAGATGGCTGGCGCCGGCCTCCGGCGGAGCGGTCACGCCGGCCTCGCCGTTAGACGCCGGGCGTCCGGACGGCGCGTTTTGACGGACGCCCGTGGACGGGGCAGTCGGCGGCGCGACCGCACAGGCGCTAGCACGTCATGCAGCACGGCGGAGGTCAGCGTGGGCGTGTTCCAGGGGCGGATGCGAGGGGTACGCGCGGCGGCAGGGGTTCTCATCGGGGTGCTCCTGGTCGTCTGGTCCGGCGTGGGTCGGCTCGACGCGCAGCCGTTCAACGCGCCGGCGCCGCAGCCCGGGCAGCAGCAGACGCCCCCTCCCGCCACGGGGCCGTCCCCGTTCCAGCCGATCCCCGGGGTGCCGGTGCAGACGCTGCCCCCCCAGAAGGTGAGCGACGTTGTCGTCCGCGGGAACGACCACGTGCCGACCGACACGGTGCTCGCCGTCGTCACGACCAAGCCCGGCGACCCGCTCAACGAAGAAACCCTGCGCAACGACGTGCAGGCGATTCTCGGGCTCGGGTTGTTCGCCGACGTGGCGATCCGCCTCGAGCCGACGGCGAACGGGATCACGGTGGCGTTCATCGTCGCCGAAAACCCCGTCGTGACCGCGGTGAAGATCACGGGCAACACCGTCGTGTCGACCGCGGACATCGAGAAGGCGCTCGGCGTCGGCCCGGGGCAGGTGCTGAACACCGTGGCGATGCGGCAGGGCGCCCAGGCGGTGAACAAGATCTACCAGGATCGCGGCTACGTGCTGGAGCGTGTCTCGGACATCTCGGTCGACGACCAGGGGGTGCTCTCGGTCACGATCGTGGAGGGGAAGATCGAGGCGATCCGGTTCGTGGGGCTGCACAAGACGAAGGAGTACGTCGCCCGCCGCGAGCTGACGTTCAAGCCGGGGGACGTGTTCAACGTGAACGCCGTCAACGCCAGCTTCAAGAAGCTCTACGCGCTGAAGTACTTCTCCGACGTGAAGGCGGACCCGGGGCCCGGCACGCAGCCGGACACCGTGGACGTGACGATCACGGTGACCGAGCAGAAGACCTCGACGCTGAGCTTCGGCGCCGGCTACAGCACGGTCAACGGCATCGAAGGCCTGATCGGCGTGACCGACAGCGACTTCGGCGGGAACGGGCAGCAGGTGGGCGTCGAGTACGACTCGACCTCGCTCAACGGCACCGACTTCAGCGTGACGTTCAACGAGCCGTACTGGATGGGCAGCCCGACGGTGTTCAATTTCCAGGCGTTCGACGTGACGACGATCCCGACGGACTTTCAGTTCGGGGGTCTGTACGGCGCGTTCCAGTACACGATGTACCAGCAGGGCGGCCAGGTGACGTGGACCGAGCCGATCCACACCGCGCCAACCCGGAACTTTACGTACGGCTTCAAATCCGTGAACACGCAGTTCGGCCCGGCGATCATCGCGACCAGCTCCACGATTCCGGGCGCTTTTGTGTTTACCCCCGGTCAGGTCGACGCGGTGCTGCTCGGGGTGAACCAGGACACGCGCGACGACCTGCTCACCCCGCGCATGGGGTACGAGATCGCGCTCAACGCGGAGATCGCCGCCGGGGGAGACTTCCAGTTCGAGAAATACCTGCTCGACTACATCCAGTACTGGCCGACCGGCAACGCGACCGTGGTCGCGCACGTGGCCCTCGGGACGGGGAGCGGTCCGCTGCCCATCCAGGAGCAGTTCTACCTCGGCGGGCAGAGCACGCTGCGCGGGTACGTGTACGGACGCTTCCAGGGCGACGATCAGGCCCTGTTCACCGCCGAGTACCGGTTCCCGGTCAGCTCGATCCCGTTCCTCAAGTCGGTCGGCGGGCTCACCGGCATCGTCTTCTCGGACGCGGGTGACGCGGAGCCCTACGGCACCCTGCCCACCAACTTCAATGTGGACTACGGCGTCGGGATCGCGGCCAAGACGCCGCTCGGACTGTTCCGCATGGACTTCGGGTTCGGGTCGGAGGGCGCGCAGTTCTGGCTCTCCACCGGTGCGACCTTCTGATGCCGCGCCCGGCCCGGCCCGGCGCCCGGCGGGACGCACGGCGGATGGAGATCGAGGTGTCGCGGGCGCCGGAGGGCGCCACGCAAGACGCAGGGGAGGGAGACAGCTGATGCGGTGGGGCACAACGTGGAACGGCAAGATGATCGGGATCGCGGTCGGGGTGATCGTCGTGCTCGCGGCGGTCGGGTACCTCGCGACGACACGCGGGGCGGTGCCGGTGTTCGGGAGCCAGTCGACTACGATCGGCTTCGTGGACATGACGCGGGCGCTCAACGCGCACCCGAACAAGGCGGCGGCCGAGAGCGCGCTGCGGGATTTCGCGCAGGCGCAGATCGCCGACGCGCAGGCGAAGATGAAGACGATGACGCCGGCGCAGAAACAGGACCTGCAGCGTCAGGTGGACCAGACGATCTTCAACAAGCGCGCGGAACTGCTCGGCGGGCTCAACAACGACATCCGGGCGGCGGTCCAAAAAGCCGCCGCGCAGCAGGGGATCGCCGTGGTGCTCGACCGCACGGTCGTGTTGTACGGCGGCGTGGACCTCACCGACCAGGTGATCAAGGTCCTCGGCGCCAAGTGAGCCGCGGGAGGCGAGCGGGACGGTGAGCGGGCCGTCGACGATGGCCGGACGACGCGGGGCGGCGCGCTCGCGACGCCCCGCGTGGCCGGCGTGGGCGGGGG
>Ga0209415_10007043_pt1 | contig 19759 bp, 11 predicted proteins | sample PeaSoiSIISIP2007_FD_187696 | JGI IMG/M metagenome (GOLD analysis project Ga0209415, IMG submission 187696) | Peat soil microbial communities from Weissenstadt, Germany - SII-SIP-2007 (SPAdes) (version 2) | ecosystem: Environmental > Terrestrial > Soil > Wetlands > Peat | place: Germany... | reverse complement strand
ACCTTGACGCGCAACCTGCCGGGAAGAACGAGCGCCTATTTGATAGCCGAGGTACGGCCGCAGGTCAGCGGCATCGTCAAACGACGCAAGTTCGTCGAGGGTGGGAATGTCGTTGCCGGACAGGTGTTGTACGACCTCGACGACAGCCTCTATCTCGCCGAGTACGAAAGCGCGAAAGCCGGCTTGCAGAGAGCGCAAGCAGTCGTGAACGCCGCCCGGCTCGCGGCGGCCCGCTCCGCGGAGTTGGTTCGAATCGATGCGGTGAGCGCGCAGGACAACGAGAGCGCGATTGCGGCGCTCGGTCAGGCGGAGGCCGAAGTTGCCGCCGCGAAAGCCGCCGTCGACAGCAGCGCGGTCAACCTCGCCTATGCCCATATCGTCGCGCCGATCAGCGGCCGCATCGGCAAATCGAGCGTGACCCAAGGCGCACTCGTGACCGCGGGACAGGCGGCCGCGCTGGCGACGATTCAACAGCTCGATCCGATCTACGTGGAGGTCAATCAGTCGAGCAGCGAATGGCTGGGGCTCAAGCAGGACATCGACGCGGGCCGTGTGCAAACGGATAGGTCCGGGGCGCCCGCCAAAATACTGCTGGAGAACGGCGAACCCTACGCGCACCCGGGCAAGCTGCAGTTCGCCGACGTGACGGTGGATTCGACCACGGGAAATTTCCTTCTGCGCGCGATCGTGCCGAATCCCAACGCACTGCTGCTGCCGGGCATGTACGTTCGCGCGGTGTTGAATGAAGGCGTGCGGGCGCAAGGTTTGCTGGCCCCGCAAGTCGGCATAACGCGCGACCCCAAAGGCGTCGCCAGCGCGTTAATCGTCGACAAAAACGGCAAAGTCGAGGTGCGCTCGGTTCGGGTCTCGCGCACGATCGGCGATCAGTGGCTCATCGAAGAGGGGCTGTCCGCCGGCGACCGGCTGATCGTCGAGGGTCTGCAAAAGGTGCAGCCGGGAATGGCGGTGCAAGCGGTGGAGCAAGCCGCTGCGGCCGATGCCACAGCCGAGAATCGCTGAGCCCACATGTCGCGTTTCTTCATCGACCGCCCGATCTTCGCTTGGGTCATTGCCCTCATCATCATGCTGATCGGCATTCTCGCGATCACCCGATTGCCGATATCGCGCTACCCGAACATTGCACCGCCCTCGGTGTCGATCACCGCGGTGTATCCCGGCGCGTCCGCCAAGACCGCCGAGGATTCGGTGACGCAGATCATCGAACAGAACATGACGGGAATCGACGGACTGATGTACATCGCCTCGACCAGTGACGGCGAAGGCAACGTCTCGATCACGCTCACGTTCTCGAGCGGTACGAATCCCGATACGGCCCAGGTGCAGGTGCAAAACAAACTGCAGCAGGCGATGCCGTTGCTGCCCCAGGTGGTGCAATTGCAAGGCATCAGCGTCACGAAAGCCAGCAACAGCGCATTGATGTACGTGGGATTCATCTCGGAGGACGGTCGGCTCAGCGCAGGTGATATCGGCGACTACCTGTCGAGCAGCGTTCTGGATCCGATGAATCGCGTTTCAGGCGTGGGATCGGTGGAAGTACTGGATGCCAAATATGCGATGCGCATTTGGCTCGATCCGGACAAGCTCAAGGCCTACGGGCTGACCCCGGCCGATGTCGCTTCGGCAGTGCAGGCGCAGAACGCTCAATTGACCGTGGGCCAACTGGGCGGCACGCCGTCGATACGGGGCCAGCAGATCAACGCGACCGTCACGGCGCTCGGCCGACTGCAAACACCGGAGCAGTTCCGCAACATCGTCCTGCGCAGCAATGCGGGCAGCTCGACGCTGCGGCTGCGCGAGGTGGCTCGCGTCGAACTCGGGCAGGCCGACTACACCTACATGAACCGCTTCAACGGCAAACCGGCTTCGGCGCTCGGTATCCATCTCGCAACCGGCGCGAACGCGTTGGCCACGGCGGACGGCGTGGCATCCTTGCTCGACAAGCTGCGGCCGCAGCTTCCCAAGGGGCTCAAGGTGGTCATTCCATTCGACGAGACCCCTTATGTGCGCAAGTCCATCGAGGAGGTAATCAAAACGCTCGCTGCGGCGATCGTGCTCGTGTTCCTCGTGATGTGGCTGTTCCTGCAGAACCTGCGCGCAACCCTGATCCCGACCATTGCAGTGCCGGTGGTGCTGCTCGGCACGTTCGGCGTGCTCGCGGCGGCCGGTTACACGGTCAACATGCTGACGATGTTCGCGGTGGTGCTCGCGATCGGCCTGCTGGTCGATGACGCGATCATCGTGGTCGAGAACGTGGAGCGGCTGATGAGCGAGGAGGGCCTCACGCCGGTAGAGGCGACGCGCCGCTCGATGGATCAAATCACCGGCGCACTGGTTGGCATAGCGTCGGTGCTCTCCGCGGTATTCCTGCCAATGGCGTTTCTGCGGGGTTCGACGGGCGTCATCTACCGGCAATTTTCGGTCACGATCGTGTCGGCCATGGTGCTCTCGGTAATCGTCGCGATCGTCCTCACGCCCGCGCTGTGCGCGACACTGCTCCAGCCCGTGACGAAGGGTGGGCACCACTCCGAGCGCGGATTTTTTCGGTGGTTCAACCGTCAATTCGACCGCAGCAAACGGCGCTATCAGGACATGGTCGCGCGTATTCTCGGGCGTCCGAAGCGCTATCTGGTCATCTATCTGGGTTTGGCCTCGCTGATGGGGGTCCTGTTCCTTCGGCTTCCCACTGCGTTCCTGCCGGACGAGGATCAGGGAGTCTTGATAGCGCTGGTGCAGACCCCGGTCGGCGCCACGCTGGCGAGGACCGAAAGGGTGTTGGATCAAATGAGCGGTTATTTCCTCGATCGGGAAAAGGAGACCGTCGCGTCGGTGTTTACCATCGCCGGCTGGAGCTTCAGCGGCGGCGGCCAGAACGTCGGCATCGGCTTCGTCAAGCTAAGGGACTGGAGCGTGCGCAAGGCGCAGCGGCTAGGCGCCAATGCGTTGCAAACCCGCGCCAACACGGCCCTCGCCGGAATCAAAGACGCGATGACGTTCGTGTTTTCGCTGCCGCCGGTATTCGATCTGGGAGATTCGGCGGGCTTCGATTTCTTCCTGAAGGACACCGACGGACAGGGTCACGCGGCGCTCACTGCGGCGCGCGACCAATTTCTGGAGCTGGCTGCGAAGGATAATCGGATCGCCAATGTGCGGGCGAGCGGCCTGGACGATGCGCCGCAGTTCCGATTGGATATCGATGCCGAGAAGGCAGCCTCGTTTGGCGTCTCGTTGAGCGACGTCAACGACACGCTTGCGGTGGCGTGGGGTGGGCGCTACATCGACGATTTCATCGATCGAGGCCGCGTCAAGCACGTCATCTTGCAGGCGGATGCGCCGTTTCGCATGGTACCGGAGGACTTCGAGCGCTGGTCGGTGCGCAATGCCCAGGGCAATATGGTCTCGGTCGCCTCGTTCGCCAATTCGCACTGGGAATACGGCTCGCCGCGCCTCGAGCGCTACAACGGCATGTCTGCGATGGAAGTCAACGGCGAGGCGGCGCCCGGCGTGAGCTCGGGCGAGGCGATGCAAGAAGTCGAAAAGCTGGTGTCCCGATTGCCGCCGGGATTTTCGCTGGAGTTCACCGGACAGTCCTATCAGGAGCTCGCGGCCGGAGCTCAGACACCTCTCCTTTACGCCCTATCGTTGATTGTCGTATTTCTTTGCCTGGCGGCGCTTTACGAGAGCTGGTCGATTCCCGCGGCGATATTGCTGGCGGCTCCGCTCGGTGTCATCGGTGCGGTTCTCGCCACGGCGCTGCGGGGATTCGAGCGCGACGTTTACTTCCAAGTGGCGATGCTCACGACCATCGGTCTCGCCTCGAAGAACGCGATCCTGATCGTGGAATTCGCGAAGGAAAACGTCGAGCGCGACATGCCGGTGATCGACGCGATCTTGCGGGCCGTGCAGGACCGTTTGCGTCCGATCCTCATGACCTCCCTGGCTTTCGGATTCGGTGTGCTGCCGCTCGCCTTCGCCACCGGCGCGGGCGCCGGTGCGCAGCGGGCGATCGGTACCGGCGTCTTCGGCGGCATGCTGGGTGGAACATTTCTCGGCATTTTCTTCATTCCGCTGTTCTTTTTGATCGTGCAGCGGCTGTTCCACAGCCTGCCTGAGACGCTGGACGGGGAACCCGCGCCGGCGCAGGCGAACCCGCCCGATGGCTGAACGTATGCGCGCGGCGACGATGGTCTTCGGGACGATGGTGTTCGGATTGTGCATCGCCGCTGCGTGCAGTTTGGAACCGCGCTATCGCGAACCTGCGCCGCCCGTTGCGGACGTATGGCCCATTCCAGCCACGACGCCGGCGGGCAAGGAGACTGCGGCAGCGGACATCGGATGGCGCGATTTCTTCGTCGACCAGCGTCTGCAGGCTTTGATCGCTCAAGCTCTCGCGAATAACCGCGACTTGCGGATCGCGGTGCTCAACGTCGAGCGCGCACGAGCGATGTACCGCATTCAACGCGCGCAGCGTCTGCCGAATGTCGCGGCATCGGGCGTATATACCAAGCAAAACATACCCTCGGCCTTGTCCGATGGCGTGCCGCCGTCGACTTATCAATCCTACGAGGTGAGCCTCGGGGTGGCGGCATTCGAGCTCGATCTATTCGGCCGGGTGAACAGTCTCACCCGTGCGGCGCTGGAGCAATATCTCGCGGAAGAGGATACACGGCGCAGTGCGCAGCTGTCCCTGATCGCGGAGGTCGCGCAGGCCTATCTCACTTTGGCATCCGATCGCGAACTGGCGCGCCTGGCCGCGGATACGCTCAAGAGCCAGCAGGGTTCCTTTGCGTTGACGCAGAGGTTGCACGAGACCGGTGCCGCATCCGGGCTCGATCTGGCGCAGGCGCGCACGACCGTCGAATCGGCGCGGGCGGATGCGGCAAGGTATGAGGGCGATGTCGCTCAAGACATCGACGCCTTGACGCTGCTCCTCGGCGTGACGCCCGATCCGGAGACGCTCCCTCAAGGGTTGGATGTGGAGTTGGCGAGCCTCAGCGCACCGCCTGCGGGACTGCCCTCGAGCGTATTGCTGCGGCGGCCGGATGTGCGCGCGAACGAGCACTTGCTGCGCGCCGCGAACGCGAATATCGGTGCGGCGCGCGCCGCGTTCTTTCCGACGATCAGTTTGGTGGGGAATATAGGCTCGGCGAGCGTGGAACTGTCGGGTTTGTTCAAGTCTGGTACCGAAGCCTGGACATTCGCTCCGCAGGTCACGTTGCCGATATTTGCGGGTGGCGCGCTGGCCGCCAACCTCGACGCGGCGCGCACCGATCAACTCATTGCGCTTGCGCAATATGAAAAGTCGATTCAATCGGGATTTCGCGAAGTGGCCGATGCGTTGGCGCTGTCGGATACCTTGGTTCGCGAGCGCAACGCCGACGAAGCGTTGACGGAGGCCACGTTATCGGCGTATGAAATCTCGCAAAAGCGGTACCGCGCGGGACGGGATAGCTACCTCAACGTGCTCGACTCGCAGCGCAGCGACTATGCCGCCAAGCAACGGTTGATCGCAGTGCGGCTCGCGGAGCAAAGCAATCGGGTGACCTTGTACAAAGCACTCGGCGGCGGTTGGCTCGAACGGAGCCGATAGTCGAACTCCTAGTTCAAGGGCGGCACCCCTTGGCGAATGGCGGCGGAAAAGTCGGCGCTTCCGTTCGCCCGCTTGGCCCGCTCGCTTATGTAGCCGAGAGAGCGGAGTTCTTCGAGCGGATAGCGATTGTCGAGGCCGCCGATGCTGTAGACGTATTCGGGCAAATATCCCGAAAACAGTACGCGGTAGTCGACGGGCAGGTGCCCGACGATGCGCTTCAGCATGTGATAAACCAGCGTCGTGCAGTTGGCGGTGACGGTGTTGTAAAAGCGCGGATGGCGCACCAGTCGATTGGCTACGTCGATATAGGTCAGAAATAAGGAACGCATCTCAAGCGCCGGCAGCCGTATATGATAAAGATAGTCGCGCTCATCGCGCACGTTGGTACGCACTTGCACGATATCGCGTTCGTCGGCGGCGATGATGCTGAGTTCGAATTCCTTGAAGAAGCCGCCAATCTCGGAGAAATTTTCGTGCCTCTCGCGGCGTATTTCCACCGAATAAGCGAGGTAATCGCCGCCGTCGAATCCGAACGAGACCATGAGGTGCGCAATGGCGGGACTGCCCCAATACGATAGGATCATGTCCACCGATTTCAGACGGTCCAGGTCGTAGGAGCGGGTTTCCCACCGCGGCATGTAGTCGGTGTCGCTGCGCCACATGAAATTTCGCACATTGTGCATGGTGACCCGATTGCCCTCGACGGTGCCGCTCGTGATCCGCGCCACGTCGTCGGCCCAAAGGCGATCGTTGCTCGGGGCGAGGCCGTGCCACCACACGATCAGGCCGCCGAACGCGAGCGCGAAACCGAGCAGCCCGAGCCGAACCCGCCGCATCCACAGGGCGACGGCGCAGGCGAGGCCGACGGCGGCCCACAGCGCCAGGAACGAAATTTTCAGCGCTGGGCCACCCGGCGCTTGATACCAGAGCGCAAGCGCGCCCCAACACGTACAGCCGGCGATGACAAGGGTCGCCAGCAGCGCGGCCGCGACGCGCAGCCGGCGGTCCGCGCGAGCCATCACGGCGCGCGTCCCATCACGGCACGCGGGCCGTCACGTCGCCGGCCAATCGGTTCGGCGCACGTACCGCTCGGTTCGGTGCGCGGCGCCCGCGCAGCGCTTCGAGCGATCGCACCAGCGCTTCGAGGCTCGCCGGATCGTGGGCCGGGCGCACGGGGCGCAGCGTTTCGGCGAGGGCGGCCGCGCCGCGTGCCAGCGGCGCGTAGCCGGGATAGCGAAGCAGGGGGTTTAGCCACAGCACTTCCCGGCAGGAGCGCTTGAGGCGCAGGGCGGCGGTACGCAGTTCCTCGGGCGGGCCGCGTTCGAGGCCGTCGGTGAGCAGGACGACGATGCTGTTCGAACCGAGGACCGAGGGTGCGAATTCCGCGACCAGCCGGGCGAGCGCCGCGCCGATCCGGGTTCCGCTGTCCCAGTCTTGCACCGATGTTCCCATGCGCGCGAGCGATTGATCGGGGTCGCGCACGCGCAACCAGCGGGTGAGCCGCGTCAGTCGCGTCGCAAACGCAAACAATTCCACCGCGCGGTCCCGGCCCGCCAGCGCATGAGCGAGCTGCAGAAATCCGCGAGCGTACGCCCGCATCGAGCCCGAGACATCGCAGACCATCACCAACCGTGTCGGCCGATCCTGCCGCTCGCGCCAGTGCCAAGGCGCCGAGTCCGGCCGGCGTGCCAACTCGCGCAGCGTGCGCCGCAGGTCGAGATCGTCGCGCCGCGCGCTCGCCTGCCAGCGGCGCGTCGGTCGATGCCACCAGTGCGCGGCCCGGCGTACGAGCTCGAGAGCGGCTCGCGCCTCCTCGGCCGACATTTGCTCGAAGTCACGGTGGCGCAGCGCTTCCAAATCGGATGCGGCGCGAATCGCCGGCGTCTCGATCGCGGCGCGCGAGTCCGGGCTTGCGCGGCGCAGAGCCAACGCGGAGGCGAGGCGCTGATTGCGGGCGGAGGCGGACCGCGGCGCGGGCACCGCCGTATCGGGGCGGGGCGCGGAATCGGATGCGAGCAGCACGGCGGCAAATGCCGCATCGAACAGGGGGCGGTCTTCGTGCCGATGCAGCAGGGTCGCCGCGAGCCCTTCGCGCAGATCCCCGACACGTTCGATGCCGATCGATTCGACGGCGGTCATCGCGAGGAGCAGCTCACCGCTGCCGACCGGGACTCCCGCACGCCGCAGCACGTCCGCGAGCTCGACGATCCGCCCGGTCAGCGATGAGGCGTTCAGAACGCGGATTCCCGCGATTCCGCGAGCAGGCGGTCGAGGCGCGCACCGTGTTCGCGCTCGATGTCTTCGCGGTTCTTGAGCAGCGTGCCGAGTGTGAGCCTAATCCACTCCGGCGTGAGCTCCTCGACTTCAAGCGCCATGAGCGCGCGCATCCAATCCAACGACTCGGCGACACCCGGGACTTTGTCGAGCTCTTCGCGACGCAGCCGCTGAACGAAGCTCACCACTTGATGGGCTAGCTGCTGTTCCATGCCGGGGAGACGCGCGCGCAGGATCTCGAGCTCCATTGCGGGATCGGGGTAGCCGACCCAGTGATACAGGCAGCGGCGCTTGAGGGCGTCGTTGAGTTCACGGGTGCGGTTCGAGGTCAGCACGACGATCGGCGGTTCCTCCGCGACGATCGTTCCCAATTCGGGCACGGTCACCTGGAATTCGGACAGGACTTCGAGCAAGAACGCTTCGAACGCCTCGTCCGCGCGGTCGATCTCGTCGATCAACAGCACCGGGGCGCCGGTTGCGTGCGGCTGCAGTGCGCGCAGGAGCGGGCGCTGCAGCAGAAACCGCGCATCGAACACCGTGGCGGAGAGCGCCTCGCGCGAGCGCTCGCCGGCCGCCTCGGCGATGCGGATCTCGAGTATTTGGCGCAGGTGGTTCCATTCGTAGAGAGCGCTCGCGACGTCGAGGCCCTCGTAGCATTGCAGGCGGATCAGATCGCGCCCGAGCGCTTCGGACAGCGTTTTCGCTATCTCCGTCTTGCCGACACCCGCCTCACCTTCGAGCAACAGCGGGCGCTTGAGCTCGAGCGCGAGGAACACCGCGACCGCGAGTTCCCGGGTCGCGACGTAACGCCCGGCCGACAGCATCGAGAGAGTGGCGTCGACCGACGGCGGCAGCGGGATCAATGCTGTTCAGCGCGTCGCCGCGCCGATCGCTCGTTTGGCCATGATGCCGACGAGGTGGGCGCGGTAGGCGGCGCTCGCGTGCAGGTCGGAGTTCAGGTCATCCTCGGGCACCTTGAGTCCGTCGATGGCCTCGGGGGTGAACTTTTTCCGCAGCGCCTCCTCGAACGCGGGCACCCGGAACACGCCCGGGCCGGCGCCAGTCACGGCGACACGAATCTCGTTCCCAAGGTCCGCGACCATGACGCCGACCATCGCATAGCGCGATGCGCCGTTCGGAAACTTCGCGTAGCCGGCGCGCTTCGGGATGCGAAATTCGACAGCCTTGATGAGTTCCCCCGGCTCGAGCGCCGTGGTGAACATGCCTTGGAAGAACCGATCCGCCGCAATCGCGCGCCGCTCGGTCTGCACGAAGGCGTCGAGGGCCAGTACCGCGGCCGGGTAATCCGCCGACGGGTCATTGTTTGCCACCGAGCCGCCCAGAGTGCCCCGATTACGGACCTGCGGGTCGCCGATGCCAGCGGCGAGTGCGGCGAGCGCGGGGATCGCCCGGCCGACCTCGGCGGACGCAGCAACCTCGGCATGGGTGGTCATCGCGCCGAGCGCGAGCCGATCGCCGATGTGCTTGATGCCGCGCAATTCGGTGAGCGAGCTCAAGTCGACGACATCGCTCGGTTGCGCAAGGCCCAACTTCATGGTGGGCAGCAGGGTCATGCCGCCCGCTAGCACACGGGCTTCGGTGCGCGCTTTGAGCATGGCGGCGGCATCGGCCAGGCTGGTCGCGCGATGGTATGCGAATGATTTCATGGGTGCTCCTCAGGCGGCCGCGCGGCCGCGCGCCGCTTGGATCGCACGCCACACCGCATACGGCGTCGCCGGCATCGGCACATCGGTCACGCCGAGCGGCTGCAAGGCGTCGATGATCGCGTTGATGACAGCCGGCGGCGCGCCGATCGCACCGGCCTCGCCGCAGCCCTTCACGCCGAGCGCGTTGTGGGTGCACGGCGTGCATTCGGTCATGACGTTGAAGCTCGGCACGTCGTCGGCGCGTGGCATCGCATAGTCGAGGAAGGAGCCGGTCAACAGCTGACCGGAATCGTCGTACAGGCAGTTTTCGTGCAGCGCTTGTCCGATCCCCTGGACCAAGCCGCCGTGGACCTGGCCCTCGACAATCATCGGATTGATGATTCGGCCAAAGTCGTCGGAAGCGCTGAAGCGCACGATCTCGACCACCCCAGTGTCCGGGTCGATTTCCAGCTCGCAGATGTGGCAGCCGGACGGATAGGTGAAGTTCTTGGGGTCGTAGAACGAGGTTTCCTCCAAACCCGGCTCTTCGGTCGCGTGCGGAAAATTGTGCGGCACATAGGCCGCGAACGCGACCTCGCCGAAGGCCTTGCCGCGGTCGGTGCCGCGCACGACGTAGCGGCCTGCCGAGAATTCCACGTCCTCGGGCGAGGCTTCCAGCAGGTGCGCGGCGATGCGCTGCCCCTTGTTGATGATCTTGCGCGTCGCGCTGACGATCGCCGCGCCGCCGACCGCAATCGAGCGCGATCCGTAGGTGCCCATGCCGAACGGGATCTTGCCCGTGTCGCCGTGCACCACCTCGACGCTCTCCATCGGGATGCCAAGCATTTGCGCCACGACCTGGGCGAAAGTGGTCTCGTGGCCCTGGCCATGGCTGTGCGAACCGGTGAGCACCGTCACCGAGCCCGTGGGGTTGATGCGGATGGTGGCCGCCTCGAACAGTCCCGCCCGTGCGCCAAGCGCGCCCGCGACCGCGGAGGGGGCGATTCCGCAGGCTTCAATGTAGGTGCTGATGCCGATGCCCCGCAATTTGCCGCGCTTGGCGGCCGCGGCGCGCCGCGCCGGAAAGCCGGCGTAGTCCGCAAGCTTGAGGCCGCTGTCGAGGGTGGCATGGTAATTCCCGGTGTCGTACATCAACGCCACCGGCGTTTGGTAGGGGAAGGCGCCGGGCGGAATGAAGTTTCGCCGCCGCAGCTCCGCGGGATCGATGTTGAGCTGGCGCGCGGCTTTATCGACGATGCGTTCGACGACGAATGTCGCCTCGGGCCGCCCCGCACCCCGGTAGGCATCGACCGGGGTCGTGTGGGTAAACACCCCCTTGACGTTGCAGTAGATCGCGGGCGTCCGGTAGGTGCCGGCGAGCAGCGTGCCGTAGAGATAGGTGGGCACCGCCGGGGCGAACGTCGACAGGTACGCCCCCAGATTCGCAATCGTCGCGACCCGAAGTGCGAGGAAATTGGCGTCCTTGTCGAGTGCGAGTTCCACGTGGGTATGGTGGTCGCGGCCTTGCGCATCCGAGAGAAAGGATTCGCCGCGCAGCGCCGTCCATTTGACCGGACGGCCGAGCTTGCGGGCCGCCCACAGCACGATCACGTCCTCGGGGTACGGGTAGATCTTCGATCCGAATCCGCCGCCGACGTCCGGAGCGATGACCCGGAACTTGTGCTCCGGTATGCCGAACACGAACGCCGCCAGCAGGAGCCGGATGACGTGCGGGTTTTGGCTGGCGGTGATCAGCGTGTGCTCGCCGGTCGCAGTATCGAAGTCGCCGATGCACGAACGCGGTTCCATCGCGTTGGCAATCAGCCGATTGTTTCGCAAGTCGAGGGTGACACGGTGCGCCGCCTGTGCGAACGCGCGCTCCACCGCGCCGGCATCGCCCAGTTCCCAATCGAAGCATAGATTTCCCTTGGCCTCGGCGTGCAGTTGCGGCGCACCCGGGGCAAGCGCCGCGCGGGGATCGACCACCACGGGCAACTCCTCGTAGTCGACGTTGATCAGTTCGGCCGCGGTGCGCGCCTGAGCCTGCGTCTCGGCGATGACGACGGCGATCTGATCACCGACATAGCGAACGCGATCCGCTTGCAGGGCCGGATGCGCAGGCTCGGCCTGCGGGCTGCCGTCGCGGTTCTTGACCGCCCATCCACAGGGCAATCCGCCGATCTTGTCGGCAGCCATATCCGCGCCGGTGTAGACGGTAACGACTCCCGCCGCGGCCCGCGCAGCCGCGGTATCGATCGATCTGATCCGAGCGTGGGCGACGTTCGCGCGCACCATGGCTGCGTAGACGGTATCGGGGCGCGCGATGTCGTCGGTGTAGCGGCCGCGCCCGGTAATGAATCGAATATCCTCGGTCCGCTTGACCGACTGGCCGATGAGTCCGCCGGTTCGCACTTCATCCATGAGCGCTCTCCCGAACGGGCGTGGATTTCATCTTCTGTGCGCAGTCGAGCACCGCCAGCACGATGTTGTGATAGCCGGTGCAGCGGCAAATGTTTCCTTCGAGCCCGGCGCGCACCTCGGTCTCGGTCGGGTTCGGGTTGCGCGACAGCAGGTCGACCGCGCTCATGATCATGCCGGGCGTGCAAAAGCCGCACTGCAACGCATGATGTTCGCGAAACGCGGCCTGCATGGGATGCAGCGCCGAGGCGGTCCCAAGTCCTTCGATGGTCGTGACGTGCCGGTCCGCCGCCTGCACCGCCAGCATGGTGCAGCTTTTCACGGAATTGCCGTCGAGGAGTACGGTGCAGGCGCCGCATTGGCTGGTGTCGCAGCCGACGTGGGTACCCGTGAGGCGCAGCTGCTCACGCAGCACATCAACCAACAGGGTCTCGGGCGCGACCAAGAGATGAACGGCCTTGCCGTTCACGTGCAGATTGATGGGCATCATCATTGCGTCTCCCTCTTAGCCGGCATTGTCGCTCTCATCGTGCCGTGAGCCAATAGACAAAGCCCAAGAGTCCGGCGAGGGCGATCAGTATCCACAGGTAGATCGAATGCCGCCTCCGTGGGATGGCAGCGGGCGGTTCCGCCGCGCCGGCCGGCTGCTCGAACCGCGCCGCGAACTTGGTAAAGAATTGGTCGGCGAGTTGGCGCGTCGCGCCCTCGACCAGCCGGGCGCCGATCTGGGCGATCTTGCCGCCGAGCTTGAGTTCGGCCGTGTATCTCAAGGTCGTGACGCCGGCTTCTTCCGCAAGCGTGACGCGCGCCTCGCCCCGGCCGAAGCCGGCGGCGGCGCTCTTGCCCTCGCCGACCAGCGTGTAGGCGCGCGGCGGATCCAAATCCTTGAGCTCGATCCGGCTGGCGAAGGGCGCTTTGACGGGCCCGATTTGCGCGGCGATGGTGGCTTCGATGACCGTTTCGGAAACCCGTTCGAGCTTTTGGCACCCGGGGATGCACTCGCGCAGGACTTCCATGTCATTGAGCGCGCGCCACACCGCATCCCGACCGGCAATCAAGCGTCGTTCGCCTTGGATATCCATATGACCCCCCACGGAAGCGTGATCCGCACCGGGTGCCGAAGTCAAATTGCGCTGCGCTGCGGCCGGTGGGGCGGCGTCGCGTCGCGCGTCTTACGTGTATTAGCTCGAACTCGATCGCACAGATTCGAACTACGGAAGGGATATTTTGCAATTTCGTCTGCACCGAACGCGATGCTGAGGGTTTTTAGCCTCGAGCCGGAGCTGACTGTCACGAACGACTGCTTTGTGGCCTTAGAAACGGACAGTTCTGAAGGATTTTCGCATGCGCTAGGGGGCGCGCTTGTCGGTTACAGCCTCTGTCGGCGCCCGCACGTTGAAATCCGTTGCTGCCGAGGCTGCCTGATTCTCCTTCAGCCAAATCATAGCGGCATGGACGCGCTCGTAACCGCTCGGGTGGTCGTAGAACAAAAATTCTTCGATGCTCCCGGGCCTGATCTTACGGTACGTGGAAAGCCGCATCGCTCCCATTGCCCAGCCATACGGTTCCCGCGCCGCGTTCAGGCCAAATGCGTCGGCTTCACTCTCGTAGCTGCGGACGATCAGATTCTGCATCGGCGTCAGCAGAAAGAAGATCACCGAAAACATTGCAACGGCGAGCGGCAGCGCTGCCAGGTCCGCGCGATCGGCCAGTCCAAGTCGGCCGCCCCAACGCGCGAGCGCAGCGTCCATGGCAACGTTCAGCAGCGCCATCGCCAGACCGATCATCAATGCGAGCAGAATGGGCGCCTTCCATACATGGTTAAGCACGTAATGTCCCATCTCGTGGCCCAGCACCGCTTTGATCTCCGGCAAGGATGTCTTATTCAAAAGATTGTCGTTGAGTGCAATGCGCGTGGTATTGAGAAGACCGGTGACATTGGCGCTGATCCGAGTAGTCTGCTTGGATGCGTCGAACCATTCCACGTGGCTGGTCGGCACTTGATTGGCCCGCGCCAACGACACCACGGCCTCCCTCACCGGTCCGTCAGGCAGTGGCTTGTAGTCGTTAAGTAGGGGAAGTATGTAGACCGGTGCAATCAGCTGCACAATCATTAGCGTTGTCCAGCTCAAACCCGTTGCCCAGATCCACCAGCGTGCACCCGCGCGGCGCACAGCGGCGTACAGTAGAGTTAGGGCCAGCGCGAAAATCACCACATTTGCCCCGGCAATGACCAGTTGATCGCGTATCCATCCACCAAACGCTTGCTCGGTCAGGCCGTACTGGTGCTCGCGCAGGAAATCGGTGTAAATGCTCAGCGGCAGGTCGAGCAGAAACAGGGCAATTAGAAACTGCACAAGGTAAATCGGCGTGCTGATCCATTTACGTCGACTCAGGCGTTGCGCCAACCGGCTCATCCGGCCGGACATGCCCGTGACCAGCAGCAAAACGCAGACGGCCACGGTCCACAACAGGTCCCATAGCTGCAGCCAGTAGCCGCCTTCAAAGTATTGATCAGATAACCTGCGCTGCTCCGGCGAAAGCAGGTCAAGGTAAGCTTCCGTCGCTTTATCCACATCAAAGCCCGTCCCCGTCTGGGCTGCCATTGGAATTTGCAGCCCTGGCGGAAGATCGCGAACGATAGGTTGCGCTGCCAATGCGCCGCTGACCAGCCACAACAGGTACGCGGCTGCCAGAAAGCTTCGCAGTACGTGCGAAACCTTTCTTGGCGCACTCATGTTCACTCCTAAGATTACCGTATCGCTTCGGCGGGATCGTTCTGTGCTTGCACTATTGCACCGGTGTTCGACCCCGAATCCACCCGGCGCGATGATCGCACCAGAAATGAAGCCCGCTATGCAAGGCCCGGCCACGTCAGGATGCGCAGCGACGCTCATTTTACGCCTCGCCTGGCCGTCCGATTGACTTCACCAACTCGATTTCCCCCGGCCGCCAAGTCTTTGCGAACCACGGTTCCAGCGGGCCATAGAGGCGCAGGATAATGTTCCAGCTTCGGCTGGAAACTGTCTCTGCACCCAGTTGCTCTCCTTACCGATGGGCGCTTGCGGCCCGAGGTACACATCCACCGATCCGTCGGGATTCTTTTGAAGCCCTTTGGTCTGGCTGCTTACGCTCGGGAAGCGTTGATCAGTCTGAATCATCGAGCGCGTCTGGTTGCTGTAAAGAATGACCGACCAGAAGTCGTTCACCGGGATGTTCGGCGGTAAGTGCAGCTTGTAGTTCTTGCCGCCGTCGAGCGGGTATAGCCGTTGCGGCCGCCGATGGCGGTCGCCTGAGCGGTGTAAAGCACGTTGATCGGAATGCTGAGCGCTCCCGATATGGAAACGCAGCGGAGTATCGTGCTCACGGCCGTTTGTTTCCAGTGCGATGACCGACGCATTCTTGCCGCAGTGCGGATCTTGATCGCGCCGTCGTGCATTCCGGCAGGCTCAGGGCACCTACCATGGCGCAAGTGCCATGCAGTGCCGACGAGCAGGGTATCCCTTAGCTCAGCGGTGCGCGCTCCCGCGGCATTCCACGTTATGCTATCCACTCGGGAGCAGGTAAGAGGGGAACGGGGGACGGGGGGTGAGAGCAATGCATAATTCAATGGCACGATTATTGATGCTATGCGCAACGTGTGGCATCGCTCTTTGCGGCTCGAACGCCGGCGCTGCGGAGGCCACCGGAGAGAACGCGGCGGAAAGCACGACGCTCGAAACAGTGGTGGTCACGGCGCGCAAACGCGACGAGTCGCTGGCCCAGGTGCCCATCAGCGTCACGGTTTTCACCGCCCAGTCAAGCTTGGATACATAGGGCAGCATCGGGACCCAGTCGCGGGCACTATCGGTGTAGCCGTGGATCAGCACGACCGCAATGCCCGCTCGATTTCCCAGATCGATGTAAGACAGGACTTCGCCATCCGGCAGCGCGACGGTTTCCTTCAGCGCATCGAATGCGTCGAGGTCGATTTTCGCCGGCTGGGGTGATGCGGCAAAGGACGCGGACGGCGCGCCGATCAGCACGGCCGCAACTCCCAGAATCATCAACCGGTCTAGCAAGCCGGCCCTGCGCGATTTTTTCATCGGTTGCAGCTTAGCCAAATCACGTAGGTTTCTGCGGCCCTCGGCCATAGTGAGCATCCCCCGCTACCTGCTTCAGATGGTGGCGCATGCTCTCCGGGTTGGCAACTGGCGGGGACTTCGGGATCGCGTCCGCTATCGGGAAAGCATTTCGACACGATGAATTTCTGGAGATGGCCGGTAGTTAATGCTTCCCAAGAGCGGCCAGTCAATCACGCTACTCTCGGACATTGACTGTCCGATCGAGTCTTAACTTATAGACTTTTACTTTACGGTACGCCGCGCTCCGCGAGGAAATCGGCGAGTATGCGCGCGGTGTGGCTCTTGTTCGGCTTGCGCGCGATGCCGTCGGGCTCGCCTTGGGCGACGATGCGTCCACCGCCCGCGCCGCCTTCCGGCCCCAAGTCGACGATCCAATCGGCCTCCGCGATCACGTCCAAATTGTGCTCGATCACCACCACGGTATTGCCCGCATCGACCAGCCGCTGCAGGACCTTCATCAGCTTCTCGACGTCGGCCATGTGCAATCCGACGGTCGGCTCATCGAGCACGTACAGTGTGTGCTGCCCTTCGCGGCGGGCGATGTCGATTCCCAAGGCATCGGTGCGCGATTTCGCAAGTTCGGTGACCAGCTTGATTCTTTGGCTCTCCCCGCCCGAGAGGGTCGGGCTCGGTTGGCCGAGGCTCAAGTACCCGAGGCCGACATCGGCCATGAGGCTTAAGGGGTGCTGCACGCTGCGCTGCGCCGCGAAGAATTCCACGGCATCGTCGACGCACAGCGCGAGGATTTCTCCGATGCTCTTGCCTTTGAATAAAATTTCCAGGGTCTCCTGATTGAAGCGGCGGCCGCCGCACACATCGCAGAGCACCTGAACGTCCGGCAGGAAATTCATCTCGACGCGCCGCATGCCCTGGCCCTCGCAAGCCTCGCAGCGCCCGCCGGCGGTGTTGAACGAGAATCGGCTGGGGGTGAAGCCGCGGATGCGCGCGTCGGTGGTCTCCGCGTAGAGCCGGCGAATCGAATCCCAAAATCCGATGTAGGTGGCCGGGCAGGAGCGGGGAGTCTTGCCGATGGGGGTCTGATCGACCTCGAGCACCCGGCTGATCGATTGCCAGCCGTCGATCGATTCGCATCCCGCGGCCATTGGCGGCGCCGCGCGCGCGGAGCGCGCCAACAGGCGCTCGAGATTTCGCAGCAGAACGTCACGCGCCAACGAGGACTTGCCGGAGCCGGAGACGCCCGTGATCACGGTCAAGCGGCGCAGGGGAATGCGGGCATCGGCCTTGCACAAATTGTGCAGCGTCGCGCCGCGGATGCGAATCGAGAGCGTCTCGGCATCGACCGTCCTGCGCCGTGCGCGCGAGTGGGTGAGCGGGGCCGCGAGGCAGCGCCCGGTGGCCGAATTGTTCATGCGGGCGAGCTGCGCCGCGGTGCCTTGCGCCACCAAGCGACCGCCGCGCGTGCCGGCGCCGGGACCTAAGTCGATCACATGATCGGCGCGGCGGATCGTTTCCTCGTCATGCTCGACGACGATGAGGGTATTGCCCTTGCCGCGCAGCCGGTCGAGCGTATCGAGGAGCGCCAAGTTGTCGTGCGGGTGCAGGCCGATGGTGGGTTCGTCCAGCACGTAGCACACCCCCTGCAAGTTCGAGCCGAGCTGGGCGGCAAGGCGGATGCGCTGCGCCTCGCCGCCCGAGAGCGTGGGGGCGGCGCGATCGAGCTCGAGATAGCCGAGGCCGACGTCGCACAGAAACTCGGTGCGCGCACGGAGTTCCGCGCACAGATCCCGTGCAATGTCGAGCTCGCGGCCGTGCAATTTGAATTTGGCCAATACGGCGGCGAATTCCTGCACCGGGAGGTGCGAGAGCGCGGCGATCGAGCGGCCGCGAAACAGCACGTGGCGCGCCACCGGATTGAGCCGCTCGCCGGCGCAGTCGGCACAGACCGCCGGAGCGGTATCGGGCGCGGCATCGGGCGCGGTGCCGGAGGCGCCGTTCGACGCCGCGTCCGCCGCGTCGCGCCACCTTGCTTCCTCGCCGCTTTGCTCGGCATCGAAATCGGTCAAGGTAAGTCCGGTGCCAAAGCAGCTTTTGCACCAACCGTGCCGGGAGTTGAACGAGAACAGGCGCGGGTCGAGTTCGGGAAAGCCCGTGCCGCATTTCGGGCAGGCGCGTTTGGTGGAGAATACGGCCGCGGCGCCGCCCCGGCTCTTCGTCTCATCGTGAACGTGCACCACGCCGCGCCCATGTTCCAGCGCCGTCGCCAACGCCTCGCGCAGCGCCGGCTCGCTTGCGCCGCTCACGTTGATCGAGGCCACCGGCAATTCGATGTTGTGTTCGGCGAAGCGGTCGAGCCGCGGCCATTTGGTCGTTGGCAGCAGCGTGCCGTCGACGCACAATTCGCGATAGCCCTTGCCGCGCGCCCATTTCGCAAGCGCCGTGTACAGCCCCTTGCGGGCGACGATGAGCGGCGCCGCGAGTGTGATCTGCCGTCCGCGGTAGTCCTTGAGCAGCCGAGCGGCGATCGCGTCGGCGGACTGCGGCTCGATCGGGATGTCGCACGTGGGGCAGTGCTGCACCCCCAGTTTCACGTACAGCAGCCGCAGAAAGTGGTAGATCTCAGTGAGTGTCGCCACGGTGCTCTTGCGCCCGCCGCGGCTGGTGCGCTGCTCGATCGCGACCGTGGGCGGTATGCCGAAGATCGCGTCCACGTCGGGGCGGGAGGGGGGCTGGACGAATTGCCGGGCATAGGCATTGAGGGATTCGAGATAGCGGCGCTGTCCTTCGGCAAACACGATGTCGAACGCCAGGGTGCTCTTGCCGCTGCCGGAGACCCCGGTAATGACCGTGAATTGATTGCGCACCACGCTCACATCGATATTCTTAAGATTGTGCTCGCGGGCGCCGCGGATTTCGATGGACTGCGGTCCCGAGGCGCGGTTCGCGTGATCGCTCAGTGGCGGTACCGCGCCGATCCCGGCGTCGCGCACCGCGGGGTGGGCCGCGTCGGCAAACGGCGCGCCGTCGAGAGTTTCACGGAGTGCGCGCCCGGTGTGCGACGACGTGATGCGCATGATCTCAGCAGGTGTGCCCGCGCCCACCAGTGCGCCGCCCGCATCGCCGCCCTCGGGTCCCAAGTCGATGATCCAATCGGCCGCGCGCATCACGTCCAGGTTGTGCTCGATGACCATGAGCGAGTGACCGGCCTCGATCAACCGGCGGAAGGCGCGCAATAGTTTGGCGACATCGTCGAAATGCAGGCCGGTGGTCGGTTCGTCGAACAGAAACAATGAGCCGTGGGTGGGCGTCTCGCGCTTGCGCGAGCGCTCGCGCGCCGCGTTGTCGGCCAGATGGCCTGCGAGCTTCAAGCGCTGCGCTTCTCCGCCCGAGAGCGTGGGGACGGGTTGGCCCAAGCGCAGGTACTCGAGGCCCACTTCCGCGAGCGGCGCGAGGCGCAGGCAAACCTCGGTGGCGGCGTGAAAAGCCGCCAATGCTTCGGACACCGTCAGTTCGAGCACGTCGGCGATACTTAAGGGCGCGGCGCCGCCGCGCGCCAATTTGCATTCGAGGATCTCCGCCCGATAGCGTTTGCCGTCGCAATCGGGACAGCGCAGGTACACATCGGACAGAAATTGCATTTCGACGTGCTCGAAGCCGTTGCCGCCGCAGCCGGGGCAGCGGCCGTTGCCGGCATTGAAACTGAAGGTGCCTGCCGTGTACTTGCGCTCGCG
>Ga0209415_10007041_pt1 | contig 19763 bp, 16 predicted proteins | sample PeaSoiSIISIP2007_FD_187696 | JGI IMG/M metagenome (GOLD analysis project Ga0209415, IMG submission 187696) | Peat soil microbial communities from Weissenstadt, Germany - SII-SIP-2007 (SPAdes) (version 2) | ecosystem: Environmental > Terrestrial > Soil > Wetlands > Peat | place: Germany... | reverse complement strand
GCACCTGCTCAGCGCCCGCGAGCCGCTGCTCGACCTGCGGCTGTTCAAGATCCCCACCTTCAGGATGTCGCACACGAGCGGGTCGCTGAACCGGCTGACGATCAATGCGATGCCGTTCCTTTTGCCGCTGCTCTTCCAGGTCGGCTTCGGCTGGAGCCCGGTCAAGTCGGGCGCGGTCGTGATCAGCCTGTTCGCCGGCAACCTCGCGATCAAGCCGGCGACGACGGGAATGCTGCGGCGCTTCGGGTTTCGCACCGTGATCGTCGGCGCGAACGTCGTCGCCGCCGCGACGATGGTGCTCTGCGGCGTGATCAGCGCGCACACGCCGCTGGTGGCGATCGTCGCGGTGCTGGTGCTCAGCGGGGCGGCGCGCTCGACCGGCTTCACCGCCTACAACACGATCACCTTCGCCGACGTCGACGCAGGCGACGTGCGCCATGCCAACACGATCGCCTGGACGTCGTTTCAGCTGGCGTTCGCGCTCGGGGTGGCGCTCGCGGCCGTGGCGCTGCGGATCGGCGCGTGGAGCTCGTCAGCGCTGGGCGGCTCGTCGGCGACTCCGGCCTACCGCACCGCGTTCGGGATCCTCGCCGTGCTGACGCTGGCGGCGGCGGCGCAGGCGCTGCGCATGCGGCCCGACGCCGGCGCGCAGCTGCTCGGCGGCGGCGCCCGTGGTGGCGTGGCGTCGTCGCGGTAGGTCTGAGGCTGGCGGCCGCGCGCGGGCGGGCCGAGCGGCTGGAGCGCTGCCAGAGGGGCGGGGCGGGGCGCGGTGCGGCGGCGCCGGGCGAGCCGCGGCGGACCCCCCCGGCCGGCGGGGGCCCTGCTTGGCCTCGACTCTCTTACTTGGCCTCGAGCCCCTTACTTGGCCTCGAGCCCCTTACTTGGCCTCGAGCCAGTTGGGACCAACGCCCACGTCCACGGCGAGCGGCGGGTCGAGCTCCCAGGCGCCGGTCATCTCTGCCTCGATCAGCGTGCGCATCTCATCGACCTCTTCGGGAGGGCCTTCGAACAGGAGCTCGTCGTGGATCTGAAGGATCAGGCGCGAGCGCAGCTTCGCGCTGGCGCGGTGGCAGCGGACCATCGCCACCTTGATGATGTCGGCGGCCGTGCCCTGGATCACCGTGTTCACGGCGAGGCGCTCGCCGAGCGCATGCTGCTGGCGGTTGCGCGCACGCAGCTCGGGGATCTGGCGGCGGCGCCCCAGCAGCGTCGTCACGTAGCCCTGCTCGATCGCCTGCGCGATCGTGCGCTCGATGAAGACGCGCACGGCCGGGAAGCGCTCGAAGTAGGTGGCGATGTAGGCCGCGGCCTCCTCGCGCGGGATCTGCAGGCGGTCGGCGAGTCCGAAGTCGGTGAGCCCGTAGACGATCCCGTAGTTGACCATCTTCGCCTTCGAGCGCATGCCGGCGTCGAGCTCCCGGGGTTCGACGCCGAAGACCTGGCAGGCGGTGGCGGTATGGACGTCCTCGCCACGGCGAAAGATCTCCTTGAGCACGGGCTCGTCGGCGAGTTGGGCGAGGATCCGCAGCTCGACCTGCGAGTAGTCCGCGGCGACCAGCAGGCAGCCCGGGCCGGCGGTGAAGCAGCCGCGGATCTCGCGCCCGAGCGGCGTGCGGATCGGGACGTTCTGCAGGTTCGGGTTGGTCGAGGAGAGCCGGCCGGTCGCGGCGACGGTCTGGACGAAGGTGGTGTGCAGCCGCGAGCGTTCGTCGACCTGGCCGGGGAGCGGTTCCAGATAGGTCTTGACGAGCGTCGAGAGCTCGCGCCAGCGCTCGATCAGCGGCACGATCTCGTGCTCGTCGCGGATCGCCGCGAGCACGCGGGCGTCGGTCGAGAAGCCGGTCTTGCCGCGGCGCTTGCGCGAGAGCGCGAGCTTGTCGAAGAGGATCGCGCCGAGCTGCTGGGGCGAGCCGATCAGGAACTCCTCGCCGGCGGCGGCGTAGATCGAGCGCTCGAGCTGCGCGACCTCGTCCTGGACGCGCTTGGTGATCGTCGCGAGCTTGTCGAGGTCGAGCGTGATGCCGATCTCCTCCATCGCGCGCAGGACCGCCACGAGCGGCAGCTCGACGTCGCGCAGCAGCGGCTCGAGGCCGCGCTCGGCGAGCTCCGGGCGCTGTGCGGCCGCGAGCGTGGCGATCGCCGCCGCCTCCCAGGCGGGACGGTCCTCGAGCCCGGGATCGATGCCGCGGTCCTCGCACAGCTCGGCGAGCGGATAGCCGCGGCGGGCAGGGTCGAGCAGGTAGGCGGCGATCATCGTGTCGAAGGAGAGCGTCGGCGGAACGACGCCGAGCGCCTTGGCGTCGTGCGCGACGATCGCGCGGGCGCCGAGCGCCTCGATCAGCTCGGCGGGGCCGGCGCAGTCGCCGGCGTAGGCGACCGCGTCGCTGTCGCAGCTGACGCCGAAGCGCCACGGGCCGCCGTCGCCGAACAGGGCGCCCTCCGGGATCGCCGGAGGGTGCACGGCGATGAAGGCCTCCGCGCCGGCGGGCAGGCGAAGGCGGTTGAGCGCCACCTCCTCGAACTTCGGCGCAGCGCCCGCGGCGTCGGCCGGGCGGGGCGCCGCGGCCACGTCGCCGAGGGCCTCCTCGAGCCGCCTCAGCGGGTCGCGCAGCTCGTAGCGGCGGAAGGCGACCCGCAGCGCCGTCATGTCCGGCCGGGCGGTCAATACGTCGCTGAGAGAGATTTCGAGGGGCAGGTCGCGCTGCATCGTCGCGAGCTGCTTTGAGATCAGCGCGTCGTCGCGGTGCGCGAGGAGGTTCTCGCGGCGCTTGGCCCCGCTGACCTCGCCGGTGCGCTCGAGCAGGTCCTCGAGCGATCCGAAGCTCTGCAGCAGCTCGGCCGCGGTCTTCTCGCCGATGCCCGGAACGCCCGGGATGTTGTCGGAGGTGTCGCCCTTGAGCCCGTAGAAGTCGGGGATCTGCTCGGGAGCGATCCCGTAGCGCTCGATCACGGCCGCGCGGTCGTAGCGCTTGGTCTCGGTGATCCCGCGCGCCGTCGCCATCACGCTGACCAGCCCCTGCTCGTCGATCAGCTGGAAGGCGTCGCGGTCGCCGGTGACGATCGAGACCGCGATCCCCTGTTCGATCGCGCGCTGCGCGATGGTCGCGATCACGTCGTCTGCCTCGTAGCCCTCCAGGCTCGCGTTGCGGTAGCCGAACGCCTCGACCAGCGGCTCGAATGCGGGCCACTGCTCGCGCAGCAGGTCGGGCCGCGAGCGCCGCTGCGCCTTGTACTCGGCGTAGGTTTCGGTGCGCCCGGAGGTGCCGGCGTCCCAGGCGACGACCGTCGGCGTGACGCCGTACTCGGTGATCAGCTTCACGAGCATCGAGGCGAACCCGAAGATCGCGTTGGTCGGCTCGCCGGTCGAGGTCGCGATCGACTCCGGCAGCGCGAAGAAGGCGCGGTAGACGAGGCTGTTGCCGTCGATCAGGAACATCGCTGGCGCGGGCTCTGGCACTCCCGCTGACCCTAGCGCGGCGGGGTAGGGTTCGCTGCGATGCGAATCACGGTGAGCGGCGGCAGCGGGCTGATCGGGAGCAGGCTGGTCGCGGCGCTGCGGGAGCGCGGCGACGAGGTCACCGTGCTGAGCCGCTCCGGCTCCGGCGGCTCGCTCGCGTGGGACCCGCTGTCGGGGCCCGCTCCGGCGGCGGCGCTCGAGGGGTGCGAAGCGATCGTCAACCTCGCCGGCGAGCCGATCGCGCAACGCTGGAGCGGAGCGGTGCGCGAGGCGATCCGCGCGAGCCGCACCGTCGGGACGGCCAACCTCCTCGCCGGCGTCGAGGCGCTCACGCAGCGCCCGCGCGTGCTCGTGAGCGCGAGCGCGGTCGGCTTCTACGGCGACCGCGGCGACGAGCTTCTGGCCGAGGACTCAGCGGCCGGCGAGGACTTCCTCGCGGGCGTCTGCTCGGCGTGGGAGGAGGCGGCGCTCGCGGCCGGGGCGCTCGGCCTGCGCGTCTGCGTGCTGCGGACCGGTGTCGTGCTCGACCGCCGCGGCGGCGCGCTGGCGAAGATGCTGCCGGCGTTTCGGATGGGCATCGGCGGCCCGGTAGCCGGCGGGCGGCAGTACATCTCCTGGATCGCGCTCGCCGACCTCATCGCGCTGTATCTCGCGGCGATCGACGACGACCGCTACCGCGGCGCGTTCAACGCGACCGCGCCGGCGCCGGTCCGAAACGCCGAGTTCTCACGGGCGCTCGGGCGAGCTCTGCACCGGCCGGCGGTGGCGCCGGTGCCGGCGGCGGCGCTGCGGCTGCTCTACGGCTCGATGGCGGAGATCGTGACCGCCAGCCAGAACGCGGTGCCGGCGCGAGCGCTGGCGCTCGGGCACTCCTTCGCCCACGCATCGCTGGACGACGCTCTGGCGGCGGCGCTCAGCTGAGGCGGCGCACGAGCACCAGCGAGCCGTCGGCGCCGACGCGGTAGCCGTCGAAGCGCTGCAGCGAGGTGTCGCCGTGCGCGTCGATCGTGTAGGCGCCGATCACGCTGTCGCGGCGGCCGAGCTCGTGAAAGAAGGTCTGCAGCAGCGCCGGGCGCTTCGCGGCGTTGCGCCCCGCCCGCTTGATCGACAGCAGCACGTCCTCCATCGCTTCGTAGCCGTAGAGCGTGTAGGCGCTCGGGGTCGCGCCTCCGAACAGGCGGCGGTAGCTGGCGAAGACGGCCTGCGCCGCGGGCGGGTACTGGTCGGGCTCGAGGATCGGGCTGGTGACGTAGGTCGCTGCGGCGGCGGCGCCGAGGCCGCTGCGGAAGGAGGGCGTCGCAAGCGTGCTCGGCGCGAACAGCTTCGCGTGCGGCAGCCTCGCGTGCAGCTCGCGCGCAAGCGCCTGCGCGCCGGCGTCCGGCGAGGCGCCGAGCAGGACCGCGTCGGGATGCTCCGCCGCGACCGTGGCCGCGAGCTTCGCGTAGTCGCTCGGCGAGGCGGCGGACTTCGTCGCGATGCCAGTGTGGCGGCCGGCGATCGCGATCGCCCGCGCGGGCGCGTCGGCTGCGACGAGCAGCGCGATCGCCGAGTCATACGGCGGGTTCTCGGCGTCGGCGAGCACGTCCAGGCGGCGGACGCCGAGCGAGCGCATGTAGCCGAGCGTCGCCTCCGCCTCGACAGCGTCTGAGGGAACGAGCCGCGCGAACGTGCGCTCACCGTTGGGGTACCAGACCCCCGGCCCTCCGCGCGGAGCGACCGGGCTTTGGTCGGTGAAGCCCGAGTAGCTCGAGCCGGGGCTGATCTGCAGGATGCCGTTCTCGTTGTTGAGCGGCAGCGAGATCGCGGTTGCCGCCGAGTCGAGGTCGCCGATGTAGGCGATCGTGCTGAGGTCGGAGGCGGCGAGGTGCGCCGAGTTGGCCACCTGGCGGCTGCTCGACGGCGTCACGGGCGCCGAGATGCCGCCGCCGGCGGCGTCGTCGAGCTCCTCGATCGAGACGTGCAGCTTGCCGACGTGACCGCCCGCGTCGTAGAGCGCGAGCTCCTCGCCGTTGACCATGCTCGTCATTTCCGCGCCGTCGGGGCCGAGCAGGGGCAGGTCTGTGTAGACGGTCAGCGTCGTCGCCGAGAACGCGTTGTTGCCGCCCTCGACGACGCCGCTCGTGCCGCAGCCGGCGACGAGGATCGCGGCGAGCACGGCGGCCAGCGCGCCCGCGCGCGCGCGCCTGTGCCGCTGCCGCGGCCGCGGCGTGACGGCAGCGCTCCTCACGGGAGCCTGATCTCGCGGTCGAACACGAGCGCGCCGGCGGCGCTCACGCGGTAGCCGTCGAAGGTGCGAAGCGAGCTGTCGCCGTTGCCGTCGATCGTGTAGTCGCCAATCACGCCGCGGATCTCGCCGAGATGATGAAAGAAGACCGCGAGCAGCCGCGGGCGGTCGGTGGTGAAGCGTCCGGTCAGCCTGATCGCCTTGAGCACGTCATTCATCGCCTCGTAGCCGTACAGCGCGTAGACCGTCGGGGTCAGCTTGAAGCGGCGGCGGTAGGCGCGGAAGACCACCTTCGCCGACGCAGGGTACTGGCGTGGCTCGAGGATCGGGCTGGTCACGTAGGTCGCACCACTCGCGGGGTAGCACGGGACCGTCGCTCCGGTCGGCCCGGAGCAGCTGGCGCCCGCCGCGGCGATGCCCGCCAGGAACGCGGGCGTGGCGAGCGTGCTCGGGGCGAACAGCTTCGCGTCGGGGAGCTTTGCGTGCAGCTCCTGCCACAGCGCGATCGCGCCGACGCCGGGGGTCCCGCCGAGCAGCACCGCGTCGGGGCGCTGGAGCGCGACGCCGGCGGCGATAGAGGCGTAGCCGCGCGGCTCGGTGTTGGTCTGCGTGTCGAGCCCCTCCTGGAGGCTGACGAGCGTGATGCCGTAGGCGGGCGCGTCGTTGGCGACGAGCTGTGCGATCGCCGCGTCAAAGCCGGACACGTCGCCGAGGACGTAGAGGCGCGCCACCCCGAGCATGCTCATGTAGCGGACGATCGCGGCCGCCTCGCCGAGATCCGACGGCACCAGGCGCGCGAAGTCGTTGCGCCCGCTCTGCGGGTAGAAGCGAGCGGGGTCGCCCTTGCCGTCAGCCGGGTTGGCGTCGGTGAAGCCGATGTAGGGGCTCCAGGGGCTGACCTGCAGGATCCCGTTCGGGCTGAGCGCCGGCAGCGACAGCGCGGTCGCCGCGGAGTCGTAGTCGCCAATGTAGGCGACCGTCGTCGGCTGCGATGCGGCGAGCTGGGCGTTGGCGGCGGTGAGGTCCTGGCTCCACGCGCCGGTGGCCGCATCGGCGTCGTTCATGGGCTTGAAGTAGACGTGGAAGCTGCCACGGTGCCCCCCGTGCCCGTAGCGCACGGTGTGCCCCCACGCCTCGAGCGCGAGCCGCGCGCCGTTCTCGATGCTCAGCGCCTGGGCGGCGCGCTGCGGTGCGCCGGTAACGCCCGTGGGCCCGACCACCGGAAGGTCGCTGTAGATCGTCAGCGCCCTCGGCGGCTTGGCAGGCGCGCCGTCGCCGCCGCCACGGCCGCCACCGGAGCTGCCGCACCCCGCCGCGAGCGCCGCGACGAGCACGCACACCAGCCAGGCTGCTGCCATTCGGTGGTGGGGCAAACGGGGGCTCCAGACTTCGTCGTGAGCGCAGCGCGAGCGGGCGACCCCTCCCCGCGCTCGCGAGCGACGGCGATTCTAACGCCCGGGGTTGCGCGCGCCGCCGCCCGGCAGGTAGCGCAAGAGGATGCGCCCGCTGGCACCGAGCAGGATCACGACGATCGCGAGCAGGCCGGAATCGAGGCCGCTGTAGCCGATCGACCACAGCACGATCCAGATCACCAAGCCGGCGGTTGTGGCGAGCACGAGTCCCATCTGCGCCGCGCGATTGTATGCGACGCGAAGGCCGGCGGGGCGCGCTGGCGACCGCCGCCCGGCGGTGCTCGTGCGCGCGCCGCCGGCCCGCCCCGAAGCGCCGGCGCAACGGTGGCGCCCGTGCAGCCAATCTTGACAGCGCTGTGGACCTCGGTTAGACATCAATCAGCGCCAGGGTCGTTGGGAGTCTCGACGCCGCGCGCGACCCGCAACCAAGCGTGAACGTGCGCCCAAGCCGCGCACGAGAGGAGAACGAGGATGCCCAACAAGAAGATCGTCGACACGATCCTGCCGACGACTATGGTCGGCAGCTACCCGCGCCCGCACTGGTACCACGACCAGCTCAACGGCCGCGACGTGCGCGTGGCGTTCAAGACGGTCGACCACGAAGAGGCTTACATCGACGCGACCGCGACCGCGATTCGCGACCAGGAGCAGGCCGGCCTCGACATCGTCACCGACGGCCAGATGTCCTACGACGACTACGTCGGGGCGATCGGCTCGTTCTGCTGGTACATGTACGAGCGGATCGGCGGCTTCGAGCCGGCGCGCGAGTCGCATCCATCCGAGGAAGGCGCGTCGTCCTACGACCGCGTGCTGACGCTGATCGCCGACTGGGGCGGCGTGATCAACAGCGGGCCGATGACGCACGGTCCGATCCGCCTGCGCGACCTCTACGAGATCGCCAAGCCGCTGGCGACCAAGCCGATCAAGGTCTCCGTGGGCGCCGGTCCGGTCAACCTCGCCTGGCACGTGCACTTCAAGCACTACAAGAACCCGGAGGAGATCTGTCGCGCCCTGGTGCCGATCTTCAACGCGGAGATGAAGGATCTCGTGGCCGCCGGTGCCACCTATCTCCAGCTCGAGGATCTCGGCGCGTGGCTGCCGCTCTTCACCGGCAACCAGGCCGACTACGACTGGATCAAGGAGGTCATCGGCCTCTGCTGCGAGGGCGTCGACGCCAAGATCGGCTGGCACTTCTGCTTCGGCAACGCCTGGGGCAACGACATCCTCAGCGCCAACTTCCCGGAGGGCTATCAGACGGTGCTCCCGCACTTCTGGGACACGCCAGGCATCGACGAGTTCGTGCTCGACTACGCCAACCGCAACATGGCCGGCGTCGAGTTCCTCGCCAACCTGCCCCAGGACAAGACGGTGCAGGTCGGCGTCGTCGACATCCGCACGATGATGATCGAGTCCCCGGAGATGGTGGCAGAGCGCGCGCGCAGGGCGCTCGCGCACGTGCCGGCGGACCGCGTCACGCTCTCGACCGACTGCGGCATGAAGCCGCTCCCGCGGATCGTCGCGAAGATGAAGCTGAAGGCGCTCGCCGACGGCGCGGCGATCGTGCGCGCGGAGATCAGCTAGCCATGTAGCTAGCGCAGCGCGGCAGCGAACTGGCCGACGAGGCCGCCCACGGCGGCGGCCGCGTCGGCCCCCTCGCCGGCCGCGCGCACGAGGCGCGAGCCGACGATCACGCCGTCGGCGCCGGCGTCCGCTGCCGCCGAGGCCTGCTCCGGCGTCGAGATGCCGAAGCCGAGCGCGACCGGAACGCTCGTGTGCGCGTGGGCGCGCGCGAGCAGCGGCTCGAGCGCCTGCGCGCCATCCTCGCGCCGCTCGCCCGTGGTGCCGGTGACCGAGACGACGTAGAGGAAGCCGCGGGCGTCCGCGCCGATCCTCGCCATCCGCTCCTCGGTCGTCGTCGGCGCCACCAGCGGCACGAGCGCGACGCCCGCCGCCGCCACCGCCGCGGCAAGCGCCTGGGCCTCCTCGTAAGGGAGGTCGGGCACGATCAGCCCGCTCACCTCGCACTCCGCCAGGCGCGCGAGGAACGGCTCGACGCCGCGGGCCAGGACGACGTTGGCGTAGGTCATGACGATCACCGGCAGCGTGCGCGCGAGCGCCGCGGCGACCTCGAGCACGGCGGCGACGCTCGCGCCGGCGGCGAGCGCACGCGTCGCCGCGTCGTGGATCACCGGCCCGTCGGCGAGCGGGTCCGAGAAGGGGATCCCGAGCTCGAGCATGTCGGCGCCCGCCTCCGCCGCCGCCTCGCCGGCGCGGCGGGAGGCGTCGATATCGGGGAAGCCGCCCATCAGGTAGGGCATCAGCGCGGCGCGCTTGCCGCAGCCCGCGAACGCCGCGGCGATCCGCTGCTCGCCCGCCGTGCTCAAACCAGCGCCCGCAGCGCGAGTACCTCGGCGAGATCCTTGTCGCCGCGGCCGGAGAGGCAGAGCAGGTCGAGCGAGCCGCCGGGGTTGGCGAGCGTCCAGGCGAGCGCATGCGCGGACTCGAGCGCCGGGATGATGCCCTCGGCGCGCGCCACGGCGACGAAAGCATCGAGCGCGTGCTCGTCGGTCACCGCGACGTAGCGGGCGCGCCCGCTGTCGCGCAGGAACGCGTGCTCGGGCCCGGAGCCCGGGTAGTCCAGCCCGGCTGACACGGAGTGGGCCTCGAGGATCTGGCCGTCCTCATCGGCGAGCACCGCCGAGAGCGAGCCGTGCAGCACGCCCGGCCGCCCACCGGCCGTGAGAGGCGCGCCGTGGCGTCCGCTCTCGATGCCGGCGCCCGCCGCCTCGACGCCGATCAGCTCGACCTCGGGGTCGTCGATGAACGCCGCGAAGGTCCCGATCGAGTTCGAGCCGCCGCCGACACAGGCGATCACGCGCGAGGGCAGCCGCCCGGTGCGTTCGAGCAGCTGCGCGCGTGCCTCGTCGCCGATCGTGCGCTGCAACTCGCGCACGATCGCCGGGTAGGGCGCGGGCCCGACCACGCTGCCGATCACATAGTGGGTGGTCGCCACGTTCTCGACCCAGTCGCGGATCGCCGCCGAGGTCGCCTCCTTGAGCGTGCGCGCGCCGGCGCCGACCGGCGCGACGCGGGCGCCGAGCAGACCCATGCGCTGGACGTTTGGCTGCTGGCGGCGGATGTCCTCCTCCCCCATGTAGACGACGCAGTCGAGGCCGAGCAGCGCGCAGGCGGTCGCCGTCGCGACCCCGTGCTGGCCGGCGCCGGTCTCGGCGATGATCCGCGGCTTGCCCATGCGCCGCGCCAGCAGCGCCTGTCCGAGCGCGTTGTTGAGCTTGTGCGAGCCGGTGTGGTTGAGGTCCTCGCGCTTGAGCCAGACCGGCCGCCCGGCGCGCTCGCTCAGCCGCCGCGCCTCATACAGCGGCGTCGGGCGTCCCACGAAGTCGCGCAGCAGCAGCCGGAGCTCCTCGCGGAAGTCCTCCGCCGCCCAGGCCGCAAGCCACGCCTGCTCGAGCTCGGCCAACGCCGGCATCAGCGTCTCCGGCACGTACTGGCCGCCGTAGGGGCCGTAGCGGTGGGCGAGCGTGCTCATGCGACGCGCATCTCGGCCGCGTCGAAGAATGCCTGCATGCGAGCGGGGTCCTTGATCCCGGGGGCCGCCTCGACGCCGCTTGAGACATCGACCGCGTAGGGGTCGGTGGCGGCGATCGCGGCGCCGACGCACTCCGGGTCGAGCCCCCCGCCGACGATCAACGGCAGCTTCGCGCGCCGCGAGGCGACCAGCGACCAGTCGAACGTCTGGCCGGTACCGCCGCGCTGCCCCTCCGCGTGCCCGTCGAGCAGGTGAAAGTCGGTGTGGAAGCGCTCGAGGTCGCGCAGCGTGAAGAGGCCCCTGACGGAGACTGCCTTGATCGTCCGCGCGCCGGTGCGCCGCGCGACCTCTGCGCAGTATGCGGGGCCCTCCTCCCCATGCAGCTGCACGAGCGTCAGGCCGACCTGCTCGCTGACGCGCACGACCTCCGCCAGCGGCGCGTTCACGAACACGCCGGCGATCTCGACGCGGCGGCGAAGCGCGGCGCCGATCGCCTCCGCCTGCTCGAGCGGGCAGCACCGCCGCGAGCCCTCGTAGAAGACCATGCCGACCGCCCAGGCGCCGAGCTCGGCGGCCAGCTCGGCATCGCCGAGCCGCGTCACCCCGCAGATCTTGACGCGCGTCTGAGCCATCTCCCACAAGCTAGCGGGTGGCGCCCACGACGCGCTCGCGCGCCGCTCAGGGGGTCGGTAGCACATAGGGGCGCGTGCCGAGCTTGACCGTCACGGTCAGCTGCTTGGTGCCGCGCACGATCGCGAGCTTGACGACCTGGCCCGGGTGGTCGGCGATGATCGCGTTCTCGAGCGCCGTCGCGCCGGAGATCCGCCGCCCGTCGACGGCGACGATGATGTCGCCGCCCTGCTCGACCTGCGTGATGCCATCCGGCAGCGTCGTGAGCAGGTCGCCCGCGCGCAGGCCGGCGCGCGCGGCCGGCGAGCCGCTTTGGATGGTCTGGATCAGCGCGCCGTAGCTGGAGTGAAGGTGCAGCGTCGCGAGCGCCGGGTCGACGTCGATCGTGGTGATCCCCAGATACCCCTGCGTCACCTTGCCGGTGCGCTCGATCTGGGGGATCACGGCGAGCGCCGTGTTGATCGGGATCGCGAAACCGATGCCGACGCTGCCGTTGCCCGAGGTGCCGGTCTCGATCTGGGAGTTGATCCCGATCACCTGGCCCTGCGCGTTGATCAGCGGGCCGCCGGAGTTGCCCGGGTTGAGCGGCGCGTCGGTCTGGATCACGTTGTCGATCCCGAAGTTGTTGGGCGCCTGGATCGAACGCTGGAGCGCGGACACGACGCCAGTCGTGAGCGAGCGCGGCAGGCCGAACGGATTGCCGATCGCGAAGGTCGGGTCGCCGACCTCGACGGTGCTCGAGTCGCCGAGCGGGAGCGGCACGAGCGTGAGGCCGTCCGGGTTGACCTTGAGCAGCGCAAGGTCATCGTCGGGGTCCTTGCCGATCACCTTCGCGGTGACCGTCTGGTTGTTCGCGAACGCGACGGTGATCTTGACCGCGCCGTTGATCACGTGGGCGTTGGTCAGGATCGTGCCGTTGCGGTCGATCACGAAGCCCGAGCCGGTGTTGACACCCCGGCTGTTGGTCGGAAAGAGCTGAAACGGCGACTGCGACTGCTCGATCACGGTGGCGGTGACGTAGACAACGCCGGGGGCGTCGCGTTGGTAGATCTGGCGCGGTGTGAGCTGCCCGGCGGCCGCCGCGCCGGCGTCCGCCGGCGTGCCGGCCGCGCTCTCCTGGACGACCGTCTTCAGGGTCGTGTTGCCAACGCCCGCGAGCAGCATCACGGCGGCGACGATGCCGCCACCGAGCAGCGCCGCCAGAAAAGGCGAGGAGAGGAGCTTCTTCTTCATGACCGGCCTCTGAGTGTGACCTTCGGCGCTCAACACCGCCTAAAGCGCTTGCGCGAGCAGCGTTTCGAGCGCGCGCGCGGGGTCGGCTTCACGCATCAGCCGCTCGCCGATCAGCGCCGCGTGGACACCGCTCTCGCGCAGGCGCCGAAGCTGCTGCGGCGAGCCGATCCCGGACTCCGCCACGACCAGTGCCCCGTCCGGCATCTCACCCAGCAGCGAGAATGTGCGCTCGACGTCGACGCTGAAGTCGCGAAGGTCGCGGTTGTTGACGCCGATGATGCGCGCTCCCGCGGCGGCGGCGAGCTCGAGCTCGACGGCATCGTGGACCTCGACGAGCACGTCGAGCCCGCGCTCGTGAGCCTCCTCGTGCAGGGCCGCGAGCGCCGGGGGCTCGAGCGCCGCGACGATCAGCAGCACCGCCGAGGCTCCCGCCGCGGCCGCCTCGGCCAGCTGGTAGGGGTCCACTATGAAGTCCTTGCGCAGCAGCGGCAGGGCGCAGGCGTCGTGAGCCTCGCGCAGGTCCGCCAGCGAGCCGGCGAAGTTGCGCTCCTCGGTCAGCACCGAGACCGCTGCCGCACCGCCACGCTCGTAGGCCGCGACGATCTCGCCGACGCTCGAGCCGGGACGGATGTCCCCCGCCGAGGGCGAGCGCCGCTTGTGCTCGGCGATGATCGAGATCCCGGGCGCTGCGAGCGCGTCGCGGAAGGCGTGGCGCGCACGCGAGCCGGCGGCGCGCAGCTCGGCCTCGGGCACCTCGCGGCGCCGGCGCGCGACGTCGGCCCGCGTGGTCTCGAGAATGCGCTCGAGGACGCTCACGGTGCCGCCCGCGTCGCCGCGACGAAGCGCTCGAGCGCCGCGGCGGCCGCACCGCTGTCGACCGCCTCGCGCGCGCGCTCAACGGCTTCGCGCAGTGACGCCGCGGCGCCGGCCGCGTAGATCGCGGCGCCGGCGTTGACCAGGGCGAGCTCGCGCGCGCCCCCGCGTTCGCCCGCGAGCACGGAGCGCGTGACGGCGGCGTTCTGCTCCGGCGTGCCGCCGGCGGGTGGCTCGCCCGCGCCGGGGTCGACGCCGAGCTCGGCGGGCAAGACGGTGTAGGCGAAGATGTGCTCGCCGTTGACCTCGACGACCCATGTCGCGGCGGACGAGGACACCTCGTCGAGGCCGTCGGCGCCGGCGACGACGAGCGCGCGGTCGACGCCGAGGCGGGCGAGCGCCCCGGCGATCGTCTCCAGATAGCGAGCGTCCGAGACGCCGATCAGCTGGCGGCGGGCGCCCGCCGGGTTTGTCAGCGGCCCGAGGAAGTTGAAGATCGTGCGCACCGCGAGCTCACGGCGGACCGGCGCGACCGCACGCGTCGCGTGGTGGTGAGCGGGCGCGAACATGAAACCGAAGCCGGTCTGCTCGATACAGCGCGCGACCGCCGCCGGATCCAGGTCGATGCGGGCACCGAGCGCCTCGAGCAGGTCCGCCGAGCCCGACAGGCTCGTGGCCGAGCGGTTGCCGTGCTTGGCGACCGCGCAGCCGGCGCCGGCGGCGATCAGCGCCGCCGTCGTCGAAACGTTGAAGCTGCTGCGCCCGCCGCCCGTCCCGGCGGTGTCGAGCAGCTCGCCGCGCGTGACCTCGACCGGCAGCGCAAGCTCGCGCATTCCCCGCGCGAGTCCGGCCAGCTCCTCGACCGTCTCCCCCTTCGTGCGCAGCGCCACGAGGAAAGCCCCGATCTGCACCGCCGAGACGCCGTCGGCGAGGATCTCGCCGAGCACCGCCGCCGCCTCGTCGACGCTGAGGTCGCGCCCGCCGGCGACCGCGTCGATGGCCGCGGTGACGAGCGCGTTGGGCTCGGAACTCATTCGCCCTGGAGGAAGTTCGCCAGCAGCGGCATGCCCTCCTCGGTCAGGACCGACTCGGGATGGAACTGCACGCCCTCCGCCGGCAGCTCGCGGTGACGGATGCCCATCACGACGCCCTCGCCGCGCGCGCTCACCTCGAGGCAGTCCGGCAGCTCCTCCGCGACGATCAACGAGTGGTAGCGACCGACGACGAGCGGGCTGGAGAGGCCGCGATAGATGCTGCGCCCGTCGTGCTCGATCACGCCGGTCTTGCCGTGCACCGGCTGGTGGCGGATCACGCTGCCGCCGAAAGCCTGGGCGAGCGCCTGGTGGCCCAGACAGACTCCGAGCGTGGGGATTCCGGCCGCCGGGAAGCGCCGCACGACATCCAGTGAGATCCCCGCCTCGTCGGGCGTGCACGGGCCGGGCGAGACGACGACCCGCTCGACGCCGCGCGCGAGCAGCTCGTCGACGTCAGCCTGGTCGTTGCGCACCACCTCGAGCTCCGCGCCGAGCTCGCCGAGGTACTGGACCAGGTTGTAGGTGAAGGAGTCGTAGTTGTCGATCACCAGCACGCGCACGCACCGAGCGTAACCACCTCGGTGCGCGCGCGCACGCGACGCGCGGACGCCGCTAGGGAACGGGGACGCGCGAGGCGTTCACCGACAGCCACTGATCGAAGGATTTGAGCCCCGGATTGAGGGCGCGTGCGGCGTCGATGTCGCGGACGCCGCAGTACTGCTCCTCGAACTCGGTCGTGAACTGGAACATGTTGCCGAGGTCGTCCGCGCCCGGGAAGCCGAAGCTCCGGTAAACCTCGGGCGTGACGGCGTTGAAGCCGACCTCCTCGCCGATCGCCCGGCTGAAGGCCGCCGCCATCTGCGCGCCGGTGAGGTGCTCGCCCGCGATCGAGACCGTTTTGCCGATGAACGCCGCGCCGCCCTTGAAGATGCCATAGGCGCAGGCGCCGATGTCCTCGGAGGCGATCCCCGCGACGCGCCCGTCGGCGATCGGGAAGGTGATCGCAAGCTTGCCGTCCTCGCCGCGCTGGGGGCCCATCCCGAAGTAGATGAAGTTGTCCCAGTAGAACGAGGTCTGCAGGAACGTCACGGGCAGGCCGGCGTCGCTGAAGAGGTGGTTGGCCTCGCCCTTGGCGTCGTAGTGGGGCACCTTGTAGTGCTCCCCGAGCGTCGGCATGCGGTCGTCGCTGAGCGGGATGAAATTGCGCGTGTCCTCGAGCGTCGACCAGATCACGTGCGCGACGCCGGCGGCCTTCGCCGCGCGGGCCATCTTGCCGGCCTGCTCGATCTCGAGGGCCGGCGAGAAGTGCGCCCAGAAGAAGGTCACGCAGAAGGCGCCGTGGGCGCCCGCGAAGGCGCGCTGCAGGCTGGCCTCGTCATCGACGTCGCCCGCGACCACCTCGGCGCCGAGCGCGGCCAGCTCCTGCGCCTTCTCGGAGCTCGGGTCGCGCGTGATCGCGCGGGCGGAGAACTCGCCGGATGGGTCGGCGAGGATCGCCCGCACGAGCCCGCCGCCCTGGGCGCCGGTGGCGCCGACAACCGCGATGACCTTCTTTTCAGCCATGTCCTGTCCTCCTAGTTTGGGAAGCGCGCACCGCTTCGCACGGCGCGCTCTACGATCGACTGCGGATCTCCTCGACGATCCTCTTGGAGCCCGGCAGGAAGTCATCCTCGAGCGGCGGGCTGTAGGGGACCGGCGCGTCGGGCGTGGTGATCCGCCAGGCGTCGTCGATGTCACCGAGGCCCTGCTCGAGGACGACCGCGAGCACCTCGCCCGCCCAGCCGCCGGTGCGCGGCCCCTCCTCGACGACGGCGATCCGGTTGGTCTTCGCCACCGATCGCAGCACGGTCTCGGTGTCGAAGGGGCGCAGTGTCTGCAGGTCGACGACCTCGACCGAGATGCCCTCGCCGGCCAGCGTCTCCGCCGCCTCGAGGCAGTCATCGACGCTCTTCATCGCGCTGACGAGTGTCACGTCGGAGCCTTCGCGCACGACCGCGGCCTTGCTTAATTCGAGCACCTTGCCGTCCTCGACCGGCCCCTTCTTCGAGTAAAGCCGCTTGTGCTCGAAGAACAGGACCGGGTTGTCGTCGCGGATCGCGGCCTTCAGCAGTCCCTTGGCGGAGCCAGGCGTGGACGGCGCGACGATCTTCAGGCCGGGCACGCCCATCAGCCACGAGACCGGCATCTGCGAATGGATCGCGCCGAAGCGCCCGCCCGCGCCGACAACCGAGCGGATCACCAGCGGCACGCTCTGGCGCCCGCCGGTCAGAAACCAGTACTTGCTCGCCTGGTTGATCAGGCTGTCCATCGAGAGCGCGAGGAAGTCGCCGAACATGATCTCGAGCACCGGGCGCATGCCGCTCACGGCAGCGCCGAACGCCGCCCCGGTCATCGCCAGCTCGGAGATCGGCGTGTCGAACACGCGCTCGGCGCCGTACTTCTCGAACAGCCCAGGCGTCACCGCGAAGACGCCGCCGGCGAGCGCGACGTCCTCGCCGAACAGGATCACCGACTCGTCGGCGGCGAGCTCCTCGTCGAGCGCATCGTGCAGCGCGGTTCTGAACTCGACTGCCTCGCTCACGCGCCCTCACCCGCCCCGAGCAGCGTCGTGCGCCCGCCGCGCGCGCGGGAGTAGATCCCGGCTGCAACGAGGATCAAGATGCCGGGGATCCAGTTGTTCCATGAAAGGGCAATCTGCAGGAAAGGTATCGCGGAGACGATCTCGGTGAGCAGCAGCGCCCCCAGGAACGCCCCGACGAAGGAGCCGCGGCCGCCGAAGATACTGGCGCCGCCGAGCGCGACCGCTGTGATGCTGGTCAGCGTGTAATTCGCGCCCACGGTCGGATCGCCGTTGCCGACGGCGATTGTGCCCGCCAGCATCACGCCGGCGGCCGTGGCGAACAGCGAGCAGCCGATGAACGCGAGCATGTGCGTGCGGGTGACATGCGCGCCGAGGCGATGGGCGCGCGTTTCGTCGGAGCCGACGGCGCGCAGCTCGAGCCCGGCGCGCGTGCGCCGCAGCATCACCTCGGCGACCAGCGTGATCACGATCGCCGCTATCAGCGCCACCGGCATCCAGCCGATGTCGGTGTTGATCGCGCTGGTGATGTCGGTGCGAAGCTCGCCGCCGGTCTGCGGTCGCAGCTTGAGCGAGATGCCCTGCATGACGATGAAGACAGCCAGCGACGCGAGCACCGAGCTCAGCCGCCCGACGCGCACGAGCAGCCCGATCACGAGGCCCGCCGCCAGGCCGGTGCCGATCACCGCGACGATCCCGAGCACGAGGTCGCCGGTGCCCTGTCCGGTCGCCCAGAAGAAGGACGTCACGACAGCCGTCAACGCCATCAGCGGCCCGACCGACAGATCGATGTTGCCGGTCAAGAGCACGACCAGCTGACCGAGGCTGACGAACGCGAGCGCGCTGGCCAACAGCAGCATGCTTTGGACCTCGTAGCTCGATAGGAAGCGGCTGTTGTCGGCCTGCGTCAGCGCCCCGACGAGCAGGATCAGGAAAGCGAGCACGACGCTCGGCAGGTAGTCGCCGGACAGAAAGCGCCGCAGGCGCTGAACGCGCCTGGCGCGTAGCGGCAGGTCGTGGTGGTGCTCGCCGGCCGAGGTCACGGCCGCCCCGATGATGTTCTCCTCGTTGATCTCATCGCCCTCGAGTTCGCGCACGATGCGCCCACGCGAGAACACGAGCACCCGGTCGCACAGCCCCTGCAGCTCAACCGCATCGGAAGACAGCACGACGACCGCCCGCCCGTCGGCAGCCGCGTCGCGCATCACCTGATAGAGGTCGATGCGAGCGCCGGCATCGACGCCGCGAGTGGGCTCGTCGGCGAGGAGAACGCGCGGCGCGGCCAGCAGCGCCCGCGCGAACAGGACCTTCTGCTGGTTACCGCCCGAGAGCGAGGAGACGGTCGTCTCCGCGGAGGGCGTTCTGACTCCGAGCCGCTCGATCTGGCCGGCGACGAGTCGGCGCTCGCGCACGCGGCGCACGATCCCCAACTGCGCGACCTGCGCGAGCGCGAGCAGCGACACGTTCTCGCGAACCGACAGCGCGAGCATGACACCCTCGCGGTGGCGGTCCCCGGGGAGATGGATGAGGCCGGCGCGGCGCATCCGGGTGGGCCTTCCGAGCCGCACGCCCTGGGCCGCGACGATGAGTTTGCCGCGCGCCGCGTTCATGCCCGCGAGGGCGCGCAGGAATGCGCGCTGGCCGTTGCCCTCGACGCCGGCGAGCCCGACGATCTCGCCGGGGGCGACGTGCACGGAGACGTCGTGGAAGCCCGCGCCGCTCAGCGATTCGACCTCGAGCAGGGGCGCGAGCGCGGCGTCATCGACGCGCTTCTGCGGAAAGACCTGGTCGACCGAGCGGCCGATGATCAGGCGCAGGATCTCGCCTTCGGAGATGGCGGTCGCCTCGAAGGTGCCGCGGGTCTCGCCGTCGCGCAGCACTGTGATGCGATCGGCGATGCGCTTGACCTCGGGGAGACGATGGGAGATGTAGACGACCGCGGTGCCCTTGTCGCGGATCGAGCGGATGTTCTCGAACAGCCGCTCGCTCTCGACACGCGTGAGCGACTCCGTCGGCTCGTCGAGGATCAGCACCTTGGCGTCGAGCGCAAGCGCCTTGGCGATCTCGACGAGCTGGCGGTTGGCGGTGCTGAGGTCGCTGACGCGCTCAGCCGGATCGATGTCGGCGCCGACCGCAGCGAGCCGCTCGCGCGTCCACGCGCTCGCGCGCGCCATCGGCGGACGCAGCGGCGCGGGCATCGCAAAGACCATGTTCTCGATCACCGTGAGGTCTTCGAGGATCGAGAGGTGCTGGTAGACGATGCCGAGGCCGAGCGCCTGGGCATCGGAGGGCGAAGCGCTTGCGAGCGGCTGGCCGCCGATCTCGACCGCCCCCGAGTCGGGGACGGTCGAGCCGGCTGCCACCGCCATCAACGTCGACTTCCCAGCGCCGTTCTCGCCCACGAGCGCGTGCACCTCGCCCGCGAGCACCTCGAACGTCACGTCTTTGAGCGCGACGACGCCCGGGAACGTCTTGACGACGTCGCGCAGGCGAAGAACAACGGCGGGGGAAGCCACTGTGACCTACTTAGCTGTTCCCACCGAACTGCTTGATCTGCGCAGTCGTGAGCTTGTTGGAGGGATAGAAGTCCGGCGCCGCGCTCGGATTGCACTGGTAGGGCTTGCCGGCCAGCGTGTCCTCCCACGAGGGCAGGTTGTAGATGTTCGGCTCGAGGTTTGGCAGGCCCTCTGCCGCGGCGATCGCCTTGCGGGCCGCGATCCGCCCGAGCCAGTTGCGCGAGGAGATCGACTCCAGCGGCACCTTCTTCGACTTGTAGAGGCAGGAGAGCCCGTTGGCGTCGAGCGTCGCGATCGGCACGAGCTTGCGCCCGGC
>Ga0209415_10007040_pt1 | contig 19771 bp, 18 predicted proteins | sample PeaSoiSIISIP2007_FD_187696 | JGI IMG/M metagenome (GOLD analysis project Ga0209415, IMG submission 187696) | Peat soil microbial communities from Weissenstadt, Germany - SII-SIP-2007 (SPAdes) (version 2) | ecosystem: Environmental > Terrestrial > Soil > Wetlands > Peat | place: Germany... | reverse complement strand
TGAGCCGTTTCGTACTTGAAACGGTTGTAATCCATGATCCGGCAGACCGGTGGGTTGGCATCCGGTGCGACCTCGACGAGATCCAGGTCCAGTTGCCGCGCCACAGCCAGGGCTTCGGGGAGGGTTTTGACCCCGAGTTGTTGGCCTTCAGCGTCGATCAGGCGGACTTCCCGCGCACGGATCCGCTCGTTTACGCGGTAATCGGTCGTATCAGTTGCAGTGGCTATGCGCTGTTCTCCTTGCTGTGGCCTCGAGTTGGCTCCCCTGGCCAACCTCATCCGAGGCAGTGAAAAGTTGGGAAATTGTCACGGTGCGACCATGTGCCCAAGGCCAAGGCCCTGGAGGCTGCCAGGCGCCCAAGGCGCGCGCTTCGGGATGTTCACAGCCCAGCCCACGGGCTCCGCAGCGTTTGACGTGGTTGCCCGGTCACTTGCAACAGGTTGGGCACAAAAACCTAGTGACCGCAGCATCGGCGGGGCATGACCGCACGTGGCGGTGGGGAGAAGCGTTGGCAGCGGAACTCAGCTCGGGACAGTGGGCCGTCATCGCCCAACCGGCTGAGTGCGATCTCATAGTCGGCACACTACTTACCGTCTGTGACCATTATGCGCTACTGGGCTCCTTATGCCGCTTGCCTGCCTACTGCACCCTAGAGTAGCGCAGTGAGCACGATTTGGACACCTAGCGGGGAACATCGTGTCCCCAAGGAGCCTGGCGACGGCCAGCCGGAGCATGTCGGCGGGCAGCCTGCGGGGCAACAACCTACGGCTTCAGCCGGTGCAAGGGGACCGACTGAGCGGGGCCGGGCGCCTGCTCACTCCCTGGTGGGCGATGGAGCGCCGGAGGACAACTGGGAGCCAACGCCCGAAGAAGCGCGCCAGGCCAAGGAGGAGCTGGACGCCATGCGCGACCAGCTCGTACAAGCCCCGGTAGAGCTCGTCATCGCCAACCACGCCATGGGCCTTTGGGAGCTTGCCGCGCTCCATCTGTCGCACAAACCCCCCCACTTGCCACAGGCCCAGCTGGCGATCGACGCGTTGAGCGCCCTGCTGGACGGGCTCCAGGGCCGCTTGGGCGACGACGAACGGTCCCTTCGGGACGGCCTCGCGGAGATCCGCCTAGCGTTCGTACAGATCCACAACGCCGAACGCGCCCGCCAAGGTAGCCAGGCCACCTAGCTGGGGGCTGGGGGCTGGGGCTGGGCGCTGGGGGCTGGGGGCTGGGCTTCGGCAGGCGGCGATGGTGATGGTGATGGCGTCCCCGAGCCATCTACTGACAGAAACGCCATCTACTGACAGAAACGCGCGCTAGTCGCTTCGATCGCGGGTGGGCATGCGCTGAAAACCGCGAATGTGGCGCGGCGACCGGACATCACTGACAAAAGTCGCCGTTTTTTTGCATGGCGGTGCCCGATGTGGAGGTCCAGAGATCACATTCGCGGTTTTCAAGCACGTTTTGCACACAGCGGGTCTTGGGAGCCGGACCTTGGGGCGCCAAAGGGCTTGGGAGCGTGGTTTTGGGGCCCCGGCAGCGAGCCAGAAGCGAGCCGGCAGCGAGCCAGCCGGTTTGGCACGCCCAACTGCCCAGAGCGGGTCGGCACCCCCAACTGCCCGGCAGGCGGGTTGGCACTCCCAACTGCCCGGCAGGCGGGGAGGTCAGACCAGGTCGTGGTCCTGCGCGTAGCGCACAGCAGCAGCCCGGTCGGCGGAACCGGTCTTCGCGAAGATCCGGTTGACGTGGCTCTTGATCGTGTGCGCGCTCAGGTACAGCTCTGAAGCGATGTCGGGGTTAGCCATGCCTCGGGCCATCATCGAAAGGATCTCCGCCTCCCTTCTGGTTAGCCCGTCGGGAGGATCTTCACGGAATTCTCGCGGCGCCTCGAATCGCGGGGTGGCCCGGGTCGCAGCAGCCACAAGGGCATCGCGGACCGCGGGATCGAGGACGGACAGGCCAGTGGCAGCACCGCGAAGAGCCTGGGCGATGTCGGCTCGGTCGGCGTCCTTGGTGAGGTAGCTGCGGGCGCCGGCCTGCAGTGCGGCCAGGACCGACGAGTCATCGGCATAGGTCGTCAGGACAACGACGGCAACAGTGGGGTGCCGTGCGGTCAGCCGTCGGGTGGTCTCGGTCCCGTCCAGGAAGGGCATGTGCAGGTCGAGCAGGATCGCGTCGGGATGCTTGTCCGCGACAAGCTCGAGCGCCTCTTCGCCGTTGGCAGCCGAGCCCACAACCTCGATATCGGGCAGGAGGCCCAGCAGCAGCACCAGGCCCTCCCGGACACTGGCCTGGTCGTCGGCCACAACGACCCGCAGCGGTGCCGATAGGTCGGCCCGCCCCGTCACCTGGGGACCCTGGCCACGACGACCCAGTTGTCCCCGTCCTTCCCGGCGGAGAGAGTGCCATCGAGGAGCAGGAGGCGTTCCCGCATGCCAGCGAGCCCGTAGCCGCCGTTGGCGGTCTCGAAGGTCGTGCCATTGCTCCCCTTGTGGTCAGCACTGTTGGAGTTGCCAGCACTGTTGGAGTTGCCAGCACCGTTGGAGTTGCCGGCACCGTTGGAGTTGCCAGCACCGTTGCGACTGCCAGCACCGTTGCGGTTGCCAGCAACCTTGGAGTTGCCAGCACCGTCGCCGCCGTCAGCACCGGCCCGCAACCTGCTCACGACGGTGAGAGCGGTGGCCCCCTCGTTGTAGTCGAGCCGCATCTCGACAGGTTGGCCCGGGGCGTACTTGGCGGTGTTGACCAGGGCTTCCTGCGCCGTTCGGATAAGGGCCAACCCGGCGTCGGGTGGCAGCAATCGCGGCGTCCCCGTCACCTCGAGGTTGACTTTCGCCCGGTGCCGACCCTGGTGTTCGGCGCCGAGGTCGGCCAGTCCCTGGTCGAGCGGTGGAGTGTCGACGCGCAGGGCGTGCACCGCCCGGCGTGTCTCGACGAGCCCTTCGGTAACCATGCGCCGGGCCTGGGCAAGCAGCTCGACGGCCCGTCCGATGTCGGCCTGGTCCGTAAGCACGGCCTGGGCCGCCTGGATCTGGACCCCGAGGGCGCCCAGGGAGTGAGCAAGGAGATCGTGGATTTCGCGTGCGATGCGATTGCGCTCGTCCAGGGTGGCCGCACGGTTCTGCTCCTTGTGGAGCTGCTCTGCTTTGGCCAGCAGCGCGGCGGACTGTTCGGCCTGGACGCGAAAACCACGCAGGACGCGCCCAAAGACGAGGCCGAGGAGGAGGATGAGCGGGTAGCCGCCGACATCCCAGGCCGGGGCGCCGAACGCCAACGCGACCGACGCGACCACCGCCATCGCCGTCCCGGTTATTGAGCCGGCCAGCACAAGGCTGCAGGTCGCTCCGAGCCAGGTCGTGGACATTGCACTGAAGAGGCTGAACGGCCCACCGCTGGTTGTCAGCGAAGCCAAACCTGAAGTCAGAGCCGTAGCCCCGGTCGCGACCGTCAGCAGGCCCGAAACCCTGGCCCTAAAACGCGGGGAGCGCTCGCTCGCCGTCATCAGGGCCATCGTCAGCGCAGCGATTGCGAAGGCTATGCACTCAGAAACGAGATTGCGCGTCCTGCCGTACGGAATGGTGAAAGCCGCCAGGCCAACCACAACCAGGGCGATGGCCCTAGGCACCCAGCCCCACTTCCGCAGCACGTTTCCATTATCCCGCGCTCGCATGGCCTACGACCTGGTCATCGGGTGGATCCCCGGTATGAAATTCAGCTGCCGGGTCTCATACCAAGCTCATACCGGGATGGGCCAGGAACCAACCACAAGGTTGACGACAACCCCGGGCAGGACAACCGACACTGGGTTCATGTCCACGGGCGACCCTTGACGGGGCCCCAAAAAAGTGATATCACTTTGATAGATAGCGACCCGAAACGGAGTCGCCTGAACCGGTGGTTGACGTGGGCGGCTCATAAACAGGCCAAGCGCAGGACCAGAACCTGACCAGCACGGAAAGAGAAGGCGAGATGACGAACATGACGCTCACACCAGAGACAGCGGCACAGGACGGCGAGGTCCCGCCGGCCGCGCAGGCAATCGACCTGCACAAGACCTACGGGTCTGGACAGACTGCCGTGAATGCCCTGGCCGGCGTCAGCGTGACCTTCGGGCACGGCCAGTTCACAGCTGTCATGGGGCCGTCAGGCTCGGGGAAATCGACGCTCATGCACTGCATGGCCGGCTTGGACCAGGCGACGTCGGGGCAGGCGTTCATAGGGGGCCTCGAGGTCGGCCGCCTCGACGATGCCGGGCTCACCCAACTAAGACGCGACCATGTCGGCTTTGTCTTCCAGTCCTTCAACCTGGTCCCTATGCTGACCGCGGCTGAGAACATCACGCTGCCTGTTGACCTGGCAGGCAGGAAGGTGGACCGGCAGTGGTTCGACTATCTGGTCGCCCAGTTGGGGATCGGCGACAGGCTCTCGCACCGCCCAAATGAGCTCTCCGGCGGCCAGCAACAGCGGGTTGCTTGTGCAAGAGCCTTGATCAACAAACCGGACCTCGTGTTCGCCGACGAGCCCACAGGCAACCTCGACTCGAACGCCTCGGCCGAAATGCTGGCTTTCCTTCGAAAGTCTGTGAACGAGCTCGGCCAGTCCATCGTCATGGTTACCCACGACCCGACCAGCGCATCGTATGCCGACCGCGTCCTGTTCCTCGCGGACGGGAAATTGGTCGGCGAGCTGGACAGCCCGACCGCCAGCTCGGTCCTCGAGCGGATGAGCGGACTGGGGGCCTGACATGCGCAACGTGACAGTCAAGGGCCTGCTCGCTCACAAGCTCCGGCTCGCGCTCACCTCGCTTGCAATCGTGCTCGGGGTGACCTTCATTTCGGGGAGCTTCGTGCTCACCGACACGCTGCACGGCCTTTTCGACGGTTTGGTCGGCAACATCTACCAGAAGATCGACTTCCAGGTCCGCGGGGTAGCGCAGTTCCCGACGAGCGATGCCGCCAACGCGGTGCGCAACCCCCTCGCCGAGCCGCTGCTCGGGACCGTGCGTCACGTCGCGGGCGTCGAAGCTGCTTACGGGGAGGTCTCGGGGTACGCCCAGTTCCTCACCCGCCAGGGCACGCCGATCTCGAACGGTAGCGCATCAACGCTCGGGCTCGAATGGGACCCAGACCAACAGATCTCTGAGCTCCGCCTTGTCCAGGGGAAGCCCCCCACGGGCCCCGATGAGGTCGTGATGGACGCTGGGACAGCCAGCAAGTACCACTTTGCGGTCGGGCAGACCGTGCGGGCCCTGGCGGCATCGTCCAACCCGCGCCCCTTCACCATCAGCGGGATCGCCCGCTTCGGCAACGTCAACAACCTGGCCGGCGTGACCTTGGCCGCTTGGGCCCTTCCAATAGCACAACAGGAAATGGGGGAAGTGGGCCAGCTCGACGACATCAACATCGTAACGACGCCGGGAGCCGACAAGCCCGAGGTACAGGACGCCATCGCCAGGGTGCTGCCAAAGGATGCTGAGGTCGTAACGGGCCAGACCGTGGTGAACGAACAGGAGAGCTCGATCAACCAGGCGCTCGGGTTCTTCTCGACTGCACTGCTCGTGTTCGCATTCATCTCCCTGTTCGTCGGCGCGTTCACCATCTTCAACACGTTCTCCATAACCGTCGGGCAGAGGACGCGTGAGCTGGCCCTGCTGCGAGTCGTTGGGGCCAGCCGCCGCCAGGTCTTCCGCTCCGTCCTGGGCGAGGCCGCAATTGTGGGGACCATTTCCTCTGCCGTCGGCGTCGGGCTAGGCGTGCTCGCCGCGCTCGGGTTGGAGGCGCTGCTGAGGGGCTTCGGGATCACCTTGCCCTCCGGTCCGATCGTGTTCGAAGCCCGTACCGTCGTTGTCGGCCTTGCAGTAGGCATCGGGGTGACGGTCATCTCGGCCGTGAGCCCAGCGCGGCGTGCAGTGCGGGTCCCGCCGGTCGCCGCCATCACGGACCGCCAGGTCGGGAGCGAAGTCTCAGGTCGGCGCCGCGCCATAAGAGGAGGAACCGTGTTCGGTGTCGGCGCAGTCCTGCTCGCCGTCGGGCTCTCCGTGCCTGTCGTTGCCCTGGTCGGCCTCGGTGCTCTTGGCATCTTCGTCGGCACTTCCATGTTCGCCCCTGCGTTGGCCCGCCCGCTTGCTAGCGCGATCGGGCGACCGGTCGCCCGCCTGACGGGTATGCCTGGCCGGCTCGGGCGGGAGAACTCAATGCGCAGCCCGCGGCGCACCGCGCAGACGGCGTCTGCCCTCATGGTCGGCATCGCCCTGGTATCGGCCATGTCGGTGTTCGGGGCGTCGATCTCGAGCACGGCGACGGCCAGTGTGGACGGAGCCATCAAGGCCCCGCTGATAGTCACCGGCACGGGGAGTGGGTCCGGTTCGTTCAGCAATTCCTTGGCGGAGAAAATTGCCACCCTGCCTGGCGTGCGGGCATCCTTGATCGGCTACGGGGGCCAGTTCGAGGTCCGGCAGTCCGTCGAGACGCTCAAGGGTGTCACTACTCAGGGCTTGTCCCAGACAGTCAACTTGCACCTGATAGCCGGGAGCACCGGGGCCCTGAATAGGGGCGATCTGCTGATCGACTCGAGCACCGCCAAGTCCGACCACCTCTCGGTCGGCGACAACGTTCCCGTTAAGTTCGCCCTCACGGGCGGCTCAACGATGAAGATCGGCGGGATCTACAAGGCGAACGCCCTCATCGGGAGCTACCTCGTCGGGCAAGCCTTCTACATGTCGCACTACAGCCAGCCGCTCCCAGGGGCAGTGCTTTTGGGGACCGCAGGCGGCAATGCGCCACAGAAGGTTCAAAATGAGGTGGAGCGCGTCCTGGCGACCTACCCGACCGTTCAGGTCCAGACCCGGGCGCAGTTCGAATCGTCCCAGATTTCCGGTGTCAACCAGCTGCTAGGGATCGTCTACGCTCTGCTTGCCCTGGCGGTGTTAATCGCGCTCATTGGGATCGTCAACACGTTGATGCTGTCGGTCTTCGAGCGCACCAGGGAGATAGGGCTGCTGCGCGCCGTCGGCATGAAGCGGCGCCAGATCCGGTCCATGGTGCGCTCGGAGTCAGTAATTATCTCGGTGTTCGGCGCCGTTATCGGAATAGTGGTCGGCACCGGGCTCGGCCTCGCCCTCGTGACGGCGCTCAAGGTCAGCAACTCGTCAGTACCCGTGGTGAGCCTTGTGGTGTTCCTTGTCCTATCGGCTCTGCTCGGCCTTGTGGCAGCTACCTGGCCCGCGCGGCGGGCGGCCAGACTGGACGTGCTGGCCGCGATCGCGACGGAATAATGGCCGTAATAACTACGGACTGCGAAATTGGCCGTCAGTGCCCGGCTGCGAGCAATGGGACCAACATTTCTTCGGGAGCCAACCCGCCGTGACGCGAAACGAGCCTGGCTTCGCCCGGGTCCGTCGGGTCCAGGTAAGCGTTGTCCCCCAGGGGGACGAGCAACACATCTCCCAGGCGCGCCAAGGCTTCTTCGCTAGGGACGCCACCCAGGGCCCCCGAGCTGACCACCTGGTCGCGGGTCGCCACCCATGCCTCTGCGCTATAGCGGTTGACGGCGCGGTCCATGAGGATGTCGGCCCGCCCGGGCCAGCTGTGGAGCCAGCGGAACCGCGATTCGCCGCTCATCACAGGGCTTTCCGCTGCGACTTCCGGCGCGACCACAACGGCCCGGGCACCGATGTCCACTTGGCCGTGGTCGGCAGTGATACCGAGCGCGGCGCCATCGGGGAGTACCGACAAGATTTGGGAAACCAGGCTGTCGGCGAAGCCCAGCTCGGCACCGTAGAGCTCTCCCAGGCCCGTTGCGTGGGCGATTTTGTCGACCCCCTCGTAGTAGGCGTAGACAAACGGTTCGCCTTCGCTCAGCAGGCCACGAACCAGCAAGGGGATGCTGGAGGGCAGGTGCCAGCTGACTTCACGCACCCCCTGCTGGTGTGCCTGGCTGAACCCCGTACCCGAAAAGTCCGCCCTGCTGACCACCGGCACCTCGAAACCGCCGAACGCCGGCCGTGGCTGGACCAACGATGGGGCCAGGAACTTCCGGGCGTCACCAGAAACCGTTGTCCAACGCAGGACGTTGAGAACTTCCTTGCCACTGGGGCCGTCCACAAGGAACTTGTAGCCGAGGATCCCGTGCTCAGCAGGTGTCATTCCGAGAGCGAGCGAGGTTAGCGCTGTTGCCGTCGTGGTCGGGGCTACCGAAGTGATCGGCCCGCCTTCCAAAGCGGCCATGGCGGGTGCGAGGCGCGCCCGGGACTGGAGCTGCAACCAACCCAGGCCGTCCACGACGAGCAGGACGACCTGGCTCGCCGCACGGAGCGGGGCCGGCAGCCAATCGGGCCGCTCCTTCGGCGCGGCGAGCAGGGCCGGGACAAGCGAGCTAAGGCAAGCCCCGCCGTAAGCGGGCATCATGATCGGCTCCGGCAGCGCCCTAGTACCGAAAGGGGCGCTCCGAGGCCCGTCCGCCTGCAGGAGCCTTGGCGCTCCATAAGAAAGTTCTTCCACTGCCGGCTCGGTATTCATCTTTTCGACGCTAATTGACCGAAGAAACAAAAACGTGGAACGCCGAATTTGGGCCGCAACGCGGCGGACGGCGAGTTCCACTGCAGGCAACCGTGGAGCGTTACGATGGGCACCAGGAGGTCGCCGGGTTTATGAGGTCGCCAGCACTGTGAGGGTATCGACACGTGGCGACTACGCATGTCGTGCGCTGCTGTCGCTCGCGCTGCATGGGGGGGACCAACCGACCTCGGTACGGGACATCGCGGAACGCACGGGCCTTCCCCAGCCGTACCTCGAGCAGATCCTCCTGGCCCTGAAGGGGGCCGGGATCGTGAGGTCAAAGCGCGGCGTCGGTGGCGGCTATGTGTTGGCCCGATTGCCTGACAAGCTCACTCTCGGCCAGATCGTGGCTGCAGTCGACGGGCCGATCGTGGTGGGGGACTTTGGCGAGCCCCACGTCGGGGAGGCCTGCAACCACGAAGGTCAGTGCGCCCTGATCTCGGTTTGGGCAGAGGTGGGCGACCATATGCGCGTCCACCTCGACTCGTTCACGATCGCCGATATGGTCGAACGCGTCAGCGGTAGGGCGCTGGCTCCCGTCGCCGAAGCGGTAACCCGGTAGTAGCAGGGCCAAGGCCTGCGTCTACTCCGGCCCGGTCGGCGGTCACTCTGGCGGCAAGCTAAGCCCGAGTGGTCCCAGGGTCGCGGCGAGATCCGGCGGCAGCCCGCAGGAAAATTGCATGGGCTCGCCGGTGACCGGGTGCACGAAACCAAGCCGTGCGGCGTGCAACCAGGGGCGGCGAAGCCCCGGCAGAGCGGTCCGGGCGGCGGCCAACTGGCTGGGCTTCGAGTAGCGGTCGTCGCAGAACACGGGGTGGCCGATGGCGGCGAAATGCACCCGCACCTGGTGGGTACGGCCGGTCCCGAGCCGGCACCACACCAGGGTGACCGGGACGGGCGAAGATGAACGGCTTTCAGCGCGGTAGTGAGTGAGAGCGTGACGGCCGCCCTGGACGACGGCCATTTTCACGCGATGTGACTGGGAGCGACCGAGAGGGGCGTCGACGGTACCCTCGTCCGCCTCGAGCTCCCCATGGACGACCGCGAGGTACGCCCTCTCAACCGACCGAGCAGCGAGTTGGGAAACAAGGCCTTCGCGGGCAGCCGCTGTGCGTGCCACGACCATCAGGCCCGAGGTCCCCTTGTCGAGACGCTGGACGATGCCGGGGCGCTCGTCCTCCGGGCCGGCGGCGGACATATCGGGGAAAAGGGCGACGAGCTGCTGCACAAGGGTCCCGTGAGGGTTCCCTGCGCCGGGGTGGACCACTAGGCCGGCGGGCTTGTCCACCACCACCAGGTCTTTGTCGGCGAAAACGACCGCAGCCTCGAGGGGAGGTTCACCAGGCGTGGGAGTGCGGACCGCTGGGCCCGGCTCCAGCGGCGAGTGCCCCGCCAGGTCCACTTCCAGCAGCTCCCCACCCCGGAGCCGGCGGCTACCCGCGCGCACGACAAGCCCGGAGATCCGCACCCTGCCCTCGTCGAACAGGCGAGAGGCTTGGGCCCGGCTGAGGCCCACCAACAGCGCAACCCCCCTGTCAACCCGCTCGGCCTCGAGGGCCGCAGGTACGGTAAGGCTCAGGAGGTCGCCCCGTGCGTCGACGTCACCGCTGGTCAGGGTGAGCCGCCTTTGGCCGAGAAAAGAAAAACAGGCTCACAGCCACCGTCACAGCACCGGTAGTTATGGCGGCGTCGGCGACATTGAACGTCGGCCACCAGCTGACGGCCTGGATGAAATCGACCACTGCCCCGTGGTGATCGCCGAACAACCGGTCAGCGAGGTTCGACAACGCCCCGCCGGAAAGCAGCCCCAGACCGACGACGACTACCGGGCTTGCGCCAATGCGCGCCGCCCGGCCCGAAAATGCGATCACCGCTACAGCCAGCAGCGAGGCCAGCGCCTCAATGACCGGAGATACGCCGCTCCCGAGGGAAAACGCGGCACCGCGGTTGAAGCTGAGCACCAGGTAGACCGGCCCCAGGATATGCCTTGGGCTGGTGCTGCTGAGGTTGTGGAGCGCCCAGGACTTGGTCCACTGGTCGACGGCGATCACGCCCCCGGCAATTGTCCCCAGTGCAACGGCACGCCCCAAGAAATGTGCTGGCACTCGCGACACGGAGCCTTCCTGGCTTCCCGCGGCGTGCGGCAATGGCCGTGTGCTCCCGGGCCGGTCGGCCAAGGTCATTGGCGACGGGCCGAGAGCCCCCCGCTCTTACAAGACACGCAAAGCCGGGCGTGGGGCAGCGCCTCCAACCGGGCCTTAGGGACCGGGTTGCCGCAGCTCTCGCAGAAGCCGTAGGTGCCCTCCGAGATCTTCACCAGTGCGGCGTCGATTTCTTCGATCGCCGCCGATGCCTGCGCAGAAAGGTGCAGGTCCAACTCCCTGTCGACATTGGCGGTACCGCCTTCGCCGCCTTCCTCGTCGAACTGGACGTCCCCAGGCTCGTGCTCGAGCGCGAGAGCCTCGGCTTGCGCCCTCAGCTCCTCCGCTTGGCGCGTGTAGTTGTTGCGCTCGGCCATCAGCAGGACGCGCTGGTGGCCAAGGAACAGGTCCCTCGGCTCATCGTCGTCCCCGGCGGCGTCCTGGGCCACCGCGTGGCCGCCGGCGCCCGAAGTCTTCTGGTCGCGCACGGCCTTGACTGCCTTGGGCTTATCGGCTTTTGCACTCGTGGTCGCGGGTTTTTGGATCGCCGCAGCCTTGGGTGCAACCGCCGGCGCTACGTCAGCCTCCTTGGGTGCAGCGCGCTTGGCAACTGGGGCGGCCTTGGCGGAGGACTTGGTCGCGGGTTTGCTTTCGGCCTTCTCCGGGCCCTTGGCCGCGGTAGCGGGCCCTTTCGACGTGCGGGTCGCACCGTTGGCTCGCGCAGGAACTGCGACGTCCGCTTTATGGGCCTCGATCGGATCTTTTTGCTTGGCTCTAGGCATCTCGTGGCACCTTATCCTTCCGCGGAGCGGGGAAGCCTACCATGCCTGAACCACAACGTCTGTCCGGTGCCCGCAATTCCCGGTGTTCGCAACTAGCGCTGGCCGTTGCCGGCTCGTAGCGACCTACTGCCTGCGGCGGAACCTGCTCGTCGTCCGTTGGTCGCCGAGATCCTGCTCGCTGAAAAAGCTGTCAAGGGCCCGCTCGTCGAATGCCAGGGACTGATCTTCGCCCGAAACGTCTTCTGCGGGACTGCCCGCTGACGCGTCAGCTCCCGCTCCGTGGGCGACTGTTTCCCCTGGCTCCGCTGCACCCTGAACGGGCTCCATCTCTTGGTCGGCAGGCCCGGCGGGTGGGGCGGGCAACGCCTCGCGGGCCGGCGGCCCCTCGAGGAGGTGCGGGCCTGGCTCCTCGTCGTCTTCGAGGACCTGGGGGGTAGGCCCTGTCTCGGGCACCGGGGCGTCGGTCGCGTCACCTGGGACGGCATCGGAGCTCGTGCCGTCAGCAGATTGGCCTTGCCAAGGGGTACCGGCAACGGGGCTCCCGAAGGGTGGCTCGCCCAGTAGGCCTGCATTCTCGACCCGGACCGCGGCATTTGCGACAAGGCCCTCGGCATCCCGAAGCACCCCCAGCAGGTGCTCCCTGTTCACGTCGACCCAATTTCGCAGCGCCTCCGCCTCTTGCTGAGCCTGTTGAAGGGCCGAGCTGGCCATCTCCACGCTGGCGCGGCCCTCGGCGAGGTGGCTCTCATAAGCAGCGCGACCGCGCTCCTCGGCGTCCGACAGAAGTCCGTCTGCGTGTGCTTGGGCCTCAGACACGAGGGCCTCGGCTTGGGCGCGCGCATCAGACAGGAGCGCCTCCGCCGCGGCGCGAGACTCAGACCCAAGGGAGTCGGCTTGTCCGCGAGCCTTGGAGAGCAACCGTTCCGCGTCGTCGTTCGCCTCCTTGACCGCCTGGTCAACCGTGCGTTGCGCCAGCACCAGCATCCGCTTGAGGGTCTCGTCGCTCGCGTTCGCCTCGGACGCCGCCTGCTCGGCGCGCTGCGCCCGCTCGGTAGCCTGCTGCAGCCGCTCAATGAGGGCCTCAACTCCGACAGCCGCCTGCTCCAGGAACTCGTCGACATCCTCCGGGTGGTAACCGCCACGCAACTTCTCACGGAACTGCACGTCGCGGAAGGCCTTCGGGGTCACATCCATGCTGTCAATGGTAACAGCCCGGGTTTTATGGGTCGCGAACCGCTCCCTGTTTTTATGGTTCGCGAACCGTCCAGCCTCCGGGTCAACGGGAGCGGTCGAGTTAAACCTTCACCAAGGGGAACAGGTAGAACGTCAGAAGCAGGACCACCAGGACCGCGATCATGTAGGAGATGTCGAACATCCCTGCCGGAGGGATAACCCTGCGGAAAGGGGCGACGTAGGGCTCGGTCAGCACGTAGAGCCAGTGCGTGAAAGTGGACATCCCCGAGCTCCCCGACGTCGGGAACCAGGACATCACCGCTCTCAGGAACAGGATGATCAGGTAGATGCAGCCCAGCGTGTAAAGCGGGTGCTGAAGGTAGGTCAACTAAGTGCCCGCCGACCTGTTACGGACGGTACAGGCCCCTCTCCTGAAGACGGCGCTTTTCTTCGGCTGAAACCTCAACGTTGCTGGGCGTCATCAAGAAGACCTTGTCCGCCACCTTGTCCATGGACCCGCCCAGTGCGTAGGCGACACCACTGCAGAAATCGATCATCCGGTGCGCCAGCTCCCGGTAGGCATTACCCAGATTGACTATGACGGGCTGGCCGGTACGGAACCGGTCGGCTATCTCCTGAGCGTCGGCGAACTCGGTGGGGGCGGCTATATGCACCTTGGCCGAAAGAGCCGGCGTCGACAATGGGCGCAAGGGCGTCGGGGCCGCCCGCAAATTGATGGTTGTCCCTTGGTCCTGCCCGTCCCGGGGCAACGTCCGTACGGCAGGGGAGGTCTGAGGAAAAGCCTCCACGACCTCGCCGCCTCTGCGTGCGGTGGCCACCTGAGGCTGCGGGACCGGCACTTCTTCGTAAGGCTCGTAGTCGTCGTATTCTTCGGCGTCGGCGAGGCCGAGCCACATGAGCATCTTCTTGCCTGTCCCCGGCATAACTCCTCCTTACCTCTAGCCTAGCCTGGCCGCGCCCCGACCAGGGACGTGTGCTGGCGGGCGCTCGCCGAAAAGAGCCCTCCCTAGACGGATTATCGTCGCTCCTTCGGCCACGGCCAGCTCGAAGTCGTCGCTCATACCCATCGACACTTCGCTAAGCCCGAGGCTGCTCGCAAGACTAGCGACATCGCGGAAAGTTCGCCGGGCCTCTTCGCGCGCGGCGTGCGCTCGGCCGACCGCCATCAGCCCTCTTACATCCAACCCCGCCGCTCGCGCAGACTCGACCAGGGCGGGCACCTCGCTGACGCTGGCCCCATGACGGGGGGCCCGTACCGGCCCGCCATCACCGGCCAAGTCGCCCTCGCCGGGCCGATCGCTCTCCCCGGCAGCGGTGGCATGGACCTGCACCAGCACGGCGGCCGCCGGCCGTCTGCGCGCGAGGCCAAGAGCTCCCTCAACGCTGTCGAGCCCCTGCCAGAGGTGGACGTGGGGGGCAAGGCGGGCAAGTTTGTTGCGCTGGAGCCCACCGAGGAAATGCCAGCGGACGGCGGATGGGGCTGTCGAAGCCTTCGACAGCAGCTCCTGGGCGTAGTTCTCCCCGAGGTCAAGCAGGCCCGCTCCGACGGCGGCTTCGACCGCTTCAGGTCCGAAACCCTTGGTGACTGCGACAACCGTGACCGAGCTCGGGCTCGCCCCTGCCTTGGCTATGCGGTCCCTCACCTGAGCGAGCCTTTCCGCCACAAGTTCAGCGCCCATCGGCCGAAACCTCGCCGGCCCCGGGCACCCAGACCACGCTGGCCTGCCGGGCCTTGTCGCCGTTCGCCCTCCAGGACCAATGATCGGGCGAGCAATGCGTGCAGATCTGGGCGTCCCCGACCAGGGTGGCGTCGGCTCGGTCAAGCGCCGCTCGCACCGCCGCCGGCAGGTCGAGCGCCGGGAAGCCACCCGAGTCGAGCGCGACGACAGCGGGGCCGAAGCGCTCGGCGACTGGTCCTAGGTCGGGCGCGGAGAACCTGTAGGCGTGGGGCGCAATGCACGGGCCGAGCGCTGCCGACACTTCGGTGGCACCGAGCGACCTCATTGTGGCGACCGTCGCCTCCACAACGCCTGCCATTAGGCCCCTCCAGCCGGCATGCGCCACGCCAAAAACGCCTTCGGGGCTCGACAGCCCTACCGGCGCGCAGTCAGCCGTCAGCACCACCAGCGCGGCCCCTGGGCAGGCGCTGACTGCCGCGTCGGCCTCTTCGGCCCTGCAATCGCCCGGCTGCTCCACGACAACCACGCGATGGCCATGTACTTGGCGCAGCCAGGTCCAGGGCGCGTCAGCGAGCTGGCGCTGAGCCGCAAGGGCGCGGGGCTCTCGGGGGTCGGCAAAGTCACCTGCGCGGCGGCTCCCCGCACGCATCTCCGAGGCCCCCGGCAACGCCATTGCCCAAGTGCCCCGCGGCGCGGGCCGGTTGGGGCCCGCGGAGGAGCTACTTGAGGAACGGGGGGACGTCGAAATCGTCCTCGTCCCCAAAGCTGAGGCCAGCAGCCGCCATCTGCGCCTCGGCATCGACGAGGCCGAGCGCCCTGCGCGGGGCCGGCGTGGCGCGCTCGTCGAACTGAGCCTGCCCTGAGGGGCCGTCAACGGGATCGAAGCCGGCGGCGATCACCGTGACGCGCACCTCGTCGCCCATTCCTTCGTCAATGACCTGGCCGAAGATGATGTTCGCGTCCGGGTGGGCGGCCGCGTGAATTATCTCCGCGGCCTCGTTGACCTCGAACAGCCCGAGGTCGGGCCCGCCGGCGATGTTGAGCAGGATGCCGCGTGCTCCTTCGATAGACGCCTCGAGCAGCGGGGAAGTCACCGCCATCTTGGCTGCCGCTACTGCTCGCCCGTCACCTGACGACGAGCCGATGCCCATGATCGCCGTGCCGGCATTGGACATGACCATCTTGACGTCGGCGAAATCGGTGTTTATCAGCCCGGGCGTCGTGATGAGCTCGGTGATCCCCTGCACCCCGTGCAACAGGACCTCGTCCGCCATCTTGAAGGCGCCGACCATGGTCGTCTTGGCGTTGGACACGACGATCAAGCGGTCGTTCGGTATGACGATCAAGGTGTCCACTTTTTCCTTGAGACGCTGGATGCCTACGTCCGCCTGCACCGCGCGCTTGCGCCCTTCGAACGCGAAGGGCCGTGTGACAACTCCGATGGTCAAAGCTCCGACGGATTTTGCGATCTCGGCAACGACCGGCGCACCGCCGGTGCCGGTCCCGCCACCCTTGCCCGCAGTGATGAACACCATGTCCGCGCCTTTGAGGACCTCTTCGATCTCGTCGCGGTGCTCTTCGGCGGCAAGGCGCCCGATCTCTGGGTCGCTGCCCGCACCGAGCCCTCTCGTCAATTGCCGGCCGATGTCGAGCTTCACGTCGGCGTCGCTCATGAGCAACGCCTGCGCGTCGGTGTTGATCGCGATGAACTCGACGCCTTTCAGCCCGGCGTCGATCATCCTGTTGACAGCATTAACGCCACCGCCGCCGATGCCTACGACCTTGATTACCGCTATGTAGTTCTGCGCTGTGCCGGCCATCGCACCTTTCCTCAACGGCTCTTTGGTCTTGACGGCTCGCTCGGCATAAAAACCTCTCCCACGGCCTTGTGCCATATACGACCCTGGACCTAAACTAAAGGGTTAGAGTTGCTCAAGCTCTACGTACAGTTGAACAACGTTAGCCCCCGTGTCACTTGTTGATCAAGTGGCAGGTCAGTTGTTGCCTGAATTCGGCAACGGCGTTAGTGCCGGCCGCTCCGGCACCGTGAGGTCCACCTGCGAATACCCGCCCAGGCCGACCCGGCTTGCGAGCTCTTCCAAGACAGCCAACTTCGTCGACAAGCCCGACGGGCCCCCGAGTAACACCAGCGCCGAGCCTGCGCCAACGTGCGCAACAAGCCCCCTTTGAGCGGAGTAGGCCAACTGCAGCCTGCGCTCAGCCAGGGCGGGCGGGGTTGCCCCGGCTGCGGTTAGCAGCTGCTCCAGAGCCGGCCTGGGCAGACCAGGCCCAGGCGAAACATCCGAACCTGGTTGTGCACCCTGTGCGCCGAGTACCACCGGTAGTGACGGCGGCGCTTCATGCGGCGGCACCACCTCGAGCACGCGCGCGGTCGCGTCTACCTCGTCGACGGCACCTCCCGAGACGATCAGGGCCACGGGCGACCGCTCTTTGATCGCTATCACGACTGTCCATGGCCAGTGCCTGCTGAAGGTTGCTGTCGCCACCCAGGGCAGGGCCTCGATAGCCTTCACGGCGCGCTCCCGCCCCGCATCGATCATGAGCGTGCCGTTGTCCGGACCGGACAGCCCTGCCGCCAGTACCACCAGAGCTCGAGGCGTGTGGGTGCTCCCGTGGACCACCACGTCCCTGACCCGGAACAGCGAAGAGTGAAGGAGCCCGATGCACCCGGCGACGGCCGCGACGACTGCCAACAGGCTGACGATGGCCCGGAGGCGCCGGCGCCCCTCATGGCGGCGTGCCTCAGCCCATCGCCTTCTGAAGCGGGGGTCGACGGGCGGGATGTCCCCCATGAAGTGCTGAGGGGGCTGGGGTAGACGGGGCGGCTGGGGTGGACGGGGCGGCACAGTTGTCTGGCTCATCTCGGGGCCCTCCCCTGCTGTGCGGCGCGCTCCAAAAGCTCGTCTGGCAGAGTCGTCAGGTCGCCGGCGCTCATGGTCAGGCAAAGATCGCCGGGACGAAGCGCGCGCTCCAGCACTGCTACCAGCTCGGCACGCGTCTCTGCGTACTCGACAGCCTGAGCTGGGTGCGCCGCTCTGATGGCGTCCGCCACGAGCCTTCCGCTGACGCCGGGCAGCGGTTGTTCACCGGCTGAGTAGAGACCGGTGACAACGACGAGGTCGGCACCCTCGAAGGCGTCCGCGAAATCACGGGACAGCGTTGCCGTACGGGAGTAGCGGTGCGGTTGGAACACCGCCACCACGCGTCCCCAGCCTCCGTTGCCGGCCGTGGCCATCGTGGCGCGGACCTTGCCGGGGTTGTGCGCGTAATCGTCGATGTAGGTAACGCCATTGGCAAGTCCGCGAAATTCGTACCGGCGCGCGACGCCCGAGAAAGCCGCCAGCGCAGCTCTGGCGGCATCAGGCTCGGCACCCACCTCGATCGCCATCGCGATCGCGGCCGTTGCGTTGAGCACGTTGTGGAGGCCCGGGACGGCGAGCTGGAAGCGGCCCAGGCTCCGACCGGCGGTGCTCAGCTCGAAGCTTGCTGCCAAGGCCGAGAGCTGGACGGCGGAGATCCTGTAGTTGGAGCCCTCTGAGCCGCCATAGGTGGTCACGCCGGTAACGGCGCCCGCGAGTGCCGTTGAGCCCGGGTCGTCAGCACATACGACCCGTGCGCCGGGCGCCTGTTCCACGAACTGCCGGAACGCTCTGGCAATGGAAGCCTCGTCGCCGTAGTAGTCCAAGTGGTCGACCTCGACGTTGGTAACGACGACGCCCTCTGCGCCCAAGCGGAGAAAGGTCCCATCGGACTCGTCGGCCTCCACCACAAACCACTTGCCGCTCCCCCAGCTCGCGCCTCCATGGCCACCGGGCAGCTCGCCCCCGACGAGGAAACCGGGCTCAAAGCCCGCCTCCACAAGGATCGCGGCGAGCATTGCCGTCGTGGTCGTCTTGCCGTGCGTGCCGCTCACTGCGAGAGTTCGGCGCGTGTGGCAGATGGCCGCGAGCACCTCCGCTCTGGTGAGCGTCGGGATCCCTCTCCGCCTGGCTTCCACGAGCTCGACGTTGCTCGCGTTCACGGCTGTCGAAAACGCGACGATCTCCGCGTCGCCCACATTTGACGGGTCATGGCCGATGAAGGTGCGGGCCCCGAGACCGTCAAGGCGCTCGAGGACCGGCGAGCTTTGCAGGTCGCTCCCCGAGACACTGTGGCCCATGGCGACCAGCAACGCGGCGATCCCGTTCATGGCGGCGCCGCCCACCCCCACTACATGGAAGCGGAGCGGTCCGTCGTCCAGGTCAGGCAGCTCCTGGCCGGGCCCGGCTGGTGGGGACTCAGGCGCCACCGGCGTCTCCCTGCTCGGCGTTCCTCGTTGCGTGTGCGACCGGCCTTGGGCGAGCATGCTCTTCAGCCAGCTGCGCCACCGCCTCGGCCGCCCCTCCGCGCCCAAGCCCCTTGAGTGCTTCGCCCATACCGGCCAGGCGCCCAGGGTCGGCTAGGAGCGTACCGAGCTCTTTTGCCAAGCGAGCGCCGTCGAGTTCCTCGTCGGGGACTACGACAGCACCGCCGACGCTGGCTAGCAACCTCGCGTTTGCCCCCTGGTGATCGCCGGGGGAACCAGGTAGCGGCACCAGCACCGCCGGGACGCCGGCCAAGGCCAGCTCGGCGACCGTGTTGGCCCCGGCCCGCTGCACCGCTACGTCGGCGGCAGAGTAAAGCGACACCATGTCGTGTTCGTACTCGACCTGTTGGTAAACGAGGCCCCCGCGCGGGACGGGCTGCTTGCGGATATCGTCCCAGTCGCGACGGCCCACCACGTGGCGGATGGCGACATCGGTACGGCCCGCCCAGATCTCGGCGAGATCCAGCGTGGCGCGGTTGATCCGCAAAGAGCCGAGCGAGCCGCCCGAGACAGCCACCACCTGGGCGTGAGGGGGGAGCCCGAGGCGCTCTCGAGCGGCCGCCCTGGCCGCAGGGCGCCGGTCGATGCCAGCCAGCTCCGCTCTAACCGGGACCCCTGTCACAACCGATCGCGGAAGGCGGACCTCGGGCGAGATCACCGCCGAGGCGGCCGCTGCCCGCGCGGCCAGCCGGTTGGCAACACCGGGAACGGCGTCAACGTTCACGACCACGATCGGGACCCGCCAAAGCGCCGCAGCCACGACGCAGGCGAAACTGGCATAGCCCCCCAGCGAGATAACTACCGCCGGCCGCCATTTCGAAAAGGAGAACACGGCTATCGCTACGGCGGCGCACAAACCCGCCACCGCCTCAGAATTGGCGGCGAAGCTCCGTAGCGACACCCGCCGGACGAGGCCCCTGCCCGGCAGCAGGGTGACCGGGAAGCCGTCCAGCGCCCGGGCTTTCGCCTCAACCCCTCGCCGGGCGCCGACGAACCGGAGGGTGGCCGGGTCATGGCCGCGCTGGACCAGCGCCCCTGCCACGGCGATGCCCGGGTACAAGTG
>Ga0209415_10007039_pt1 | contig 19774 bp, 16 predicted proteins | sample PeaSoiSIISIP2007_FD_187696 | JGI IMG/M metagenome (GOLD analysis project Ga0209415, IMG submission 187696) | Peat soil microbial communities from Weissenstadt, Germany - SII-SIP-2007 (SPAdes) (version 2) | ecosystem: Environmental > Terrestrial > Soil > Wetlands > Peat | place: Germany... | reverse complement strand
ATCATCGATCTGCTCGACCGCATGGGCGTTCCCTTCAATCGCACTCCCGAAGGTCTGCTCGATTTCCGCCGCTTCGGCGGTACGCTTTTTAACCGCACTGCCTTCGCTGGAGCGACCACCGGACAGCAGCTTCTCTACGCGCTCGACGAGCAGGTTCGCCGCTACGAGTCCGAAGGCAAGGTGAAGAAGTACGAGCACTGGGAGTTCCTGTCGGCCGTTCTCGACGGCAAGCGCGTCTGTCGTGGCATCTGTGCGATGGACCTGTGGACCATGGAAGTGCGGACCTTCCCGGCCGACGCCATCATTATCTGCACGGGCGGCATTGGCGCCATCTTCGGCAAGTCCACCAATTCGGTGGTGTGCACCGGTTCGGCGCAGTCCGCGCTTTATCAGCAGGGCTGTTATTACGCGAATGGCGAATTCATTCAGGTTCACCCCACCTGCATCCCCGGCGAAGACAAGCTGCGCCTTATGTCGGAATCGGCGCGCGGTGAAGGCGGACGCGTCTGGGTTCCCAGAACGCAGGGCGACAAGCGCGATCCCAAATCCATTCCTGAGAAAGAGCGTTGGTACTTCCTCGAAGAGCGCTATCCGAAATATGGCAACCTCGTGCCGCGCGATGTCGCCACCCGCGAAATCTTCGAGGTCATCTACAAGCACAACCTCGGCATCGACGGCCAGCCGATGGTTTATCTCGACCTTACCCATATCGACGCTAAGACTCTCGACCGCAAGCTGGAAGGGATTCTCGAAATCTACGAGAAGTTTGTCGGCGTCGATCCGCGCGTTACGCCCATGAAGATTTTCCCGGGCATGCACTACACCATGGGCGGCCTCTGGATCGATTACAAGCAAGCCACGAACATCCCCGGCATCTACTCCGCGGGCGAGTGCGAATACCAGTATCACGGCGCGAACCGGCTGGGTGCGAACTCCCTGGTGTCGTGTATTTTCGGCGGATTCGTCGCCGGACCGAGCGCCGTGCAGTATGCGAAGAACCTGCAGGCCGCGCCCAGCAACGGTCATTTTGAGGCAGAGCGTAAACGGCAGGAAGAAATCAATGCCATGCTGATGAAAGCCGACGGCAGTGAGAATCCGTTCCTGCTCTGGCGCGAACTCGGCGAAGTCATGACCGCGAACTGCACCGTGATCCGCCACAACAAGAAGTGTGAGGCAGCGGACGCCAAGGTGGTGGAATTGCTGCAACGCTACCAGAAGATCAACCTCAGCGACCGCTCGCAGTGGGCGAACACGACCATCGCCTTCGCGCGCCAGCTCTACAACATGTTGCAGTTGTCGCGGGTAATCGCGCAGGGAGCGGCCATGCGCGACGAGTCCCGCGGCTCGCACTATAAGCCCGATTTCCCCGAGCGCGACGACAAGAACTGGATGAAGACCACGAAAGCAACCTTCGCGCCCGATTTGGACGAGCCGAAGTTCGAGTTTGAGCCCGTGGACGCAGCGCTGATTCCGCCGCGGCCCAGGAAGTACTGAAGTTTGCGTAGGGGAGGACGCATTTCGTCCGCCCCAGATTAAGAAATTCGTGATCGCATGACGGATTGTCAGGCAGAACAAGGAATTCGTGATCGCATGATGAACTATCGCGAAGAACCGGGAAGGGCACGAGTTCCACTCGTGCCGATAGCAGCATCCCGAATGACCGCGGCTTTAGCCGCTGAGGGCCACGGGTCTAGTTTGAATCCCGGGAACGCGGAACAATAACGGTACTCGGAGGAATTGGCCACGATTCGGCCAACCACAGGATTCTGATGAACATAATTCCGATGATGAATGAAGTCCTGAGCATCGCGAATCCGATGATCGGTGAATCCGCGCTGCCAGATTTCGGAGTTGCGCCCGATAAGGGTGCCGAGTTCATGGGAGTACGCGCCTTTAATTAGCTGGACGGCGCGTTCGATAGTCACGTCTTTCGCGGGCGTGAGCAGAACGTGGACGTGATCGGGCATGAGGACAAAGGCGTGCAGGAGGTAGCTGCCTTCGCGGCGATAGTGATATAGCGTCCGGAGGAATAGCCTGGAGTAGTTTTCGACGACGAAGAGTCGACGGTGATGCCAGGTTGAGAACGTGAGGAAATAGGTTCCGGGAAGAGAAAAGAGCCGTGAAGGCCGCAAGCGTTACCTCAGCGGCTGGAAGCCGCATCTTCTCTCTCAGCCTAAATCGGCACGAGTGGAACTCGTGCCCTTCCCGGTGGTTTTTTCGTAAGTGTTGTTTCGTTTCGGGAAAACGAATGGGTCGAGTCGCTGACTAAGCTAGGACCTAAAGGCTAGACGCTGCAGCGCAAGAGATGTTGGCGGATCATGTTTGAACAACTAGATGACAGCAAACCGAAGATGCCGGTGTGGCAGGTCTGGATGGGGCTCATTCTTGGTGCTTTTAATATAACGTTCGGTATCCTTGATGAACTTCGTCATCACGACCATATTTTCACGTTCGTGTTTGTCGCAAATGGAGTTCTTTTTTTGTGCACGTCAGGTTTGGGCTGGTTCAGGTTGCGAAAGGGCCGGGAATAGATTTCTCCAGCCACAAAAAGCAGGTCCTTCGCTTCGCTCAGGATGACAAAGGATGGGCTAAGAACTAAAGGCTGAAAGCTAAATGGCAAACAACAAAACCGTAATCATCAAGATCAAACGTCAACTCACCCCCGACGCCAAGGCGTCGTGGGAGGAGTTCGAGATTCCTTACAAGCCGAACATGAACATCACGTCGGCGCTGATGGAGATCGCGGCCAACCCGGTCACCCGTGACGGCAAGAAGACCACGCCCATCACCTACGACTCGTGTTGTCTCGAGGAGATCTGCGGCTCCTGCGCCATGCTCATCAACGGACGCGCTCGCATGGCTTGCTCTTCGCTGATCGATCAGCTCGATCAGCCCATCAAGCTCGAGCCCTTCTCGAAGTTTCCCGTGGTGCGCGACCTGGCGGTTGACCGCAGCGTGATCTTCGAGAACCTGAAGAAAGTCAAAGCCTGGGTGCCGGTCGATGGGACTTACGACCTCGGCTCCGGCCCGCGCCTGACCGCCGAAGCCCAGGAAGTGGCCTATCCGCTGTCGCGTTGCATTTCGTGTTGCTGCTGCATGGAAGCCTGTCCGCAATTCACCGAAGACACGGGCTTCGTCGGCGCCGCCACCATCTCGCAAGTGCGGCTCTTCAACACGCATCCCACCGGCGCGGCCCTGAAGCGCGAGCGGCTGACGGCGCTCATGGGAGACGGCGGCATCCAGGAATGCGGCTACGCGCAAAACTGCGTCGAGGTTTGCCCCAAGGACATTCCGCTGACCACATCGATTGCCGACGTCGGTGGCCAGGTCATGAAGCAGGCCTTCGTCGACCTGTTCCGCAAATAATGGCGCATATCCGCGTAGAGACGGGGCTTGCCCCGTCTCCGCCCGCACCATTTCCGAACACGCCCTGGATCCGTGCCGCTGCTCACAAGACGCGGCAAGCCGCGTCTCTACGGCAAGCAGAGCTACAGTCCACCGTTCCCCAAACGACGCTTTTTCCCACCTTAGCCCTGAAAGCAGCAGATTGCCCGCTGGTAACCATAGGTAACTCCCTTAAGTAAGGGGGCTTACGCCGAATTGCTTCACAAATTTCTTCACCTGTGGTTTACAATCGTCCTTCCTCTCGGCAGATGGGCACTTTTCCTCCGCCCCGAGGGTTGTCGTAATGATGCGAAGATTTACAACATCGAGTTCCAAACCGCTGGGCGTGCTGGTCTTGCTCGCGATTCTCGTTGCGCTCGCCGCTCCGCCAGACGCCTTTGCCCTGCACCGCGTGAGCCGCCGCCACCGCATCCTGCATCACCTTCGTGGCATCCTCTGGAACCCGCTGTTCCGTCCGTCGCACGATTCCCTGATCCGGCAGAACGAAGAGATTGACCGCCTCGACCTGCCCCGTATTCAGGACGACGCTCAACTGGAAGCGCTCAAGGCTTCGGGAGAACTGGTGCCGATCGAGGCCAGCGAGTCTCTCAAAATTGAGCCGAGTCTTGATCCTTCACGCCGCTTTTGCCGTCCCTGGACCCGCGACTTCCTGCAGGATCTTTCCGAGGTTTATTACCGCCAGTTTCACGCTCAGATCCAGGTAAACTCGGCGGTACGCACCGTTAAGATGCAGAAGAAGCTGCGCCGGCGCAACCGCAACGCGGCTCCGGCAGAAGGCGACACGGCGTCGTCCCATCTCGCCGGCCTCACCGTTGACCTGCAGCGCCGGGGCTTGACCAAGGAAGAGATCCGCTTCGTCGAGCGCTACCTGTTCTATTTGAATGCCCTCGGTCTGGTCGAGCCCGAAGAAGAGCGCCGCCACTGGTGCTTCCACGTGATGGTCTCCGAACGCTACAGCGATTGGCGGGAGACACAGACGATCTTCCCGCGTCCGCCAGCGCCTGAGCCTGGCGCCGCTCCGGATACGGTCACGGCCACTGCAATGACGGCCGCCAACCGATAGCTGCCTCCGCTACAATTTCCACAGCATGATCGTTCTGATGGCCGGTCTCCCGGGAACCGGCAAAACCACGCTTGCCCGCGAACTGGCCGCCCGCACGCAAGGCGCTGGCGCTATTCTTAGCAAAGACGAGTTCCGTTCCGCCCTGTTCTCTCCTGACGACGTCGAATACTCCGCCCAGCAAGACGACTTTGTGATGGAGGTGATGCTCGAAGCTGCCCGCTTCCTGCTGCAAAAAACTCCCGCGCGCAAAGTTTTCCTCGACGGCCGCACCTTCTCGCGCCGCAGCCAAATCGACGGCGTTCTCAAATTCACCCGTGACCTCGCTCAGCCCTGGACGATCATCGAGTGCACCTGTTCCGACGAATCGGCCCGTCGCCGTCTCGATCTCGACCCCGATCCTTCACCCCGCGCGCAACCGGACGTTTGCCCTCTACCTGGAAGTAAAAGCGCGCTTCGAAGCCATCCCGTATCCGAAGACGACGATCAACACTGACCACGCGATGGAGGAGTCTATCGAGCTGGCGCTCGTTGCCGTGAAATTATCCTGAAATGAGGCTCGTGTGGTGACGGGGCTCTGCCCCGTGCAAGGGCGGGTCGAAGACCCGCCACCACACAAGCATCGTATAGAATCTGTTCATCCATGAACAAACTCATCATTAACCAGCAAGTATTTGCTGTAGCCTTCTCACTTGTCTTTACCCTTCCCGTCTGCGCGCAGACCGAGGTCAGCCCCAAGGCGCGCGAGATCCACAACTCCGCCATCGTCATCGACACGCATGCCGATACCCCGCAGCGCTTCCTCGACGAGAGCTTCGACATCGGATCGACCGATCCCAAGGACTACGGCAACCTGAGTCTTGACAAGGCCAAGGCCGGCAATCTCGGCGCCGAGTTCTTTTCCATCTGGGTGGAACCGGTAGCCAACCAGGGCCATTACGCTCGTCGCACACTCGATCTGATCGATTCCGTTTACGAGCAGGCTGCGCACCATCCCGACCGCATGATGATGGCCTTCAGCGCCGACGACATCGAGCGCGCCCACCGCGAGCACAAGCTCGCTGCGCTTTTGGGGATAGAAGGCGGCCACTCCATCGAAAACGACGTTCGCCTGTTGCGCGATTTCTACCGCCTTGGCGTTCGCTACATGACCCTGAGCTGGTCGAATACCAACGAGTGGGCCGACTCTTCCGGCGATATCGACAATCCCAAAGTCGAGCACCACAACGGCCTCACCGAAGGCGGCAAGCAGATCGTTTTCGAGATGAACCGCCTCGGCATGTTGGTCGACATCTCGCACGTTGCCGACAAGACGTTCTACGACGCGATTGCAGTCAGCAAAGCGCCCGTCATCGCCTCGCACTCTTCCGCCCGTGCCCTCACCAATCATCCGCGCAACATGACCGACGACATGCTTCGCGCCGTCGCCAAGAACGGGGGCGTCGTCCAGGTAAATTTCTACAGCGCCTTCCTCGATGAGAACTACCGCAAAGCCGATAAAGCGCAAAAGAACGACCGCGACGCCGCCATCAAGGCCTACATCGACCAACGGAAAGCTGCCAGCAAAACCGTTACCTACCTCGACTCCGACCGCATCGAGCGCGAATGGGCCGCCAAAATTCCGCGCCCACCCTTGAGCGCGCTGATCGATCACATCGACCATATCGCCAAAGTTGCGGGCATTGATCACGTCGGCCTGGGCTCGGATTTTGACGGCGTCAGCGGTGCAACTCCCGAGGGCATCGACTCCGCCGCCGACCTGCCCAAGATCACCCAAGCCCTGCTCGACCGCGGTTATAGCGCCGGCGATATCCGCAAGATTCTTGGCGGCAATCTGCTACGCGTCTTCCGCGAAGCCGAACGCGTCAGCCGCGAAATGCAAGCGAGCAAATGAAATGTGGAGAGACTGTCGTACAATTAAGGCCGACCAAAATACCCTACAGGAGCATCCATGCGAACTCTAATCCATACGCTTGTCCTGATCGTCTCCACTTCCCTGTTCAGCGCCGCACAGACGGCCACAGCGCCGCCCGCCTCCAAAGCTGCTGCCGAACCCACCGCCATCATCCACACCACCGCCGGCGACATGCACTGCACTCTGCTTCCGAAGGTGGCTCCGATTGGAGTCGAAAATTTCATCGGCCTGGCTGCCGGCAGCAAAGACTGGACCAGCCCGATCGGCCACGCCAAGAAGCACGGCGTTCCGCTTTATGACGGAACCATCTTTCACCGCGTGATCCCAGAATTCATGATTCAGGGTGGCGATCCCGCCGGCAACGGCATGGGCGATCCCGGCTACAAGTTCAAGAATGAAACTTCGCCAAGTGTCAAGTTCGACCGCCCCGGCCGTCTCGCCTACGCCAACGCCGGACCTGACACCAACGGGTCGCAGTTCTTCATCACTGAGGGAGCCTATCCCAGCCTCAATGGCGGCTATACTATCTTTGGTCAGTGTGATAATGCAGCCGTCGAAGTGGTTAAGAGGATTGCCCGCATGCCTCGCGATTCCCGGGACTTTCCTGCGCATCCCGTCAAGATCACACACATCGAGATCCTTGGCGCCGGTGATGCCGCCGACCCAGCAGCCGCTCCCAAGCCATCGGCGGGCACGAAGAAACCGATGTAATGACGCGGCTTGCCGCGTCTGAGAGATGGCAAGCCATGTCACAGCAAGAAGAAATGCAAGGATGGGAGGGAAAGCTATGACCCGCACACCTGGAACATATGCCGTCATCGAAACCAGCGAGGGCACGATTATCTGCCTCTTGTTTGAGAAGGATGCCCCCAAGACCGTCGCCAACTTTGTCGAATTGAGCGAAGGCAAGCGCGAGTGGACGCATCCCACCACCCACAAGAAGACCAAAGATCCCCTCTACAACGGAACGATCTTTCATCGAGTGATTCCCGGTTTCATGATCCAGGGTGGCGATCCCATGGGCTCTGGATTCGGTGGGCCTGGCTATCAGTTCGAAGACGAAACCAAAGGTTCGCCGCATCGTTTCGACAAGGCCGGCAAGCTGGCGATGGCCAATGCCGGCCCCAACACCAACGGATCGCAGTTCTTCATCACTGTCGGCAATACCGACTGGCTCACCGGCAAGCACACGATTTTCGGCGAGGTCGTCGAGGGATACGAGATCGTGGAAATAATCTCGAAAGCGGCGCGCAACCGCCAGGACCGTCCCAACAAAGACGTAGTAGTCAAGTCCGTCAGGATCGAACGCTAAATACTGTCGGGTGTCCCACGTCTCGCGGTTTTCGAGACGTGGGATTGTACCCGCTAAACCGTGTGAGCGTCGTCACATCGACCTGTGACCGTCAGCCTAGTTTCCCCTTCTCCAATCTATAATGATGGATAAATTTCCAGCCTTTGGAGGCAAGTAATGTCATCATTTAACGGAGTCCCTCTTCCACCCAAGGGACAGAGGATCGAATACAGCAACGGCAAGTACCGTGTTCCCGATCGCCCCATCATCCCTTTCATTGAAGGCGACGGTACCGGCCGTGATATATGGAAAGCTTCGGTTCGCGTATTCGACGCCGCGGTCGAAAAGGCGTACCAGGGGACGCGCGCCGTAGCCTGGTACGAGGTCTTTGCCGGCGAGAAGGCGAAGGCCCGCTTCCAGAATTGGCTGCCTGACGACACGGTCAGCGCCATCCGCGAATTTCGCGTCGCCATTAAAGGACCGCTGACCACGCCCGTCGGAGGCGGCATCCGCTCGCTCAACGTCGCCCTGCGTCAGATCCTCGATCTGTACGGCTGCGTGCGTCCCGTGAAGTACTACGCCGGAGTGCCCTCGCCCGTGAAGCATCCCGAGCGCATGAACATTGTCATCTTCCGCGAAAACACGGAAGACGTTTACGCCGGCATCGAATGGGAACAAGGCACGCCCGATTGCGCACGGTTGATTGAATTCCTCAACAAAGACATGCTGAAAGGCGGCAAGAAGCAAATCCGCCTCGATTCTGGCATCGGCATTAAACCCATGTCCGTGACCGGTACCAAACGCCTGGTGCGCATGGCCATCAAACATGCTCTCGAACACAAGAACAAAGCGGTGACTCTGGTCCACAAAGGCAACATTCAAAAGTTCACCGAAGGCGCGTTTCGCAAGTGGGGATACGAACTCGCCACCGAAGAATTTCGCGACAAAGTTGTCACCGAGCGCGAGAGCTGGATTCTCGGCAATAAAGATAAGAACCCCAATGTCACCATCGAGGAGAATGCCAACCTCGTCGAACCCGGCCTCGAATTCGCCCAGGAGGATTTCCGCCAGGGTATCTACAAGGAAGTAAGAGATTGTCTCGATTCCATCTACGCTACTCACGGCAAAGGCGCATGGAAGAAGAAGTTGATGATCAACGACCGCATCGCTGATTCCATCTTCCAGCAGGTGGTGACCCGAGCCGACGAATACAGCGTTCTAGCCACGCCCAACCTGAACGGCGACTATATTTCTGACGCCTGCGCGGCGCAGGTTGGAGGCCTCGGCATCGCTCCCGGAGCGAACATCGGCGACGGTTACGCCATCTTCGAGGCCACGCACGGCACCGCTCCCAAGTATGCCGACAAGGACGTCATCAATCCCGGCTCCGTTATTCTTTCGGGCGTTATGATGTTCCGCTTCCTGGGATGGACCGAAGCCGCCGACCTGATCGAGCATAGCCTGGAACGCACCATCGAACAGAAGAAAGTGACGTATGATTTCGAGCGCCTGATGGAAGGCGCAACGAAAGTGAAAACCAGCGAGTTCGCCAGTTGCATGATCGAAAACATGACCGTCCCAGTGGCAGCCGACTGATATGTAGAGACGGGGCTTGCCCCGTCTCTTTTGACGCATCGGCGCTGCCGGAGACGCGGCAAGCCGCGTCTCTACAAGAAATTGCTTATTAAGAAAGGAAACATCATGCGCAATAAAGTAACGATCGTAGGTTCGGGAAACGTAGGCGCTACCGCCGCACATTGGATTGCATCTAAAGAACTGGCCGATGTCGTCCTTATCGACATCATCGAAGGCGTCCCGCAGGGCAAAGGTCTTGACTTGCTCGAAGCCATGCCCATCGAGAAGCGCGACTCCGCAATTCTCGGGACGAACGACTATGCCGATACCGCCAATTCCGACATCGTCGTCATCACCGCCGGAATTCCGCGCAAGCCCGGCATGAGCCGCGACGACCTGTTGAATACCAACTTCAAAATCATGAGCGACGTTGTCGGCAAAGTCGTGCACTACTCGCCGAACTGCATCCTCATCGTCGTCTCCAACCCGCTCGACGCCATGGCCCAGGCCGCCTACAAGATCAGCGGCTTCCCGCGTGAGCGCGTCATCGGCATGGCCGGCATCCTGGACTCCGCCCGCTTCCGGGCTTTTATCGCACTGGAGCTTAAAGTCAGCATCGAGAACGTAACCGCCTTCGTCCTCGGCGGCCACGGCGACACCATGGTTCCGCTTCCCCGCTATTCCACCGTCGCCGGCATTCCCATCACTGAACTTTTGGATAAGGCCACTCTCGATCGCATCGTCCAGCGCACCCGCGACGGCGGCGCCGAGATCGTTAAGTATCTCAAGACCGGATCGGCTTACTACGCCCCATCGGCCGCCACCACCGAGATGGTCGAGGCCATCCTCAAAGACAAGAAAAAGATTCTGCCCTGCGCCGCCTACCTCAACGGAGAGTACGGCATTCACGGCCTCTTTGTCGGCGTCCCGGTAAAACTCGGCTCCAAGGGCATCGAGCAGATCATCGAGATCAAACTCACCGCGGAAGAGAAAGCCGCCCTCGATAAGAGCGCCGCAGCCGTGAAGGAACTCATTGCGGTGATCAACGTCTAGGACGAACCGTCTGTAGAGACGGGGCTCGCCCCGTCTCACGCGGCGGCAAACGTCAAATTGTGACTTTGTTTTGAAGGGGCGCGGCTTCAGCCCCGCCGTCGCTCCCGTCAACTAAATCCGGCTTTAGCCGCTGCGGGGACGACCCGCCGCGAACCGCGGCTCGGTTCGTCAGAGAACTCAGGTTGCGTGTCAGGGCTTGGCTTTTGCAACGTCGAGAGCTGGTCGGATGCGGTATGATTGCTGCCGTTTTTGAACGCACAACGTGGGGCGACAATCCCATGAACCTCCTCCATGCACCCAGCCGCAGGCTCGCCATGATCATCGCATTTGGGCTTTTGCTCCCCATTGCCTCCGCTGACACGGCGCAAGAGATCAAGCTTCCAGCGCCTGGCCAGAAGATCAGCGTCGCAGGCAAGTTGCGTGGAATGGATGATCACAAGGAATTCAGTTTTCACGGAGACAGCGGCACGAAGGTAAAGATCGAGGTGACTGGAGACGGGCCGGTACGCGGTGAGGTCACGTTTCCCTCCGGAGACCAGGAAGGAGGTCCGGGCGGCGATATTCTGGATCAGGCCTTGCCCGAGACCGGCCAGTACCAACTGAAGATTTCAGAGAGCAAGATGGGCGAAGAGTGGAATGGAGCCTTCACCATCGAGATTTCCGTGGCCAAGTGAGGCGCACTGGCCTGCGTCTCTTTTCGCTTCCGTCATCGGCTCAGGCTCGCTATAGTGTCTGAGGCCAGCAGTCTGAAGCCGGTAGCATGGACTTCGATCAGCTCGAAATCTTCCTGGAAGTGGCGCGTCTCTCCAGTTTCTCCCGCGCGGCGGAGAAGCGCTTTCGCACCCAGCCCGCCGTTTCCTCCCAGATACGGGCGCTGGAAGAAGAAGTTGGCGCTCGTCTGCTCGACCGCTCCGGAGGCCGCGTCTCGCTCACCGCATCCGGCAAACTGTTTTTCAAGTACGCAGAAGAAACACTCGACCGGCGCAAGACCATCCTTACCGAGATCGCCGAAACCGAGCGTGTGCCCCGCGGCGAAATCGTCGTGGGAGCCAATGAGGGCACCTGCCTGCACATCCTGCCCGAGGTGTTTGCGCAATTCAAGCGCGACTATCCCAACGTCGCCGTGAGCATCCGGCGCTCCGACTATTCTCGGATTCTCGAGTCGATCCTCGAGAACGTGGTGGACTTTGGCGTGGTCTCGCTGCCCGTGACCGACAATCGCCTTGAGGCGCAGATGATTCACCGCGACGAACTCGTCGTAATCACGGCCCCGCGCCATGCGCTCGCGGCGAAGAAGAGTGTCACCCTGGCCGAGGTTTCGGCCTATCCGCTCGTTTTGCCCAAACTCGGCCACACCCGAGATGCGCTCGACGCCCTGTTCTGTGACCATCACTTGAAACCGAACCTGGCCATGGAGCTCGATTCGAGCGAACTGTTGAAGCGTTTTGTGGCGGCCGATGTCGGCGTGGGATTTATCGCCCGCTCCAATATCGAGGAAGACATCCGGGCCAAGGTTCTGGTTGCGATCACCCTTGCCGGCGCGCAAATCCGGCGTGACCTAGCCATCGTCTTCCGCAAAGACAAGTCGCTCAGCCGCGCCGCTAAGGCCTTCATGGACATCGCCGTCAAACAAAAGAATTTCTCCACGTCAGTGGCAGGGGCTGGGAAACGGTCAAAATGAACCGGGGCAAGCGGGTCGCGATCCTGTTGTGCCTGTTCCTGCCGGCTGCTGCAGGCCAGAGGCAGTCCGCCAGCGGCAAAACCCCATCCAGTGGCCCTGCCAAGCTCACCGCGCTGCAAGTGACGGGGACGGCGCGCTACACCGACAAGGAGATTCTCGCCGCCAGCAGCCTGCTGCTGGGCCAACCCGCCGCCGATGGCGATTTCAAGGAAGCAGTGCGGCGTCTCGGCAACTCCGGAATGTTCAGCGGCATTGTCTATTCCTATACTTCTTCAGGCTCGAGCGTGAAACTCGAACTGCAGCTCACCGATATTGACGCGAGCAAGCTGGTTCCCGCGCACTTCGAAAATCTCGTCTGGTTCACCGATGCCGACCTTCTCGTCGAGCTGCAGCGCCGGGTTCCTCTTTTCCGAGGCAAAGTGCCGCTCACCGGAGACCTTGCAGATCGGATCGAAGAGGCGCTGCAGGCGATCCTCGACGAGAAGCAGATTCCCGCACGAATCGACTACCTCCGTGAAGGCCCTATCGAGGGCGGAAACGTGATAGGCACTTCCTACATGGTTGAGGCCCTCGAGATTCGGATCGGCAACGTCGAGTTTCGCGGCGTAGGGCCGGACTTGCTCCCCGGTCTCGAGGCTGCGGCTCGCAAACTCCAGGGAGCGCCCTACCTCCGAACCAGTCTTGCCAAAATCGCAAACGTTGACTTCCTCCCTGTTTGTCTGAAGAGTGGATATCTCAGAGCATCCGTTGCAGACGCAGATGCAAGAGTCCTGTCGCAAGCGAAGGGTGAGGTCGAAGTGGACGCGATCTTCCCCCTGGCGCCGGGCAAGGTATACGTCACCTCGGGCGTTGTCTGGAAAGGCAATTCCGTGGTGAAGTCCGAGGAATTGCAGGGACTCCTCCACCTGCCGCTCGGCCAGCCCGCCGACGCCGTGCGCCTGCTCCATGACCTCGAAAACGTCGGCAAGCTTTACCGCAGCCGCGGCTACATGACGGTCCAGGTCAAGCCCGAAGCCCAGTTCGACGAGGAGCATAGCGCCGTGCACTACGACTTGAGCGTCGTCGAAGGCGATCTCTACAAGATGGGAGAGCTGGAGATTGCCGGGCTCGACACGCAGGCCACAGCCCGGATGCGGGCGGCGTGGACTCTGCGCGAAGATCAACCCTACAACGCCGACTACCCCAACAAGTTTCTCGACGATACCCGGCAACTCGTTCCCCGCGGCGTTCCGTGGAACGTCACCGTTCATGAATCGCTGGACGCGAAGAGTAAGACCGTGGACGTGGAAATCCGCTTCAAGCAGCAGTAGAGATCCAAACGGCGCGCCTGAATGTGAAATATTGTTGTAACCCGAAAAGGTACCCGGGAATCTCTATATTGGCAGTGCGACGTGTCTATTTTGAACGATCCCTTTGCGAGGAAGCGAGGAAAGAATGAAGGCGAATCGAATTGCGATTGCGGTTCTCGGAATGCAAATGTTGGCCGGGCTGGCGGTTCCAGCGCTGGCTGCCGGCAAGACCCAGACCTTGACCGGCGAAGTCAGCGACGCCATGTGCGGCGCAAAACATGAGATGCCCGGCCAGCCCGCTGACTGCACGCGCGCGTGCATGAAGCATGGATCGAAGTATGCGCTCGTGGTAGGAGACAAAGTCTATACTCTGGAGACTTCGGATAAGACCGCGCTTGACAAGTTGAACGGTCTGGCGGGAGCGAAAGCAAAGGTAACCGGAGAAGTGGACGGCACGACGATCACGGTAAAGTCGGTAGCGGCAGGATCGTAAGAGCAGTCAGTAGCAGGAGCAAATAAAAACCGGCGGGTTGCCCGCCGGTTTTCTTGTCTCTGCAATTCCGTTACTGTTGTTGAGTCTGGTCCGGATTATCGTCGCGCCGCTTCAGCGTCGGGCGATCGTCGTCGCTCTTGTCCGTTCCGGTGGACTTATCCGTGGTCGAGGCGCGCCGCAGGCTGGGCTTGCTCCCATCCTTCTGTTCGAGGACCTTGTGCCGGTTTTCGATAACGGCCAGCCGCGCTTTCACATCGTCAAACTCCGAGGTCGAAACGATGTATTGCGCGCGTGCCGGAAGAATCGTCGCAATCTCCTTTTGCGACGCCTCAATGCGGTCGGGCGTCTGCGGGTGCGAAGCGAAGGCCTTGGCGATCGTGCCCGGCTTCTTCTTCTCTTTCGCCTGAATCTTTTCGAAGAAGCTGATGAACGCCTGTGGATCGTATCCCGTCTTATACATATACTGCAGCCCAAGGTAATCTGCTTCCGCCTCGAAATTGCGCTGGAACTTCATGAACGTCAGCGGCAAAGCCAAGCCACTTGCTTCGTAAAGTCCGTAGCCCAACCCGCCCCCCATAAAGATCAGAGGAAGGCTGCCGATTTGCGCCCAATTCGCCCGCGTCATCTGACGCATCCCGTGGCGAGCGCAAACGTGCGAAATCTCATGCGCCATTACACCGGCCAATTCCGCCTCTTCGTCCGCCGCCAGAATCAGGCCGGAGTTTACATAGAAAAATCCACCAGGAAGTGCGAACGCATTCACTTCGTCGGAGTCGATAACCTTGATCGTGAACGGCACCTTCGCGTCGGAATTGCGCACCAGGTTTTGGCCGATGCGGTTGACATACTCGTTGACCACCGGGTCCTGCACCAGCTTTACGCTTTGCTCGACCTGCATCGAGTACTGTTTACCCAACCTGATTTCGCTTTCCAGCGAGTACCAGTCGCCCAAGCCGCGCCCGCCCACCTTGCGGTTACCGATGGCATCCACGTCCTTCTCACTGCCATCGTGCTTCACCTTGCTCTCGTCAGGTTCCTGGACGGGAGGCTCACCTTGCGGAGCCGTTTGGCTGTCAGCGCTTGCCGAAGAATCCGTGGGCGGAGCCTGGGTTGAAGAAGTTGAAGAATCGGGGGTTGCCGAAGGCTCCTGCGACGGAGCGGGCGCCGGTGCCGTCGACGGTTGCGTACCTTGCGGCGCTGTGCTTTGCGGCTGCGTGCTCGGCGGCTGCGTGCTCTGCGGCTGAGAGGTCTGCTGCTGCGGGTCGGTTGTTGGCGTGGTCTGGTTCTGCGCTAGCGCAACCATCGCCATCAGCGCCAGTAAGCTTAGGGAAATCAGCAATTTGCGGAAAGACATTTGGCACCCCCGCGGAAACCCGGCCGAATAGGATAATTATACCCCCGATGGCAAGTCGGGCTCGACGGAGTTTCCCACCTAGTTGGACGCAGTCTCCCAGCGGAAAGTTACCCGTTATTTTGCACCCTTTGCCTTTTCCGCTCGCCGGTGTACCATGGCGCGTTTTCAGACCCAGAGGAAGAGGAACCGCGTATGTTAGACCGTCGCAGCTTTCTGTCACAGTCATTCGCTTCGTCCCTGTCCGTCGGCGCCGGCTTGGCCTGGCGAGGAAATTTGTGGGCGCAACTGGAGTCGCTGCCATCAAAGCTGCCCGAGCGCTCCCTTTTCGACCAGAACGAAGACGCCTATTGGCGCGAACTCCGCCGGCAGTTCCTGATTCCCGCCGACGAAATCTACCTCAATAACGGCACCGTGGGCTCCAGCCCCGCGCCCGTGCTGCGCGCGGTCTTTGAGGGCTATGAAGCATGCGAAAAGCTGAACGAGGCCGACCCCGAGGACTATCCCATCTGGGGATACGCCTCCTGGAACCAGTTTCGCGATCCGCTGGCGGCCTTTGTGGGCTGCAATCGCGACGAGATCGCACTCCTCAGAAATGCCACCGAGGCCAACAGCTACATTGCCAATGGCGTCGATCTGAAGCCCGGCGACGAAGTGCTGATGACCGATCAGGAGCATCCCGGAGGCGAGCACCCATGGAATCTGCGCGCCAAACGCTACGGCATCGTGGTGAAGAAGATCACGCTGCCGAAGCCGGTAGAAAATCCCGCGCAGGCGCTGAACCTGTTCGCCGACGCCATTACGACACGCACCCGTGTAATGTTTTTCAGCCACATCACCACCTTTTCAGGAGTGGTGCTGCCCGCCAAAGAACTTTGCACCCTGGCTCGCAGTAAAGGAATTATTTCCGCAGTGGATGGAGCCCACGTTCCGGGAATGATGCGCCTGAACCTGCACGACTTGGGTTGCGACCTGTATTCCTCCAGCCCGCACAAGTGGCTGCAGGCGCCCAAAGGCTCGGGATTCCTTTACGTGCGCGACGAAATGATTGACCGCCTGTGGAACACGATCGCCACCGAAGGCTGGGACGACGTCAAGCTCCGCGCCGAACGCTTCCAGCGCATCGGCAGTTCCAACGTCCCCGCGCTGTGGGGATTGCGTGCCTCGATTCAACTGGCCAACGACATCGGGATGGACCGCATCGAACGCCGCCAGCGCCAGCTCTGCGACTACATTCTGGCCGCCATGATCAAACGAGGCGCAGTGTCGTGGACATCTCCCGATGCCTCGATGCGCTGCGCGATCGCGACGGTGAACGTTCCGCCGCTCGCTCGTATGGACCTCGAAAACTGGATGTGGAAGCAAAGGAAAATTCGCATCCGCGGAGCCGACCCGCACAAGCTGCGGCTGTCTACGCCCTACTACCTCTCGAGGCAGGATATCGACCGGTTCTTGGACGCTTTTGACGAGCACAAGAAGTCGAAGGTGTAGCGGGTGACCTCGGCGGCGGAAGCCGTGCCCTCTGCTGAGCCTAAAACACCCACGGGGCCTAGCCGCTGCGGTCGCGCGCTCTGCTCGACTCTACGACAGAGCAATCACCTGGTGATCGTGGCAATCGGGATGAATCGTCTGATAGAGATTTGCGAGCAGTTCCGGCCCATACCGCGCCACAAAACTAACGCCTGCGATCTCGCGCTCCTGGAGCGCCTTATGCGGAAATAGGGCGTGGCTCAGAGCATCCGCGTGCCGCGTGATGACTTCATTCCGCAGCTCTTCCGCTCGTGAAACCCGTGCTTGCAGGCGGCTGACTTGGTTCGCCATGCTGGCTCGCGTACTTTCAGCCGTATCGATAAGGGTCGAATCCAGCCTGCCAATCGATTCGCGAAGCGCCGCCATCGACTGGTCAACACTCGCGTAGGCTTCCGAAAAGCGCTCCTGCAAATCTGGTGGCAGCGAACGAGCGGCAATGGCTTCTCGCACTTTTTCCGGGCCATGGAACAAATCGGGCAGGCCCAGTTGATAGCGCGTCAAAATGCGCTCGGGCTTCGGCTCGACCAGCGTCGCCGAAAAACGCGGCAGGATAGGCGTCACGCGTCCCAGCAGTTTCTCGTACACGACAGCCACCTGCGCGAAGTATGCGACTTCGGCTGCTCCCCCCGTATAAACGAGCGTAGGCAGCAAGTAGTCCTGCACCACGGGACGCAGCAGCACATTCGGGTTGAACTTTTCTGGCGCGGTTTCAATCTGGTCGAGCAGTTCGCGGTGAGAGATCCGCTCCTCGCCCACGATGTACTCACCACCGTTGCTGCCGTTGGTACCATTATTTCGTCGCCGCACCACCGTGCGCGCGCCATTCTTCACTTCAAAAAGCAGCGTGCTCGCCGAGGTCACCTTCACTTGCTGGTGATACCCCGCCGCCTCAAGCGCTTTGCCCCGCCCGAGCAGTGCCTCATCGAGTTCAGAGGCGCGCTCGATAGCCGCGCGGAATAGCGGCTTTGCGAGATCGTGGAAATCCTTGCCTGTTGAATCAGGGCCCGCCGGATCGAGCAGGATGACGCCCCAATCCGCAAACAGCCGCGCAAACAGCAGGGCAAACGCACTCCCCAGAGTCTCTCCCGGACGATACGCCCGGCGCAGCCACGTGGCGACCTCGGAATCTCCGAGCAGCGCAGCCGCGCGTTCGACCACGGGCTCGATCTCCGGCCCGAACTTGACCGCCCCTACCGGCGCGTCCGTCACCGCGTTACTTTGAAACGCGTGGCTTTCCACCGCAAGTGGTTCTGGAAGTCCCTGCGCAGAGAGCAGCGCGACATGGTTGACCTCGGCCAAATCGTGATCCTCGGTCGCCAGCCAGAAGACCGGGACGCAGTCCACTCCAGCCGCCGTCGCCTGTTCCGCCAGCTTGACCGCCGTCAGCGCCTTGAAAATCGAAAACAGCGGCCCGCCGAAAAGCCCGACTTGCTGTCCCGTAACCGCCGCCAGCGCCCCTCGCCGGAGCCGCTCAATATTGGCCAGCGCCTTCGGAGAGCCGCCCCACGTGCGATTCTGCCGCTCCAGAATTTCGCTGACTTTGCCGCGGCGCACGGCATCGTAAGCGACATGCTGGGATTCGTCTTTTACCCACTCGGAAAAAATCGGTGAACGTGGATACATCCCGCGAACGGAAGGAGTGTAGGAGAGATAATCAAGGAAGAGACGTGTGCTGTGCGGAATCTGCGGGAACGGCAAACACTGCGCCTTCATCGGCAGCTCTCCGGACATCCCTCGATACACCGGCGTGGTTTTGCGATCCGCATATCTTTTCGTTCTCTCAGAAGCCAACGCGAGCGGTTTCTCACGCGCGTTCAAAAATAGCACTTCCCAGGCACGCAGCGCCGAACTCCAACCACATTTGATGACGCGGAAGCGCTCAGGTTGCAGAGAATGGGCGTAATACGGGTTGGCGATACGAGCGGCAAGAATGATACGACTCGGTTTGTTAGTGCAAACGCGATTTTTCGCCAACTACGGGATATATCGCCAGTTAATCACAACGCGCGCATTGAACTTCAGCTTTTAGTGCGAGGTCGGCTCGGCGGAGACCGTGCGAGTCGGCCCGCTCTGAATAGCCCTCACGTATTTCTCGATTCCTCGCAGTTCAGACTCGGATACGCCGAGCTTCAAGAATGAATGTGCGTAGGCCTTGTGGGCATTTCCGCGTGCAATGGCATCGAACAGTTCTTCATCGGAGAGGCTGGCGACTGTTTTCGACCGAAGGTCTGGAATCTTCCCAATGGCGGATGATGCTCGACCGCTGCCATCGGCTGAGTGGCAAGACGCGCAATGCTTGACGTAGGCAGGCGGTGGATCAAGTGCAAGAACAACTCCGCTGTACCCGAGTGCTAGAACTATGAAGAGCGCATTAGAATATCGTTTCACCGGCTACTCCTAAGGATGATTGTCACAATAGTATCCTCGACGGCGAGCGACAGCACATAACATCGGTAATGGTACTTCAGTGGTGCCGCTCACTCATGGGCCATAGCCGGCGACAGGCCGCACATTGGGAGAGATCGTAGGTCGAGGCTCGTAGATGCGCGGTCAATGCGCGTAACCGGGATGTTTCGCCAACCGGGATGGCTCTAGACCATGCACAGTTGCAAACGTAAGCGGTCATAGCGCCTCCTGGTTTTTTTCTTCATAATCCGGGGTATGGCTCTCATCGTCTTCCTTCGCGGCGTTAATGTTGGCGGACACCGAACCTTTCGCCCCAGCGTCCTCGCACGGGAGCTGAGCGAATACGATGTCGTGAACATAGGCGCGGCGGGAACCTTTATCGTCCGCAAGCCACAGTCGCGAGCAAACTTTCGGGCGGCTCTGCTTCCCAAGCTGCCATTCGAAGCGGACGTGATGCTGTGCGACGGGCGCGACCTTCTGCGCCTGGAAACGGCGAATCCGTTTGGGACTCAGCCCTCCCCGCCGGATGTTGTTCGCTTCGTGAGCATCCTCTCGAAGGCGGGCGCCGTCCGCGCATCGCTACCCGTTTCGTTTCCCTCCGATGGCCAGTGGTTGGTGCGGGTGATGGCGTCCGAAGGCCAGTTCGTGTTTGGCATGTACCGGCGCCACATGAAGACCATCGGCTACCTCGGCCAGATCGACAAACTCTACGGCGCGCCCGCCAC
>Ga0209415_10007038_pt1 | contig 19775 bp, 15 predicted proteins | sample PeaSoiSIISIP2007_FD_187696 | JGI IMG/M metagenome (GOLD analysis project Ga0209415, IMG submission 187696) | Peat soil microbial communities from Weissenstadt, Germany - SII-SIP-2007 (SPAdes) (version 2) | ecosystem: Environmental > Terrestrial > Soil > Wetlands > Peat | place: Germany... | reverse complement strand
CGAAGATGGAAATCGGTTCCTGTGCGTGTTTCGACATCTTAGTTACCTCCCAGCATGATCAGGTGTTCGACGATCGGGCCCAGCGACAGCGCCGGGAAGAAAGTCAGTGCACCGACGATGAGGATGACCAGGGTGAGCCAGAGGGCGAACGGAGTCTTGTCCGTGGGGAGCGTCCCCAGGCTGGGCGGCACGTATTTTTTCTCCGCCAGCGAACCGGCCATCGCCAGCGAGGCTAGAATCGGGGCGAAGCGGCCGAGGAACATGGCGATCGAGCCGCAGACGTTGTAGAAGACCGTGTTGGCGTTTAAGCCAGCGAAGGCGCTGCCGTTGTTGTTGGACATGGAGGCAAAGGCGTAGATCACCTCGGTAAGACCGTGTGCGCCGGGATTCGCCATCGACGAGACCGCAGACGGCACCATCAGTGCCAGTCCGGAAAGGATCAGCACCAGGATGCCGGAAGCGAGCACGGTGACGATCGACATCCACATCTCGCGCACCTCGATCTTCTTGCCGAGGAACTCCGGCGTGCGCCCGATCATGAGCCCCGCGATGAAGACCGCGATGACGGCGAAGGCGATCATGGTGTAGAGGCCGGTCCCCACGCCGCCGAAGACCACCTCGGAGAGGAGGATCAGGGAGAGCGGCACCATGCCGCCCAAGGGGGTCATGGAATCGTGCATGGCGTTGACCGCACCGCAGGAGGTGCCGGTGGTGGCGGAGGTGAAGAGCGAAGTGCCGGCCAGGCCGAAGCGCACGTCCTTGCCTTCCATGTTGACCGTCTGCACGCCGAGTTTGGCCAAAAGCGGGTTGCCCGCGCTTTCCGCCCAGTAGTTGACGCCGATGGCGGTAACGAGGATCGCCAGCATCACGGCCAGGATCGCCCAACCCTGGCGCTGGTTGCCGGCCATGCGGCCGAAGGTGTAGGTGAGAGAGCCTGAGATCCACAGGATCATGAAGACCTCGACCAGGTTGGAAAGCGGAGTCGGGTTCTCGTAGGGGTGCGCGGAGTTGGCGTTGAAAAAGCCGCCGCCGTTGGTGCCGAGCTCCTTGATCGCCTCCTGGGAGGCGACCGGGCCCATCGGCACGCTGACCTCTTTCACCTGGACGTTCTCGGTCACCGGGTTCCCCTTGGCGTCCTTGAGGGCGTTCCCCTTGTCGTCGAGTTTGGGCTTGTCGTAGCTCGTCTCCTGCACGAGCGGCACCGTCTTGTAGCCGCTGAAGTTCTGGATCACCCCCTGGGAGACCAGGAAAACGGAGAAGAAAAGGGAAAGCGGCAGCAGGATGTAGAGGGTGCAGCGGGTCAGGTCGACGTAGAAGTTGCCGATCTGGGAGACCCTGCGGCGCACGAAGCCGCGGATGACGGCGATGGCGACCACCATGCCGGTGGCGGCGGAGAGAAAGTTATGCACGGCGAAGCCGAACATCTGCGAGAAGTAGCTCGCCGCCGTCTCGCCCGAATACGCCTGCCAGTTCGTGTTGGTCATGAAACTGATCGCCGTGTTGAGCGCCAGGTGCCAGGAAAAGCCGGGGAGTTTCTGCGGGTTCAAAGGGAGCATGCCCTGGAGCAAAAGTATCGCGAACAGTGCCAGGCCGCAGATTACGTTGAACAGCAGAAGCCCGATGGCGTAGCGCTGCCAGCCCGTCTCCTCGTCCTTGTCCACACCGCAGAGGCTGTAGAGGAGGTTTTCGCAGGGGACAAGGACCGGCGAGAGGATGGTCCTGTCGCCTTGGAAAACCCGGGTCGTGTAGACGCCGAGTGGCTTGATGGCGGCCAGCAGTACGGCGAAGAATACTACCGTTTCAATCCATTCGTACGAGTTCATAGTTTCTTTCTCCGGTGAAGAGAGGCCTCCTGATCCTGGTGGGTGAGCGCCTCGGTTCGGGCTGATTCAAGCATAGCTCCCTCGGGGTTAAGGCGGTGTTAAAATGCCGGGCGATGACATAAAGAAGTCGTTAAGACTGACTGAGAGCAATGGTAGTGCACACATACTAAATTAAAACTTATAATAATTCAATAATCACAATCGGGTATGCCTATCTTGCCCCGAGTCAGGGCAGCAGAAAATTGCAGGAATGCATCTTGATACTTTTTTAAGGCGAATCGGGGTGATTTTTACGCCGCGTTAAGGCGGGAGCAGGTAGTCTGAAAATGCTTCAGCACTGACACATCGAGGTGAACGCGGTGAAAATCTATTTCTACGACGGTGAAACGGGCATCTACCAGGGTGAAGGCTTTGCCGACGAGGGGTTCTTCCGCGGGGACGCCACCGTCGTGCCGGAACACGCCACCGAGATCGCGCCGCCCCCCTACGACCGCGGGGAAGTTCCCGTCTTCGATGCCGCCGCGCATCTTTGGATGCTGCGGTGCATGCCGGTTACTGCGGTTACTGGCTGATGCCCGGCCTGATGCACCAGTCGAAAATCGCAAGCTTGCCGTCTCCTCTTCCTTCCCGTTAGAGTTTTCCCGCCTGTCTATTCACCCACCGTGCAAGAGTCCGGCATTTGTAGGTTGCGTTGAGCGGGTTCATCGTGAAACGCAACGCAACCCCCTGGTGCCGGCACCGCTGTCGTCGCGAGCGTCCAGACTGCAGAACGCCAGTAGGGACACAGAAGGCACAGGACGACAAATCCCGCTCACGGCCCCTATCTGAAAGATCACCGTCCCCTTACGTAAACATGACGTTATAGGCCGTTGGCGCACGTGGGCTGGCCTCTTGCGGTCCCTTTTGGTACGGCATATACGCAAAAAGTAAAAGACGTTTTATTTGCTGTTGACTTTAACGTAAACGAAATGATAATGTTCGCGTCAACTCACCCGGCAACTCTGCGCTGGAAAGGATGGCGAACATGGAAGCGACTCGCGAGATTTATTGGAACATAGGTCACGGGGTGGTGTGGTGGATGTACCTCGGCGTCGTCGTTGCGTCGGCCGCCTGTGCCTGGGGATTCTGGCAGCGCCTGCCGGTGTACCGGCAAGGAAAAAGGCTCGATCGCTGTGACCGGATCGCAAAGCGGCTGTGGCTCACGGCCAAGACGTCGTTCGGGCAGAGCCGGGTGCTGCGGGTTGCCGACCCCGGCGCCCTGCATGCGCTCTTCTTCTGGGGATTCGGTCTACTGTTCATCGGCACCCTGCTCGTCATGGCTCAGGCCGATTTCAGCGCGCCGGTACTGGGGCTGATCTTCCTGAAAGGGACGTTCTACAAGGCGTTTTCGCTGATCCTGGACGTGGCGGGTCTGCTGGTGCTGCTTACGCTCGCGCTCCTCATGGTGCGCCGATTCTTCGTCAAGCCGGACGGGCTCCCGACGGTGCGCGACGACGTACTGATGCACGCCTTGCTCTTCGCCATCATCCTGACCGGATTCGCGGTCGAGGGTGGGCGCATGGCGGCCACCGAGCTCAAGGTGAACCCGGAACTGGCGTGGTTTTCGCCGGGCGGGATGCTGGCCGGACAGCTCTTCCTCGGCGTAAGCGCGGCCTCGGTGCTGGTCTGGCACAAGGCACTCTGGTGGGTGCATTTCCTGTTGGTGATGGGCTTCATCGCCGCCATTCCCTTCACCAAGCTGCGCCATATCTTCACCACCACGGCCAACTACTTCCTCACCGATCTGGGACCAAAGGGGGCCTTGGCCTGCATCAACCTGGAGGACGAGAGCATCGAGCAGTACGGTGCCGCGAGGGTAGAGGATCTTACCTGGAAAGACATCTTCGACGCCGACGCCTGCACCTCCTGCAAAAGGTGCCAGGATCGCTGTCCCGCCCACGCCACCGATAAACCGCTCTCCCCGATGAAACTGGTGCAGAAGATCGGCGAGGTGGCCCGGGAAACCCCGGGGGCGAACCTTAGCGAGGCGCTGGGCGAGGACGTGCTCTGGTCCTGCACCACCTGCCGGGCCTGCCAGGAGATCTGTCCCTCCAACGTCGAGCACGTCAACAAGATCCTGGAAATGAGACGCAATCTGACCCTGATGGAAGGGGCCTTCCCCGGCGACGAGGTGCGGAGCGCCGTGGGCAACCTGGAGGTGAACGGCAACCCCTTCGGCTCGGGCTATGCGGGGCGCGGCGAGTGGGCGGAAGGGCTCGACCTGGCGTCGATGGCGGACGGAGCCGAGGTCGACGTCCTCTATTTCGTCGGCTGTTACGCCTCCTTCGACAAACGTAACCGCGAGGTCGCCCGCAGCTTCGCGCGCATCTGCGCCGCAGCCGGCATCAAGGTCGGCATCCTCGGCAAGGAGGAGAAGTGCTGCGGCGAGCCGGCGCGCAAGCTGGGAAACGAGTATCTCTACCAGATGCTGGCAACCGAGAACATCGGGACGATCAAGGGCTACGGCGTGAAAAAGATCGTCACCGCCTGCCCGCACTGCTTCAACACGCTCGCCAGGGATTACCGGGACCTGGGGCTGGACGTGCCGGTCGAGCACCATGCCACCTTCATCAACTCCCTGGTGACGCAGGGGCGGCTGAAACTGTCCGCCGAACCGTTCAAATTCACCTATCACGACTCCTGCTACCTCGGTCGCTACATGGACATCCTGGACGAACCGCGCGCGCTTTTGGCGCGGGTGGGCGGGAGCATCAGCGAGATGGAGCGCAGCGGCAAGGAGAGTTTCTGCTGCAGCGCGGGCGGCGGCCGGATCTGGGCCGAGGAGAAGCTGGGGAGCCGCATCAACGTGGCGCGGGTTCATATGGCGCAGAAGACCGGGGCGCCGCTTCTGGTCAGCAACTGCCCGTTCTGCCTGACCATGTTCGAAGATGGCATAAAGACCGGCGGAGCCGAGGGGGAGATGGTGGTTCGCGATCTTGCGGAAATTGTGGTCGAGAGACTGGAGCAGCATGCCGTGAGCGCGGCGTGAAAGGAACGGGCATGATGGAAGCGAACCGGGAAGAAGGCAGGTACGACCTGAAGATCATAAAGGAAATGCTGTCGGTATTCAGACTGTTGTGCGACAGCGACGAGAGCCTCAACCTGAGGACCGTTTCTTCGCGGGCGGCGTTGAGCAAGACCAAGACCTTCAAGATTCTGAGCACCCTGGAAGGCGCGGGGGTGCTGGAAAAGGACCAAAGAGGCAAGTACGTCATGGGACCGGCGGCCTACGGTGCGGCCGGCAGGATCATGTCCAAGGATCCGCTTTTGGACAGGGTCAAGCCGCTGATGGAGCGGGTCGCCCTGAAAACCAACGAGGCCGTGTATTTCGGCAAGCGCGACGGCGAACGGCTGGTGCTGTTGGGGATGATCGAATGCGAGCAGAAGATCATGACCAGCTCGTTCGTGGGGAGAGTTCTCTGTGAATCGCAGGACAATGCCGGGCAGCAGCAGAAATTCCGGGGCGGCATCAAGGTCACCGAGGGACTGCTGGACTCCGAGGTAAGCACGGTGTCGCAGGAGATAACCCAGTTCGGCAGGGTGGTAGGAGCGCTGGTCGTGGTGGCGCCGACCTTCAGGATGCCGCCGGCTATCGTAAGGGAAAAGGTGGTACCCGCGCTCAGGGAGGCGACGCGGCATCTGACGACCGCCGAGGGTGTACCGGCGAGCCGAAAGCGCATGGCAGTCTCGCACCTTTCAGCTTCCGCCGTGTGATCCCTCCCCCGGAGGGGGGAGCTAGCGGGACGAAGCGCATGACTTGAAGATCCAATAACTGAACTAATACCGGTTCACATTAAAGGAGGTAGCGTATGAAAATCCTGGTCTGCATCAAACAGGTCCCCGACCTGGAATCCCGCTTCAAACCGGACGCCGCGGGCACCTGGTTCGCGGAGTCGGACCTCGCCTTCCGCATGAACGAGTACGACGAGTACGCGGTGGAACAGGCGGTTCGCCTGAAGGAACAACTGGGGGAGGACGCCGAAGTGGCGGTGCTCTCCATCGGGCCGGACCGGGTGGTGGAAGCGATCAAGAAGGCGCTGGCCATGGGGTGCGACCGCGCCGTGCATATCCAGGACAACGAGGCCCAGCGCAAGGATCCCTGGCAGATCGCCTCGCTGATCGCGGCCTACGCCAAGGGTCAGGGTTTCGACCTGGTGTTCACCGGCTTCCAGTCCCAGGACCGCGGTTCCGCCCAGGTCGGGGTACTGGTGGCCGAGCAGCTCGGTATCCGCTGCTCAACCACCCTGATCGGCTTCAGCTACGACAACGGGGTCGTGACCGCCAAGCGCGAGCTGGAAGGGGGGCTCAAGGGGGTCGTCAAGCTGAAGACCCCGGCGCTGGTGACCTGCCAGCTCGGCCTGAACGTGCCGAGGTATCCGACCCTGCCCAACATCATGAAGGCGAAGAAGAAGGAGATCACGGCCATCTCCGCGGCGGAACTCCTCAAGGAGGGGTCGCGGGCGCAGACCTTAAGTTTCCATGCGCCCGCCAAGAAAGGGGGCGGGCTGGTGCTGGAAGGGGATGTGGGCGATCTGGTCGGCCGGCTGGTCGGCATTCTGAAGGAAAAAACCGCGGTTTTGCGCTAGGAGGCGATCATGAAACTTTTACTTGTCGGTGAATTCAGGGAAGGAAAGGTGCTCGACTCCACCTACGAACTGGTCGGTTTTGCAGAGGCTTCGGCCGCAGAGAGCGTGCTCTTCATGGTGGGTAGCGAGGGGCAGCTGCCGGCGTACGCGGGAAGCCTCTACCTCGCGGAGGCAAGCCACTGCAGCGAGTACAACCCGGATCTGCACAAGAAGCTGATCATCGAGGCGGCAGGTAAGGAGAACGTGGACGCGGTGGTCTTCGTCCATTCCTCCTACGGCTGGGACCTCGCCCCGCGCGTGGCGGCGGCCCTCAAGGCGGGCCAGGTGTCGGAAGTGGTGGCACTGGCAGACGGCGGCTACGAGGTCGGCTGCTGCAACGCCAAGATGCGCCGCAAGGTGCAGCCTTCGACCGCCAAAAAGGTGATCACCATCCAGGCGGGGGCGTTCCCGGTGGCAAAGCAGGAAGGCGCACCCAAGGTGACGAAGCTGACGGCGGCAGCCGATGACGGGTTCGAATTCGCGGGTTACGAGCCGGCCGACGAAAAAGGTGTCGACCTGGCGAAGGCGGAGATCATCGTCAGCGCGGGTCGCGGCGTCGGCAGGAAGGACAACATTCCGATCATCGCCGCGCTGGCCAGGGCATTCGGCGGGGAACTCGGCGCCAGCCGCCCGGTGGTGGACGCAGAATGGGTGTCGCACGACCACCAGGTCGGTACCACCGGCCAGACCGTCTCCCCGAAGCTTTACGTGGCCTGCGGCATCTCCGGCGCCATCCAGCACTTAGCCGGCATGAAGAAATCCGACTTCATCGTGGCGATCAACAAGGACAAGGACGCACCCATCGGCGAGATCGCCGACGTCCTGGTCGTGGCCGACGTGCTGCAGTTCGTCCCGGCCCTCACCGCCCGGCTGGCAGGGTAACGACATGCGGATCGTCGTCTGCATCAAGCAGGTCCCCGACACCACCCAGGTGCAGATCGACCCGGTCACCAACACCCTGGTGCGGGAAGGGATTCCCTTCATCGTCAACCCCTACGACTCCCATGCGCTGGAGGCTGCGCTGCAGTTGAAGGATGAGTGCGGGGTGAAGGTGGTGGCGATCTCCATGGGGCCGCCCAACGCGCAGGCAACCTTGCGCAAGGCCCTGGCCCTTGGGGCGGACGAGGCGATCCTCCTGTCCGACCGGGTCTTCGGCGGGGCCGACACCCTGGCGACGAGCAACGTCTTGAGTCGGGCCATTCGCCTGTTGCACAAGGAGGAAGAGGTGGGGATGGTTTTCTGCGGTAAGCAGACCATCGACGGCGACACCGCGCAGGTCGGCCCCGGCATCGCTACCCGCCTCGGTTATACCCAGCTTACCCTGGTGGACAGGATCGAAGGGCTGGACACCGAGGCCCGAAGGATCAGGGTACGGCGCAAGCTGGAGGGGCGTCACGAGATCGTCGAGTCCCATCTGCCGGCCATGGTAACCGTGGTCCGTGAACTCAACCAGCCGCGCTACCCGACCGTCCCGCTGCGGCTCGCCTCGGTTGAGGCGGAGGTCAAGGTCTGGGACAACGAGGTGCTGAAGCTGGACCCGCAGACGATAGGGCTCAAGGGCTCTCCCACCTGGGTCTCGAAGATCTTTTCGCCCCAGCGGGAAAAAGGAGAGCTGATCGGCGACGGTCTGGCCGATCCGGCAGAAGCGGCGAGGCTGTTGGTGGAGAAGCTGATCGGCAAGGAGCTGCTGGCCCTGTAGGAGCACCGTCAGGCGGCGCAACGGGAGATCCGCCGTAGGGTGGGCACGCCGTGCCCGCGCGGTCATTTCGATTCGGAGGGCAGAGGGCTGCCCACCCAGCGAGGCTCAGGAGAAGGATAAATGCCAGGAGTTGTGAAGGAGTCTGCGGGATGAGCGACGTAAAGAAGCCGGTCAAGAAGCCCCGGGGGCGGGCGGGCCTGATAGCGGGGAAATGCATCGCCTGCGGCGCCCGCTGCGAGAGTTCCTGCCCGGTCGATGCCGTCGAGATGACCGTGGCTGGTGAGCCCATCATACGTGCCGACAAGTGCATCGGCTGTCTGAAATGCGTGAAGGTCTGTCCGGCGGACGCGCTGGAGATGGCGTTCACTCCCGAGGAACGGCGGATGCTGGCCGAACTGGCGCTGGACGGCGCTGCGCAGCCCGAGGAAGAACTCGATCCCGAGGCGCAGGCGCTTGCCGAAAAGCTGGCGCAGTACCGCGGCGTGTGGGTGTTCGTGGAGCAGACCGAAGGCGAGCCGGCGCGGGTTTCCTGGGAGCTTTTGGGCAAGGGGCGCGAGCTGGCGGACCAGCTCGGCGTGCCGCTCTCGGCCGTCGTGGTCGGCGAAGGGGTGCGGCAGCTCTGCGACGAGGCGTTCGGCTATGGCGCCGACCAGGCCTACCTGGTCGACGCTCCGGTTTTCCGGCGCTACCGCACCGAATCCTACCTTAGGGCCATCTGCATGCTGATCGATGAGTACCGGCCGGAGATCATCCTGATGGGCGCGACCGGGCTCGGGCGCGATCTGGCGGGTGCCGTAGCGACCGTGGTGGGAACCGGGCTCACGGCGGATTGCACCGGGCTCGGCATCGACGATCGGCGCAACCTCATGCAGACGCGCCCGGCCTTCGGCGGCAACATCATGGCCACCATCATGTGCGACAAGTTCCGGCCGCAGATGGCCACCGTCCGCCCGCACGTCATGCCGCTGCCGCAGTGCGTGGCAGGTAAAGGGGAGGTGGTCGAGGTGACCTGCCCGGTGCGCGAGGAGCAGGTGCTGACCAAGGTGCTCGAGATCATCTTCGACAAGAAGAGCGACCATGCCGACGTGGCCGGGGCGGAGTTCATCGTTTCGGGGGGACGCGGCATGATGGGAAAAGAGAACTTTCACCTTTTGCAGGAGTTGGCGAACGAGCTGGGTGGCGTGGTCGGCGCCTCGCGCTCCGCGGTAGACGCAGGCTGGATGCCGCACGAGCGGCAAGTCGGGCAGACCGGCAAGACGGTGCGGCCGAAGATCTACATCGCCTGCGGGATCTCGGGTGCCATCCAGCACCTGGTCGGCATGCAGGATTCCGACCTGATCATCGCCATCAACCGTGACAAGGAAGCGCCCATCTTCGAGGTCGCCCACTACGGCATCGTCGGTGACCTGTTCGAAGTCGTACCGGCTTTTACCCGGTGTATTAAAGAACGAAGGCAGCAGCTCGGCAAGGCTGCTTGAGTGGGGAATCTGTAATGTCACCAAATCCGCTTCTTTTAGCAGCCCTGCAGCTCATTTCGGTCATCGTCTTCGCCGCCGGTATTTATCGCCGGCTTGCGCTGGTCACACTGGGGCAGCCGGAGGCTCGATTCGACAATCCGGGACAGCGGCTGCGCCGGCTCCTGTTGCATGGCGTTGGGCAGAGGCGGGTGCTGGGCAAAACCTTCGGGGTCAATCACGCGCTGCTCTTCTGGTCGTTCCTCGTGCTGCTCCCGGCTAACGGCGACTTCATAGTCAAATCCCTGATCCCCTCGGTCAGCCTTGCCGGGCTGCCAACGGCACTGTACCGCACGCTTTTGTGCGCCTTCGACCTGGTTTCACTGGTCACCCTTTTGTGCGTCGGGATGGCACTTTCCCGCCGGCTGTTTTTCGCACCGGATTCCCTGAGCACGGAATACGTCAAGGCGCGCGGCGCGGAGGGGATCGTGATCCTCTCCTTGATTGCGACCCTGATGCTGGCCTACTTCGGCCTGCATGCCGCGGAAATAACCTTGGGCAGGGAGGCGGAGGCGACGGCGATGCCGGTGTCGTCTTTAATCGCCGACTGGCTGGCTGGAAACGTGTCGGCCAAATCGGTCGAAGACGCAGGCACGTTTTTTTGGTGGCTGCATGCCTTGGCCTTGCTCGGTTTTCTCTGCTACCTCCCGAACAGCAAGCACCTGCATATCCTGACGGCGCTCCCCAACTGCTTCCTGGGAAGCGCGGAGTTCACGCCCCTACTGCCGCGGGAGGAATTCGTCGCCGGCAGGAGCTTCGGCGTCGCAAAAGTCGGTCAGTTCACCTGGAAGGACCTCTGGGACGCGTTTTCCTGCACCGAGTGCGGGCGCTGCCAGGCCGCCTGCCCCGCCGCCGCGACGGGCAAGCCGCTCAATCCCCGGCAGGTGCTGCATGCGATCAAGACCAACCTGCTCGCCAACGGGGAAAGCATGCGGGACGGCCGCGCGCCCGTGCTGCCGCTGATCGGGCCGGCAGGGGAGGGGACCTCCAGCGAGGAAACCATCTGGTCCTGCACCACCTGCGGCTCGTGCATGAGCGTCTGCCCGGTGCTGATCGAGCACATGCCCAAGATCGTCAAGATGCGTCGGCATCTCGTACAGATGGCGGCTAAGTTCCCGCAGGAATTGCTTGCCCTGTTCGAGAACCTGGAGGGGAGGAGCAACCCCTGGGGTATCGCTCCGACCGAGCGAAACAAGTGGACCGGGCAGTTGCCGGTACGTGATTTCGAAGCGGGAGTGACGGAATACCTCTTCTTCGTGGGATGCGCCGGCGCCTTCGATTCACGCCAAAAACAGGTGACGGTCGCGATGGCCTCCATCCTCGACGCCGCCGGCGTGTCGTGGGGGATCCTCGGCAAGGAAGAAAAGTGCTGCGGCGACAGCCTGCGCCGGTTGGGGAACGAGTACGTCTTCGACCGGATGGCGCGGGAAAACGTGGCGCAGTTCAAGGAAAAAGGGGTGCGCAAGATCGTCACCCACTGCCCGCACTGCTTCACCACCCTGAAAAACGACTACCGCCAGTACGGCCTCGACGTGGAGGTGCTGCATCACACCGAGCTGATTCAGCAGTTGATCGCTACCGGGCAGCTGAAACTTCGCAAGGAATTCGACGCGTTGGGCAAGGTGGTGTTCCACGATTCCTGCTACCTGGGGCGTCATAACGGCATCTACGCGGCACCGCGCGAAGTCCTCAAGGCGGCAACCGGCACCTGGCCCGCCGAGTTCGAGCGCAGCGGCGCCGAATCCTTTTGTTGCGGTGCCGGCGGCGGCCGGATGTGGCAGGAGGAGCAGCACGGCGAGCGGATCAACCTGAACCGGGTCAAGGAAGCCCTGGCGCAAAAGGCCGACACGATCTGCGTGAGCTGTCCCTACTGCATGACCATGATGCAGGACGGCCTCAAGGACCTGCAAGCCGAAAAGACCCGGGTCAAGGACCTGGCTGAAGTGGTAGCGGAGGCGCTATAACGTCAGCTCCGGCGGTCCGCCCCAAAGTACGCCGTTGGCGTGCAGGGGGAAAGTCGTCGTAAATGCCGCTTCGCTATGCTACCATCGCCCCGTTAGACATCATGCTATCTGCGGGGCCACGATCATGCCGGACGCTGCGGCGCTGTTTCAAAACCGGATAAAGGAATTCCGCGAACGACGCGGCTGGTCGCAGCAGGAATTGGCGGAGCGCACCGGCCTTTCGCGCGCCGGCATCAGCGCCATTGAAATCGGCAAGCTGGTCCCCTCGACGGTAGCCGCCCTCACCCTTTCCCGGACATTCGGCTGCCAGGTCGAGGAGCTTTTCCAACTGGGCAAGGGCGAAGACGTGCAGTGGGCCTGGCCGCCGCAGCGCACGCCGTGGCGCTACTGGCAGGTCGCCATTGGCGGCCGGCAACTCCTCGTCCCCGTGGAACCCTCTCCGCTTGGCACCGTCCCCCACGACGGCGTCTTCAGGGACGGCAGGCTCTTCGCCAATCCCGCCGCCGATCCCTTCCGCACGCTGCTGGTCGCTTGTTGCGATCCCGCCATCGGGCTGCTCGCCGCCGAATACGCGCGCCGCACGCCCTACCACATGCTGGTACTCTCCCGGTCGAGCCGCCATGCACTGCAACTTTTGCGCGACGGCGCGGTGCACCTTGCGGGTCTGCACCTGGCGGAAAGCAAGACCCCGGAAGCCAATGCGGCGGCGGTGCGGGAGGTCTACCGTGCGCCGGCCCGGCTGATGCGGGTGGCGAACTGGCTTACCGGCGTGGCGCTCACACCGGGGCTGGGGCTGAACACGGTCGCAAACGTGCTCGCGTCGGGTGTGCGCTGGGTCGGGCGCGAGGCGGGCTCGGGCGCCCGCCAGGTGCTGGACGAGGTGCTGCAGGGCGCGCCGCCGCCGGCCATGACCGCCAAGGACCACCGCAGCGTGGCCGACGCGGTCCGCGCAGGGTGGGCGGAAGCCGGCATCTCCCTGCAACTGGTGTCGGAAGAGGCGGGGCTGGATTTCATCTCGGTGCGCGAGGAAGCGTACGACCTCTGTATTCCCGAAGCACACTCCGACGATCCGCGCATCAAGGCCCTGGTCGAGGTGGTGCAATCCAAATCCTTCCGCGGCATGCTGAACGAACTCCCCGGCTATGACGCCAAAGGCGCCGGCGAACTGACGCCGTTTTTCGACGCCCAAGGCAAACCGTAAGCAGTCTCTTCCCTTTTGCACTTCCGCGAAAAGTGACCAAAGCTTTGGCAATTGCCGAAAGTTACGGCAAGAATTCCTCTTTGAAACTCGTCTTCTCCATCGGCCGCAGATCGTTTCCCATTCGGTTTGCCGCCGTTTCCCTTCATCTTTCCTGGCGCAGAACTGCTAGAAAGCATTGACACTATCGTGTAATTTATGACAGTATCCTGTCATTCGCTGCAGGAGGTATCCACCCGCCTGGGCACCATTTCCCCGTGACTGGCATGCTTCTGGAAGTGCACCGGTCAGCAAACCGCTTTGTGGAAACGGCACCGGCCAGGCGGCATCGGCTGGACCGACCTATTACGGCGGCCGGGCGTACTTAGCGTCGCGGCGGCATGTCAGGAGGTGGAAGATGAAAGTCGCATTTACCACGGCAACCGGTGTGAAGATCGACGAAAGCTTTCGCAGTGCCAGGGATTTCAGCGTCTGGGACGTGTCGCCCGAGGGTGCTTTTTACGTGACCACAGTCCGCGTCCCCGCGGGGGCACGCGACGAAGAGGAGCGGATCACGGCGCGGGCCGACGCCCTTGCCGGTTGCAGCCTGCTCTGCACCTATGCCTTGAACGGCCCCTCCAATGCCAAGTTGGTGGCGCGCAAGGTCCAGTCGCTGCGGATGAGCAAGGAGACGCAGATCGAAGAAGTGCTGGGGCGATTGCAGCGGGTGCTCAAGGGCAACCCGCCGCCGTGGATAAAAAGAGTGATGTTTCAGTAGCCGATTGTGCCCGTCGAGGTATTGCCGTCATCAAGAAAGGAAACTACCTATGAGAAATCTTGCCCTTCGCCTGTCGTCCGTAATCTGCCTGTTGCTGTTCTCTGCCGCCCCGTCGCTGGCTGGGGAGGTGCATCTTTCCGTGGCTGCCAGCCTGAGAGAGGTGATCAACGAACTCTCCGACGGTTTTGCCAAAAATAACCCGGGAGTGAAATTCCTCAAGAATTACGGTGCGTCCGGCGCTCTCGCCAAGCAGGTAGAGAGCGGTGCCCCGGCAGACGTCTTCATCTCGGCAAACCGTGAGTGGGTGGACTACCTGAAAAACAAGAAACTCCTGGACGGCGCCGGCATCGGCATCTTCGCCTACAACAGCCTGGTGGTGGCCGGCAATCCCGCCAAGAAGGCCGGCTCGATGGGCGACCTGGCCAAGTTCGACAGGATCGCGATCGGCAGCCCGAAGAGCGTGCCCGCCGGTGAGTATGCGATGGAGGCGATGAAGCGTGCGGGGATCGAAAAGCAGCTGGAAAAGAAGCTCGTGATGGCCAGGGACGTGCGGGACTGTCTGATGTACGCGGAGCGTGGCGAGGTGGACGGCGCATTTGTCTATCGGACCGACGCACTGCAGGCAAAGAAGGCAAGGATACTGTTTGTCGTACCGCCGCAGCTTTATCCAGAGGTGGTCTATCCCATGGCACTGACAGTTGCCGGTAGCAAGAATAAGGAAGCACAAGCTTTCTTTGCTTACCTGCAGGGAAAGGAGGCCAAAGCGGTGCTCGTCAAATACGGGTTCTCTCTTAAGTAAAGGCTCCCTGCGCAGGCGATCGCGTACCGTCGGCCGCATCTCAACTGAACAAGCTCGCACAGCTCACTGTGTCGAGCTTTTTTTATGTCCAAATCGGTGGGGATTCTCATTTCCCCTGTGCGAAAGGGGGCCTTGACGCGGCGAAAGATTCCCGCCGACCCCCTTATACCTGCGAAGCCTTCCGTTGGAACGGGCAAGTTATCAAAATATAACGTGCCGGGGCTCAAGTCCCACCTGCCGAATCCCGATATGTATACAGCTTCCTGGAAGAGTCGAGCTCGCCGCAGGTGCAGTCATCGGGGATCGTTCGAGAAGGGGAAGAAAGGTGGAACAGATGAGCTTGCACCAGACGCCAACCGCATCTCACCGGCAGTCCCACGCGTTCTCCAGAGCCGTCACACTGCCGGCAGGGGGGATCGCCATCCTGGCGGTGGGCGGACTGCTTGGAAACTTCACCGGCCTCCGCGTGCTGGCGAGCATCAGCCCGCAGTACATCCCGATGGCGCCGACCACCGCGGTCTGCTTCCTGGTTTTTTGCGCCGCCCTGCACGCCCTGGCCAGGAGACCCTCCGGTTTCGCAAAACTGTCCGTGGCGGTTTCGGTCCCGCTGGCCACGCTTTACTGCCTCCTCGAATTGGCTGAACCGCTGGTTGGCCGCGATCTGAACTTCGACGGCGTGGCAGTTCCATCCATCATCCCGGCAGGGGAACTCCCTGTCGGGGTCATGTCGCCGGTCACAGCACTTACCTTCTGCATCGCCGGCGCGGCTACTTTGCTGCTGCTGGCAGCCGGCGCGGGAACGCGGAGCCGCAGGGTGGCGGGGAACGCCGGTTCGCTGCTGGCGACGGTGACGGCGGCCATTGGCGCCATCGTGCTCCTTGCCTACTTCTACGGCACCCCCTTCATGTACGGCGGCGGCAGCGTGCCGGTGGCGGCCACCACGGCGCTCGGCTTTTTGCTGCTGGGCGTCGCCCTGGTCGGCGCGAGCGATCCCGACAGCTTTCCTACCTGCCTCGTCGCCGGCGATACCACCTCGGCGCTTTTGTCACGGTCGTTCCTGCCGCTGATGATCATAGCGGTGCTCGCCGAAAGCCTCCTTTCCCGGTTCGTCGCGTCTCTCCCCTTCCTCAACGAGGCGCTGATCATGGCCCTGGTGGTGGTGCTGTTCGGCATCGTCACAGCCCTGGTGGTCAACCGGGTGGCGCGCTTGACCGGCAGCAACATCGACCGGGTCAGCGGCGATCTGCGCCAGGCGATGAAACGGTTGCAGGAGAGCGAGGAACACCACCGCACCCTGCTGCGCACGGCGATGGACGGCATCTGGCTGATCGACGGCTCGGGCCGTATTTTGGAGGTGAACGACGCGTACTGCCGGCTGAGCGGCTACGGCGAGGATGAATTGCTGCGGCTTACCGTCGCGGACCTGGAGGCGATGGAAAATGCGGTGGAGATCGCCGAGCATTCCCGCAAGATCATGGCCCAGGGCGAAGACCGCTTCGAATCGCGGCACCGCCGCAAGGACGGCAGCCTCTTCGACGTGGAGGTCAGCGCCCAGTTCCGTCCCGGCAGAAAGGGGCAGGTTTTCTGCTTCATTCGCGACATCACGGAGCGCAAGCTGGGCGAGCAGGAGCTCAAGGAGAGCCGCAAGCAGTATCACGACCTGGTGGAGGGAACTCCCGACCTGATTACCCGGGTGGATTTGGAGGGGCGTCTTCTGTTCGTGAACAACGCCGCACTGGGCATCTTCGGGCTGCCGCTGGAGCAGTGCCTTGGCCGCCGCGCCTTCGATTTCATCCACCCGGAGGACCGGGAGGATACCATGGCCGCCTTTCAGCAGTGGCTGGCGGGGTCGGGTGAGATTTGTCTCCATGAGAACCGGCAGATGGGGGTCGACGGCCGGGTACATCACATGGCCTGGACGATCAGGCGGGAATACGACCAGCAGGGCCGGGTCTGCGGCTTCGCCAGCACCGCCAAGGACATCACCTCCCGCAAGCGCGCCGAGGAGGAAAGGGGCGCACTGGAAGCGCAGCTGCAGCAGGCGCAGAAGCTGGAGTCGGTGGGGAGCCTGGCGGGCGGTGTGGCGCACGACTTCAACAACATGCTGAGCGTGATCATCGGGCATGCCTCCCTGGCGCTCAGGCTGCTCGACGCAGCCAACCCGCTGCATACCCATCTGGTGGAGATAGAGCGTGCGGCGGGGCGCTCGGCCGACCTGACGCGGCAACTGCTTGCCTTCGCCCGCAAGCAGACGATCGCACCCAAGGAACTCGACCTGAACGTGACGGTGGGGAGCATGCTTAACATGCTGCAGCGCCTGATCGGCGAGGAGGTCGGCCTTACCTGGCAGCCGGGTGCCGACCTCTGGCAGGTGCTGATGGACCCCTCCCAGCTCGACCAGATCCTGGCCAACCTCTGCGTGAACGCCCGCGATGCCATAGGAGGGGTCGGCAAGATCACCATCGAGACCGGCAATCGCACCGTGGACGAGAGATATTCGGCCCAGCACGCGGAGGTGGCGTCCGGCCAGTACGTGCGGCTGGCGGTCAGCGACGACGGCTGCGGCATGGACCAGGAAACCGTCTCCCGCATCTTCGAGCCGTTCTTCACTACCAAAGAGGTGGGAAAGGGAACCGGCCTGGGGCTTTCCACCGTATTCGGCATCGTCAAGCAAAACCGCGGCTTCGTCAACGTCTACAGCGAACCGGGGCTCGGCACGACCTTCACCATCCATTTCCCGCGCCACCAGGGAAAGCAGGAAGCGCTGCCGGTGGAAAGCGCCGCGGCGCCGATCTCAGTGGGGAACGAGACGGTACTGCTGGTCGAAGACGAGTCGGCGATTCTTAAGATGGTGGAACTGATGCTCAGGGGGCGGGGGTACCGGGTGCTGGCGGCGCATGGCCCGACGGACGCGCTGCGCCTGGCGGAGGCGTATGGGGAGGATCTCGACCTGCTGCTGACGGACGTCGTCATGCCGGAAATGAACGGCAAGGAACTCGCCTCCCGGCTGAGTTCGCGCTCGGCACGCTTCAAGTGCCTGTTCATGTCGGGGTACACGGCCGATGCCATAGCCAAGCACGGCGTGCTGGATGACGGCGTCAACTTCATCGAGAAACCGTTCAACCTGAACGACCTGGCCCTCAAGGTGCGGGAGGTGCTGGACCAGGGGGCCTAGCCGCGCTCCGGAAACGGCGCGCCGTAATCCGCCCGGGGTAGAGGAACGGCTCTTTCAGCTGAACTCGCCGCTTCGCTGCGGGGCGAGATGGGCGCCCTCGGCCAGGTACTCGGCCAGATCGATCTTCGCGCGCTCGTCGTCGAAAAACCACTGCTCGGCGCCTGCGGTGGTGCCGGCCAGAAGCGCATGCCGCTTGCCGTCCCAGAGCAGCACCGTTACCTCGCTGCTGTGCATCCCCAGCGAAATTCTGAGCACGCCGTGCTGCTCGTCGACTCGCCAACTGCCGGCGAAAGACGGCAGGTAATCGGGAGGCGCCCCCAACTGGTTGTTGATCGACCTGGAAAGCGTGCCGTCCTCGTAGAAGCGGATCATGCCGTAGGCAAGCAGCGGGTTGACGGCGAGTTCCTCGGTGTCTGCCGGCATGATGCAGGGATAGGTGGCCCAGTAGACGGTCTTGCCGCTTAACATCCGGGAGGTGAAGCGCCCGGCGGCAGGGGCGGACTCGGCGCTGCCGAAACAGGAAATCTGCACCTGCGCCAGGGCCTGCGCCCCGAAAAACCACGGCTCGGCCAAACCGGGAGCCAGACGCAATACTTTTGGGAGACGGTTGGCGCCGGTCGTGAGGCAGGCGTACTCCCGGACGCCGCGGCAGCCCGTGAAGGAGAGTTGTACCCTGCCCTCCGGTGTCAGCGACCACTGCCCGCAGGGCGAGGTCTTGGGATCGACGCCGTTGCCCGTGACGATCCCGGAGATGGAGAGCCCGCCGTCCGGCGCAAACCGCAGCTTGCGGAACGACTTGCGCGAGTCCCACAGGTAGACGGGGTGGGCGGTCAGTTCGTCGGCGGTCAGCGGTTGTGCCGGCAGTTCGGCAACGAGGTCGCGGCAGCGTGCCTCCTCTTTGCTGTTGCCGCCGTTGCCGATGAAGGACACGAAAATGATGGCGAAAACGGTCAGCGCGATCAGCGAGAAGATGGTGGTCTTCTCGTAGAGGTTCCCCGCCATCCCCTGGCCGGGGAGGGCGCAGCCGGCGAGGATCGCCGGGATGCAGGCCAGCGTGGCCGCACTACTCACAGCGTTTCTGTCCATGACGCATGCCTCCTGCTTCAGTTGGCCGCATTGAACCGGCAACCCTTCCTGTATCGCACCCCCATTGTAATCGATTTGGCACACGTTGGCATTTTCGCAAGTTTGCGGAGCAGTACGTCCGGATGCCGAGCAGGCTTGCAGCCCGGGGGCCGATGCCTGATTGTCAACCGACCCGGATAGTCGCACCTTTCGGTTATCTGTCATTGCTTGAATTGTCCATTCTTTTGGACAGTTAAGAGCTGTTAAAGCAAACCAACGTTGTCGGGCAGTGGCAGGTGATATAAAAAATGACGTAGAAACAGAAACTAATAGTTGCAATTTGGATGGACTAATGTTAGTTGTATAAAGAATTTTAACGGTATGGGGGCCATAGTTTGGCAACCTATTATGGTTTCTATGACAGTTACACGCGATTTGATAGGTCGCTTTTGTCAGAGAACCCGATTTACAGGGCGCGACCATCGAATCGCCGGCGCACCATAGTGGTGCAGCGCGGTGCCTTTCACCGGTTCCGACTTCTCATGGATGACTAGGCAAGCGGGAGGCAACATGAGCGCAGCGCAGATTTTGCTGGTTGAGGACAACAGCAATTGCGAGGAACTGGCCCTGCGAGCCTTGAGAAAGGCGGGGTACCGGAACGTCACCGTGGCGCGTGACGGCGTAGAGGCGATCGGCATGCTGCTTGGAGGAGAAAGCGGAGAGTTGAGGTCGGCGGACGAGACCAGCTTCGTGCTTCTGGACATGAAGCTTCCGAAGATCGACGGCGTCGGGGTGCTGCAGAGGCTGCGCAACGACGAGCGTACCAGGGGACTGAGGGTGTTTGCACTGTCCAGCTCCGAGGACCCGCGCGACATCCAGGAGTGCCTGAACCTCGGGGTGCTGGCGGTACTTCCCAAGCCGCTCAACGCCGAGACGCTGAAGCAGTGGATACCGGCGTAAACAAAAAGGCCGTTCGACGTTCAAGGTTCAACGTTCAACGCTAGTCGAAACCTTTTTTCGGGTTCTGCTGGACGTCGAACCTTGATGCGCTCGCAAATTCTCCAGTAGTAGAAAACTGGACTATTTTTCGGGGTCACTTTCCCCTTCGGCTAAGGGA
>Ga0209415_10007037_pt1 | contig 19777 bp, 19 predicted proteins | sample PeaSoiSIISIP2007_FD_187696 | JGI IMG/M metagenome (GOLD analysis project Ga0209415, IMG submission 187696) | Peat soil microbial communities from Weissenstadt, Germany - SII-SIP-2007 (SPAdes) (version 2) | ecosystem: Environmental > Terrestrial > Soil > Wetlands > Peat | place: Germany... | reverse complement strand
ATCACGTCCTGCATCGACTCGCCGCGCAGCTCGGCGGCCTTGCTCTCGCCCAGCACCCAGCGCACCGCGTCGATGACATTGGACTTGCCGCAGCCGTTGGGGCCTACGACCCCAACGAGACGGCCGGGCACATCGATTTGCGTCGCATCGACAAAGGACTTGAAGCCGGCCAGTTTTATCTGCCGTAATCGCACGGATGATTCCCGGTGTAGTTAGCCTGTTGGATCGCGGTTCGCCCGCCCGGCCAGCTATCGGCCGAGCGCTACCGCGCTGCGGTGTCGAATCGCTTGCCCCATCGAGCCCCATTTACGCACGAATTGTGCGCACAAAATCGACTTGCTCGTCTTTTCTGCCCCGTTTCGGAAGGCGAAACTATAATGATAGCGAATCGAGCCGCGTTGCGAGGGCAACAGCCGGGCCCAAGTGCGTCCCTAGTCCGCGGGCCCGCGGCAACAACCACGGCAACCATGAAAAAGCGCCGCATCCCCCAGCCTCCCCAGACCCTGGAGACCTTCCCCAACCCGAGCCCGGAGCGCGATTACCTGGTTCGAATCGAGATCCCGGAATTCACCTGCCTGTGCCCGATCACCGGCCAGCCCGATTTCGCCCGCTTAGCACTCGAATTCATTCCCGACCAGCGCAATGTCGAACTCAAGAGCCTGAAGCTCTACGTCGTGGCTTACCGCAGCCAGGGGGCCTTCCACGAGGCGGTCACCAACCAGGTGCTCGATGATCTCGTGCAGGCAATGGCACCGCGCTTCCTGCGCATCACCGCGCGCTGGAATGTGCGCGGCGGAATCTATACCACGGTGGTGGCGGAACACCGCAAACGGGGCTGGAAACCGCTGCCGGCAATCGATCTGGGCAGCTGCGCACACAGCGCCGTCCAACACGGGGCGCCTGGATCTTGACGCTGCGGATGAATCCGGCGCTGGAGTTGCTGCGGCCCTATCCGTTCGAACGGTTGCGGGCGTTGCTGGCGCCCTTGACGCCGCCGCCCGATCGTGCGCCGATCAACCTTTCGATCGGCGAGCCCAAGCACGCGACGCCGCGCATACTGCTCGATGCCTTGGCAGAGGCCCTGCCGACGATTTCGAGCTACCCTTCGACGCGCGGCACCGATGGCCTGCGCAGCGCCATCGCCTCTTGGCTGACGCGCCGGTATCATCTGCGCCGGGTCGACCCCCAGACCCAGGTGCTGCCCGTGAACGGCTCGCGCGAAGCCCTGTTCGCCTTTGCCCAGGCAACGATCGACCCGCATGGACATGCGCTGGTACTGCTGCCCAACCCCGGATACCAGATCTATGAAGGCGCCGCCCTGCTTGCCGGCGCGCAGCCGCGCTACCTGTCCACGACGCAGGCCGGTGGATGGCGCATGCCCTTGGACAGCGTCGGCGCGCAGGAATGGCCACGGGTGCAGCTCGTCTACGCCTGCTCGCCGGGCAATCCGACCGGCCACGTGATGGCATTGGACGAATGGCAAGAGCTATTTGAACGAGCCGACCGCCACGATTTTCTGATCGCCGCCGATGAGTGCTATTCGGAGATTTATTTCGACGAAACCCGACCGCCACTGGGCGCCCTGGAGGCATCCGAGCGCCTGGGGCGCCCCGATTTCGCACGCCTGGTGTGCTTTGGCAGCCTTTCCAAGCGTTCCAATGCACCGGGTCTGCGGTCCGGTTTCGTTGCCGGCGACGCCCGTGCCATCGAGCGATTTCTAGCCTACCGGACCTATCACGGGTGCGCGATGAGCCCGGCCACCCAGGCGGCGAGCATCGCTGCCTGGAGCGATGAAGTCCACGTTATTGACAATCGTCGACGCTACGCCGGCAAATTCCGGCAGGCCCAACCGCAGATCAGTCGCGTACTGCCGGCAGCGTTGCCGCCGGCGGCCTTCTACCTTTGGGCACAAACACCCGGTGACGATGCCCGCTATGCAAGTACGCTCTACGCAGGGCAAAATGTGCTGGTGCTGCCCGGCAGCTTTCTGGGTCGCACGGTCGACGGGATCAATCCCGGTGCGGGCTACGTACGCATTGCCTTGGTTGCCGACGAAGCCGAGGTCGTCGAGGCAAGCGAGCGCATCGTTGCGCACGCCCGGGCCGGCGATCGGAGTGCCGGTCCTCCTACGGAGTATGAATGACGCACCAAGAAACGATTGAACAGGCCTGGGACCAGCGCGCAGCGCTCACTCCCGATGCGGCGCCGCCGGCCCTGCGCGAGGCGATCGCACAGACCTTGGCGCAGCTCGATGAAGGCCGCCTACGGGTTGCCGAAAAGCGCGACGGGAACTGGACCGTGCATCAGTGGCTCAAGAAGGCCGTGCTGCTTTCGTTTCGTCTGCAGGACAGCCGCGTCCTGGGCAGCGAGTCCGACACGGCCTTGCGCTTTTACGACAAAGTGGACACCAAGTTTGCGCGCTACGACGCCGAGCGGTTTCGCGCCAGCGCAATTCGCGTCGTACCGCCGGCGGTTGCGCGCCACGGCGCCTACATCGGACGCAATGTCGTATTGATGCCTTGTTTCGTCAACATCGGCGCCTACGTCGATGAGGGCACCATGGTCGATACCTGGGCAACCGTTGGCTCCTGCGCGCAGATCGGCAAGAACGTGCACCTCTCGGGAGGCGTTGGCATCGGTGGCGTGCTCGAACCGCTGCAGGCCGCTCCGACCATCATCGAGGACAATTGCTTCATCGGCGCCCGCTCCGAGGTGGTCGAGGGCGTGATCGTGGAGCAGGACGCGGTGCTATCCATGGGGGTATATATCGGTGCGAGCACGCGGATCTACGACCGCGAACGCGGGGAAGTCCTGTTCGGGCGGGTGCCGCGGGGCGCGGTGGTGGTACCCGGATCGATGCCGGCCAAGGACGGAACGCACAGCTTGTACTGCGCGGTCATCGTCAAGCGGGTGGATGCGCAGACCCGGGCCAAGACGGCGATCAATGATCTGCTGCGTGAGGTAGCGACTGCGACGTAGTACGATCGCTGAAATTTTAGAAACGTCATGAGGGGCAAGATATGACGCTCGAACGACTGTTTGTACTGATGGCCGAAAAGAAAGCATCGGACCTGTTTCTCTCCGCTGGTTCCCCGGTCACCATCAAGATCAATGGCGTGTGCGTTCCGATCAGCCAGGAGCGCCTACTGCCGCAGGATGTGGTGGAGCTGCTCACGGAGCGCGTGAGCGACGCCCAGTTTCGCGAACTCGAAGAATCGCGCGAACTCAATATCGGCCTGCCCGTGCAGGGCCTGGGCAGCTTTCGCCTGAGCGCCTTTCGCCAGCGCGGCACGATATCCGCGGTACTGCGTTACATCCCAACGGAGATTCCGCGACTCGACGAACTGCGCCTGCCGCCGATTCTGAAGGACATGGCGCTATCGCGCCGCGGACTGGTCCTGCTCGTGGGCGCTGCCGGTTCGGGCAAATCGACCTCGATCGCGTCCATGATCGATTACCGCAACGAGTTGCAGACCGGCCACATACTGACGTTCGAGGACCCGATCGAATACCTCTTCCAGAACAAGAAGTCGATCATCAATCAGCGCGAAATCGGCACCGACGCCCTTTCGCTGCAGACAGCCATGCGCAGCGCCATGCGCCAGGCGCCCGACGTGCTGTTCATCGGCGAGATCCGCGATCGCGACACGATGGGGGCCGCCCTGGCATATGCGATGTCCGGTCACTTCGTCATCGCCACGATGCACGCAACCAACAGCGCCAATGCGCTCAACCGCATCATCAGTTTCTATACCCCGGAGACACGCACCGCCCTGTTCGAGGATATTGCCACGTCGCTGCGCTCGATCATGTGCCAGCGCCTGGTACGCTCGCGCCGTGGCGGAAGAGTTCCCGCGGTCGAGGTGCTGTTAAATGTCGGCCACACCCGCGACCTGATCATCCGCGGGGACATCTCGGCCATCAAGGAGGCCTTAGCACAAAGTCTTATCCCCGAGAACCAGTCTTTCGAGCAAAGCCTGTACACGCTGCTCAAGGATGAGGAGATCACGCGCGACGACGCGCTTGCGACGGCCGATTCGCAGAACAACCTGCTCTGGTTCATCAACAACGCCGGCAAAGTTCGCCGCGAGCAATCGGCGGCCAGCCCGCAAGGCGAGGCCGGTTCGGCCTCTTTCACGGAAATCACGCTCAACATCTGATGCGCGCTGCGACGCAATTGCATCCCGGTCCCGCGGCATCCGTGTCGCCAACACTGGCACTGGCAAAGGAACTCATCGCCCGCAATTCCGTCACGCCGGCCGATGGCGGCTGCCAGGGCCTGCTTGCCGAGCGGATGCAGGCGAGCGGTTTCGTGGCCGAGCGCTTCGACCGTAACGGGGTATCTAATCTTTGGCTGCGGCGCGGCACACAACGGCCCACCTTCGTATTTGCCGGCCACACCGACGTCGTGCCACCGGGGCCGCCGGGTGCCTGGCAATCGGAGCCGTTTGTTCCGGTCGAACGCGACGGCTTCTTGTACGGACGCGGCGCGGCCGACATGAAGACTTCCCTTGCCGCGTTTGCCGTGGCCGCGCAGGAGTATGTAGCCGAGCACCCCGGGCATTCGGGCTCGATCGCGATGCTGTTGACGTCCGACGAGGAAGGCCCCGCGGTTGACGGGACGGTGGCGGTTGTAGAGGCATTGACGGCACGCTCGGAGGCCATCGATTTTTGCCTGGTCGGCGAGCCGACCTGCGTACAGCGTCTGGGCGATACCATCAAGAGCGGCCGGCGCGGTTCGCTCACGGGCCGCCTGCTGGTGCGCGGGGTCCAGGGACATGTTGCCTATCCCCACCTGGCGCGCAATCCGATCCACGATGTGGCCCCTGCGCTGGCCGAGCTGGCAACCACCACGTGGGACGCGGGCAGTGCCGATTTTCCGCCCACGAGCTTTCAGGTCTCGAACATCCATGCCGGAACGGGCGCCGGAAACGTGATCCCCGGCCACTGCGAGGTCGATTTCAATCTGCGATTCGCACCGGTGTCGAACCCGGAGTCCCTGCGCGCCAAGGTCGAGAACATCTTGCGAGCGAACCAGCTGGTATTTGACCTGGACTGGGTGCTCGGTGCGCGGCCCTTTCAGTGCGCCGCCGGGACCCTGGTCGAAGCGCTCACCGCGGCCATAGAGGAAGTGCTGGCGGTGCGACCGGCGCGATCGACCACCGGGGGCACATCCGACGGACGATTTGTTGCAGCGGTATGCCCGCAGGTGGTCGAGTTCGGGCCGACGAATGCGACCATACACATGGTCGATGAGCGGGTGCGCATCGCCGATATCGACGCTCTCAAGGAGGTATATCGCCGTACCCTGGCGCGCGTGCTGAGCAGTTGACGCTTTCTCCTTAACCTGGAAAATTCCACCGATGACCATTGATGCCAAGGCCAACCTGCGAACGGTGCGTGACGCACTGCGCTATGCCGTTACCCGCTTCAACGAGGCCGGACTGTCGTTCGGGCACGGCCAGGTCGATGCCTTCGACGAGGCCTCGTTCCTGGTTCTGCGCGCGCTCTCGCTGCCGCTGGAACGCATGGAGATTTTTCTCGACGCCTTTCTCACCTTGGGCGAGATCAATTCCCTCATACAGCTTATCGAGCGGCGGGTGCGTTCGCGCATGCCGGCCGCCTATCTGCTCAACGAATGCTGGCTACAGGGTTACCGTTTTTACGTCGATACGCGCTGCATCATTCCCCGCTCCTTCATCGCGGAGTTGCTCAAAGACGAATTACAGCCGTGGGTGCGGGACCCGAATTCGGTGCGCCGCGTCCTGGACCTGTGCACCGGCTCGGGCTGCCTGGCAATCATGGCCGCCAACGTGTTTCCGTCCGCCGAAATCGACGCAATCGATGTTTCGCTCGATGCCCTGACGGTGGCCACGCGCAATGTCGACGACTACGGTTTGCGTGCGCGCGTGCGCCTGCTGTCGTCCAACCTCTTCGAAGCCGTGGAAGGCCGGCGCTACGACCTGATACTGTGCAATCCGCCCTACGTCGCGGACGCCGCGATGGATCAGCTACCCGCGGAATACCGACACGAGCCCCGCGTGGCGCTTGCCGGTGGAGCGGACGGGCTGGACGTGATTCGCAAGATCGTCCGGGGCGCCCATGCCCAGCTGGAGCCGGGTGGCGCGCTGTTTCTCGAGGTCGGGGATGGGCGCCGCGCGATCGAGCGCAGCTTTCCGAAGCTCCCGTTGACCTGGCTGACAACCAGCGCCGGCGACGACATGGTGTTCATGGCGCTGCAGGAAGATTTGCCGGCGTAGGGTCTCGCGCCACTTTCCGACTACCCCCCGACTCCCGGGCCGGGCGCGCAGGCAGAAGGCGCCGGGCCCCGCAAGGCAGACGTGCTGCGACTGACCAACCTTTCCCTGGCGCGAGGCGCCCGCGTGCTCTACCGGGACGTGACGCTCAATGCCGCCCCCGGCGAGCGTATCGGCCTAGTCGGGGCCAACGGCTGCGGCAAGTCCAGCCTGCTCGCCGCAGTCCTCGGTCAGCTGTCGCTGGAGGCCGGCGCCATCGAGGCCCCGCGCCCCGAACATATTGCGCACGTGGCGCAGGACATCGACGCGGCCGCATCGACCGCGCTCGAATACGTTCTCGAAGGACACGCAGCGCTCACCCAGGCGCGTGCCGCCCTGGCGCGCGCCGAGGCCGGGCACGACGACCTGGAGCTGGCGCACGCCCACGCCATGCTCGCCGAAATCAATCCAGGCGCCGTGACCGCGCAGGCGATGACCGTGATGCGCGGGCTGGGCTTTGCGCCGGAGGCCGCCCAGCAGACGGTGGCGAACTTCTCCGGCGGCTGGCGCAATCGCCTCGCGCTCGCGCGCGCATTGCTGCGGCCGGCAGAGCTGCTGCTGCTCGACGAGCCTACCAACCACCTGGACCTCGATTCGGTGGTCTGGCTCGAGGCGTGGCTGCGCCGCCAGCCGGCGACCGTGCTCCTTATTTCGCACGACCGCGAATTCCTGGATCGTTGCGTCAACACGATATGGCATGTGGACAAGGGCGCGATCCGACGCTACGCGGGCGATTATTCGGCTTTTGAATCCGCGTTCATCGAACGCAATCGCCAGCAGGACGCCCAAGCGCGCAGCTACAAGCGCACCGCGGCCCATCTGCAGCACTATGTCGACCGCTTCCGTGCGCAAGCCACCAAGGCACGCCAGGCGCAAAGCCGCCTGAAGATGCTGCAGCGCCTGGTCGAGGTCGAACCGGTGCGCGCGCAGCACGAGTGGCGCTTCGAATTTCTCGAACCACGCAGGCTGCCCGACCGGCTTATCGATGGCGCCGACCTTGCGCTCGGTTACGGCGAGGCGGCCGTGCTGCGCGATGTCCGCATCGTCGTGGCGGCCGGCGACCGGATCGGCATACTCGGCGTGAACGGTGCCGGAAAGTCCACCCTGGTCAAAGCCATCACGGGCGAGCTCACGCCGTTGCGGGGCGAGCTGCGCCGTGCCCCGGGTGTGGCCATAGGCTATTTCGCCCAGCACCAGCTCGACCAGTTGCAAGCCGACGAGAGTCCACTGGTCCAGCTGCGCCGTCTTGCGCCCCAGGCGCGCGAACAGGAGTTGCGCGACTTTCTCGGTGCGTACCGTTTCACCGGAGACCTGGCTAGCGCTCCGGTTGGTCGCATGTCGGGTGGCGAGAAGGCGCGCTGCGCACTGGCGCTTATCGCGTGGCAGCGGCCCAACCTGCTGGTGCTGGATGAACCGACCAACCACCTGGACATGGAAACGCGCGAAGCCCTGACCGTGGCCTTGTCCTCCTTCGAGGGGGCGTTGCTGTTGGTTTCGCACGATCGCCACCTACTGCGCGCTGCCACCGATCAGCTTTGGCTCGTGCATGAGGGCAAGCTGGCTCCCTTCGACGGGGACCTGGACCAATACACCGCGCTCGTGCTGGCGAGCAGACGAGAACGCAGCGAGACCGAAGTGCCGGACGCCGACAAGGATCCGGCTCGTCGCCGCGAGGAGCGGCGCCTACAGGCGCGCGAGCGCGAAGCCCAGGCGCAGGCACGCCGGCCGCTGCAGCAGCGCTTGCAAAGGATCGAGCGCGACCTCGAAGGCAGCACGGCCGAACTGCGTACGATCGATCTGCGCCTGGCCGATCCGGCCTTTTATCACAGCGGCGATGCTGCGGAGGTCGCGAGCCTGCTCAAGCTGCGCGCACAGCTGGGCGAGAAGGTCCAGCGGCTGGAGAGCCAGTGGCTGCAGGGACAAGAGGAGCTCGATGGCGCAAGCTAGCCTTGCCCCTGCGCAATGGTTTACCGCGATGGCGCCGCGGCTCGACCGGATGCGGCGCTTGAACTACGATAACCGCCTGCGCTGCATGCGGCCCGTGCGTCGGATCGCCCATCCTCGAGGTTCGAAGCAAGAAGAAGGAGTCCCATGACCATCGACCTGTACTCTTGGCCCACGCCCAACGGTCACAAGATCCACATCATGCTCGAGGAATGCGAACTTCCCTACCTCGTGCACGCCGTCGACATCGGCGCCGGTGATCAGTTCACGCCGAAGTTCCTGGCGATCAGCCCCAACAACAAGATTCCGGCCATCGTCGACCCCGATGGTCCGGGCGGGCGGCCCCTTTCGCTGTTCGAATCGGGTGCCATCCTCATCTACCTTGCCGGCAAGACCGGTCGCTTCCTGCCGGCCGACGATCGCGGCAAATTTGTTGCCTTGCAATGGCTGATGTTCCAGGTGGGACACGTCGGTCCCCTGCTGGGGCAGGCACATCATTTTCGCCGCTACGCGCCGCAGCAGATCGAATACGCCATCGATCGGTACACCAACGAGGCACGCCGGCTCTACGGCGTGATGGACAGGCGGCTGGGGCAATCGCACTATTTTGCGGGCACCACCTACTCGATCGCCGATATCGCCATCTATCCCTGGACCCGTTCCCACGCTGGCCAGGGAGTCGAGCTTGCAGCTTTCCCGCACGTGCAGCGCTGGATCGAGGAGATATCTTCCCGTCCCGCCGTGCAACGCGGGCTACAGGTGCTGGAGAGTCAGCGCCGGCTGCTTACCGACGAACAGGCCCGCGAGAACCTGTTCGGCGCCACGCAATACCTGCGGCGCTGACAGCCGCGCGCCCCGCAACCGCGTTCGGGTCCAGGTTCCGGCGCGCCGTGTCCGCGGCGCAGCCCCGTGGCCGGAGGCGGGTGCTAATTGCCGGTTGACGCCGTCGAGGCCGGCGGCGCTTCCACGCCCAGGCTGAGTATGCCCTGCACCACCCGGGAGGCCGCGGCCGCGCCGTTGTCGATAAAGATGACCTTGCCCTGGCCGTGCTCGGCGGCGTACTTCATCGCGTCCGTGTATTCGAGAAAGAGCAGGAACTCGGCATCGACACCCGCGGCCTTCAGACTTTCCGCGGCCTCTTTCAAGCCGACCGCGATGTTCTTGCGGAACAGTGCCAAGCCTTCGCCTCGAAGCGCCGAGGCCTTTTTTTCCGCCTCTGCGCCTATCGTCTTGTAGGCGGCCTCGGCTTCCGCGTCCTTGGTCCGCTTGACGAGCAGCGCCGCGCCTTCATTGGCTGCGGCAGCCAACAGGTTCTTCGAGGAAACGACGCGCGCCATCGAGTCGATGATCTCCTTGTCGAAAGTCATGTCGGTGATCTGGATGTCACGGACCACATAACCCCAGGCCAGGACAACCTCGTCGAGATTTTTCTTGGTGTGCTCCACGATCTCGGCTCGCATGCCAAGGATGTCGGACTGCTTGGTCGTCGCGACGAACTGGCGGATCGACCCATCGATCGTGCGCTGCAGGGCAAGTTGAAATTCCTGCACCGAGGCGAAGCTGAACACGGCCCGCTTGATGGATTCCTCATCCGAGCCGGCGACTGCATACAGGACCATCGTTGCGAATTTCACGTTGGCCTGATCCTGCGTGATGGCCTGAAATTCCAGCTGCAGCGAGCGATTCTGCAGCGAGAGGCGCACATCGACTCTCTCCCAGGGGAGTTTGATGTTCAGCCCCTCGCGCATGATGCGGTGGTACTTGCCGAACACGGTGACAACACCGACGGTGGCCTGGGCAACGCTGCGCAACATGGTCGACACCAGATAGACCACCAGAATCAGCAGTATTAGGAGAAACGGTGAGGGCAGAAAACTAAACATTTCGAGTGCCTCTTAAGATAGGAGGCCAATGGCGCACCGGTGGCGGAAGTCGGCGGATTGTACGCTGGCGCAACATCCACGCGTGCGCCAACTCTCACCCACGCGGGCGGCATGTCCGTTTAGACTCGGTGATCTGCCCTGGTGGTGAAACTGGTAGACACAGCGGACTTAAAATCCGCCGCTTATCCCGAAAGGGGGCGTGCCGGTTCGAATCCGGCCCGGGGCACCATCGCAGATCGATCGAAGCACGAAGGGCTAAGCTTGATCAAAGGCGTTTTCCAAGACTCGCGCAAAGCGTCGATCTGCCGATTGATAGCATAAAGCGCTTGCATTTGCTAGCACAAAGCGATAGCATTTGCGCGTGAATGCCAAGCAGCGCAAAACGCTCCTAGCCATCTTCGCAAAGCCGACGTCATCATCTGTCGTGTTCTCGCAGATCGAGGCATTGGTTATTGCCCTCGGCGGCACGGTGACCGAGCGTGAAGGTTCACGAGTGAAGATCAGCCTTCTCGGCGAACACTGGCACTGTCATCGCCCACATCCAGGCAAAGAGGCAAAACGCTACCAGGTCGAGGAAGCGCGCGAGTTGTTGGAACGAGTTGGAGTCAAGCCATGAATGTCATGAACCACAAAGGTTACACCGCGAGAATCGAATTTGACGAACGAGACGGCATTTTTGTCGGGCGCGTTCTTGGATTGCGCACGATGATTAGTTTTCACGGCGAAACCGTACGTGAGCTGCGTGCCGCGTTCGCCAAGGCGATTGATGAGTTCTTGAAGGATTGCAAGGAACAAGGTCTTCGGCCCGAGAAACCGGCATCGGGCAAACTGATGCTACGAGTTCCGCCGGAGGTGCACGGCGCCGCCTTGGTCGCCGCTCAAGCCGCCGGCAAGAGCCTCAATCAATGGGCCACGGAAATTCTCGAAGAAGCCATTCACAACTGAGCCAAGTTTGCCGCGCCACGACCAAGCGCATTCTTTTGCAAAGAATTTGCAAAGACCCAAGCTTTCGTTGTAACTATGATTCGATTGCCATAATTTAGACGCACTGTTCTTAAAATCCGCCGCTTATCCCGAAAGGGGGCGTGCCGGTTCGAGTCCGGCCCGGGGCACCATCTGCAGGTTCGAACATTGCATGCTCATGGCGCCGCGGACAGTCATCAACGAATGCAGATTCAAGATGACGGCCGCCCGTTTGTCTGCACCGACTGAGACCACTCGCCATGCGTAGCATCGAATCACGCTTTGCGCATGGACTTTTCCGTTCAGGCCGATGCAACCTTTAGAACGAGTTTGCCCTTGTTCTCGCCACTGAACAATTTTGCGAAAACCTCCGGGAAGTGTTCCAGTCCCTCCGCGATGTCTTCGCGGGTTTTGATCTTGCCCGAAGCGAGCCAGCCGCCCATTTCCTTCGCGGCTTCAGCGGCACGGGGGTAGTAATCGAATACCATGATGCCCTTCATCGTTGCGCGATTGACCAAAAGAGACAAATAGTTCGCCGGGCCCTTGATTGGAGTGGTGTTGTTGTATTGCGAGATCGCTCCGCAAATGACAATGCGGGCGCCACGAGCGAGGCGGGTCAAGACCGCGTCTAGTATGTCGCCGCCGACATTGTCGAAAAAAACGTCTACGCCTTTGGGGCAAAGTCTATTAAGCGCGGCGCTCACATCCTCGCTCTTGTAGTCGATGGCGGCATCGAATCCGAGTTCCTCGATCAAGTACCTGCATTTGTCTGGACCACCGGCGATACCAACTACGCGGGCACCCTTAATCTTGGCGATTTGGCCAACAATGGTGCCAACCGCACCGGCAGCGCCGGAAACCACTACCGCGTCACCCGCCTTTGGCTGGCCGGCTTCAAGCAGACCGAAATAGGCCGTCAAGCCTGGCATGCCCAAGGCATTCAGATACACCGGCAGAGGCACGATTTTGGGATCGACTTTGGTCAGGCCCTCGCCGGTCGAATACGCGTACTCCTGTACTCCTAACATGCCTCTGACGTGGTCGCCGACCGCAAATTGCGGATGTTTGGACGCGATCACCTGACCCACTACGCCCGCGCGCATTACCTCGCCGATGGCGACCGGCGGTATGTAGGAGGCCTTGCTTTCGTTCATCCAGCCACGCATGGCCGGATCCAATGAAATGTAGAGGATCTTTACCAGCACTTCACCTTCCGCTGGATCTCGCAACTCCTCGCTGGAGTAGGTCCAGTCGCTGCGCTTCGTAGCGCCGACCGGGCGTGCCGCTAATTTGAATTGATGGTTAAGCGTCTTCAAATCCGCCTCCTTGGCTTGCACTCAACTGCGTAACGATGCTTACTGTAGGCTGAATCTTGTTATTCGAACATGTGTCGGGATAAAAGCCATTTGCCACTACAAAAATTGCATTTCGCCAGATCCAGGTACGGTCGAATTTGACGTGGCCCAACCAGCGTTTGCAAAAGAGGCGCAACAAGCTACGCTCGCGATCCCAAGGGCTGCACGACTTGACGAGCTCGTTCGCAGTTGTCGCAAAGACAGTCAGCGAATACTTTTGCAAAGATCTTGCAAAGTCGCGATCAGCGATTTTAACTGTTTGATTTGATTGCGCTAATTCAGATACGTTGCTCGTAAAATTCGCCGCTTATCCCGAAAGGGGCGTGTATCGAAGATTGCGAGATAGCCGATCCCGATCTCAAACGCCGGACTGGCCCTTCGAGGAGACGTTCTCGTTTTTGACGTACGCGAACGCCAGCGATTGAGAATTTCGAAGGACGTCAAGGCGACAGATAAGCTCTGGCGATCCGTCCAATTCGTTGCGCTTCAATCCCAATCTCGCGCAGTTGCCCGGTAGGCGACGCGATGAGGCCGCAGAAAAAGAGGCCGGGTTCACGGGTGGCTCGGCCCGTTGCGACCGGCATCCCCTGGCCGTCAAACACGCCCTTTACGTCTGGCAAGAGCTTGCGAAGGTCCGGACGAAAGCCGGTCGCGAGAATGATGCAATCGAACTTTTCTTCCGGGAAATCCGAAAAGACAACACCATGGCTTGTAAACCGCTCAATAGCGCCGCGCAGCATTGTGGGCTCGCCGGCACCGCCGCCGGTGGCGCCCAAGAGCAGCGGCTCGATGCCGCTTTGGGCCCCACGCGCGTGCTTGTAGACTGCGCTAGGGCATTGCACTCATGAAAGCACTGCACAGGGATGCCGGTGATCACCGTTCACCATTTGAATAACTCGCGCTCGCAGCGGATTCTCTGGCTCCTCGAGGAGCTGGGCCTCGCCTACGAGATCAAGCGCTATGCGCGCGACGCGAAGACCATGCTTGCGCCCCCGGAGCTGCGGGCCGTTCATCCCCTGGGCAAGTCCCCGGTGATAACCGACGGACCCAATACCGTCGCCGAGTCGGGAGCGATCATCGAGTACCTCCTCGATCGATACGGTGAGGGGCGCCTAAGACCGGCACCCGCATCGCCGGATCGCTTGCGCTACACGTACTGGCTGCATTTCGCCGAGGGCTCGGCGATGCCGCCACTGCTGTTGAAGCTGGTTTTCGATCGCATCGAGGCTGCGCCAATGCCGTTTTTCGTCCGGCCGATTGCCCACGGAATCGCCAAGAAGGTAAAGACTTCTTTCATCGAACCGAATCTGGAGCGCAACCTTGGCTTCATGGAGTCCGAACTGGCCTCGCGCGACTGGTTCGCGGGCTCGGAGTTCTCCGCCGCAGACATTCAGATGAGTTTTCCGCTGGAGTTGTCGCGAGTGCGCGGCGGGCTCGATGAAAATCGGCCCAGGCTCATGCGCTTTCTCGAGCGCATCCACTCGCGGCCAGCCTACCAACGCGCACTTGCCAAAGGCGGCGCGTACGCCCTGACGGTCTAGGCGGCGCAAGCGGATACCCCGGCGCCGGAGTTCGGCACGCGCTCAGAGACCGAGAACCGCGCTACAAATTTCGCGGCGCCCTCGGATCAACGACCGCGGCCGCCGCCCTGAGAAGCCGCCGTTACGCCGGAAAAGCGCGTCGGCGCAATCGGCCCCCGGCGCTCGCCCGGCCGGGTGTAAAGCCCATGGTTGTTGCGCCGGTTGTTAGAGGGCCAGAGCCCGCCATACAGAGGCCACCAGGCGGCAACGCAGTCGTAATCATTGGGCCCGCAGTCGCCACCGGAGGGCGCTGCCGGAGGAGCGATCGGATAATTGACCACTTCCTGCTGCCTTCGCGCCACCTCCCACTCGAGCAGGCGCATGCGATCATTGAGCGCCGCGGCCTGGGCCTCGCGCGCAGCCTCGGCCTGGACCTTGGGCGCGACCGGATCTTCGTGGATAACCTGGGTGACATCGGCCCCGCGAGGCGGTGGCAGATTGCTATATGTCACCACGCCGGCCCCGTCGATCCAGCCGTAGATTTCGGCCGAGCAGATCACGGGCAAAAGCAACAAGCCTGGCAGCGTCAGTGCCGCCGCATAGCTGCGATTTGCGATCTTCATCGTCTGCGCCTCCGCCGCAAAAGCGGGCTAGCAACGAAACTACTCACTCTCGAATTTGATCATACGCCGCAGATTCGCGCGTGGGGGTTTCACGATGTAACCGCCGGCGCCAGCGAGGCCCGCGGCGGTTTCGGGCCTGCGCTCAGCGCCGGACGGCTTCGCGCAAGAAATCCTTGTACGCCGAGGCCAGGCCCGCGCGCAACGTGGTCTTCGGAGTCCACCCCAAGTTCCGGATGCGCGAGACATCCATCACCTTGCGCGGCGTACCGTCCGGCTTGCTGCGGTCGTGCACGAACTCGCCCGTATAACCGATCACCTCGGCGATCATGTCGGCCAGCTCCCGGATCGTCAGGTCCTCCCCCGTACCCACGTTGATGACGGGGCATTTGCCCGGCTGCGTCAACTCCGCGTAGCGCGCGTCGTCGAGTTTGGCGAGAAATACCACCCCCCGCGCCAGGTCGTCCGCGTGCAAAAACTCGCGCCGGGGCGTACCGCTTCCCCAGAGGACGACTTGCTTGCTCCCGGCCTGCTTGGCCTCATGGATCTTGCGGATCAGCGCGGGCAGCACGTGCGAGCTCTCCAGTTCATAGTTATCGCCGCGCCCGTACAGGTTGGTCGGCATCGCGGCAAGGTAGCGCGCGCCGTATTGCCGGTTGTACGCCCAGCACATCTCTATCCCGGCGATCTTGGCCAGCGCGTATGGGCGATTGGTCGCCTCCAGCGGCCCGGTGAGCAGGGATTCCTCGCGGATCGGCTGTGGACAATCGCGCGGGTAGATGCACGAGCTGCCCAGGAAGATCAGCCGCCGCACACCGACGGCGTGTGCCGACTCGACGACGTTGGTCTCGATCTTGAGGTTGCGCAGAAGAAAGTCGACCGGGAACCCATTGTTGGCCGCGATGCCGCCAACGTGCCCGGCCGCAAGGAACACCACTTCCGGCTGCTCTTGCTCCAGGAATTTGCGTGTGGTTAGCGCGTCTTCCAGATCCAGCTCGGCATGCGAGCGCGTGGCGATCCGCTCGAAACCCTGTACGCTCAGTTCGCGCACGATGGCGCCGCCGGCAAGGCCGCTGTGTCCGGCGACGTAGATCTTCGTGGATGCTTCCATCATTGCGGTTTCGCCTCTATTCGTACCGTTCCGGGGTACGGTATCCGTGGCGGCGCACGAGTTCGTCGCGCTCCGCTATCTTGAGATCCTCGCGCACCATCTCCGAGACCAGCTCGCCAAAGCTGATCTTCGGCGTCCAGCCCAGTTGCCTGCGCGCCTTACTTGCGTCTCCGAGCAGGCTCTGCACTTCCGTGGGCCGGAAGTAGCGCGGGTCCACGGCGACGACCGTCCTGCCCCTTGCGTCGAGCGCGTGTTCCTCCACCTCTTTACCCTGCCAGCGCAAATCCATGCCCAGCTCGCGCGCCGCGGCATCGACGAAATCGCGCACGCTGTATTGGACGCCCGTGGCGATGACATAGTCCTCGGGCCGCTCCTGCTGCAACATCAACCACTGCATCTCGACATAGTCGCGCGCATGTCCCCAGTCGCGCAGCGCCGACAAGTTCCCGAGGTACAGGCAATCCTGCAGACCGAGCTTGATGCGTGCCAGCGCGCGGGTAATCTTCCTCGTGACGAAGGTCTCGCCCCGCAGCGGCGACTCGTGGTTAAACAAGATGCCGTTGCAGGCATAGATGCCGTAGGCCTCGCGATAGTTGACCGTGATCCAATAGGCGTAGAGCTTGGCCACCGCGTAGGGCGAGCGAGGATAAAACGGCGTCGTTTCCCTTTGCGGGACCTCCTGCACCAGCCCGTAGAGCTCGGATGTTGAGGCCTGGTAAAAGCGCGACTTCTGCTCCAGCCCCAGGATGCGGATGGCCTCGAGCATGCGCAACGCGCCGATGGCGTCGGCATTGGCCGTGAACTCCGGCTCCTCGAAGGACACGGCTACGTGGCTTTGCGCCGCCAGGTTGTAGATCTCGTCCGGCTGCACCTTCTGGATCACGTGCAGCAGCGATAGCGAGTCCGTCATATCCCCGTAGTGCAGGATGAAATGGCGGCCGCTGACATGCGGATCTTCGTAGAGGTGATCGATGCGATCGGTGTTGATGAGCGAGGTGCGTCGCTTAATGCCGTGCACCTCGTAGCCCTTTGCGAGCAGCAGCTCGGCCAGGTAGGCACCGTCCTGGCCGGTGATCCCCGTAATCAGTGCGCGTTTCAATCCGGACTCCGTCTCAAAAGAACCCCCAAATGTAGCCGATTTCGATGACATGTCATAGCAACCGTCCGGGCTCGTCTCAGGGTCCGCCAGGCCGCGCGGATCTGCATCCGGATGATCGCTGGAGCATGGCACCGAACCGTTGGCGGATCAGGCCCGCAAACGATTGCAATCGCCGCGTCGTTCCTTTGGCATGCCAATTCGCATTCGTGTACTAATTCGCGTGCGTATTTGCTTTCGCATTTTCCCCGGCATCGGCCTGCGTGCATGCAACGGCCGTCACCGCGTCGACGGCGAGAAAGCGCCATTCCGCGTAGCTCCTGGCCACGGCAAATGGCGCGCTTTCCGGACCAAAGCCCGCGTGCCGCAGCGGTGCATCGGAGCTGCGACTATGCACCCCGATGATACGGCTGCCATCGTGCTCCAACACCCAGTCGGCCTTGCCGGTGAAGGGATCCGGGTACAGCCGACGCAGGTGGCGCACCGTGGCTGGAAAGCGCTTGTCCTCGAGCAGATCCTCCAGACGCAGCGGGTATTGCGCCTTAGCGCCGGGAGGAAGTGCCGAGTAGTAACTGCGCAGCGCCTGGCGATACTGGTCGCCAACCCAGAGCAGTTGGGTTTCGCCGTCGCGCTTGGCGTCGAGTTTCGCCCGTCCAATGGCAATCGCGGCCATGCTCACGATTACCAGCGCGATAAGCGCCGCCATTATTGCGTATCCCCCGGCATGGCTGCACAGGCCACGACGAGCTCCGAGGACAAGGCGGCGTGGCACGCTGGATTTCATACGCAGTGCCATGCAGCTTGCACGCCAATGCACACCGCTGCTGCAGGCGCGCTGGGCGCACCCGATGAACCGTCGCTGGGACCGCGGCGAGAGCTCATCGTGCTGCGAAGACGCGCTCCGGCGTACGGTGCGTGGAAGATGGTGGGTTATAAAGCACCAAGGAAATGCCAATTCAGTAAAATCAAAAATACCTGCCGGGAATGTGAGATGCGCTTCATCGATCGGCTCGCTGGCCGGCAAACTCGTTGCATTTTGACCGGGATTGACTGCAAATTCGTGTCGGGATTGTGACGAGCACAACATTCCTTCTTTCCGATCGGAGACGCGCGCGCAAAGCCGCACTCGTTCGCGCCCTGCCCTTCGTCTTGTTCATGGTGGTACTGGCGATTCGCGGATTTGTTGCGGACGCGAGCGCCATCGCCGGTGTTGACACGCGGTGGCTATACCTCGTACAGGTCGTCGTGCCCCTCGCCGCGCTGCTGGCTTGGCGCGCGAGTTATCGTGAGCTTGCCGTCCTCCCCCGCCGGGCGCGGCCTGTTTTCATCAGCATCGGGGCCGGGATCGGCGTGTTCCTGCTTTGGATCACTCCGGTGCCGGGATGGATGCATTTGGGCGCTTCGGTGGCGTCCTTTGTCCCGGTTGACGCGGGCGGCGCGCTGCGCTGGGACCTGATCGCTGCTCGGGCCTTCGGTGCCGTGCTTGTGGTGCCACTGATGGAGGAGCTTTTCTGGCGCTCGTTCCTGATGCGGTGGATCGAGCAGCGTGATTTTCTCTCCCTTGCACCGGCTTCGGTGTCCCGGTTTGCTGTCCTAGCCTCCTCGCTGGTCTTCGCCCTGGCCCATGAGCTATGGCTGGCGGGCCTGGTCGCCGGGCTGGTTTACGCGCAGCTCTACCGGCGCCTCGGCAACCTCTGGTACGCAGTTCTTGCCCATGCGACGACCAACCTTGCCCTCGGTGGATGGGTGGTAAGCCAGCGAGCCTGGCCGTACTGGTAATTGTTGCCGGGCTACAACGCAAGAAGTGGCGGCATCATCGCCAAGGATCGGCATCACCGGCATAAAAACGCCAGGCCGGTGGCCTTGCCACCGCGGCGGCGACACGGAAGAATGGAAGCAATTGCGCAATTGCGGTATAAGAGCCTACTTTCCGTTCTCCCTGGTCCGATCTGCCATGTCCGAAATACGCCTCCCCATCAGCATCAAAGACCCGTCCTTCGTTTCCGTTTGCCGCCGGCTCGCCTGCGCCGCCACCCTGCTCGCGCTGATCGCGTCCGCTGCTGCGCAACAACCGCTAGCAGCGGCCTCGGATGCAAGTTCCAGCGCCCAGCCGCCGGCGGCCATGCAGGACTACGTCCTGGGTCCGGGCGACGTGATCAAGATCTCGGTTTTCCAGAATCCGGACCTGCTGCTCGAGACGCGCGTGTCCGAGAACGGCACGATCACCTATCCGCTGATCGGCACCGTACCCGTCGGCGGTTCGTCGACGTCGGTGGCGGAAAAGCGCATCGCGCGCATGCTCAAGGAGGGCAACTTCCTTGTTGATCCGCAGGTTACGGTACTTATCGAGCAGATCCACGGAAATCAGGTCGCAGCCCTGGGGCAATTCAACAAACCCGGCCGATATCCGCTGGAAACCACCCAGATGCGGCTGTCCGACCTGATCGCAGCGGCGGGCGGCATAGCACCGACCGGGTCGGACAAGGTCATCTTCACCGGAGTTCGCGACGGCAAATCGCTTTGGCGGGAGATCGACGTCGGCACCATGTACGCCAACAACCGCCTGGACAACGACTTTGTGTTGCGGTCCGGAGACGTGCTTTTTGTCGATCGCTATCCGCTGTTCTATATCTACGGCGAGGTCCAGCGACCGGGTTCGTACCGCGTCGAACGCAACATGACCCTGATCCAGGCGGTAGCTGCCGGCGGTGGCCTTACGCCGAGGGGCACGCAGCGAGGGCTGCGCGTCAAGCGCAAGGACGCCAAGGGCCAGGTCGTCGAACTCAAACCCGGCCTCGATGAACCGGTCAAGCCCGACGACGTCATCTACGTGCAAGAGAGCATATTCTGACCGCGCTGGCGAAAGCGAAGCGTCGTCGTGCAGGCGATCCCCGTAAACGAGACCAAGTACGGCGCCTCGTGGACCGGCGCTCCGGACTTGCGCCGTGAAATCCGCCCGGGGCCCGCGTCTGTTCGCGGCCCCGCCGTC
>Ga0209415_10007036_pt1 | contig 19778 bp, 19 predicted proteins | sample PeaSoiSIISIP2007_FD_187696 | JGI IMG/M metagenome (GOLD analysis project Ga0209415, IMG submission 187696) | Peat soil microbial communities from Weissenstadt, Germany - SII-SIP-2007 (SPAdes) (version 2) | ecosystem: Environmental > Terrestrial > Soil > Wetlands > Peat | place: Germany... | reverse complement strand
TTCTTCTTGGCCTGCGGCCTGCCGCCCTGGCACGAGACGGAGCGCACGCACGGCATCATCGGAACGCCCTGCGTGACCATCGAGTCAAAGTTCCTCTCTCCTGCCAGCTACGGCGATGCGATCGACATCGACACCCACATCGCGCAGTGGCGCGGAACAAGCTTCGTGCTACAGCATCACATCCGCTGCGGCGAGCGTCCCCTGGTCGAGGTGAGCGAGGTGCGCATATTCGCGCGCCGCGTAGACGGTGACCGGCACCGCATCCAAGCCGTCCCAGTACCGCCCGAATGGCGCGCGCTGTGCGAATGAGGCGGCGCGCTGCCATCATTGACGCCTGGTTGCTTCGCGCAACGATGGCGAGTAGCGTCCTCAAGGCCAGCGAAAGCCGTAGACTGGCACCGACGCGAGACGAAGGCTGATAGATGCAGCAAGCGACCGCAACCCCGGTTTCGGCGGTATTGCATGGCGCGGGGTTGGCCCAAGCAAAAGTCGACGCCTGGCTCCAGGCCGAGCCCAAGACAATCGGCGACCTTGCGCAGGACCGGTGCCGGTACGCGGAGTTTTGGCGCGGCGCCGAGGCGCTCGTGGGCGAGCTCCCGAGGAAATCCGCGCGTCGCCCACCGCAAGCACTGGCGGCCGATGCCATCCGCGAGGCCTCGCGCGCCGCGCGCGAGCGTTTCCTGCGCGCACATGGGGAGGCAATTTACGCTTCCCTCACGCAAGGGTTAACCCGCTTTCTTCGCATCGAGGAGCTCGTCTTTGCCGCGGCGGAGGCATTTCCCGGACTTGCGCCGACACGAGAGCAGATTGCCGCCGAGGCCGATGCGATGCAACGCGACAAGGACGGCATCGAGATCGATCAAGGGATCCTCTTGGCGCATTTTCTTGGTCATGAGCGGACCGGGAATCATCTGTGTCACGCGATGCTGCTACCTCGGCCCGAAAGCAAGGCGCAGCTCGCCAGATTTGCCGCCGCCGGGACCGTCGATCTGGGCACCGTCCGGATCGAACGCCGCGGCAGGAGCGTGCATCTGTTCGCGTGCAACCCGCGCTTCTTGAATGCGGAGGATCAGACGACGCTCGATGCGATGGAAATCGCCGTCGACGTCGCGATCCTCGATCCCGGCAGCGACCTCGCGGTACTGCAGGGCGGCACCGTCGACCATCCCAAGTATCGCGGTCGCCGGGTCTTCGGCGCCGGCATCAATCTCACCCATCTTTATCGCGGCAAGATTCCGTTCCTATGGTTCCTGCAGCGGGACCTGGGCTTCGTGCACAAGTTCGTGCGCGGCGTCGCCCGTCCGGAGGTCCTGCCCGACGATGTCCACGGCCAGGGCATCGAAAAGCCGTGGGTCGCGGCGGTGGACAGCTTTGCCATCGGCGGCCATTGCCAGATGCTCCTGGCGATGGACTACGTGCTGGCGGCCGATGATGCCTATCTGACCCTGCCCGCGCGCAAGGAGGGCATCATCCCGGGCCTTGCCAATCTGCGCCTGCCGCGCTTCACCGGCGATCGTCTCGCCAGGCAGCTGATCCAATACGAGCGCAGGCTGAACTGCAACAGCCCGGAAGGAAGGCTCCTCTGTGACGAGATCGCGCCGGCCGCCGAAATGGACTCCGCCATCGAGCGGGTGGTTGCCGGGTTGACGAGCTCGGGCGCGGTCGGTGCGGTCGGCAACCGCCGCGCTTTTCGCGTCGGCGAAGAGCCGCTCGAGGTGTTCCGGCGCTATTGCGCCGTCTACGCGCGCGAGCAAGCCCATTGTCATTTCAGCCCCGCGTTGATCGCCAATCTGGAGCGCTATTGGGGCGCACAGGACCGAACGGGATGACGCTACCGCTGCCCCAGCGTCGGCCCAAGACCAGGCCTAAGCGGCTGCGAACATAGATTCCCGGCAACCGGAAACGTCGCCGGCAAATCCAGGAAGCTTGGCCCGAGCTTCTCGGCCGCAAATCCCGTGGCCAGTGGCACCGTCTCCCGAGCTTGCCCTTGCCTGGCGAGCGCAGCCCAAAGATTGCGCAGGGGATTGCTGCCTCAGCAACCGCGCCAAAACGTTGCCGGCATGGGCGCGAGCAACTGGGGCATCGCGGGCGGCTGTGGCTCAAACCGGCACCAGCCCATTTCTCGGAGCGGTGTCGAACTCAGCTCCTGCTACCTGGCCAGCCGGTGAGCAGCAGCCACCAGCAGACCGCGGTGACAGCATGATAGGGCACGGTCAAAGCGCCAAGAAAAGTGAAGCAGCCAGCGACGAAGGGTCCGGTCAGGCCGGCGTCGCAAATTGCACCCAGCGCAAACAGGACCGCGGTGATTACGCCCCAGCGCCGCAGGTACGTCGACAGCCAGTGGCACTGTTCGCGGTTGTGATTCCAAGCCGCCGAGCGCTCCCAAATGCTGCCGCGGCTGGCATCGCGAAACAGCCAGCCATAGAAGAAGAACCGATAAAGCAGGGTTGGATTGATGAGGCGGCTCATGGCAGAACTATCGGCATCGACGTCCGTTATCCGGCATGTCAGGGCAGTCTTTCATATCAAGAGAAGTCGTAAAGCCCGGAACAGGGACGCATTCGGGCACAAATATCCCGGCGCGCGCTCTTCGCCTGCAGCCCAGGGCGATCAGCCCTCCGAGAATGCTACGCATGGCCGGGCGCCTGGCAATGGACCTGCCTCACTCGGATCCGTGCCGGCCGGCCCCGACGTCGGCGCTCTTCGCAAGACGCGCTCACCCGATCGCGCATTTGCGCACTGCACACATGGTCGCCGGCACTACGCCGTTGGCGGGCACCGCGATCGTGCAGCGCAGCAGCGCCGTCGGGAAGCGGGTCGGTGACCTGGCGGGCGCCCGATGCCGTCCTGCCACGGTGGCCACAGCCCGCCGGGTGTACTGTTCGCGGTGGCGACCTCGCGACGCTTGTCGAGGCCCGTGAATCGGACCCGCTCTTGCCAATCGATCGGTACGGAGCGTGCATGGAGGGGTGTCTTACCCACACCGAGCGACATGACAATCCTGACGCACATTCTTCATTCGAAACCCGATCACACGGTCTACACGATCGCACCCGCGGATCTGGTGTTCGATGCCGTGAAGCTGATGGCCGACAAGAACATCGGCGCACTGCTAGTTCTCGAGGGTGAGGAGATCGTTGGAATGATCACCGAGCGCGACTATGCGCGAAAAGTCGTCCTGATGGCGCGTTCGTCGACAAAGACGCTCGTGCGCGACATCATGTCGACCTCGGTCATGTACGTCTCTCCCAGTCATACGAGCGAGGAATGCATGGCGCTCATGACAGAGCGCCGCCTGCGGCACCTGCCCGTCATCGACAAGGGCAGGCTCGTCGGGCTCATTTCCATCGGCGACCTGGTCAAGGACATTATTTCCGAGCAAAAATTCATTATCGACCAGCTCGAGCACTACATCATCGGTGACCGTGGCTAAGTGCGACGCGCGGGAGGATCCCATGGCGCGCGGATGCCCCGCCGCTCGACTCGCTGCATCTTCGCTGCCGCCGATTCCAGCTTGGCGCGGGAAATCCCCCTGTGCCGAAATGCGAATCGATGGCTTTTACGCTGACCGAGCGGCGCGGGAGCGGCGCGCCGATGAATGGGTCACCGCAAACCCGCCAGGGTGGCGTAATCTGCAGTCAACGCCAACACGAAACAACGAGATGAGGAAATAGCGCATGAGCAAGAGCCTGGTCCAGTTCATCATCGAAGAGCAGCGCGCGATCCCGGGGGTCAGCGGCAATTTCACTGGCCTGATCAGCGACATCATCATGGCCTGCAAGCAGATCGCGCATGACGTCAACAAGGGAGAGTTGATCGGCGTGCTCGGAAGCGCGGGCAGCGAGAACGTTCAAGGGGAGACGCAGAAGAAGCTCGACATCATCACCAACGAGGTGTTTATCAAATCCACCGAGTGGGGCGGCCACCTGGCAGCGATGGCCTCCGAAGAGATGGATGACGTCTATCCCATCCCGGTAAAATACCCGAAGGGCAAGTACCTGATGGTGTTTGATCCGCTGGACGGCTCTTCCAACATCGACGTGAACATTTCCGTCGGCACGATCTTTTCCATTCTGCGCGCCCCGAAGGGCGTTGAGAATCCGACTGCCGCCGACTTCCTGCAGCCCGGCACCACGCAGGTTTGCGCCGGCTATGCGCTGTACGGCCCAGCAACTATGCTGGTTATCACCACCGGCCATGGCGTAAATGGATTCACCTTGGATAGCGACATCGGCGAATTCATTCTGACCCACCCGAAGATGAGCATTCCTGCGGACACAGTCGAATTTGCCATCAATTCTTCCAACGAGCGGTTCTGGGAGAAGCCGGTACAGCGTTACGTGGAGGAGTGTGTCGCCGGAAAGTCCGGCCCGCGCGGTATCAATTTCAACATGCGTTGGGTGGCATCGATGGTGGCCGAGGTACACCGTATCCTGACGCGTGGTGGCGTGTTCCTGTACCCCAAGGACACCAAGGATCCGACCAAAGCCGGCAAGCTGCGCTTGCTGTATGAAGCCAATCCGATGTCCTTCATCGTCGAACAGGCGGGCGGCTTGTCTTCCAGCGGATACGAACGCATCATGGACATCAAGCCCTCGGACCTGCATCAGCGCGTGCCGGTCATCCTGGGCTCGAAGAACGAAGTCGCTCGCATCGTCCGCTATCACAAAGAGGCCTGAATCCCCCGCGGTTGAGAATTCCGATCGACTGCGGGCCAGTTTGCATTCAGAGCCGCGATAGCCGAACGAGCTTCGGGAGTCGGCGCCGTCCGCGGCGCGGGAGTCTCCGACAGGCGGGAGGCCCCGCGCGAATCTTCGAAACCCGACCGCCCGCCTGCGGCCAACGCCGGGGGTAGGCTCTGTCTGCGCCCGTCGGGTGGGATGCGCCACGTTCCGCCAAACCTTGGACGCCGTTGCGGACCCGCAAGCAACGCCGACTCGATGCGGCAGGCCGGGGCCTCACGTGCGGCTTCTTCCCGGGACCGTTATCCGCGGTGCCGTGCCAGAACGCGTGCGCTGCCGAACAGCAACAGCCCTAGGCCCGCCGAAGTCAGCGCCATCGGATACAGCGTGCCGTCATAGCTCACGCCGATCCAGGTGCCAACGAGCATCGCTGCGAACATCGTGAAGAAGCCCAGTAACCCGGCCGCGGCCCCTGCCCGCTGGGCGAAGGGGGCAACCGCGCCAACCTGGGCACAGGGCCAATTGATGCCATGGGCGAACATGACAAGAAACTGGCTTAGAACAACCGTCGCCCAGTGACGCAGACCGAGCGCGACCGCCGCCGCAAACAAGATCCCGGCGACGGCGCTCAGCACTGCGCCGAGGGACGCGGCGCGTGCAACGCCGATCCGGACAAACAACCTTCGACAAACGACCGTGCCGGAGAGAAAACCGCTCACGCCGAATGCCCAGGCATAGCCGAACCAGACAGTCGACACCCGGAGAATGTCGGTGAGCGCAAACGATGCGCCCGAGATGAAGACGAAAATGGAAGCATAGGAAAGAGCGCCGGGCAGCGTGTAGGCCCAGAAGGCCGGAACTAACAGAATCTGGCGGTAGCCGTGCGCGAGCCCGGAGAGCCGCAGCGCGGCGGGATTCCTGTGCTCGTTGGTCTCCTGAAACCGGGACCAGGTCAGCACCAACAGCGCCACGCCGAAAGCGGCGACGAGGATGAACGCGGCGCGCCATCCGAAGGCCACCTGCAGGTAGGAACCGGCAATCGGACCCAGCAGCGGCGCCAGCGCCATGATGCTGGTGGCACGCGCGACAACGCGCGCGCCTTCCAATGGTGAATGGACATCGCGCACGATCGCGCGGGCAATGACTACCGCCGTGCAGCACCCGACGGCCTGGCCCAGCCGCGCTGCCAGCAACAGGGCAATGGACTGCGCCGCTGCACACGCGACGCTCGCGACGACATACAGCGCCAGGCCCCCGAGCAGCACGGGCCGGCGCCCGTACCGGTCCGACATCGGGCCGGCCACCAACTGCGCCACGCCAAAGCCCAAGACGAACAGCGACAGCGTCTGCTGCACGGTAGCGGGCGGTGCCTGGAAGTAACGGGCGATGGGCGGCAACGACGCAAGGTACAGATCCGTCGACAGCGGCTGCAGCATGAGGCAGGCGGCGATCACGGCCAGCAGCACGGCCGCGGCATTGCGGTCCGGCGGCCGGCCGGCCGGCGCCAGAGGCGTAGCACACTCGTCCGGCGGCGCTATCCTGGATTCCCGAGGACCACTCAGCATTCTGGCTCCCGCGCTTGCCTGCCCTGGATCACGTCACGAGGAGGCCCGAAAAACAAGACGGGAACCATTGCCGGATCGCCCGGTGAACCGGATCCAGCCACGCTTCGTGTTCGAGACCGCCGGCGGACCGCAGCGCCGGTTCATCGGTCACCGGCGCGTGTCGGGTTACGTCGCCCGGCAGCGCGACGTGTCGTGGGCTGGCTGCCGGCTCGCGAGGCTCCAATCCACGAAGAGGCTCCGTCCGTCGTGCCGGCACGTCTTGGTTTCAAGAAAGCGCCACGCGGATGGTCCGCTGACGCAAGCCGAGTCGTTGCCGTTGCAGGACCAGTAGTGGCTCATCCTCGTGCCGATTGTAAGACACGGTGCGAAGCTCCCGCCACCGCGCGCGCCAGGAGGCGATCCCTCGCCCGGCCGCCGCGGGTCTGGTCGATGGGCTGCGCATCCGAATCCGCCATGCCGTCACGATTTGCGGAACTGCCCGAGATCGCGCGCCTGAAACATCGCACCCTCCCTCCGCACCGCGTCGGCGCCGAGATCGAGCTGGCGCCTGGCCGCGAACGAATTCGCGACCAGAGGACCAGCATTTGTTCTTGCCCTCTCGCTTTAATGCGGCAAGCGACCTTCCTCCCTGGCTTTTTCGGTTTCCCCCTGCGCGGCTTGCCGGTCGACAAGCTTGCAGACATAGTCACCGATGCGCCGCATGAGGTCACCAGCTCCCCCGCGCGTGCGGCAGCCGATAATGCTCCGCGCGATCGTCCACGCGAGCACGTCGACGAGTATTGCCGTCGAATCGCTCTCGCGGGACTCGTCAACCAGCGCATTGATCGTGCGCCGGTATCGCTTTTCGATGGCCTCTGGCGACGGACGCTCTTGGGGCTTGCTCTGGGCCCACCCGTGTTCGGGTCGCACTTGCGCGGCAATTTCATTCATGACTTCGTTCCTCGGTTTGACCCACCAGGTTGCGGTCGGGAGAACGCCCCGTTTAGCTTGCTTGTTTTACGTCGCCGCAAGTGGGGCTAAATCACGACGTACCACCACTACTTGGAGTCCAAACAACCAATGCTCTGGAGCTTTAGGTTGCCTTCAGACCCCTCTTAGCCTGGGCACTGCACTCCGCGAAAGCCTTTCTCGACGCCGACCCCGAACATTTCACAGCCTTTATGCGCCGAGATTTCCTCGATGGCATGCAGCAACGCCCCGGCGAGGGGCATGGCCTCCTCCCCCGCGAGTCGCTTATGCAGCATTCGAGCCAGGCTGCCGAAGTACCAGCCCTGCTTTTCCTGGTCGGCACTGAAGCGGTCAAAGACCGCAACACCATTTCGCAGGTCCTGCAGGATCGAACGCGCATTGTGCAGTTTGTCAGCCACCGCTACGGTGCATGTCGCAATGTCTACGCCGCCGTACTCATCGGCAAGGCGCGCAAGGTAATCTGTCTTGCGCTTCACCCACTCCGGTTTCGGAGATTCAAAGGTGTCCGTGCAACCCTCGACAATCTTCTCGACGCGATCACCAAAACGCGCTTTGATCTGCGCGAGCATTGCGTAGCCGCCCTGATCCTCAGGCGCATCGTGAAGCAGCGCGGCAATTGCCGTGTCCTCGTCGGCACCGTGTTCGAGTACGAGCGACGCGACGCCGATCACGTGGGATACGTACGGGATCGCTGTTCCTTTGCGCGTCTGACTCGCGTGGACAATGCTGGCAAACGCGAAAGCCTGCGCAAAGCGGTCTGTCAACACGGGATTCGGGACGACGTTTGCCATCGCAGCGCACCTTTCGTGGGACATCGCCAAACGCTTCGCGCCGCAGTCGTGGCCCCATGCATGGCGGGAGCGCGTCAAACGTCCATCTCGTCAGAATTGCCAGTTCCGATATGGAACCCCGATGCCCGGCCCGGCAACTACTCGCTTCTGACGCTTTAGCTGCATTTTTTCCGTCGCCCGCAAGTGGTCGGTAAATCGGCGACACCGGCAAAACAAAAGACCCGCCGGCCATAGCCAAAGCGGGTCTCATACTGCCATCCGCTTTAGCTGCATTTCTATCGCGCCCGCAAGCTGTCTATCTCAAATCGGCGCACGCGAATTTTCTCGCGTCCGAAGAGGAAAGTCAAGAAATCGCCGCCGCCGCCGCAACGTATCTGCAATAGTCGCAGTCCGGCGCCGGCCTCGGCGGGTGTTGCAATTGGAGACACTGCACGACATCCGCTAGCGCGGGCCCGACCCAGGCATCGTTGCCGTCATAGGCAATCAGCTTGGTGCGAAAGCGCAAGACATCGTCAAAGGGGCCGGCACCGCGAATACCGTTGGCGTAGACAAACCAGGCCGTGTTCGAGATCTTCAAGCCACGCCGGCGCAGCAGCCACTGGTAGAACTCGACCTGACGCTTGTAGCTGATCTGCCAGTCCGCATCCAGGGTGACCTCGTCGGTCTTAGACGTTGCCTTGTAGTCGACGACGTAGTGCACGCCCTGCGCATCAACCCAAAGGTCGTCAATTGCGCCAAAGACCGTGAGCCCGGTCGCCGCGTCTTCAACCCGCACGCCCTTGAAATTCTGGCGCCAAGCAGAGAGCTCCGGATGATACGCAGGTAGGTAGGTAAGCCCCTCCCGCGCCAAACGCGGCGGCACGGCGCTTCCACCCCGGAACTGGTCGAATTCGTTCTTGAGGAGTTGGTCGACTGCATTGTTGAGGTTGAACGGGAAGCCCGGCGGCCGGGGCACCTTCGCAACCTGATCGAGCCAGAAACATCGGGGACAGGTAAGAAAGAGTTCAACCTTTGATCGACTGAGAGACTTTGCCACGCAATCATCTCCTGCGCTACCGCGGCCACGATACGGACCCTGCAAGGGGCTCCATGCCCGTCCGGACTTCACAACCCCAAGTACTCCGCGACAGGCCACTCTGTCCGCGGCAATGCTGCTGCTTCCGTGTGAGCCGATGCAGCACCTTGCGTCTGCGTCGATCGGGATAAAGGCCCACTGCAAGCCCGACGTTGGCCAAGAGTATCGGATTCTATTTGCCTCGCGCGGATGTGGCCAGTAACGCAGCGCCGCGCGTCATAGCCATCGTGAACCTTGGGGATCCTCGGCGCACTACAGCTCGGAGCGGTCTGTGTGACCGGGCCGCTCTGCCACGACCGCGCGCCGGAGCTGGATCTCGCCCCACCGTATCGAATTCGACCCGAAATCGCATCACGCAATATCGCGCGCCCTGACAGGGTGAGAACGGACCTTGTTGGCGCAACCCGGCCGGCAATAGAAGCTCAGCGCGGTTGAGCGCTTGGCGGTATTGCCAGGTTCGGATAGGCGCTGGCGAAGCGCGCGAGCTCCTGCTCGGCTTCGGCATCGCGCCGCGCCGCGCGCAGCTCGGCGATGTGCTTGAGCCAGAGCTCCGGCGAACTCGTGTACGCCGCATGCGAGCTCGCCGTTGGCGCCTGCTTGAGCGCCGAAACGGGCAAAGGTTGCCGATCCGTCAACGCGTCGTGCTGCAGATTCGGGATCGTCTCCGGCGCGCGCCGCGCGCGCGCGCCAGGCTCCGCGCCGGCACCGCTCAACGCCGACCGGTCGGCCGGGGCGGCCGGCATGGATGGCGCCGGAGCAAGCTGCATTTCGCTTTGCACGGCCTCGCTTGCCCCTTCCGCCGCGGACCCGCCGGTCGCGGACGACGCGGCCGCCTTTGGTCTAGCAGCGCCAAGCGGGACAGGCACACTGCCAGGGACCGCGCCATCGCCCTCGGGCGCGCGCATGATGCGCCCTGTTTCGATCGTCGCGGGTGCCGGAGTTAAGGACGGGTTCTTGGCGCTCGGCGCAGAAGGAGCCGCCCCTCCCTCGCCCGGCGCGAAAGGAGCCGATGAGGGCGCCACGGCGCCTTGCTCGCGCTCGACGCGCAGACCGATGGTGATCGCCAGCACGCCGGCGAAGATCGCCGCCCCGGCCGCCAGGGGAGGTCGCCAGGCAAAGAACCGTAGCCAAGGCGGCCGGGCACCGGCGCGCTCCGTGCGGGCGCCGGGCGCCTCCTTGTTGCGCCGCGCCGCAGCCAGCAAGATTGCCGAGCGTACCGTGGCCGACGGCTGCTCGTCGAGCAAGGCGTGGGCCTCGCGCAGTCGCTGTGCAACGCGCTCGTCAGGTTCGAGAGGCTGGTTCATCGGTCGTTGCGCCATTCTTGCATCGCGCCTCGCAATTTGTCGCTGGCGTAGCGCAGGCGGCTCTTGATGGTCTCGACGCCCACCCCCGTTACCGCGCTGACCTGCGCAAGCGTTAGGTCCGCCTGCACATGCAGCAGGAATGCCTCGCGTTGCGCCGCCGGCAATGCTTCGACGGCGCAGGTAAAGGCGCGTGCCTGCGCCCTGTCCAGGGCTCTGACCTCGGGTTCGACGGAGCGGTCGGCGGCCAGCGCCCCGGCCCAGTGGCTGTCGCCGTCATCGCGCGCCGCCGCGTCGAGGCTCACGAGCACGGCCGGGTCGCGTGCGCGCCAGTGATCGATCAGGCGGGTTCGCGCAATCCGGTACAGCCACGTTGAAAACAGTGCCCGCGCCTCGTAGCCATCGGCCGAGCGAATAACGCTCATCCACACGTCCTGCAGCAATTCATCGGCGATCGCTGCGATGCCCACCGAGCGCAGCAAGAATCGGTATACCGCGCCTTCGTGCCTCGCATAAAGGCGCTCGAAGGCAGCCACATCGCCAGCAGCGTAGCGCTTCATAAGCGCCTCGTCGCCCTCCCCTGGCGTTGCATCCGGCCTGTCCAGCGGCGACAGGTCCGCGCTGCGGCCTGACGGGCGCAGCGCCCCAGCGTCGAACGTCTTCGCAGATTGGCGCATCCGGCCATTATGCGGACCCGGGCCAAAAAGCGGGAAACCGGATCCGCCGCCCCGCGTCTGCCTTGCGGAGGCCAAGAACTACCGGAGCCGGTCGGGCGGGTCGGGAACAAAGCCCGACTCGGCCGACCCCGGGAAGGGCCGCGGACCGCTCGGCGCGGGAATGACTCCCATAGCGACCAGGCGCTCCCGGCGCTCGTAGCGAATCTCGATCACCTGGTCGGGGTGCTCCTGCGCGCGATCGAAGCTCGTCGTGGAAACGACCGAGGTTTCCGCTGGCCCGTGTCCGGTACCCAGCCGCTGCTCCTGCAGGAGTGCCCCGGGCGCCGCCTTGGCCATTGCCCCGGCAGATGCAGGACCTTGCCCCCCCACCGCGCGGTCCGCGGCGCCCTCCTCCGAGCCTGGCTCACCGGACGGCCTTGCCCTGCTCACGCTTGTCGGCGGCGCAGGCGGCCGAACCGCTTCGCGAAACACCGCAACACCGATCACCCCGGCATTGTCCGGGCGCCCCGTCCGGGCCGCGTAAGAGTCGTCGAGCGCCGTGAAGACAAAGTCGGCCACCTGGCTCTGCGACTTGCGCCAACCCAGGACGTCGAATGCCTGCCAAGGCGCCAGGACATATCCGCGCTGGCTCCAGTCGGCGGTTTCCCCGCTGACCGCGTTGATGCCATCGACCGAGACGACTCCAAGAATGCGCCCGGGCGTGGTATTGCGCACCGAAACCTCATAGCGGTGGCCCGGTGTGCCAGCAATCCAGCGCTGCCCGTCGTGCCAGTAGATCGGCAATCGCTCCCCAGTATCGCGGTCGAGCAATTGGACATCGGCGAGATTGGCACCGTGCCAGGTGCCAGCGCGCTCGTATGCCATGGATTCTGTTGGCGGCGAACAGGCAGCCAGAACCGCGGCGGCGGCCGCGACAATACCTTGGCGCATGACTTTGCTCCGTTTGGTTGTGACAAGGTTATAAACGGAGCTTTGGTGCCGGCGGGGTTACGTGGGTGAAAAAAATCCGTCCAGCTCGGGCGCGAGGCATGCCGCACCGAGCCGGGCTTGTCCGGATCGATACGCTTGGCCGTGGATGCCGCCAGGGCCTCCCCCTGCGGCTTCCCCGATCGCGGAATCGCTACGTCTGAAGCAAGCGCCTGCGCCGACCGGCGGATCAACGCGGCACTATCGTATTGTCCGCAACCTCGACTCTCATGCCGATCGCCAGGATCGGCAGCGTGCTCTGCGAGACCGTGCGCGCGGAGCCATCGGCCCTGGGCACGTCAATCAGATGCAGCGTCATCGCCTTCGCCTGCTTTCCGACCTCGTTGCCTCCCAGGGCACCGCCGATCACACCCGGAGCCGCCAGGGCTTCCTTGCCGCGGCCGGCACCGATCTGGTGGCCGAGCACGCCCCCCAGCACGTCGCCGGTCACCGCACCGACGCCGCTGCCCTCGCTGTCCTCGCGGAGCGTACGAATGGCTACGATCTCGCCGCAAGCGACGCAGGGGGGAGCCGGCACGGGAGCCGACGAAGCCGTCCGTACAGCCGTGGGCGCAGCATCCACAAAGCCAACGTTGCCCGGTCGCTCGCAATGCGTCACGATAAGCGGAACGGCGGCGATCAGGCCGACCTCGGCGATCGCGATGGCCAGCGAATGGATCCGGCGCAAGCCATTCACAAGGAAACCGGCCGCGGCCGGCGCCGCCGGTAGGCCCTATGAATCGGGCGCTGCGTCCAGGTTCGTCACGCATGGGAGTTACCACGAATGGGCGAAAAACCCCTGTCGATATATTTTCGGGGTGGAGCCATTTGGGCGGAACCGATCCGATGAGCGAAAACGCAACGAAACAGATGCGGGAGATCGTCGAGGACGTCTACCGCTGCGAGTCGCGCCGCGTGTTCGCCACCTTGATCCGTCTGCTTGGCGACATCGATATCGCGGAGGAGGCGCTGCACGATGCCTTCCGAGCGGCGCTCGAGCAATGGCCCAAGGACGGCGTGCCCGCCAAGCGCCGGGCGTGGCTGGTGTCGGTCGGCCGCTTCAAGGCAATCGATGGCATCCGCCGCCGTGCTCGCTTTGACGCGCTCGATGACGTCGCCGAGCAAGTCGAGAATATTGCCGACGATGCGATCGCGCCCGAGAGCGAGCGGATCGAGGATGACCGCCTGCGATTGATCTTCACCTGTTGCCACCCCGCACTGACGCCCGACGCCCAGGTTGCCCTGACGCTGCGCGAGGTCTGCGGCCTAACGACCGAGGAGATCGCGGCAGCGTATCTGACAAGCGCCCCCACGCTCGCACAGCGCATCGTGCGCGCGAAGGCCAAGATCCGCGACGCCAAGATTCCCTACCTGGTACCAACGCCGGATGAACTGCCGGAACGGCTGGACGGTGTGCTGCGCACCATCTACCTTTTGTTTAACGAGGGCTATTCCGCGACCGGCGGAGGGTCCATAACGAGACACGATCTTTCGGCCGAGTCGATCCGCCTTGCGCGGCTCCTGGCGGAGCTGTTGCCGCAACCCGAAGCGCTGGGGGTCCTGGCCCTGCTACTTCTGCAGGAATCCCGGCGCGCGGCGCGCACGGCGCCCTCGGGCGATCTCATCTTGCTCGACGAACAGGACCGTTCCCGTTGGGACCGGGACTTGATCGGCGAGGGTATTGCGTTGGTCGAACGCGCCTTGCCCATGCCTGGGGCTGGCCCCTACTGCCTGCAGGCAGCAATTGCCGCGGTGCACGCGCAAGCAACCAGTGCGGCCGCGACCGACTGGGGCGAGATTGCAAGCCTGTATGACTTGCTTATGCGGGCGGATCCATCGCCCGTCGTCGAGTTAAACCGTGCCGTTGCCGTGGCTATGCGTGACGGAGCGCAAGCCGGACTGGCGCTCATCGACGCCCTGCTCGCGCGCGGCGACCTGTCGGATTACCGCCTCGCGCACGCCACGCGCGCCGACCTGTGCCGGCGCCTGGGCAAAGCCGCGCAGGCGCGGGCCTCCTACCATAGAGCGCTTGAGCTCACCCACACGCAGCCGGAGCGTCGCTTCATTGAGCGCCGGCTGGCCGAATTGAAGAATTAGTCGGGCCTTGTCGATTTCGGGATCGCCCGATCGACTATTGGTCAAGAGCGGCACCTTTGCGTGCCTTCGAGCGCCAATTCCAGTCCCCCGCCAGGCGGGGCAGTGCGGGTGACGTTTTCCCTAGACTAGACAAGGAGATAAGAACATGCGTTTCATGATGTTGATGATCCCCAAGGGGTACGAGAAAGCGGACCCTGGCACCATGCCCGACGCCAAGGCCGTTGCCGCGATGATGAAGTACAACGAGGAACTGCAAAAAGCCGGCGTGCTCCTCTCGCTCGACGGGCTGCAGCCGCTCTCGATGGGCGCGCGCGTCTCCTTCGCCAGCGGCAAACCCCAGGTGACTGACGGGCCCTTCATTGAAACCAAGGAAGCGCTCGGCGGCTACTGGATGATAAAGGTCGACTCCAAGCAAGAGGCCATCGAATGGGCGTTGCGGTGCCCCGCCTCGAGCAACGAGGTAATCGAGATTCGCCAGGTGCATGAGTTTTCCGACTTTCCGGCGGACGTACAACAAGCCGCAGCCAAGTTCCCCGAGCTCAAAGAGCTGCACCGCTCGTAAGACCGGGCGATTACGCAGAAGGAGACCCTGCCATGTCACGAGTAAAGCCTGTCCCGGACGGAATGCGCACGGTAACGCCGCACTTGACCTGTGCCGGTGCCGCTGACGCGATTGAGTTCTACAAGAAGGCGTTCAACGCGGTGGAAGCGTCCCGCTTGGCCGATCCCAAGGGCAAACTACTCCACGCCATGATCCGCATCGGCGATTCGGCCGTCATGCTGGTCGACGAATTTCCCGAATACGGCTCGCTCGGACCAAAAGCCTTGCATGGCTCGCCGGTTGTCATTCACCTCTACGTCGACGATGTGGACGCGTTCGTCAGGCGCGCCGTCGACGCCGGAGCAAAGATCACGATGCCCCTCGAAGACATGTTTTGGGGAGATCGATACTGCAGGCTCGAGGATCCCTTTGGCCACCACTGGTCGGTAGCCACGCACACCCGCGACGTGACCCTGGACGAGATGCGTCAGGCGATGTACAAGCATTGAAGCGGGGAGCCAGCCAAAGGCAGGAACGTGCAAAGTGGATTGCCTGGCCGCATCATCGCGGCCGTACTCCTCACGTGCAGGGAAATCCTGCCCATCATGGACAGGATGAGCAATGCGGCTTCGCGGCGCTCGCCGCTTTGCGGTAGGGCGCTGCTGCACAAGCGGCGGGCGCGCGCTTGCTAGCGGGAGAATCCGATGAAGTATCTGTGCCTGGTATATCTGGATGAAAGAAAGCTCGACGCAATACCGGCGGAAGACTGCGTGCAAACGATACGGCGATCCGCAAGAGCGGCTACTGCCTGGCCTCCGAGGCATTGCAATCCGTGCAGACCGCCACCAGCGTGCGCGTTCGCAACGGCAAGCTGTCGATCACCGATGGTCCGTTTGTCGAAACCAAAGTGCAGCTTGCCGGCTTTATTTGATCGACGCTCGAAACTTGAACGAAGCAATCCAGGTCGCCTCGAAAATTCCGCCGGCAACCGTGGGTTGCGTTAAAGTGCGGCCGATTCGCCCCAAACGGGAGATAGTGGCTGGGCAGTTCCGGAGTGGCGAGCATTCGCGTGGTGCGGACGGACCCAGGCCGACCGTATGGGAAGGAGCAGACGATGGCGCAGACAAATCGCGGGGTGGTCGATGTCCTCAGCAAGAGGTCCGTACCGCACACTGTCGACCGCCTCGAGTCGCTGGCCCTAGCACGCGGCCTGACGGTCTTCGCACGAATCGACTTCAGCGGCGACGCGCAGCGCGCCGGACTTTCGATGCCGCCGATGCAGATGCTGATCTTCGGCAACCCTAAGGCCGGCACGCCGCTGCTGGTCGCTGCGCCGCGAGTGGGACTCGACCTGCCTCTCAAGGCGTTAGCGTGGGAGGATGCGAATGGCTCCGTTTAGCTCCCCTGCAACGAACCCGAATACCTCCAGGCCAGGCACGGTTTCCCGCAAGAGCTCGTAGCCAACATTGCCGGAGTTCGCGCCCTCATCGAAAGGGCGGTCGAACCTTAATCGTTGCCCCAACGAGCCATCCAGGCCGTTTTGCGTGCCCGCTATGCGGACGCATCGGGAAGTACCGGTCTTGGCCACCTTGCAGGCCGAGGTGAGATCCTCGTTGTACGCGCCCCCCTTGGCGCACAATCTCGGAACCTCGCCGACAACTACCGTCGCCTCTCGTCCTGGCGATCGAGGACTACCTGGACACCGCTTCCCATACGGCCTGAAAGTGCAGCACATCCTTTCTTCGGCGCACCCGCCGGCCACATCGATCAAGTACGGCACCACGAGCGACTCGCAGCCGTCTAAAACAATCGGCAGCGGGTCATCTCGTGCGCCGTGATTCACTGCAGTCAAGTCCCGTGGCGCCTGGGGCCACGGGACCTGCTCCGCGAAGGCTCGTTGTGGTTGCCGGATTTGGCGGTCTGCTGCGCAAAGATCTGCCTCGAGGTCGCAGCCGCCCCCGGGGCGGCATAGATGCTGCTCCCGACCCTTGCGGATCGCGATGATCACTTTGGAGTCCGTCGGGGCCCCTAGTCTGCTTAATGGCGCCACCGATGCCCACCCGACGTAGCCACAAAAGTGCGGCGCGGCAATTTCTCGAAAACGCGAAGCGATGGGTCCTGCGCGCTGATGCCCTCCTGCGTCGCCTTACTTCGAACGGAAAACGCAATCGATGCCGTTGCGCGTGCTGTGCGTCGCGGACAGTCGTCCGGGCTGCGTTTCGCGGAGCACCCGTCTTCACCTTTGCTCCGACTAGAATGGCTGCCGGAGACGGCCACGCTTGCGATACCGATCACCGCAATGTAGGAGAAGACGATGCCCGACAGCGACGAGCTCGCCAAATTGGGGGACTTGCATCAGCGCGGGATTCTGAGCGATGAGGAATTTTCCCGCGCCAAGGCACGCGTACTTGGCGCAAGCCCCGCTGCAAGCGACGCGTCACTTGCAGCGGGGCCGCTCCATGCCCTTCGTCGAAGCCGGGGCGACCGTTGGTTCGGTGGGGTCTGCGGGGGCGTTGCCCAGGTTACGGGTGCACCCTCCTGGTTCTGGCGGCTGCTCTTCACCTTGCTCGCATTTTGTGCCGGATCAGGCGTGCTGCTCTACTTGCTGCTGTGGATCTTTGTACCCGAAGAGTAAATGCAGATGACCGCGGGCCACCAACCCTCTCAAGCCGGTTGAGGGTTGCCGTTTGTTCGCGCCAGTTCGAAAAAGCGCTTGCATCGAATGCATGTGGCCAAGCGCCCCCATTGACCCTGGGAAGTCCTTGACGAATGTGCGCTCTGGAGACCGCCCGCATTTCGCACACAACGCAATGGGTACGTCGATCGATGACTCGGGCCCGGTACCCTGGCCGCATCGGCGACCAGGCTGATCCTCATCCGTCGAGCTCTGGATAGTGCCGAAAAATGCCGTCGTTGTTGAACGCGATTCGACGCTTGGACGACACGTAGCGCTTCAGACGCGGCCGATTGAAAACTTCGTCTTGCAGCGCGCACAAGCGCGGACAAGCCGCAAGCGCGCTGCGACTGGCCGTTGGAAAGGCGTAACGCAGCCCGGCGACGACCTGCGCCATCGATAGATCCGCGTAGGTGATTCGCGTGCCCACCATCCTGGAGCCGCCGGCCGCGTTGCTGCGCAGGATGCGTTCGAAGTAGCCGAGGAACTTCGGCAATCGCTGCGCCAGAAATTCCTTCGAGCGGCGCTTCGCGGCGGCCTGTTGCTGTTCGTAGTAAAGCGTCGCCCCAAGCGGATGGTGGGTGTCGTGAACCTCGACGATGAAATCCGCAATCGTCAGCTGCAGTTGATGGGTCCAGAGCCTGCCGGCCGCGTTCCGTGGAGCGAGGTCCAAGCGACCACCCAAGAACAACAAGATGTTGGCCGTTTGGCCGATCAGCTGGCGGCCCGCTTTTAGGAACGGTGGAGCAAAAGGTGGGCGCTCGACATCTTCGCCTTCGAGGAACCGTGCCATCGCCGGCACTCCGCCGCCTTCTTCCTCGGGCATCAATGCAACGTCGAGGTAGTCTGCCCCGGCATCCTCGAGCGCCAGACGCACAAATTCCCCGCGCCCCTGAATTCCGGGCCAGTAGTAGAGCTCGTAGCGCATGCCAAGATCCTCCAGCGTAATCTACCAACGGCGGCTCTAAGCAGAGTCCGTCAATTATTGCCGTTTCGATAGATCGTTGCCAACATACTGCGCCAATACTGCGTACTACCGCCCCCAGGGAAGCGTTTCGGTCGACGTTGCATGGACTTCAAGCGTCGTCCCGGCATGACCCCTTCATCGCAGGCCGTCCGAGGGCGAGCACGAGGGCTTTCCCCGATTGCCCTCGCCACGGCGTGCGTTCGCCCTGGGCAGACGCGTCACGCGCCCTGGAGCAAGCGCAAGAGTCGCATTTTCCAAAGCAGCAAGAACACGCCCCAGAGCAATGCGCAAACTGTCCCGCAGATCTGCAGCGAGGTATGCGCAGCCCATAAAGATCCATGCAATCGGGACGCAGACGCCAGCGCTTGCGGTCCAGTGTCCACGCGCAATTGTTCGTGGCCCTGTCTTTTCCCGCTAGTCCGCGGTTTCTCAGCCGGCTAGACGTACGTCAGACGCCTACGGAGAGGTTCTTAGCCTGGTTGCGTCCCAGGATGCCCTACCCTCGTCCGCGGACCGTCGGGCCTCCCATAGCCCGGAGCCCCGCATGGGATTGACCTCCGATCGATCCGGATGGATGGATAAAGCATCCCGAGCGAGCTAAAGTACTCGCGGCAGCGGTCTTCGTCGCAACTCCGGGGGAAAAGAATGAACGAGCGTCGCCACTGGGGCGCTCCATGTTCGGCCCAGGCTACTCTGCTAGCCCTGCCAAAATGCAGGAACACCAAACGAAGGCAGCCCGCTGATGGCCCCGCCTGGGAGCCAATCTATTGCCCGGATAGCGTCCTATAGGATACTCGAGCGTGACAGCCGATCCGGAGTTCTCGCCGAAGGAGGACGCGATGGTGCCAATTCAGGAATCGACGCGGTGGCCCGAACTGCCCTACGGAGCGTGGAAGGACACGTGCGCCACGCTGCATCTGTGGATGCAGGTTGTCGGCAAAATACGCTTGGCCTTGACACCCTGGCTAAATCACTCCTGGCACGTAACGCTGCATGTGACTGCGCGAGGCCTGGGCACGCCGCTCATTTCGACCCGCGAGCGTGACTTCGACGTCGAATTTGACTTCATCGATCACCTACTGTGGCTGCGTGCCAGCGATGGACATGTTCGCCAACTCCTCCTCAAACCGATGCCGGTTGCGGAGTTTTACGTCGAGATACTGCATGCGCTATCCGAACTCGGCGTCGACGTGCACATCGACCAGATGCCGAACGAGTTGCCTGACCCAATCGCATTCAGCAAGGACCGCGTGCATGCCGCGTACGATCGAGACTACGCGAACCGGTTCTGGCGCGTGCTTTTGCGCTCCCACGAAGTATTCTCGCATTTTCGTACGTCATTTCTCGGCAAGGTGAGCCCGGTGCATTTCTTTTGGGGCAGCTTCGATCTTGCCGTGACGCGCTTTTCCGGGCGCCGCGCGCCGCCGCACCCCGGTGGCGTACCACATCTGCCGGACGCGGTTGTGCGCGACG
>Ga0209415_10007035_pt1 | contig 19781 bp, 18 predicted proteins | sample PeaSoiSIISIP2007_FD_187696 | JGI IMG/M metagenome (GOLD analysis project Ga0209415, IMG submission 187696) | Peat soil microbial communities from Weissenstadt, Germany - SII-SIP-2007 (SPAdes) (version 2) | ecosystem: Environmental > Terrestrial > Soil > Wetlands > Peat | place: Germany... | reverse complement strand
GCCAGGTGTAGGCCATGTTGTTGGCGTCGCCGATCCAGGCGACCGTGCGCCCCGCGATCGAGCCGCGGTGCTCGGCGAAGGTGAAGATGTCGGCCAGGATCTGGCACGGGTGATACTCGTTGGTCAGACCGTTGATCACCGGCACGCGCGAGTGCTGGGCGAAGCGCTCGATCTTGGTCTGCTCGAAGGTGCGGATCATCACCAGGTCGACCATGCGCGAGATCACGCGCGCGGTGTCCTCGATCGGTTCGGCGCGGCCCAGCTGCGAATCGCCGGTCGTGAGGTGGATCACCGAGCCGCCCATCTGGTACATCCCGGCCTCGAAGGACACGCGCGTGCGCGTGGAGGCTTTCTCGAAGACCATCGCCATCGTCCGGTCGGTCAGCGGCTGGTAGGTCTGGTAGCGCTTGAAGCGCTCCTTGATGATCCGGGCGCGCTCGATCACGTGCTCGATCTGCGCGCGCGTGAAGTCGGAGAACTGCAGGAAGTGGCGGATGGTTGGCGTGGATTTTGGCATGGCGGGCCTAGCGCTGGGCCGCCGGCCTGCGGCCCGCGGACTGCTTGGCAAAGTCGGCGCTGAGCCGCTTTTGCTCGTGGGCGCGCAAGACGCGTATGGCCGGAAGATACCCTTGGAAGACGATCCCGTGCAACTCCACCTTGCCGTGGACCCGCAGCGTGCGTACGAGAAATTCGACGACCTGGTCGTTGATGAGCTGCCCGGGCACCAGCACCGGGATGCCGGGCGGATAGGGCACGACCTGGTCGGCGCAGACGCGCCCGACGAGCCGCTCGCTGATCTGCTCGTTTTCGTCGAGCAGGCCCACCAGCTCGCCGGTGCTGTAGTAGGCATCGCGTGGCAGGCAGCGCAGCTCGGTGAAGGGCGGCAGCACCGGCGCGCGGTACAGGCGCCGCGGCGCGCGGCGCTCGTGCGCGATGCGCCGCAGCGCGTCGTACAGGCGCGAGCACTTCGATCGCGTGGTGCCGATCGTCAGCAGCAGGGTGATCGTGTTGAAGGTGGATTTCTCCACCGTGATGTTGAAGCGGGTAAAGAGCTCGTCGCGCAGCTCGTCGACCGTCATGCCGCAGGCCGAGATGTCGACGGTGATCTTGGTCGGATCGAGCCGGATCCGGTCGCCCTTGACCTCCCGGGGCAGCAGCTCCTCGAGGCGCAGCGAGTGGAAGGCCCCGGTCGAGTCGATCTGCTCGCGCAGCTCGGTGGCAAGGCGCAGCGTGCGCTGCAGCAGCTTGTAGCCCTCCATCACCGCCTGGCGGCGGCCCACGTCCAGGCTCGCGATCATGCTGTACATCGGGCTGGTCGAGGTGTGCATGTTGAAATTCTCGCGGAAGCTGTGGTCGTCGAGCTCCGGGTCGTTGACGTGCAGCAGGGCTCCCTGGGAGAAGGCCGACAGGGTCTTGTGGGCCGACTGCGTGACGTAGTCGGCGCCGGCCTCCAGCGCCGTGGGCCGCAGCTCGGGATGAAAGCGGGCATGGCTGTACCAGGCCTCGTCGATCAGCACCTTGATCTTGGCGTCGTGCGCGGCCTCGATGATCGGCGGCAGGTCATAGCGCAGGCCGTCGTAGGTGCACGAGGTGAGCACGAGCAAGCGGGCGTCGGGGTGCAGCGCGATCGCACGCTCGATGGTGGCGCGCGCCACGGGTCCGAAGATGCCGTATTTGCGGTTGACGCTCGAATCGAGGTAGACCGGGCGGGCCCCCGAGAGCACGACGCCGTGATGGATCGACTTGTGGGCGTTGCGGTCCAGTAGCAGCTTCTCGCCGGGCTTGATCAGCGTCTGCAGGATCACCTTGTTGGCCGTCGAGGTGCCGTTGGTCGCAAACAAGGTGCGCCGCGCGCCGAAGGCCTTGGCCGCCATCTGCTGCGCGTCGGCGATGACGCCGGTGGGATCCATCAGCGAATCGAGCGTCTTGACCGACACCGACAGGTCGGTGGTGAAGACGTTCTCGCCCATGAACTGGTAGAAGTCATCGACCCAGGGGCTGCCGCGCAGGGCATCGCCGCTGAAGTGGCCGGGCGTATGCCAGGCGTCCTTGGCCGAGGCCACGTAGGAGCGCAGGGCATCGAAGAACGGGGTCCGGGCACGCTCGGCGAGCTGCGCGTTGAGGATCCGGAACATGCCGCGGTAGTCGTGCTCCTCGCGGTAAAAGTAGCCGTGCACGGCCTCGGCGAACAAGCTGTCGACCACCTGGTCGGCCTTGGTCTTCTCGATCAGCACGTAGATCTCGATCTCGGGCCGCAGGGCCGAGATCCGCTGCGCGAGGTTGGGCGCTCCGGCGGGAGCGCCGCGCCCGGATCCCTTGGCGCCGCGGTGCCGGCGGCCTTGCGTCGCGGCGGCCAGCCGGTCGTCGACGATGACCAGCTGCACGTCGCCGTCGTCCTGGATCTGGCGCAGCCCCTCGGCGCCGGTGCGGGCACCGGCGAAGCAGATGCCGAAGGGATTGTCGAGCGCGCGCGCGGCGGCGTTGAGCCCCTTGAGCAGTTCCTTGAGAATGAGCGGGTCGTCGTTGATGACGACGACCCTGGAGCACGGCTTGGGCATGCGGTCGGGGTCGGCGGCCGCCGTCACCGGACGCCGTCAGGGCATCAGGCCATCGCCTTTACGGCAGCAGCCAGCCGGCTCTTGTTGCGCGCGGCGGCGTTCTTGTGCACGAGCTTTTTGTCGGCAATCGAGTCGATCACGCTGGTCGAGCGGCGCAGCGCCTCGGCGGCGACGGCCTTGTCGCCGGCGGCCACAGCCTTGCGGACGGTCTTGATTGCCGAGCGCAGGCGCGAGCGCTGTGCCGAACCCTGCGCGTTGCGCGCGCGTGCCTGCAGTGCACGCTTTTTTGCCTGTTTCGTATTTGCCATGCCAGATCCTTCGTACGCTGTTTGCTCCGCGCGCCCGCCGCGCGCTCCCCGCTGCTGTCGACAGTGCCGGCGGCGCATGGGCGCTGGGCGGCGCAGCAAAGCTTTAAACTATAACAGAATGACCTCTTCAAAACCAGTGCTGGACGCGCTGCCGGCGCGTCGCATGCCGCTTCGGTGAACCTCCTAGGAGCGGCCGCGCGCATCAGCGGCCTGACCATGCTCTCGCGGGTCAGCGGCCTGGTGCGCGACCTGCTGATCGCCCGCTACTTCGGCGCCGGCACCGAGATGGACGCCTTCACGGTGGCCTTTCGCATCCCCAACTTGCTGCGGCGCCTGTTCGCCGAGGGCGCGTTTGCCCAGGCCTTCGTGCCCATCTTCGCGGAGGTGAAGATCCGCGAGGGGCCCGAGCGCACCCACCGGCTGCTCAACCACGTCGCCTCCGCGCTGTTCTGGGTGCTGCTGGCGCTGTCGATCCTCGGGGTCGCCGGCGCGCCGCTGCTGGTTGCGGCAATCGCCACCGGCTTTTGGCACTCGCCGGCCTTTGACCTGGCGACGCTGCTCACCCGCTGGATGTTTCCCTACATTCTTTTCATGTCGCTGATCGCCTGCTCCGGTGGCGTGCTCAATGCCTTCGGCCGCTTCGCGGTGCCCGCCTTCACCCCCGTGCTGCTCAATGTTTCCATGATCGGCCTGACGCTGCTCGTCGGACGCAGCATGGAGCCGCCGATCCTCGTGCTGGCCATCGCGGTGCTGCTGGGCGGCATACTGCAGCTGGCGATCCAGGTGCCGGCGCTGGTGCGCGTGGGCATGCTGCCGCGCCTTTCGGGCGTGCGCGCTTGCTTTGCCGATGCCGGCGTGCGCCGCGTCCTGCGGCAGATGCTGCCGGCGGTGTTCGCGGTGTCGGTCGCGCAGCTGAGCCTGATCATCAACACCAACATTGCCTCGCGCCTCGGAACCGGCAGCAATTCCTGGCTCTACTATGCCGATCGGCTCATGGAGCTGCCCACCGCCTTGCTGGGGGTGGCCATCGGCACGGTGCTGCTGCCGACGCTGTCGACCGCCCACGCCACGAGCGATGACCGGCACTACCGCCAGCTGCTCGACTGGGGCCTGCGCCTGACCTGCCTGCTGGCCCTGCCGGCCGCCCTGGGTCTGGCGATTTTGGCCGATGGACTGATCGGCGCGATGTTCCAGGGCGGGCGATTTAGCGCCTTCGACGTGGCGCAGTCCGCGGCGGCGCTGCGCGGCTATGCCGTGGGCCTGTTGGGCCTGATCGGCGTCAAGATTCTGGCGCCGGGGTTTTACGCGCGTCAGGACATCCGCACGCCGGTTCGAATCGGCGTGCTCGTGCTCGTGGCCACGCAGTTCGTCAATCTTGCCCTGGTGCCCTTGCTCGCCCACGCGGCGCTGGCGTGGTCGATCAGCATCGGCGCCCTGGTCAACTGCGCCTTGCTATTGCGCGGCCTGCACCGGCGCGGTATCTATTCGCCGGGGCCGGAGTGGCGCCTGTTCGGCATGCGCGTCGCCGTGGCCCTCTTGGGCCTGACGCTGGCCCTGGTCGCGATCGAGCACTATGGGTCCTATGCCGCGATTGCCCCGACCGGGGCGATGGGCCGCATTGCCTGGCTGGCGGCCACCGTCGGCGGGGCCACGGCCATCTACGCGCTGCTGCTCTGGTTGGCCGGATTCCGGCCGCGGGACTTCGTGCTGCGCTCGCGCCCCGGCGCGGCCTAAAGCACGGCCGCCGGCGGCGCGATCGGCGGCCCTTAGCCGATTTGACGCAGCATGGTCTGCGCGTCGCTGGTCTCGAGCTTGCCGCCATTCTCGATGTTGAGCAGCTTGACCACGCCGTCGTCGACCAGCATCGAGAAGCGCTTGCTCCGCATCCCCAGTCCGCCGCTCGTAAAATCGTGCTCAAGCCCCAGCTTGCGCGTGTAGTCCCCGGTCCCGTCGGCCATCATGCGCATCTTGCCGGCAGCTTTTTCCTCGCGGCCCCAGGCACCCATGACATGCGCGTCGTTGACGGCAAGGCACCAGATCTCGTCGATGCCCTTGCGCCGCAACGCCTCGTAGTTGGCCAGGTACCCCGGAACGTGCTTGGTAGAGCACGTCGGCGTAAAGGCGCCCGGAACGCCGAAAATCACGATCTTCTTGCCGCGTGCCAGGTCCTGCACCGAGAAGGTATTGGGGCCGATGGAGCAGCCCTGCGCCTCGACTTCGAGGTATTCCTGCACCTTTCCTTCGGGCAGCTGGTCGCCCACCTTGATCGTCATCTTGTCCCCTTCTCAGAGCGCGCGCAAACGCACGACGGCAGTGTAATCGTGCGCCAAAACCGATTTCCTCTCCGGAAACAGGGATAAGGCTGCCGCGGACCCGGGGGGCGCGGCGCACCGGCCGGCGCCGGCGTGTTGGGTGGCCGACACGGGTTTGGCCGCAAAGCGGCCCCGCCCCGTCCGTGGCGCCGGTGAAGAACGGTTTTTCCGACGCAATTCCTGCGATTGGCCTCGTTGAACTCCCGGCAATCTGTCCGAATAAGCATGGGTGGGGTGATCCACCGTTGGGGGTAGGGCTCGTGGGCGAAGCGGGTGCCGTGAGGGCTTGTTCCATCGAGGGCTGCCGGCACCGCCGAGCGAACGGCAAAAGAGTTGCCAGGGCAGCTTGCGCGGGTCGCAGGCGGCCAAGGCCCTGCGAAACCGGGTTTGTTGATTGCGGCCGATGAAGAAATTGCAGAACGTGGCGATTTGCAGTGCGACAGCGCTGCGCACGATGGCCCAGTTCGCGGCATTGGCGCTGGCGCCGCTCATCGCCGTCGCCGCCTTGCTCCACAGCCAGTCGTCGCTGACGGCCTCGATGATCGAGACCCTGCAGAACGTGGCCATCGGCGTCGTCGTCCTGGCCCTGGCCCTGGGGGCCGTGCAGGGCGAGCTGATCGCGCGCCGCCTGCAGCGACTCATTTCCTCGGCGCACAGCATTGCCAAGCAGGACTTCTCGGTTGCCCTGCCCGCCAGGGGCGGCGACGAGCTCGCCCTGCTGACGCGCGCCTTCAACGACATGGCGCGCACCCTCGGGACCAGCCTGTCGATACAGGGCATCCTGGCGCAGATGGACGACGCGATTCTGACCAAGCTCGACGTCGCCGCCCTGATCCGCAATGCCCTGCGCTGCATGCGCTACGTGGCCGAGGCCGACATCGTGGTGCTCGGGCTGTTCGAATCGGACGCGGCCGACACCATGCGATTGTTCGTCATGGGTAAGGGCGAGCGCAACCGCATCGACAGTCACAAGATCGAGATGAGCGGGGACCTCAAGCGGCGCATCCCGCTCAGTCCGACGAACAAGACCGAGCCGCAGTCGCCGTTTCCCGAGGAGTTCGAGCAACGCCTGCTCGCCGATTGCGGCGTCGGGCACTTCCTCTCCATGCCGGTGTCGCGCGGCAGCCGTGCCTGGGGCGTCATGGTGACGTGTCACCGCGAGCCCAGGGAGCTCTCCAACGGGCAGATGAAGATGCTCATCGGCGTGTCCAACCGCCTGATCGCGGGCTTTAGCGGCGCCGAGCGTGACCAAAAGCTCCACTCGCTGGCCTACGTCGATCCGTTGACCGGACTGCCCAACCGCGTTGCCATGCAGTCGCTGCTGTCGGCCGAACTGGCCAACGCCGAGCGCAACAAGGCGATGGCGGCGATCCTGTTCATCGACCTGGACCGCTTCAAGCAGGCCAACGATACCCACGGCCACGCCTTTGGCGACCGGTTGCTGATCCAGGCCGCCAATCGCATCCGCAATCACGTGCGCGAGGACGACGTGGTCGCCCGCATCGGCGGCGACGAGTTCACCGTGATCCTCTCGGAAGTCAAGACCACGCGCGAGGCCGCGTCGGTGGCGCGCAAGCTGATCCAGTCCCTGTCGCGGCGCTTCGAGATCGAGGGCCAGACGATCTACACCGGGGCCAGCGTCGGCATCGCCATGTACCCGGACGACGGCACGGGCGGGGCCGAGCTGCTCAAGATGGCCGACACCGCCATGTACCGGGCCAAGAGCGCGGGCCGCAGCCGCTTCGCCTTCTACGAGGAGCCGATGAATGCGGAGAGCAAGCGCCGCTCGCTGCTCGACGGCGAACTGCGCAACGCCCTCGAGCGCAAGGAACTGGTGCTGCACTACCAGCCGCAGATCGACCTCAAGACCGGCGCCCTGTGCGGGGTCGAGGCCCTGGTGCGCTGGCAGCACCCCACCCGGGGCCTGCTCTATCCCAAGGACTTCATCGAGTACGCCGAGGAGATCGGCTTGATCCCCCAGCTGGGCGCCTGGGTGATGATGGAAGCTTGCCTGCAGTACCAGCGCTGGTGCGAGGAGGGCGTGCGCGTGCCGCGCGTCTCGGTCAATGTCTCCAACGGCCAGCTGCCGCGCAGCAACTTCGTCCCGACGGTGCGCCAGCTGCTGCACTCGATCAAGATCCCCGCGGGCGCGCTGGAAATCGAAGTGACCGAGTCCATGTTGATCGAGGGCGGCAAGCCCGCCATGGAAGCGCTCAATCAGCTCTCGGCCGACGGCGTGCTGATCGCCATCGACGATTTTGGCACCGGCTATTCCTCGTTTAGCTACCTCAAGACGATGCCGGCGCGCGTTCTCAAGCTCGACATGAGCTTCCTGGTCGATGCCCGCTCCGACAACGAGGCCGGCAAGATCGTCGCCGCCATCATCAACATGGCGCACGAGCTGGGCAAGGAGGTAGTTGCCGAGGGTATCGAGCGCGTGGACCAGCTCAAGTTGCTCAAGCACCTGGGATGCGAGCGCGGGCAGGGCTACTTGTTCGGCAAGCCCGTGGGCGCGGACCACATCTCGCGCACCTTCGGCAAAGTCCAGGAATCGGCCCCGCCGGCGCCCATCGCCGCTGCCCCGGCCCCGCCCGCCGTTGCCGTCGCCCATTCGGCCGCGCAGGCGGACGCGCATTCGGACCTGTTCGAGGCTTCGGCCCGCCAGGCGTCGCTGCATCCTGCGGTGCCGCTCGCGGCCCCATCGAGCACCGCGCAGGACAAGCATTCGACCCTGTTGCTGCCGGCACCGCTGTCGCCGGCGGCCGACGCCTCAGCGACCGACGCCGGGCAGCAGGAACAACCCGCCGAGCAACCGGCGCACGCGCCAAGCCAAGCCGTGCGGCCGACGCCACCGGGGCAGACCTCGCTGGACCTCGTGCCGCCGGCAAGCGAGGTCGACGCGACCGTCGAGACGGTGCTCGCCATCGACACCTGGCCGGTGCCCTCCGAGGCCAACGTGCCGACGACCGAGGAGCTGCTGCAGGCAACCGCGGCACTGCTCGAGTCCGAAACCCACGAACCGGCGCAACACTGACCGGCGCTGGCCGGCCGCGGCAGCGTTGCCGGGCGGATCCGCGCGCGCGCCGGGCCGGCGCTCAGTGGATACTGCAGCGCGCCGATACCGACACGTTGGCGTGCTGACTGCTGCCCGCAAACGACGAGTGCAACTTCATGAGCGGCGCCAGGCAGTGGCTCGCGTCGATGCCGGCAACCCGCAGCCACGAGCGCAGCGACTCCGAAGCTCCCCCCAGGGACAACTGCGGCCGGTACACGGTCTGGGGCTCGGACGCCGCAACATGGCTGGGCGAGGTCTCGAGGATCACCGGGACCTTGCTCAGGCTGCTCCAGGGAAGCATCGGCTCGGTGTTGGCCAGCGAATAGTCCGGCCGGGACGCTGGCCGCCGCACCACCGAGCTCCAGTGGCTGTCCAGGGCCTCGCGGCTCACGCGCAGGCCCGTCTCCAGCTGTAGCCAATCGGGTGCCATGGCCGCGGGCCCGCCATCGGCGGGCAAGCCCTTGCCGCTGCCCAATAGCAGCAGCAGCGCCAACGCCCACTGTCGGCGCAAGCGACGCCGGGAAGCGGATCGTTGCCGGGGCAACTGCTGCGCGCTGCGCACGTTCGACATCGGGGTTCCCGCACGGGGATGAACACCATCATCCCTGGCCCCCAATTTTAGGCAACCGCAGAATTAATGGGGACATCTCCCCGTAATTCAACGGCTGCCGCCCGGCCGGCAATAACGGCCTCCGGTCGGCCCGGAGCTCAAGGCGCCGTGTTATTGCCGCCGGAGGGCTCGTGCTGGGCAACCTGGGCGGCCGGAGCGCTGGCCTGCGAGGCATGCGTTCCGCCATGCAGCAAGGCGATGATGGGAACGATCAGCAAGGCCACGATGTTGATGATCTTGATGAGCGGGTTGACCGCGGGTCCGGCGGTGTCCTTGTAGGGATCGCCGACGGTGTCGCCCGTCACCGCCGCCTTGTGGGCGTCGGAGCCTTTGCCGCCGTGGTGGCCTTCCTCGATGTACTTCTTCGCATTGTCCCAGGCGCCCCCGCCGGTCGTCATGGAAATCGCGACGAACAGGCCGGTGACGATCGTGCCCATCAGCACGCCGCCCAAGGCCGCCGGACCGAGAAAAATCCCCACCGCGATCGGCACCAGTACCGGCAGCAGCGAAGGGATCATCATCTCCTTGATGGCCGCCGTCGTCAGCATGTCCACCGCGCGCGAATAGTCCGGCTTGGCGGTTCCCTCCATGATTCCCTTAATCTCGCGAAACTGCCGGCGCACTTCCTCGACGACCGCGCCGGCCGAGCGGCCAACGGCTTCCATGGCCATCGCAGCAAAGAGGAAGGGGATCAGGCCGCCGATGAACAGACCAACGATCACCAGGTGGTTGGACAGGTCAAAGGAGGTGTGCATGCCCTCCTGGTCGAGCGCGCGCGTGTAGTCGGCAAACAGCACCAGCGCGGCCAGGCCCGCGGAGCCGATGGCGTAGCCCTTGGTGACGGCCTTGGTGGTGTTGCCGACCGCGTCGAGCGGATCGGTGATGTTGCGCACCTCCTTGGGCAGGCCGGCCATCTCCGCGATGCCGCCGGCGTTATCGGTGATCGGGCCGTAGGCATCGAGAGCAACGATGATGCCGGTCATCGACAGCATCGCCGTGGCTGCCACCGCGATACCGTACAGGCCCGCCAGCGCATAGGAGGCCATGATCGCCACGCAGATGGCCAGGACGGGCCAGGAGGTGGCGCGCATCGAAACGGCGATGCCGGCGATGATGTTGGTCGCGTGGCCGGTGGTCGAGGCCTGCGCGATGTGTTGCACCGGGGCGTAGTCGGTACCGGTGTAGTACTCGGTGATGTACACGAGCGCCGCGGTCAGCGCCAGGCCGACGACGGCGCAGCCGTAGAGCTTGCCCACGCTCAGTCCGGCGCCCGCTGCCACGGGGCCCAGCAGCCAGTCGGTGACGAACCAGAACAGCACCAGCGAGATCAGGCCCGCGACCAGCAGGCCGCGATACAGGGCGTTCATGATCTTGCCGCCGTCGCGCGCCTTGACGAAGTAGCACCCGACGATCGACGCCAGGATCGAGACGCCCGAGATCGCCAGCGGGTACACCAGGCCCGCGTCGCTGCCGTGGAAGGCAAACGCGCCGACGAGCATCGTGGCCACGACGGTGACGGCAAAGGTCTCGAAAAGGTCCGCCGCCATGCCGGCGCAGTCGCCGACGTTGTCGCCGACGTTGTCGGCGATCACGGCAGGGTTGCGCGGGTCGTCCTCCGGAATGCCCGCCTCGACCTTGCCCACGAGGTCGGCGCCGACGTCAGCGCCCTTGGTGAAGATGCCGCCGCCCAGCCGCGCGAAGATCGAGATGAGCGAGGAGCCAAACGCCAGGCCGATCATCGGGTGCAGCGCCGCGTGCGTCTCGCCGCCGCCGGCCAGACTGGTGAGCACGCTGTAAAAGCCGGCCACGCCCAGCAGGCCCAGACCCACCACCAGCAGCCCGGTGATCGCGCCGCCGCGGAAGGCCACGTCCAGCGCGGCGTTGAGCCCGCGCGTGGCCGCCTGCGCGGTGCGCACGTTGGCGCGCACCGAGACGTTCATGCCGATGAAGCCGGCGGCACCGGAGAGCACGGCGCCGAGCACGAAGCCGATCGCCGTCCACAGGCCCAGCTGCGGGATGATGGCGATGATGATCGCCAGGACCACGCCGACGATGGTGATGGTGCGGTACTGCCGGTTCAGATAGGCCTGGGCGCCTTGCTGAATCGCGTGGGCGATTTCCTGCATGCGCGCATTTCCCGGATCCTGCTTGAGGATCCACCCGGTGGAGATCGCGCCGAAGACGATGGCGGCGAGTCCGCAAAGCAGGGCGAGCGAAACGCCAGACATGCATAGCTCCTTTCGTGATGCGGCCGGTACGCTCCGCTAGGATTTCAAGGCGTCCAGGACGCGGTTCTGAATCTGCTCGACGGTACCCACGCCGCTGATCGCGCGGTACTTGGGTGCGCCCGCGGCGCCGCTTGCGGCCCAGGCGGAGTAATAGTCCACCAGCGGCTTGGTCTGCGCGTGGTACACCTCCAGGCGCTTGCGCACGATCGCTTCGCGATCGTCGTCGCGCTGCACCAGCGGCTCGCCGGTGCGGTCGTCGCGATCGGGCGTCTTCGGCGGATTGTTCTGCAGGTGGTAGGTGCGGCCGCTGGCCGGGTGCACGCGCCGCCCGCTCATGCGCGCGATGATGTCGGCGTCGGGGACCGTGATCTCCAGCACCAGCTCGATCGCCACGGCGGCCGACTTCAGGGACTCGGCCTGCGCGATGGTGCGCGGAAACCCATCGAACAGGTAGCCCTGGGCGCAATCGGCGCGCTGCAGGCGCTCCAGGACCAGGTCCACGATGATCTGGTCCGACACCAACTGGCCCGCGTCCATGACCTTTTTTGCCGCCAGGCCCAGGGCGGTGCCGTCCTTGACCGCTGCGCGCAGCATGTCGCCGGTGGAGATCTGTGGAATTCCCAGGCGCGCCGCGAGCAGGGCTGCCTGCGTGCCTTTCCCAGCTCCTGGTGGTCCGAGCAAAATCAGACGCATCTTCCCCCCGCCGCGCTCGCGCGCGTCCTCCAGCACCGCACGTTTTTTTCTTTTGCGACCCAGGCTGCGACCCGCACGGCCAAGGGCGAGGCGCATCTTACCCGGAACTGCCCGATCGCCGCTCGCAACGGGCCCGGCCGGCGGTGCCGGTGCCGTGGCAAGGCCGAGGTGCCCTGCTAGGGCCGCTCGCGCGAGGCGCCATCGCCGGCCGCGGCGATCGCGGCCCGGGCGCGCTCGAGGTCGGCCGGCGTGTCCACGCCCGGCGGCAGGGCGGCCGCAAGAGGCATGACGGCGATCGCGCTGCCGTGGTAGAGCGCGCGCAGCTGCTCGAGGCTCTCGTGCTCCTCGATCGCGGGGCGAGCCAGCGTCGGAAACCGCAGCAGGTAGCGCACCCGGTAGGCGTACAGGCCGACGTGGCGCAGTGCCGGCAGCTCCGGGGGCAGGAGCGCTCGGGACCGGGCGAAGGCCTCGCGCGACCAGGGGATCGGCGCGCGGGAAAACAGCAGCGCGCGGCCCCGCGCATCGGTGACGACCTTGACGACGTTGGGATCGAAGAACTCCGCGGCATCGTGCAAGCGGTGCGCGGCCGTGGCCAGGTCGCACTGCGGCTCGGCGGCCAAGGCCCCGGCGACCTGCGCGATCACCTCCGGCGGCATCAGGGGTTCATCGCCCTGCACGTTGACGACGATCGCCTCGGGCTCCAGGCCCAGCAGCTGGCAGGCCTCGGCGAGGCGGTCGGTGCCGGTCGGATGGCTCTCGCGGGTGAGAATTGCCTCAATCGCGTGCCCCCGGCAGGCATCGACGATGCGCGCGCTGTCGGCGCAGACGACCACGCGCTCGGCGCCGCTGGCAGCGGCGCGCCGGGCCACGTGCACCACCATGGGCACGCCGGCGATCTCGGCCAGGGGCTTGTCGGGCAGCCGGGTCGAGGCCAGGCGCGCCGGGATCAGTGCCCAGAAGCGCGGCTGCGGCAATCTGGCCGGTCGCGGGGGCGGGCTCGCGGGCACGCCGGGCTACCGATGGGCGCGAGGCGCTCGAGGGCCAGCGCGCGCGCGCTCGATGCTCATGCGCCGGCGCCGCGTTCGTTGTCCTCCAGGCGCCGCGCCTCGCTCTCGAGCAAGATGGGGATCGAATCGCGGATCGGGTAGGCGAGCCCGGCGGACTGCGACACGAGCTCCTGGCGCTCGCGATCGTAGCGCAGCGGCCCCTTGGTGACCGGGCAAACGAGAATATCAAGCAGTTTTGGATCCATCGCGCTCTTTCCCCAGTCGTGCCGCAAGGAAGTCAAACAAGGAGGCGTCGAGCTGGGTGTGCAGCGGCACGACCCAGATGCGCTCGTCGTGTCCCAGGCGGGCGTCACGGTGGCATTTTACGGCGTCTTTTTCGGTCATCAGGACGCGTTGGTAGCGCCCGGGCGCGGTCATGGAGGCCTCGATCCGGTCGTGATCGGGCAGGGCGATCGCGTCAAAGCGCAGGCCCTGTTCGCGCAGCTGGGAAAAAAAGCGCTGCGGGTTGCCGATGGCGCAGATCGCCAGCAGGCGCAGCTCGCCCGCCTGCTGCTCGTGGGCCATCTGGGCGAGCGTCATCTGGCGCGCAGGCGAGGCCAGGCAGGTCGCATCGATGATGCTCGTGTGCATGCGGAAAAAGGGCGAGTAGATGCGCACCGGCGGCACGATGCCGTGCAGCACCACCGCGTCGACCTGGCGCAGCCGCGCGGGCGGATCGCGCAGCGGCCCGGCCGGCAGCAGCAATCCGTTGCCCACGCCGGTGGCGTCCAAGAGCACGATCTCCAGGTCGCGCCCCAGCCGCCGGTGCTGCAGTCCGTCGTCGGCGATCAGGACGTTGCAGGCGCCGTGGGTGGCCAGCAGCAGCCGCGCCGCCGCGATCCGGTCGCGCCCGACCGCTACCGGGCAGCCTGTCACGTGGCGGATCAGCAAAGCCTCGTCGCCGCATTGGGCCGCGTCGCTGGCCGGGTCGACCAGGACGGGCCGCTGCGACCGGCCGCCGTATCCGCCGGAGACGATCCCCGGTGACCAGCCCCGGGCGCGCAGCGCGCGGACGATTTCGATCACCAGCGGCGTCTTGCCCGTGCCCCCGACAGTGAGGTTGCCGACCACCACGACGGGCACCGGGAGCTTGACCGGCCGCGCCAGCCCCAGGCGGTAGCCCAGCGCGCGCACCCCGCGCCAAGCACGGTGCGCGAAGTGCAGCGGAAGGAGCAAGATTGCCAGCAGGCCGCGGCGCTGCCAGGCACGCCGCACGCGACGGTGGAGCCAGCCGCGCAGCGCGGTTGTCAGGCCCAGGCTCATCGGCCGCTGTTGGCGTGGCGTTGCGTGGCAAAGCTCAGCCGCGACAAGCCGGCATTGCGTGCCGCCTCCATGACCGTGATGACCGCTTGATGCGGCGCCTGGGCATCGGCATTGATCACCACGACGGGGTCATTGAGCCGGGCCGCGGCGCTGCGTAGCAAATCGGTGAGCGCCGCCGTATCGGTCACGGGAACCACCGTGTGGCCGATGGCAAAGCGGCCGTCGGCGCTGACCCCGACCTGGATCTCCTGCGGCCGCGTTGCCGCCTTGTTCGGGTCGGCCGCGGGCAACTCGATCTGCAGCTGCGCAAAGCGCGAATACGTGGTGCTGACTGCCAGGAAGATCAGCACCACCAGCAGCACGTCGATGAGCGGGATCAGGTTGATTTCCGGATCCTCGGCATAGCCGCGCCGAAACTTCATGCGCCGGGCCGCGCCGCACGCGCGTCTCCGTACAGCGCCTCGAGCAGGCGCTGGGCCTGCTGCTCGAGCTCGACCAGGAAATCGTCGACGCGGGCGCGAAAGATCCGGTACGACAGCACCGAGGGCACCGCCACGATGATGCCGAAGGCCGTCGAGTAGAGCGCGATCGATATGCCCTGCGCGAGCTGCTGCGGGTTGGAGCCGGCCTGCTGCGAGGCGAAGATGTCGATCATGCCCACGACCGTGCCCAGCAGGCCCAGCAAGGGAGCGACCGAGCCGATCGCGCCCAGCAAGGTGAGATAGCGCGAGAGCTCGTGCGCCACGTGTCCGCCGGCGATCTCGACCACCTTGGTCGTGACTTCGCGCTGCGAGCCGGCGCTGCGCAGACCGGCGGCGAACAAGAATCCCAGCGCCGAGCTGGCCTCGAGCTTGTCGATGACGTCCAGGCTGATCTGCCGGCGCGAGTACAAGTTGAGCACGTCGGCCAGCAGGTTGGCCGGCAGTACGCGCGAGCGGCGCAGGGCGATGGTGCGCTCGATGACCAGCGCTAAGGCGACGATGGAGGCGATGATGAGCGGCCAGATCGGCCAGCCGATGGTCTGAACAATGGCGAACAAGGAGAGGATCCCGGTGAAAAGAGGTGATCGGATTCGGGCGCGCGCAGACGATTCTGGCCGCGCAAAAGGTGGCAAGTGTAGAGCCGATGCGCGCGCCGCGAGGCCGATGGCAGGTGCCTGGCGCGGCAGCCCCGAACTGTGGACAAGTTTGTGGAGAACTGTCGTAAGCTGTACCCGAATAAGGCCGCTGGCGGCGCCTGCAATCTGGGCACGAACCCAGGGCGTTTACAAATTCCTTTATATTTCAGATGGTTGGCATCACCCAACGGTCTTGCCCTGGGATCGGGAGGCCGCTCCCAGGCGGCTGGGGCAACTGTGGAAAGGTATGGGGCGCTAACCCGCATGGATTCTGAATCGGATCAAAGAAACCCTGAATTGGCGCGGCTTTGCCTGACAGTATCGCAGTTAAACCGCGCGGTATCTGGATCGCTGCAGCGCGAGTTCGGCACCCAGAGGGTCCGCGGGGAGATCGCGTCGATGACCCGCGCGGCCAGTGGCCACTGGTACTTTTCTCTCAAGGACGCCGCGGCGCAGGTGCGCTGCGTCATGTTCCGCGGCCGCAACGCGCTCGTCGATTTTGCGCCCCGCGAGGGCGACGAGGTCGAGGTGTCGGCGGCGGTCGCGCTGTACGAGCCGCGCGGGGAGTTCCAGCTCACGGTCGAATCGCTGCGGCGCTTTGGCGCCGGCCGGCTGTGGGAGGAGTTTGTCCGTCTGCGCCAGCGCCTTGCCGCCGAGGGGCTCTTCGATGCGGCCGCCAAGCGCGCGCTGCCGGCGCTGCCGCAGCGCGTCGGGGTGGTCACCTCGCTGCAGGCGGCGGCGCTGCGAGACGTGCTCACGACGCTGCGCCGGCGCGCACCCTACCTGGCGATCGTCGTCTACCCGGTGCCGGTGCAGGGCGCCGAGGCCGGCACACGCATCGCGGCGATGCTCGCGACCGCCTCGCGCCGGGCCGAGGTCGACGTGCTGCTGCTGGTGCGCGGCGGCGGCTCCATCGAGGACCTGTGGGCGTTCAACGAGGAACAGGTCGCGCGCGCCATCCGGGCCTGCGCCGTCCCGGTCATCGTCGGCGTCGGGCACGAGTCCGATTTCACGATCGCCGATTTTGCCGCCGACGTGCGCGCGCCCACGCCCACGGCGGCGGCCGAACTGGTGGCGCCTGAGCGCCAGGGGCTGCTGCGCGAGCTGGCCATGCGCCTGCGGGCCCTGGCCCGCGCCGGCGCGCGCACCCTGGGCGAGCGCGCCCAGCGGCTCGACTACGCGATGCGCGTGCTGGCCTCGCCGCGCGCGCCGCTGCGCGGACTCGAGGCGCGCATCGCCGATCTGCGCGCGCGCTGCGCCTGGCAGGCACGCGAGCAGGGCCGGCGCGCTCGCGCCCAGACGCTCACCCTGGCGCGGGCACTGGCGCGTGCGCGCCCGCCGGTGCCGGCGCTGCGCCAGCGCCTCGAGGAGCTCGGTCGGCGGCTGCAGGCGGCCCAGCAGCGCACCATGCACACGCGCACCAGCACGCTGGCCCACCTGGAGCGCGCCCTGGCGCACCTGAACGTGCAGGGCGTGCTCGATCGAGGCTTCGCGATCCTGCGCGATCCGCTGGGCCGGCCGCTGACCGATGCGGCCACGCTCGCGCCGGGCGAGCGGGTGCACGCGAGCCTGGCGCGCGGCAGCGCCGAATTGCTCGTGCAAAGTACAAGACCCCACGCCGATTGATGCCGCGGCGCGCGGCAGAGGCAATAGAATCCCGGATCGTACTGCTGACCGACTGCGCAACCGCCACGGCTTTCGCCTCCCTCCCACAAGGAACACAACGATGGAACACACCCTGCCCGCGCTGCCCTATGCCGCCGACGCCCTGGCGCCGCACATTTCCAAGGAGACGATGGATTACCACTATGGCAAGCACCACCAGACCTACGTCACCAACCTCAACAACCTGATCAAGGGCACCGAGTTTGCCCAGCTGGGGCTCGAGGATATCGTGCGCAAGTCCAGCGGCCCGGTCTTCAACAACGCGGCCCAGGTCTGGAATCACACCTTCTTCTGGAACAGCCTCAAGCCCGGCGGCGGGGGCGAGCCCGTCGGCGCGCTGGCCAAGGCGATCGTCGCCAAGTGGGGCTCGTTCGCGGCGTTCCGCGAGGCCTTTTCCAAGAGCGCGGTGGGCAACTTCGGCTCGGGCTGGACCTGGCTGGTGCGAAAGCCCGACGGCAGCGTCGATGTTGTCAACACGTCCAACGCCGGGACGCCGCTGACGACGGCCGATAAGCCGCTGCTCACCATCGACGTGTGGGAGCATGCCTACTACATCGACTACCGCAATGCGCGGGCCAAGTTCGTCGAGACGTTCTTGAACAGTCTCGCCAACTGGGATTTTGCCGGCCGCAATTTCGGCTAGCGCGCCTGCGCCACTCCTTGCAGCACGCTGCCGGCATGGACGCCGTGCTGGCCGAACCATTGGCCGCTCATCTCGAGCGCGTAGCGCACGGGGCGGCGCGCGCAGTGGCTCTGGTCGGTCCGCGGGGCCATCTCCTCGATGTTGACGACCGTACCGTCGGCGTCCAGGAACGCGACCGACAGCGGGATCAGGGTGTTGCGCATCCACATGCAGTGGGTATCGGCCGCGCCAAAGACGAACAGCATGCCGTGGTTGGGCGCCAGCGACGTGCGAAACATCAGGCCGCGCGCGCGGGCCGGATCGTTATCGGCCAGCTCCGCATGGATGAGATGGATGCCGGCGCTCAGCTGCACGCTTGGCGCCTGGGCGGTGGGGTCCTGCGCGTTGGCGCCGGACAAGAGGAGCGATGCGCCCAGCGCGCCGGCCACGGCTGCCAAGGCGGCGCGGGCGCGTGCGAAGGGCCGCAGGGGCGGCGAGGGTTTCATGTAGGGTCGAGGGTCCGCGAGACCGGGGGAAGGCACAAGGCGCGACTCTAGAGCAATGCGCCGAATCGGGAAAATCGGCGGGCCCGGGCTAGGCCCGGGCGTGCGCTTGTGACGCATCAACAAACCGCGCCGGGCGGGCCTCGCGGCCCGGCGCGCGGCGCTACACTGCGGCCACTTTTCGAGAGGCCGGATCATTGGAAAACCCATGAGTCAACATATCAAGGTACCCACGCAGGGACAAAAGATCACGGTGCGCGCCGATGGCGTCCTGAACGTGCCCGACCAGCCGATCATCCCCTACATCGAGGGCGACGGCACCGGCGTGGACATCACGCCGGTCATGCTCAAGGTGGTCGACGCGGCCGTGGCCAAGGCCTACGGCGGCAAGCGCAAGATCAGCTGGATGGAAATCTATGCCGGGGAGAAGGCCACCCGGGTGTATGGCCCCGACGTCTGGCTGCCCGAGGAGACGCTGGCCATATTGCGGGAGTATGTCGTGTCGATCAAAGGACCCTTGACCACGCCCGTGGGCGGGGGCATCCGTTCGATCAACGTCGCCCTGCGCCAGGAGCTGGACCTGTACGTGTGCCTGCGCCCGGTGCGCTACTTCAAGGGGGTGCCGAGCCCCGTGCGCGAGCCCGAAAAGACCGACATGGTGATCTTCCGTGAAAACTCCGAGGACATCTACGCCGGGATCGAATACGAGGCCGAATCCGACAAGGCCCGCAAGCTCATCGATTTTCTGCAGCGCGAGCTGGGGGTCACAAAGATCCGCTTTCCCGCGACTTCGGGCATCGGCATCAAGCCCGTTTCACGGGAGGGGACCGAGCGATTGGTGCGCAAGGCGATTCAATATGCGCTCGACAACAAGCGCAAGTCGGTGACCTTCGTGCACAAGGGCAACATCATGAAGTTCACCGAGGGCGCGTTCACCCGCTGGGGCTACGCGCTGGGCGAGCGCGAATTCGGCGCCAAGCCCCTGGATGGGGGGCCCTGGAAGGTCATCAAGGCCGCGCACGGCGATGTTGTACTAAAAGACGTGATAGCCGATGCTTTTTTGCAACAAATTTTGTTACGGCCGGCCGAATACGACGTGATCGCGACCCTGAATCTGAACGGCGACTACATATCCGATGCCCTGGCCGCACAGGTGGGAGGGATCGGGATTGCACCGGGGGCCAACCTCTCCGACACGGTGGCGATGTTCGAGGCCACCCACGGGACCGCGCCAAAGTATGCCGGCAAGGACTACGTGAACCCGGGCTCCGAGATCCTTTCGGCCGAGATGATGCTGCGGCACATGGGCTGGACCGAGGCTGCCGACCGCATCGTCGCGGCGATGGAAAAGGCCATTCTCAACAAGACGGTCACCTACGACCTGGCGCGCCTGCTGCCCGGGGCCAAGCAGCTCTCGTGCTCGGGCTTTGGCGAGGCGATGATCGCCCAGATGTGAGGCCCCTGCCGGGGCCGCGGCGCGGCGCCGGCGCGCCCGGCGCCGCAATGAAAAAGCCCCGCTGGACGGGGCTTTTTCCGGCGCACGGCGGCGCTAGCACTCAGGCGTTGGGCGTTATGTTCGATGCCTGTTTGCCCTTCGGACCCTGCACGATCTCGAAGGCAACCTTCTGGCCTTCCTTTAGCGTCTTGAAGCCTCCGATCTGGATTGCAGAAAAATGTGCGAATAAGTCTTCCCCGCCGTCGTCGGGCGTAATGAATCCATAACCCTTCGCGTCGTTAAACCATTTCACCGTACCTGTGGCCATGCATCCGTCCTCTTCTCCGCGTTGCCCCTGCTGACTTA
>Ga0209415_10007034_pt1 | contig 19782 bp, 20 predicted proteins | sample PeaSoiSIISIP2007_FD_187696 | JGI IMG/M metagenome (GOLD analysis project Ga0209415, IMG submission 187696) | Peat soil microbial communities from Weissenstadt, Germany - SII-SIP-2007 (SPAdes) (version 2) | ecosystem: Environmental > Terrestrial > Soil > Wetlands > Peat | place: Germany... | reverse complement strand
GGAGCTCAACCCGGGCGACAGCTTTGGCGAAGAGGCCTTGATCGCCGAGGCAAAGCGCAATGCGACCGTGACGATGGCGACCGACGGCACGCTGATGCGCCTCGGTAAGCAAGATTTCAATACGCTGCTCAACGAGCCCTTGCTGCAATGGGTCGATCAGGATAAGGCAAGAGAGATCGTTGCAAGCGGCGGCAAATGGCTCGATGTGCGCTTGCCGAGCGAATTTCAAAATTTTCGCATCGAGGACGCGGTCAATATCCCGCTGTACTTCATTCGCCTCAAGCTCAATGCCCTGGACAAGAAAACCCGCTACGTCGTTTGCTGCGACACCGGCAGACGCAGTTCGGCGGCCGCTTACATCTTGAGCGAGCGCGGCTTCGAGGCCTATGTTCTGAAGGGCGGGCTCGCCGGAACCGAAGCGGCGCGCGCACGTAAGAGCTGAACGCGGCCGACAGGAGCCGTACGCGGCCCGCGGGAGCCGATCGGGTACGCCCTGCTTCGGGCGGCCGCTACATCGTGTGCGTGGGTTTATCGCCGCCAAGTGCGCCGGCGAGATAATTCTCGATTTTCTTCTGGGTATTGCCGCGGTCTTGTTCGCTGAATTGGACGCCGATTCCCGCGGTGCGCTTTCCCTGAGCCCCTTTCGGCGTCATCCAAATGACCCTGCCCGCAACCGGCAACTTTTCTTCCTCGCCCATCAAATTGAGCAACATGAAGACCTCGTCGCCCAGGCGGTAATTGCTGTTGGTCGGGATGAACAAGCCGCCGTTTTTCACGAACGGCATATAGGCAAGATAGAGCGCGCTCTTATCCTTGATCGTGAGCGTCAGCAGACCTGGTTTGTTACTTGGACTTCGCAATTCCTACCGATCCCAATAGAACGTCATGATGCCAGAGCTGCCCGTCCGCCGAGCAATAAGGCCTCGAGCGCCAGTTGCTGATTCATACCCGTCGCAGCAAGGCGCTTAAACCGGCCGATCGCATCGAGCAACTCGAATAAGTTTTGTATCTTGGGCTTAAGTAAAGCGGCAGGCAAGCGGACTGGTTCCGCAGTTTGCACGGCGCCGGCTCTGCCCAAGCTCAGTCGTAACTGCGATGTGATCCAGTTCTCAAGCCACGTCAGGCGCAGCAGCGTGTTGGATTTGACCCACTCGGCGGCCAATAACGTGACGTCGGTCGCACCCGCAGATAATTGCCGCAGACTCTCGTGCATGTCGGCCTCGATTTCGGCGAGCCCCTGCCCCTGGATCTCGACGGCCAGCAGCGGCGCACCGCCGGCGAGCGTGAGGGCGGGACCCCAATCGGCGCAGGGTGGCGCATGGCTCTCGAGCCAGTCCCTCGCGGCCCGGGGCGCAGGCGGACGCAAACTGAGCCGCAAGCAACGGCTGGCGATGGTTGCCGGCAGCCGGTGCGTCGGCTTTGCCGCCAGGATCAACATCGTGTTCTGCGTCGGCTCCTCGAGCGTTTTCAAAAACGCGTTGGCGCCATTGGTATTGAGCGTCTCGGCAGCAGCGATGAGCCCGACTTTGTAGCCGCCGCGGTAGCTCTTGAAAGTCATCGCCTCGATGAGTTCGCGCACCTGGTCGACTTTGATTTGTTGAGCATCCTCCTCGAGTCGTATTACATGGGCGTCGGGGTGACTGTCCGACTGCAGCAGCAGACAGGCGGCACAGGCGCCGCACGGCCGCATCGCGGGGCCCTCGCAGAGCGCGAACGCCATCATCCAGTACGCGAGACTTTCGACGCCGAGGCCCGGTGCACTCAGCAGCAGCAATGAATGCGGCAGTCGACCCGCCGCGGCGGCCTCCCGAATACGCGCTTGAGCGTCGCTCAGCCACGGCAGCGTATCGGCGGTCCGGAAGTTCATTGTCGCGACTCGATTGCCGCAAACTCGATTGCCGCAAGCACCGACTGGGTCACCTGGGCTTCGGAAAGGGAGGCATCGACGACGACGATGCGCGCGCCTGCCGAGGCCGCACGCGCCAGGTAGCCGGCGCGGATGCGTTCGAAGAATTCCCGGCGTTCGGCCTCGAAGCGGTCGAGGCCGCCGGGCGCCGCGCGACGCTGGACGCGTGCCAAGGCCACGTCGACCGGCGCATCCAGCAAGATCGTCAGATCGGGGCGCCGCGCGCCCTGGACGAGCTGCTCGAGCAGCGCGATCGCCGGCTCGCTGACACCGCGGCCCGCTCCCTGGTAGGCGTAGGTCGCGTCCGTGAAGCGATCGCACAAGACCCAGCGGCCGGCTTGCAGCGCGGGCTCAATGAGGTTCGCGAGGTGCACGGCACGAGCGGCAAACATCAGCAGCAGTTCTGCGAGCGGCGGCAGCGTCTCGTCACGCCGCTCCAGTACCAAGTTGCGAATGGCCTCGGCCGACGGTGTTCCGCCGGGCTCGCGTGTCACCACCGGATCGATACCGCGTCCACGCAAAGCCTGCGCGGCATGAAGAATCTGCGTCGACTTGCCGACGCCCTCGATGCCTTCGAAAGTCACGAAGCGGCCTGCAGTTGAGTTCATTGCGGTGTGCCCACGGCTTCCCGACGACGCTGTTTCGCGAGGTACTGGGCGACGGCGGCATTCTGCTGCTCGAGGGTCGCGGAAAACACGTGGCTGCCGTCGCCGTTACCCGAGGCGACGAAATAGATCGCCGCACTCGGCTCCGGATGCGCGCTCGCACGTATCGCCGCAGCCGATGGCAGCGCGATCGGCGTCGGCGGCAGTCCGGCGCGCGTGTAGGTGTTGTAGGGTCCGTCGGCACGCAGATCGACCGTGTGTATGGTCCCGTCGTAATTTGCGCCGAGGCCGTATATAACGGTCGGGTCGGCTTGCAAACGCATCCCGATGCGCAGCCGGTGCAAATACAGTCCGGCAATTTTCGGCAGCTCCTCCGGCAACGAAGACTCCTTTTCGACGATCGACGCAAGCGTCAACAATTGCTCCGGGCTCTGCAGCGGCTGCTCCGCATCCCGATCGTTCCAAGCCGCGGCGAGTTCGCGGCTGAGCGCCGTATGGGATTCGAGCAGCAACTCCACATCGGTCGTACCGCCCGCGAACTTATAGGTCTCGGGCAAGAATTGCCCTTCCGCTTCCAAGCCCGCAGCCCCGAGCTTCTGCATGAGATCCCCTTCGTCCGTCACACCCTCGGAATTCGCCGGCAACGTCGTAACGACGTCCGGATTGCGCCGCAAGGCGGCCAGCATATCGCGAACGCGCCATCCGTCGACGATCGTGAAGCTGTGCATGATCACATCGCCCTTGACCATCTTCGCGAGCAAGCTGCGCGGCGTGAGGCCGGGCTCGATTTCATATTCGCCCGCCTTGACGGCCGACGCGAGCCCCTTCCAGCGCGCATACAGCACCCATGCGCGCGGTTGTGCAACGACGCCGAGAGCGCCCAACTCGGCGGCGACACGCGCGAAGCTAGCGCCCGAGGCAACCTTGTAGCGCAGCGCAGAAGCCGTCGCGAGCGGCTGATCGAGGCTGCGCAACCCGATCCAGGCGGCCGCACCCGCCGCCGCCAGCGCGAACAGCATGAGCACGACGATGAGGCGCAGTATGCGTCTCACAGCGCATCCAGCCGCGCCCGCAAAGCCACCGCCGTATCGATCGAGCGGGGCCGGATGCGGCGGTTGCCAACGCGAATTTCAGCGACCGCAACCAATCCGACGATGGCGTTGCTCATGAAAATCTCATCGGCCCGCGCCAAGTCCGCGATTTGAATGCGACGCTCCTCGACTCGCAATTTGAGACTTTTCGACTGTTTCATGACCCAGCGCCGCATGACGCCCGCAACTCCGCAAAGATCGAGCAAGGGTGTCGCCAGCGTCGAGCCCGTCTTCAGAAAAAGATTCGACATAGTACCGCAGACCAGATGCCCGTCGGCGTCCCGCATGAGGCCCTCCCAAATGCGTGGATCGGCCCATTCCAAACGTGCCATGACCGATTCGAGCCGATTCAGTGTCTTCAATCCAGCCAGGCACGGGTTCGACCCAAGACGCGTGCGACAAATCCGCAGACGAACGGGAATGCGCGTCGCGACAAGGTGCGCGCGCGGCAAACGCTGCAAGCTCAGAATGCGTGTGCTGTGTTCGCTTCCCGAGGGGCGATAGCCTCGAGCGCCGACGCCGCGCGTGACGATCAACTTGAGGATTCCAGCGTCACAGAGCGCCGCCGCGCCGCGGATCTCGCGTCGCAATAGGCGCTGATCGGGTGCCTCGAAGCGCAAACGTCGGCAGCCGTCGATCAAGCGCTCCAGATGAAAGTCCAGCAAGCGCACGGCGCCGCGGTGCACGCACATGGTTTCGAATAGGCCGTCGCCGTATTGCAGCCCTCGGTCGCGATGATCGACACGGCGTGCGCGGCGACCGTTGATCCAGACGTTCATGCCCGCGGCACCAAGGCCCGCAGCAGGCCTTCGGCCTTGGCGCGCGTCTCGGCGAGTTCTTGAGCCGGAATCGAGTCGGCGACGATGCCCGCGCCGGCGCTAAAGTGAAGCGAATGCGCCTGCGCCGCAATCGTGCGTATCAGTATGTTGAAGTCGCAACTGCCGTCGCGATTGATATAGCCGATCGAACCGGTGTACGCACCCCGGCCGACGCCTTCGAGTTCGCCGATGATTTCCATGCACCGCACTTTGGGGCAGCCGGTAATGGTGCCGCCGGGAAACAGCGCGCGGATCGCCTGGACCGGCGAGACTCCGGAGCGTAATCGGCCCCTGACATTGGAAACGATGTGATGTACGTGGGCGTAGGTCTCGACGGTCATATATTCGTTGACCTGCACGGTCCCGCCGCTGCAGACACGCCCGAGGTCGTTGCGCTCGAGATCGATCAGCATGACATGTTCGGCGCGTTCTTTTTCGCTGTCCTGCAGAGCTTGGATCAGCGCCCGGTCTTCGAGCGCTGAAGCGCCGCGCGGACGCGTCCCAGCAATCGGCCGCGTCGAGATGAAATGGCCTCGAATCTCGAACAGACGTTCCGGCGAGGAACTGATCACCGCAAAATTGCCGTCGCGCAGGATTGCCGCGAACGGACCGGGGTTCGTCGCTCGAAGGCGCTCATGAACCGCCACGGGATCAATCCGCTCGACCGACTCGCCGCGCCAGCGGCGCGAAAGATTGGCTTGATACACATCGCCCGCCGCGATGTATTCGAGCGCTCTGCCCACCGCGACTAGAAACCGATTCGGGTTCTCCTCCTCGATACCGATCGAACCTAGCGGCAGGAGCCGGCGCGCTTGCATCGACGCCGCATGTTGTTGGAATTGATCAAGCAAGTATTCATACCCGGGCTCCGCGACGAGCCAGGCACGGTTCGAAACGCGTTCACGGACCCATGCGGCTGGAGTACGAAACGCGAGTGCGACTACCGGGTCGTCGGTCGGCGGGAGCCGTAGCCGCGATTCGATTTCGGCGGCTATTTCGTAGCCGAGGTAGACGAACCAACCGCCGCTGAACGGCAAAGGCGCGCTCTCGAACTCCGGCCCGAGTTCCGTCCACCATCTCTCCAGCGCGTCCAGAAAGCCGCCGCGATAGCGCGCATGCGGTCCGCTGAGGCTGCCGCCTCGGTCGAGACGCAGCGTTTCTCCTGAGCGGATCGGCAAGATGTCGAATGCGACCCTGCCGGCGGCCGCCGCCATCGCTCCGCTCTCGAGTAGTCCCGGATAGCAATCCGGAAAGCCGGCGACTAGCCCGAGCGGCTCAAGCTCGGCGGAAAATGAGCGAACCGTTGGTGCCACCAAATCCGAACGAATTAGACAAGGTGTGTTCCAGCTTCATGCGGCGCGCCACTTTTGGCACGTAATCGAGATCGCAGCCCTCGCCGGGAGCCTCCAAATTGATCGTCGGCGGCGCAATCTGGTCGCGCAGCGCCAGCACGGAAAAGATCGCTTCGACCGCTCCGGCCGCACCCAGCAAGTGCCCCGTCATCGACTTGGTCGAGCTTACCGCGAGCTTGTCGGCCGAGGCGCCGAACGCACGCCGTATCGCAGTCGTTTCCGCTCGATCGCCCAACTCGGTCGAGGTCGCGTGCGCATTGACGTATTGCACTTGATCGGGATTCAGGCCTGCATCGAGCAAGGCCTTCGCCATCGCCTTGCGCGCCCCCTCGCCGTTTTCCGGCGGGGACGTCACGTGGTAGGCGTCGCCGCTCATCCCAAAGCCGACGATCTCGGCGTAAATATTGGCGCCGCGCGCCTTGGCCTGCTCGTATTCCTCCAGCAGCATGGCGCCCGCACCATCGCCCATGACGAATCCGTCTCGATCCTTGTCCCATGGGCGGCTCGCCGCGGTGGGATCCTCGTTGCGCAGTGACAAAGCCTTCGCCTGCGCGAAGCCGCTCATGCCGGTGACGCAGGTCGCCATCTCGGACCCGCCCGCCAACATCACGTCGGCCTCCCCATACTGAATCAAGCGCATGGCCAGACCGAGGGAGTGGGTCGAGGTCGTGCAGGCGGTCGCAACCGCCAAATTCGGGCCGGTGGCATTGAACGCCATCGACAAATGTCCGCTGACCAAGTTGATGATGCTGCCAGGGATAAAAAACGGCGAGACCTTCTTGGGCGAATGGGTCTCCATGTACCGGTCATAGGCTTCTTCGATCGACTCGAGGCCTCCCATGCCGGAGCCCATGAGCACCCCGACGCGATCCGAAGTTGCCTCGGTGACGGTGAAACCGGAGTCGCGCATGGCCTGGGTGCCGGCCACCACTCCGTACTGCATGAAGGCGTCCATCCGGCGCGCGTCTTTCGCGCTGATGTAGGGTTCGAGATTCAACTCGCGGATCTCCCCGCCGAAATGCACGGGGAAGGAACTCGTATCGAAACGCGTGACCGGGGCTATGCCGCTGCGGCCGGCAACGATAGCGCTCCATGCGCTGGCGACATCGTTGCCAACCGGAGAGACGAGCCCTAAGCCTGTGACGACGACGCGTCGTTTGCTCAATTAAGCCTTGCTCTTGTGCGAGTTGATGTAATCGATGGCCTGCTGCACCGTCGTAATCTTCTCGGCATCCTCATCGGGAATCTCGGTCTCGAATTCTTCTTCGAGCGCCATGACCAGCTCAACGGTATCCAGCGAGTCGGCCCCCAAATCGTCTACGAACGAGGCGTCATTGGTTACTTCTTCTTCTTTCACGCCCAATTGTTCTGCGACGATCTTCTTAACTTGCTGCTCGACAGTACTCATCGTTATGGTGTCCTCTCGGAATTTCTAGGTATGCGCCGTCGTCAAACGGCCCTTTGGGCCAGCCTCTGGTACCGGCAGGGCGCGTATTTTATGTGAACGCGAACGCGGCGGCTACCGTGAACACGCAATTGCTGATGTGCGGCAGGATCTTTCTTGACAAAACTCAAGCGCATAGGGCTCTTTTTCGCCCTCAGGCCATATACATCCCGCCATTGACGTGCAATGTCTCGCCGGTGATGTAGGAGGCCCCTGGGGAGGCTAAAAAAGCCACCGCGGCGGCGATATCCGCCGGCTGACCCAGGCGCGCCAACGGTATTTGCGCGTTCAAGGCGGCCCGCTGGTCCTCGCTGAGCGCCCGCGTCATGTCGGTGTCGATGAATCCGGGCGCAACGACGTTCGCCGTGATGCCGCGAGAGCCGACCTCCCGGGCCAGCGACTTCGTGAATCCGATGATTCCCGCTTTCGCGGCCGCGTAATTCGCTTGACCGGCATTGCCGGTCGCTCCGACGACCGATGCGATGCTGATGATTCGACCCTTGCGTGCCTTCATCATGCCGCGCAGCACCGCTTTGGACAGCCGGAAAACAGAGGCAAGATTCGTATTGATGACGGCGTCCCAATCCTCCTGCTTCATGCGCAGCAAAAGCGTGTCCCGGGTGATCCCGGCGTTATTGCACAGAATGCCGATCGCGCCTTCTTTGGCATCGATTTCTTGGAGCAGTACGTCGATCGACGCCTGATTGGCAACATCGAGTACCGCGCCCCGCCCGCCTTGCGACGCAAGCGTCTCGCTGATGCGCGCAGCGCCCTCGGGCGTGGTCGCCGTGCCGACGACGATTGCGCCGTCGGCGGCCAGCCGAGCCGCGATCGCCGCTCCAATGCCCCGCGAGGCGCCGGTCACCAAAGCAATTTCTCCGGTCAACATAATTGCGCTCCGCTTGTGTTCATTGGCCTGGATCTCATACGACGCTCGCGAGCGCTTCATCCAGGGACTTTGGATCCTCGAGCGCGAGCATTTTCAAATCTCGGTTCTTGTCGATGCGCCGATTCAGGCTCGTCAGCACCTTGCCCGGGCCGCATTCGACGATCTGCGTGGCTCCCGCGGCAATCATCGTACGCACCGTGGCGGCCCAAAAGACCGGCGTGTGCAATTGTTTGACCAATCCAGCGCGAATGTCAGCCGGACTTGAGTGCGTCCTGACGTCGACGCCATAAAATGCGATCCCCGATACGGCCTCGACCGGCGTGATCTCGAGACGCTCACGCAGCCGCAGCGCCGCCGGCAGCATCAGCGAGCTATGCGAAGGTACGCTGATCGGCAAGAGCACCGCCCGCTTGGCGCCTCGTGCCGAGGAGATTTCAATCGCGCGAGCCACCGCCGCCGCATGTCCCGCGATCACGACTTGACTCGGAGAGTTGAAATTCACGGCCTCCACGACCTCGCCTTGCGCGGCCTCGTCGCAAGCCGCCTCGACGTCGCTATCCTCGAGGCCGAGAATCGCGGCCATGGCGCCCTGGCCCTGGGGCACGGCGTTCTGCATGACTTCAGCGCGGAATTGCACGAGTCCGACCGCGGTCTTGAATTCCAGCGATCCGGCGGCGACCAACGCCGTGAACTCGCCCAGGCTGTGCCCCGCGATGAGCTGCGGGACGGCGCCGCCGCGCTCGCGCCACAGACGATAGGTCGCGACACCGGCCGCCAACATCGCCGGTTGCGTGGATTCGGTCGCGTTGAGCGCCTCCGGCGGCCCTTCCTGGCAGAGTTTCCACAGATCGTAGCCCAACACCTCGGAGGCCTCGGCGAACGTCGCTTGAATTTGGGCCGACTGCTGCGCCAGGGAACTCAGCATACCGACCGACTGCGAACCTTGGCCGGGAAAAACGAAAGCAATAGTCATAGTGCTTGAAGCTCCTGAGGACGAACGCCTCTTAAGCGCGATTCCGGTGGCGGATTATAGCCATCCGCCAGCAGAGTGCAGCCCCGACCAAAAATCCGGCCACCGCGCCGTATAGATGCGCGTCGACGACGATCAGCGGCGCGGAGCGGCCCACGTGACTTTCGTATTGCTCGAATGCGAGCTTGACACTCAAGCCGCCGAGCAATATCCAGCGGTCCCAGTTTCGCGTCGCCAGATGCGCAGCGCTGCCGGCGGCCATGATCGTGTGCAAGACACCCGATGCTCCCACATACCAGTTGACGCCGGGACTGAGCCACCAAAGTCCCGAGCTGATCGCCAGTGCGCCCGAGAACACGATGATCGTCCAGTCGACGGCATCATAGTCCCCGGCAAACAGGGACCACACGAGCACCAGCCCTAAGTCGTTGAGGATCAGATGATGCAGATCCAGGTGCACGACATGGGCGGTCAACAAACGCCACCAGCCGCCGGCCGCCAGCGCCGCTCGGTCGTAGCGCAGACTCAATGTGATGCTGTCGCCAAGAGCCAACAAAATATGAAAAAACAAGACAATCAGCAGCAACCAAATCCATCGGCCGCGATCCCATTGTAGGGCGGCGGCAAGTTGCGCCGCACGATTTGGTCCGCCACCGGGCATCAGCCCCCCCCTTTTGGTATCATTGTCCGACGATTCTGAGGTTAATGTATGCGTATTCGATCAAGCGGGTTCACTCTTATCGAGATCATGGTGGTTGTGGTCATTCTCGCCGTGCTTGGCGCGCTCGTCGTGCCCAAGATCCTCGAGAACGTCGATAAAGCGCGCGTGACCAGGGCGCAGAGCGATATTCGGGCCATCCAAACGGCCCTGGATTTGTATCGTTTGGACAACTTCAAGTACCCGACGACCGAACAGGGCCTCCAGGCGCTCGTCACGCAGCCGGTGGATCCCACCATCACGAATTACCGTTCCGGCGGATATTTGGCATCGAATCCTAAGGATCCTTGGAACAACCCGTATATCTATATCAGCCCCGGCACCGATGGGCGCGACTATGACATCATTTCGTATGGACGTGACGGCAAGCCGGGCGGCGAAGGCTACGACGCGGACATCAGCACGCTGACGCTCGATCCGAAATAGGCGTCGCATCGGCCGCTGCGGCAGCATGCGCAACAAACAGGCGTGCAACGGGATCGGGTCGCAGGGCTTCACGCTCGTCGAGATCCTGGTTGTGGTCGTGATCATGGCCATCGTGATCGCAATGGCGGTCTTGTCGATCGGCGTCACGGGACGCGATCAGCAACTCGATCAGGAGAGCATGCGCATCGAGGGCTTGCTGAGCCTGCTACATGATCGCGCCTTGATCGAAGGCCGCGATTTCGGCATGCGGCTCGAACCGACGGCCTACGAATTTGTCTTCTACGACACGCGCCTGGCGCAATGGACGCACTTTGATCAGGAACGGGAGTTTCGACATCGCAACCTGCCCAAGGGCTTGAGCCTGCAATTGCAACTCGATTCGGTCCAAGTCGTGCTCAAGCCCATCGATCCCAATCTCATCGACAACAGCCCTCCGCCTCCGCCGCAAGTGGCCATCGCGGCGAGCGGCGACGCCACGCCGTTTCGATTGACCGTCGTGCGCGACGACACCAAAGCGCGTGCCTCGGTAACGAGTGATGCGACCGGCAAGCTCGCGATAGAGAGTTCGGATCATCCACCGCCCGGGAACCGCTCTTGAGCCGCCCCGGTGCACATGGATTCACGCTCGTCGAGGTGCTCGTGGCGCTCGTAATCGTCGCGCTGGGGCTCACGGCACTGATGCTCGCGGTCAGCGGAACGGCCAATGCCAGCGGCTATTTACGTGACAAAGCGCTGGCGCAAATGATCGCCATGAATCGCATCGTCGAGGTGCGCCTGAATCTGCAAAAGCCCTCCACCAGCAGTCCTACCGGCAACGGCACCGGCAGCGACACCGGCGAGCTCGATTTCGCGAATCGCCATTGGCATTACGACACGCGCTATTACGATACCGACATTCCCTCGATGCAGCGCGTGGTGGTGCGCGTCTGGCCAGGCACTGCGGATACCAAGGGCAATCCGCTCGCAGAGTACATCGGCTTCACCGGTAAGGCGCTCGGGCTGCCGGGCGGCTCCAACATCGATTGGACTAAAGGCAGCTTGCCGCCGGCTGCGCCGGCGCCCGGCACTGCGCCTACGGGCACGCTGGGTCAGGGCAGCACCGGGACGGGTACGGGCACCACCGGAACCGGCACTACCGGGACCGGCACCACGGGAACCAGCCCGACCGGCACGATCACCCCGTCGAATCCGAACGCGTCGACCTCGCCATGACGCCTGCCGCTCGATCTGCGCACCGGCTCGGCACCAGTACTGGCTTTACGCTGATCGAGGTATTGGTCGCCCTTTTAATTTTGGCGATCATGTCCGCTCTGGGATACAGCACGTATCGCTCCGCGCGTATCGGCGCCGAGCGCGCGGAGGTGTCCTTGAAGCGCACGCGCGAGATCGAATTCGGGTTGCGCGTCATGGCGCAGGACTTCTCGCAGGCCGTGCCGCGCCCGGTCCGCGATCCCTTGGGAACGACCCGGCAGGCGGCGCTGCGCGGCGGCCTCGGCAAGGCAACACTCGTCGACTTGACGCGCGACGGCTGGTCAAACACGGCCGGAATGCAGCGCAGTACCTTGCAGCGCGTTTCGTACCAGCTGACCGGCGACAAATTTCAGCGCAGCTACCAAACGGTGCTCGACGCGACTCAGAACAATACGCCGGTCGTCCAGGATCTTCTGACGGGCGTGACCAAGGTGACCTTGAACTATCTCGACGGCAATCAGAACTGGGCAACCGAATGGCCGCCGCCCACGATCGCCCTACCCGAGGGTCTGTGGATACGGCCCGTCGCAGTCGAGATCGTCATCGAGTTCAAGGATTGGGGACGCGTGCGGCGCCTCGTGGAGATCGCAGGATGAGACGGCGCACTCGATTGCGCGCGCGCCAGCGCGGAGTGGCGCTGATCATCGCGCTGATCCTGGTGTCGCTGGCCACCATCCTCGCCTGGAAGATCAGCTTCGAAGGCTATCTGGAGCGGCGCCGTTCGGTCGGCATGCTGGCCGCGGAACAGGCGGTGCAATTCGGATTGGGCGCCGAAGCGCTCGCGGCCGACGTGCTTTCCCGCGACATGCAGATGAACAATCAAACCACGCTCGCGGCACCGTGGGCGCAAGCGACGCAACCCTTACCGATCACTTCGCAGAGTAATCCGGACGGCGAGCCCATCGGCTACCTGCAGGGTAGCCTCGAGGATATGCAAGGACGCTTCAATTTGAACAATTTGGGTCGCACGCTCGCGAACGGTCAGCCGGATCCGGTACCGATGGAGCAGTTTCAGCGGCTGCTGCAATCGCTCAATATGGAAACGAAATGGGCCGGTTTGGTGCGCGACTGGATCGATGCGGACAACGTGCCAAGCAATCCGGACGGCGCCGAGGATGCGGTCTACACCGCGCAGACGCCACCCTATCTGACCGGCAACTGGCCGATGACGAGTCCGAGTGAATTGATGGCGCTGCCCGGCTTCGATCTCGCCCACTATTTGAAGCTTGCGCCTTACGTCACCGCACTACCCACCGCCAACGCCACGATCAACGTCTGTACGGCGCCCGCGCTGGTCATCGAGAGCCTGGCTCCCAACCTCAACGGCGAGTATTCGGGCAATGCCGATGCGTTCGCGATCGGCCGCAAAACCGGTTGCTTTCCGGATCTCAATACCTTCAAGGCGACCGTCGGGCCGAAGAATCTGGTGCAGATCAGTGGTCTTTACGCCGAAACCAGTTCGTATTTCCGTCTAACCACGCACATCACGCTTGGCACTTCGGAATTCACCTTGTACAGTCTTTTGCTGCGCGGACCTGGGGGCAAAATCACGCCCCTGTTGCGTAGTTTTGGAACCTTGTGAAACCACCATGCCGCTGACTTTATTGCTACGCCTGCCATTGCCCGGTCAAACGGACACCGAGTGGCTGAGCATCGATGAAACGGGTGCGCCCGCGGGACCCCGGCAGCGCGGTCCGCTGACACTCGCAGCCGCCATCGGCGCCGCGGCGAAGCTCGTCGTGCTCGCGCCGGCGACGCAAATCCTGCTCGCGGAGCCGGACCTGCCGCCCGGAAGCGGCGTCAAGCTCGCGCGCGCAGTACCGTTTGCGCTCGAAGAGCAGCTGACCGAGGACATCGATCAACTGTACTTCGCGATCGGACGGCGCGGCGCGGCCGGTAAGACTCCGGTTGCGGTGGTGTCGCGCGAGATCATCGAAGGCTGGCTCGCGATGCTCAATGCCGCAGGTCTGACCCCGGTCGCGATACTTCCGGACATATCCTTGATGCCGGAAAACCCGGGACAAACCGTTCTTTGGATCGAGAACGACCGTCTTGCCGTGCGCCGGCCCGGCAGTCTGCCGTTTACGGTTGAACTGACTCCGGTGACGGAAGCCTTGATGGTCGCCGGTGTGATCCCCGATCCCAGCGATGAGTCGCAGCCGGTCAAGGTCCCGGAGAGCGCGATCCTGTATTTGTCGCGCGAAGACTGGCTGCGCGTCCAGGATGAATTCGAGGGGCTCATCGATAAGTTCGATTCGCTGAAGATTCAGCTGCTGGCCGACGGACCTTTGCCGTGGCTGGCGCGTGAACTCTCCGCCCGCAATGCCGTGAATTTATTGCAAGGCGAGTTTGCCGCCGAAACCGATTACGGCGCGCGCTGGCGCCAATGGCGCGTTGCCGCGGCACTTGCCGCCGCCCTGCTGGTCGTGCACGTCGGCGCGCAAGCTCTGCAACTGCGTCAAGCCAAACGGCAGACCGCGGCGCTCGATGCCGATATCGCGCAAATATTCGCCTCGGCCATGCCCACGGAAACTGCGACGTACCCGCGCCGGCAAATGGAAGCGCGACTCGATCGCATTCGCAAGTCCGCCGTCGGACCCCAGTATTTCCTGCACGCCATGCAAGCGCTGGGCGCCGGTGTGGCAAGCGTTCCAAAGACCAGCATCGATGCGTTGAGTTTCCGCGAACAGACCGTGGACATGAAGGTCACGGCGCTGAGCGTCGACGCCCTATCGCAGCTCTCGCAAGTGATCGGCAAGCAGGGCCTCGCAGCCGAAATTCAATCTTCGACGCCGGTCGCGACCGGTGTCGAGGCGCACATGCGTATCCACACTCAATCCGCGCACCCTCACCCATGAACAAGCTGAACCGCTGGTATGCGGGTCTGACGGAGCGCGAACGGCGCATCGTGGTCATCGGCGCGGCGACGCTCGGCGTTCTGGTGTTGGTGCTGGGCCTGCTGCTGCCGCTGCACGCAGCCGTATCGAGCGCCGTGGAGCGCACTGAGAGTCGGCGCCAGGATTTGGAATGGATGCGCATCCATGCCCAGGAAGTCCGCGAAGGCGCTGTCCAGCTGCGGCGCGATACGGGTGAGGCTCCGGTCGTGTTGGTCGACCGCGTCGGACACGAGTCCGGTCTCGCGAGTTCGCTGCGCGGAACCGCACCCGCCGGCGTCTCCGGAGTTCGCGTGCAGCTCGAGGAGGCGCCCTTCGATACGCTGATCCAATGGCTCGCGACGCTCGAGCAGCGCTACGGACTCGCGATCGAATCGATCACGATCGATCGTACCGCCCAGGCCGGAGTGGTCAATGCCAGCGTCACGCTCAACCAAGCGCAGCACTAACGGTGAACCGCGCCCGGGGCGCGCGCGCGCCACTGCGCTCTGGATCCTGATCGTCGCGGTGGTCGCGCTCGGAGTGTTCGTCAGTGCCTTGCCGGCCAGCGTCGCAACGCGCTTCCTGCCGCCGAACGTGCATGCCGACGATCTGTCGGGCAGCGTTTGGCATGGCGCCATGGGAAAAGTCACGGTGGCCGGGCGCGACGCCGGAGCCGTCGAATGGCGGATTTACCCGGCGGCACTGCTGCACCTATCCCTCAAGCTCGATCTGCATTGGGTACACCGGGGGTTCGGCGCCGAGGCGACCGCCACGATCGATCGCGGCCGAGCGACATTGAGCGCGATCCGCGGCGGCGGTCCGATCGAGGATTTGCGGGAATTCGGCGTCGTGCGCGGTTGGCGCGGCACGACCGATATCGCGCTGGATAAACTCAGCACCGACATGGTAAGAATTCTGTCGGCCAGCGGCGATGTCACGGTCACGGGGTTGAGCGCAGCACAGTTGGCCGGCGGCGCGGAGCTCGGCGGCTACGTCTTGCACCTCGGCACAGACTCGGTCGACGCGAATGGTGTCGTCACCGGACAACTCCACGACACCGGTGGTCCGCTGAAGGTTCAAGGCACAATCACGGTTTCGCCGCAGCAGCACAGCGGCACCTTGTCCGGCACGATTCGCGAGCGCAACCTCGTCTCCGACGATTTGCGCAAGGAACTCGACAGCCTCGCGCAATTGCGCGGTCGCGATCGCGACGGCAATATTCCGGTCGACTTGGAATTCAGCTTTTAGGCCGCCCACTCCCGCCAGGCGCGCATCAGCGGAAAATACAATCCAAGCCGCACCGGTTCGGCCCCCAATCGTTGCGCGAACGCGGCGTAACGATGCATGGTCGCGCGGTAGCGCTCGACCTCGCGTTCCAGAAACTCCTCGACCCCTCCGCCCATGTGCTGGCTCGTCTTATAATCGATGACCCAGCGCACGCCGCGCTCGTCGATGAAGCTGCGATCGAACACCACTCGGACGATCTCGCCGTTCCAGATTCCGGATAAGGCGTATTCGCGGACTTCGTCGCGATATCCGCTCTGCAATATCCAACGGCCGCGGGGATCCTCTTGCACGGCTATCAACGCCGAGATCACGCGCCGGCTCGCCTGCTCCGAGCGTTCTGGCGGCACTCCCCGCAGTTCGAGCCAGCGCCTGAAATGCGGCTCACGCGCCTTGATCGCCTCCGCGCCTTCGCTACCTAAGCTGAAGGTCTGCAGCTCGGCGTGTACGAGACTGCCTACTTGCCTCGCCGTTTCGCCGGCCCAATCGAATATCGGAATTTGCGATTGTGCCTGGACTAGGCCAGGCGACTCGGCGAGTTCGAATGTTTCCGGTAGCGGCGCCGGCGACCAATCGCTCGGCACTCGACTCAAGGGGCCGCCTTGCGGCGCGCCGCCCTCACGCTGATCGCCGTTCACGGCGTCGCGCAGCATGGCTGCGGCCGCCGCTTTGAAATCCTCGCCGACCATGGGCCACAGAATATTCAGCAAGCTGCCGGCGCGCGGCGCCCAATCACCGTCCGGCTCCGGCTTAAGTATGGTGGCCGTCAACTGCAATTGCCATTTGGCGCGCGTGCATGCCACGTAGAGCAGCCGCTCGGCTTCCAATACAGCCGCCTGCCTCGCCTGCGCGGCTAGAAAATCGAACAAGGAACGATCGTCCGCTCCGATCGCAGGCCGCGCTGCCATGACGAGGCCGTCCCGATCGGCGCGCGTAACTTGCGTCGACAGCAAGAATTCGTCATTGCGGTGCGTGATCGAACGCTCCAGCGCAGGCAGGATCACGAGGTCGAACTCTAGTCCCTTCGCCTTGTGTATGGTCATGATCTCGACCGAATTGCCTCCGGCATCACGCGCGAACAAATCATCGAAGGCCGCGTCGAATTCCGCCGGATCGGGCAGGCCCGCGCGCTCCAGCGCCCGTACGCGCGCGAACGCCATGCGCGCCTGCTCGAGGTCCGTCTCGAGCGCAGCGCATTCCGGACCGCCGAGAGCCAGCCAGGTTCTCTGAAGCCACCGGGAGAACGAGTCGTGGCAGCGCACGCGCAGCGCATTGTCCAAGACGTTGCGGATACGCAGGCAGCGCGCGGCGCCGTCGGCGCTGAGGCGCAGCAGCGTCGCATCGTCGTTGAGCGCATCCCAAACGACCGGGCCCGCGTGCGCGAGGATCATGAGATCGCGCAATTCGAGCCCGGCCCAAGGCGCGCGCAATATTGCGAACCAAGCCGTTCGGTCGCCCCAATGCAACAGCGCGCGCGCGAGCATGATCAAGTCACGCACGATGCCGCGATCCCGAAGCGATTCGATGTCGACGGCGCCAAAGGCGATGCCGCGTTCCCGCAAGCGCTTCGCGATATCCCGCGCATGCGTCTTGGCGCGCACCAAGATCGCAATGTGCCAGTCCGGATGTTCCTGCAGGCGTGCCGCGACGAGATCCGCGATACCACTCGCCTCGGCGCCTGGGGAACCAAAGCCCGTGCATGCGACGCCGGGCTGCAAGGCTGCGGGAACTGCGCGTGCCGATTCGCTCGGCCGGTAGGCGATCGCACCGCGGTCACGGTCGTCGCGGGGCGGCATGATGCGCGAAAATGCGGCATTGATCCAATCGACCAACGGTTTCGCCGTGCGAAAATTGCTCGTCAGACGCCGCACGTCGAAGCGCACGTCGCCGATGCCGTCCTCGGCGAGTTCCAAGAAGGCCCGCACCTCGGCGTGGCGAAACCGGTAGATCGACTGCATCGGGTCGCCGACGCAAAACACGCTGCGCCCATCGCCCTGCTGCCAACCCGCCGTCAGCACCCGCAGCAGCGCGAGCTGGCTTGCCGAAGTGTCCTGGAATTCATCGATCAAGATATGTTGCAGCCGGTAGTCGAGACGCAGCGCGAGATCGGTTGGATTGAGCGGACTGCCGAGCGCGCGCTGCGCCGCCATCGACACCGCCGGAAAGTCCGCGGTCCCCGCCTCGCGAAACACGCGATCCAATTCCGCCGCGGCAAGCACCAAGACCAGTGCGACGTCGCGCACGGCGGCCCAATCGGCATCGCTATAGACGGGCTCGGGCAGCGCCGCGGTGTCGGCGAGAAAGCGCGCCGCGCGCGGCTCGCGCGCGAGTTCTACGAGCAGATCCTGCATCACCGGCTTGTCCGCGCTGCCGGGCGCAAAGCCCTGCGCTTTCGTGACGCTCGTGCGTATGCCGCCGCCGGCCAGCAGGACGATTCCCGTCATCGCGCGCCAGCGCATTAAATCGGTCGGATCTTCGCGCAAACAGGAATCATCGGCCCGCCACGCCGCAAGTTCCGGGCGCTGCTCGCCGAGGCGCGCCGCTGCCGCTGCGATCAGCCGCGACAGGACCGCGATCCGCTCGGCGCCTATCGCGAGGACCGCCTGGCCCAGTGTGCGTGTGACCAGAAACGCTAGGTCTGCATCGAAGAGAGCTCGAATGCGCTGCAGCTGCGCCGCATCCGGTGCGCTTGCCGCCTCCAGACTGCCGGCGAGCAAAGGCAACCAGCGCTCCCGGCTCGGCAACATGTCCGCAATGCGCTCGACGAGGCTCACCCAGCGCAGATCGCCGAGTGCGAGCACACGGTCGACGGCGCCCCCGTAGGCATCATCCTCCTCGTATGCGAGCGCGCGCCGCGCTGCCTCTTGGTAGAGGGACCCGGCGCTGTCCTCGGTGCGCAGCCTCGAACCCGTGCCCGCAATGATCGGCAATTGCGCCGCGAGCCAGCCGTTGAAGGCATCGATGGTTTCGATGCGCAGGCGTGCCGGGTGCTGGCCCAGATCCAAGCCCAAGCGCTCCAAATGGCGCGCGGCGGCTACCCCTAAGTGCCAGGTCTGCCGATTCAGGTCCGCAGGGCATTCCGGCAAGCGTGCCGCGTGCAAGGCTTGAACCACACGCGCGCGCATTTCCTCGGCGGCGCGCCGCGTGAAGGTCAGCGCGAGAATACGCTCGGGCGCCTCGACCCGACCGAGCAGGCGTAAGTAACGCTGCGCCAACAGCGTGGTTTTGCCGGAGCCGGCGGGCGCCTGCACGAGTACCGAGCCGCCGCCCTGAATCGCACGCTCGCGCGCGACCTGGTCGCCGACGCTCGGGGTGGCATCAATCATTGGTATCCGCCGATATGCGGCACAAACCTTTTAAGTGGCAGGTCGCGCAGGCTTTCGCCGTGGGCGCCACCTCCGCGCGGCCCGCGGCAAGCTCGGCCGCGAGCCGCTCGATGCGAGCCGACCAGACACCGAGCAATTCGCCAAAGCTGCCGAACCCCTCGAGCTTGGTGCGCCTCTGCCGCGGCTCGAAGACACCGGCGCGCTCGGACTCGGCGACGAAACGGCTGTCGGCGGCATTGACCTGGCCATAAGCCACGGCGATCAAATTCTCGGCGTACAGCAACGCATAGACCGGCAATTGGGGATTATCGGGTCGCGGACCGCGCCAATCCGCGTCGCTGAGGCCCGTCTTGTAATCGATGAGCACACGCGCCCCGTCGTGCAGCCGATCGACGCGGTCGATACGGCACGCGAATTCGATGCCCGCATGGCGCGCATGCTTCCGGCCCTGCTCCAATCGCTCCACTGCGAAGGGCTCGCGCCGCCGTTCGACGGCCAGCCATCGATCGAGCAGACCGCGCATCCTCAACCGTTCGCGCGCACGCCAGCGCGCGCCGGGATCGCGGGTCGCGCAGAGTGCCTCGATCGCGCGCGCGATGCTTGAATCGAGCAATTGCGCGCTCGCCGGCGCCTCCAGCGCCTCGAGCGCAGCCGAATCGCGCAATCTCGCCCAAATCGATTCAAGCGCATGGTGCACGAGTTGACCGCGCTCCAGGGGGCTGAAGCCAGGCGTCGGCAATGCGAGCACATCGCTGCGCAGGCGCGTGTGCGCGAAGCCGCGAAATGCGCAGCGGCTCTGTGCCCGCAAGCTCTCGACGCCGCGCGT
>Ga0209415_10007033_pt1 | contig 19782 bp, 16 predicted proteins | sample PeaSoiSIISIP2007_FD_187696 | JGI IMG/M metagenome (GOLD analysis project Ga0209415, IMG submission 187696) | Peat soil microbial communities from Weissenstadt, Germany - SII-SIP-2007 (SPAdes) (version 2) | ecosystem: Environmental > Terrestrial > Soil > Wetlands > Peat | place: Germany... | reverse complement strand
GCGCAATGGCACATCGAGTCGGTCGACCCGCCGGCGACCCGACGTGAGAACGACGCAGATCTCTCCCGGCGCTTCCGTGCCGCGCTCACGTGGGTTCGCGACCAGGCCCAGATCGTGCCGATCGGCCTGGGGACACTCAACACCGTCGACGAGCCCTACGGTGTGCCGAGCCAGACCTTCGGGTGGGCGGCGGGCGACGCCGCCTACGCCATGGGCTCCTACGAGCTCGACGAGGACGAGGCGCTCGTGATCGACGGTCGGTCCCCGCCTTGCGCCTTCTGGAACGCGTGCCTGTGGAACCAGTTCCTGCATACCTACGACTACGCGTACGAGCGCGTCACCATCAACGGGGACCAAGCCGTCTACGAGCCCGACGGATCGTGGCGACTGGTGGTGGCGCGCCGGGACCCGGGCCACCCCAACTGGATCTCGACCGCGGGACACGGGCGGGGCCGGATCTGGTTCCGTTGGTTCCTTCCGGAGGCGACGCCGTCGCGACCGACGACGCGAGTCGTCCGTGTCGATGACGTTGCCGGGCTGCCGCCTTCGTGAGCGCCCTTCATGAGGGCCTCGTCATGAGGGCCCCTTCATGAGGGCCTCGCCATGAGTGACCGTCCGATCCCTGACCGACCCAGCCCCCTTCCACTCCGTCGAAGGACTACGTGCTCGCGCTCGGGTCAGCGGCAGGACGCAGCGCCGTCACGGCTTCGTCCACCGTGGCGAAGATGTGGTCACGTCCTATGCGGTCGACCAGACCGCTTCGGCGCAAGTTCTTCGGCGCGGTTCCCACGGCGCGAGCCAACCCAACGACGATGTGCGATCGCTGTAGCTCGTCGACGAGGGCGCGCACGGTCCTGGTTCCGGTGTAGTCGATGTCGGTGATGGCGTCGGCGTCGAGCACGAGCGCGGCCGGCGGGCTCTTGGCATCAGACAGCGCTTTCAGGATCACGGTCCGGAACACCGCCGCATTGGCGTAGTACACCGGCGCCAGCCACTGCACCACGACGACCCCGGGCTCGCTCACCGGCTGGTGGGGGTTCCCGAGTGGTTCCCAGCTCGTCGTTCCCGGGATCTTGCCGAGCACGTAGCTGTGGGGCCGGGCGGAGAGACGGGTGCGATCGAGGATGGCGAGCCCGACGGCCACGCCGATCCCCTGTTCGACACCGACTAACGCGACGGTGAGCAGCGTGACGATGGCAAGGCCGAACTCCCAGCGGTCGAACCGGAAGATCGAAACAAGTTGCTCGACGTGGAACAGGCGCGTGGCCACGAAGATGAGGATCGCCGCCAGTGTCGCCAGGGGAACATCTTTGAGCAGGCCGGCGGCTGGCACCACGAGCACCACACCCGCCGCCGCAGCCAGTCCGGCGAGCTGGGTGCGGCCGCCGGCCGAGGCGACGGCGGCGGTGCGGGCGGGGCTCGCATTGACGGCGAACGCCCCAGCCACACCCGCCAGGATGCTTCCCGCGCCGACTCCGACGAAGTCGCGGTTCACGTCGACTGGGTATCCACCCTCGTCCGCGAAGGCGCGTGTGGTGGCGGCCGTCTGGCCGAGCACGACGAGGGCCACCACAGCTGCGATGGGCAGCACCTGGCCGAGCGAGGTGAACGACAGGTCGGCCAATCCGAAATGCGGCGCGCCGTGAGCGACGGTCCCGAGCACCGGAACCCCGTGGGACCGTAGACCGACCGCGGCGACGACGGCCGTCGAGCCGATCAGCCCGACAAGCGCCCCGGGGATCTTGCGATCGATGTGTTCGGCCGCCATGACGACGGCGAACACCGCCACTCCGAGACCCACCGCCCACCCGTTGGCGTGCCCGAGATGACGCACGACCTCGATGACGCGATGCGCCGACGTTCCCGACACCGGCGGCAGCGCTAGAAGATCGGGGAGCTGGTGCACGATGATGATTACCGATACCCCGGCCAGGAACCCGGTGATGATCGGCGCGGAGAGGAAGTCCGCGATCCAGCCCAGTTGCAACAGACCCACGAGCGCCACGAGCACACCCACCGCGACCGCCAACAGCGACACCAATGTGATGTAGTGCGCCGAACCGCTCGACGCGATGTGGGCGATCCCGGCTGCGAACAACGGTGCGATGGTGGAGTCCGAACCCACCGACATCTGGGGGGCCGAGCCCATGAGAGCGATGGCGATGGTCCCCGCGATGAAGGCATAGAGCCCGGTGATGGGCGGCATTCCGGCCAGTCGGGACGTAGCAAGTTGTTCGGGAACGGCGATGGCGAGCAGCGTTACTCCCGCCAGGATGTCCGGGCCGAGCCATTTGCGGCGGTAGCCGTGGAGTGAGCTCATGAGTACCGAGGCAGCGCGGTGCCCCGAGCCCGATGTGTGCACAACCGTCATCGGTCAGATTCCCCCCTTCGCCCAGGTGGGGCCAACTCGGGTCCTGTCACGGGTCCCGTCACGGGTCCACGTCGAGCCAGTGGCGCACGCTGGAGACGACGGTGACCTCGGGATGTGACCACACGAACCGCTCCACCCGATCGAGGATCTCCTCGACATGATGTGCGTCGGGCGCCACGGTGGCGAAACCGAGTCCGGCTCGCTGCCACAGGTCGTGATAGGCGACTTCGGACGCCGATACCCCATAGCGCCGTCGGGACGTCTCGATGATGTGGCGGACCACGGATCGCTTGGCCTTGAGCGAGTCGCTGGCGCCGATGTGGAGCTCCATCTCGAGGGCGGCAACGTGCATGCTCACGGTCCGGTCGAGGCTATCGGGGCGCGCCCAGCGGCGCCGACGCCTCTCGATCGAAGGTGACCGGTGGTCGGCTCCTCAGCTCGTGGTCACACGGTCGGACGAGGGGAGTGAAGGGCGCATCGTTGTCGACGCCGGTGGTCGTGATCCCATTCCCCTCGATCGTCGCAGCTGCAGCTGATCGCCTGGCCATGACAGACGGGGCACTCCTCGACATCACAGCCGTGGTGATGGATACCACCCAGCGGTGTGGCGCAGTCTTTGCACGGAAATCCGGCCGGCGACCGTCGAGGTCTCCTCTCCCGGCCCCAGGGCAGCGGCTCGTACATCTCTCCGGCGATGACGAACGGATCAGTGGTGCAGCTCACGCTGTCCAACATCTCTGCGTTGCAAGTCGCACACACGGCCATGGACCCCTCCGTTCCGCCGTTCGATCGTTGCAATGGTCGCACGCGGGTGTGACATCGACTCGTACGACTCCTGTCGTCTCCTCTGACCGTTGAGTGTCGTTTCCCGTGGTGCTGTTACACCCTGTTGATTGACTGTCTGCGTGGATCTCGGAATCCTCACCGAAGCAGTCGACCGATTGATCGAATCGGATCCGTCGGACTGCGCCGACGGCCCGTCCATAGAGATCCTCCAGCGCCAGCTTGCTCGCCTCGAGGCCTTCGTCACCGACGCGACAGCGGCATTCGACAGCGCCGGCAACTGGGTTCCGGATGGCGCCCGCAACGCTTCGACGTGGCTCGTGACCCGCTGTCGACTTCCGAAAGTTCGGGCCCGGTCCATGGTGCGCAGGGGTCGCTCCTTGCGACAGCTGCCGGATTGCGCCAGAGCCTGGGCGGCCGGCGACATCACGTCGGCCCAGGTGGATGTCATCACGGACCTGCAGGGCGATTCGACCGACGATGCACTCGCCCGCGACGAAGAGATGCTCGTCTCCCAAGCGAGCACGATGCGCTACGACCTGTTCGTCCGGGCTGCCGCCTATTGGAAGCAGCTCGCTGATCCCGACGGCGCCGAAGACGACGATGAGCGGCGACGCAGTAGGCGCGACGTCTATCTGGACAGCAGCTTCGGTGGGATGTGGCTGGGCAAGATCACGCTCGACCCGATTTCGGGTTCCATCGTGGGCGACGAACTGCAGCGCCTCGAGCAAGCCCTGTTCGAGGCGGAATGGGCTCAGGCACGGGAAGAGCTCGGGCGGGATCCCCTCATCTCCGATCTGGTCCGGACTCCCGGCCAACGACGGGCCGATGCCCTGGTCGAGATGGCGACCCGGAGTCAGGTCGCACCGAGCGACGGGAAGCGGCCCCTGCCGTTGTTCAGCGTCCTCATTGACTACGAGACGTTGCGTGGGCGGGTGTGCGAGCTGGCCGCAGGGGCGGTGATCGCGCCTGGTTCGCTTCTTCCCTGGTTGGATGAGGCATTGCTCGAGCGAGTGGTGTTCGCACCGGCTCGTCGTGTCGAGGTGAGCTCGACCGCACGACTGTTCTCGGGGGCGACGCGCCGAGCCATCGAGCTTCGGGATCGGGAGTGCACACATTCCTATTGCGACATCCCCGCGTCGAGATGCCAGGCCGACCACATCGTTCCTTTCATTGCCGGTGGCCCCACCATCGAGGAAAACGGGCGACTGCTGTGCGGGTTCCACAACAGGCTGCGCAACGGGAGCCCGCCTCCCGACGACTAGTCGATCTGTGGCTGTCGACACGAGTCTCCTGACTTGGACCATGACGGTCGAGCTAGATCTGGTGCGCCGCTGAAGCGTTCCAGCCTTTTCTTGCCGCTCCGGTCTTGAGGTCTATGGCGCCTTCCCTTACAGCCGAGTAGCTTGCTATCCGATGTGGAACCCTCCCGGTTATCAAGCGGGTGTTCATGTCCCCGGCACAACCGTTCCGATCGCGCACGCCGTCGCAGCTGCCAATAGTGCGCCTGTGGCACCGGTGCCTCATCCCGAGTCCGAGACTGAACGGGCTGATCGAGTCTGGGATGCTGAGAGACTCGCCGAAATCCAGACGGTTACAGATCCGACAGAACGCCTGGTGCGCGCCGTTGCCGCATTTACACTTCCAACAACGAGACAGATCTACGGTCGGGGCGGTCGCAGAACAACCGAGCTGACGGTATGGGGTGGTGGTCGTTCGACCACGTATCTTGTCGAAAAGGTGTGTCCGGGATGGAATTCGAGTTGTACGGATGTTGGTAGTTATGACGACAACGAGGTCGCGGCATGGTTCGCGAACGAAGCGAGGACTCGCGACATCAAGCCTCAAACTGTCGTCAGTTGGCCCGAACCAAGAAAGACGATCTTCGGAAAGGTGAGCGTCTTGCCAAGCCTCGAAGTTGCGCTTCGCGACGGAGCGGACGTTGGAGTTTGGAAGATCCCACGCAAGTTGGTTTCTTGGAATTCAAGCATTCTTACGCCGTCGAGAGACGCCATGATCGCCGATGATGGTCGGCTATTTGTCGGATACACCTGGGAGACGGGCCGGGTGAAGCCGGGAATGGATGTAGGAGGGCGGCTGCGCGTATCTGCCCTGACTTATCTGGCTGAGATATTGGGTTATCCGGTGAAACAGTAAGACGGGGCCATCGCCAGATCGATAAGACGCCAATCGTTTTGGCACGAATCGTCGGTGCCCGGTGTCATCCACGATCAGGAGTAGATCTACCCATGGTGATCGAAACGATGAAGTGTCAGGAGTGCGGTTCGCCAGATGTGATTGAGCTCAAACCGGGCACTTACGTCTGTCGCAACTGTGAGGCTGTCTTTCGACAGGCGCAAGGCGGTGCGGTGGTGGTTGGCTGCGAGATCGCAGAGTGTGGAGTGCTTGCCGTAGGCAGATGTCGCGATTGTGGCAATGCCTTCTGTGCTTCACACGGCGTCGCGTCAGCCGCAAGTTGCGAAGTCTGCATCCGCGTCAGAACTGACCGTGCGAATGAGGCTTCAGAGCTACAGGCGGCCCAGATTCTCGCCCAACGCCAGGCTGCTGCAGAACGGAGTCAGACCGAGCTCCAGGAGCGGATCGCGAGGCTCAAAGCGATTCCTGACCGCATGGAGCGATTGGTCCGGGCCTTGTGCGGACCTGCTGACGGCATGGAACACTTGGATTTCGGCCAGATGCAGTCCTACGTGATGACCGGTGACCGTAAGAACATCAATATGAAGTATTCCCCCCCAGTACTGCAGGCCGTGTTTCCGGAGTTGTGGCCAGGGACCGTCGGTATGGATCTTCTGGAGAGTCCACCGTGGGACCACGATGAAGTTCAAAACTGGTTCTTTGGCAGAGTGCATGGCAACGCCGCCAGGGACAAGGTCAGGATCCAAAAACGGACTCTTCTCGGCGGTTCTAAAGAAGTACTGGTTCCCGCGTGGTGGTTCAAGGAGGGATCGACCTGCGAGCAGCACCAAAGGATACGAGGTATTGGCATCACTCAGGATGGCGAGCGCTTGTTTGAGGGCGGCGAACCATTCAGGCGTGATGAGGGATTCAATGGTCGAGCCCTGCAGGAGATGGGAGCGATTCTCGGGTTGGCTTGATTCCATCCTGCGTCACATTGCGACGTCAGCACCCGGAACCGCCCTGGTCGCCCCGGGCCCCGAGTGCTGAGGTCGATCAACCCGACGTTACGAATCGAGGGCTCATTTCTTATGGTTGCTGCTGGAGGTCGAAGTGGACACTAACCATCCGGTCGTTCGGGGTCGGCTCGAAGGAAACGACGCCGGCGCCCTCACTGCGAGCAACCCTCGAGATTCAGTGATAGCGGACCTCGAGGTGCCCCACTGTCCGAAGGGTCATCTACTCGAAGCGCCGCATCTCAATGCGTACTGCACCGAATGTGGATCACGACTCGAACTCGCGGCGGTATCGGCAGCGATAGACCAGTCCAGTCGTCTTTGCACAAACGGACACGAGTTGGGGCTACGGGACCGATTCTGTGCGTCGTGTGGAGCAGCAAGTGCGACTCCGGAGACGCCAAGTGCCGAGTACGTACTCACCGATCCACTGGCCCCTCCTTCCTCAGGTGCAGTTTTCGAGTCTGCGCCGAACCCTTCGATCGGTGGCCCTTCAAGTGCGCAGGTTGCCGGTATCGAAGAGGACCTCGCACGGTCGGGAGATCGGACTCAGCGTTCAGCACGAGGGGAGGGTGCTAAGGAGCGCCTTATCCGCTCGGCGCGTCAAATCGACCTTCGTGGTGACGCAATCCAGCATGGGATCCAGGCTGCCCGCGGTGCACTCGATGGATCAGGCATCGCCAAAGTGGACAAGAAGACGGGCAAACGCAAGGTGAGAAAGATCGGAGTCGTCAAGGCGGCGATGCGACCCACCAAGACGTTGCGTAAGGCAATCGATGGTGCGACACATAGTGGCAAGTTCGAGCCGACGAACGAAGACGATCGCGGAGGGTTCAGCCCCCCGGGGCCTCCGCAGGAGCCGCACTAGTTCCGGCGGTTGCGGGCGGTGTGAACATCATCCCTACTCACACAACTCAGTCTTTGGCCTAGCCTTGAACCGATCGATGTCGTTGGGCTCCCGCCGAGTGTTGGGAGCTCTTAGTCAGTAGTGGGCCCCTCTTGGCGGCAGTCCGTCGGGTGCGCGTCGAGAGCCCGATGCTACGGTGACGCCGATGTCAGCGATGGTGCCCTCGGGGAGGTGGCGCGACACGTCGATGTCCGCGCGTCACGACCACTGATGCCTCTGTGGTTCAGCGACGAGGAGTTCCGAATCCTGCGCGCCGTCTGTGACTGCCTCATCCCCGAGGATGAAACTCCGGGGGCCGTGAGCACGGGGGTGCCCGACTACATCGACGGGCTGCTCGGCGCTTTCCTGGTCGACCCACCCCGCATCTGGGCCGGCGGTCCCACCTCCGGACGACACGGGGGAGAGGCCGCTTTCGCCCGCTTCCACCGATTGAGTCGGCTCGACGAGCTGGCGTGGCGGACGCGCATCGAGGGGTCGCGCGGTCTTCCTGAACGCGAGTTCAACGGGCCCGTTGTGGGTCTCCAGGAGCGGTACCGGTCGGGGCTGGCCGCGCTGGGTGCCGAGTTCTGTGACCTCGCGCCCGAGGACCAGGACGAGCGGCTGCGCAGGACCGGCACGCACGCCTTCACGGCCATGGTGTACGAGCACTGCTGCGAAGGGATGTACGGCGCGCCCGAGTACGGCGGCAACCGCGACGGAGTGGGGTGGCAGTCCATCGAATTCCCCGGGGACGTCCAGCCCCGGGGATTCAGCGATGCCGAGGTGGCGGGCCCGTGACCGTCGACGCCGTCATCGTGGGATCAGGACCCGGTGGCGCCACCGCGGCCGACGTGCTGACACGGGCGGGTTGGACCGTGGTGATCGTCGAGAAGGGTCGGAACCATCTTCTCGATCCCGACGACCTGTCACGACCGGCCGCGGACTACTCCAACGACGAGCTCAAGTTCATCTACCGGCACTTCCTCGGCCCCGACCCCCTGATCGAGCCGCGCACCTTCCGCCGTGGTGAGGAGGAGGGCGACCATGCCTATGTGGGCGAGGTCAACTCCATCCCGACGACGGTGGGCGGGGGTGGCACCCACGCCGATGGCAAGGTGCCGCGCTTTCGGGAGGAGGACTTCCGCCTGTTGAGCACCCACGGACCCGTCGACGGTGCCGAGGTGGCCGACTGGCCCATCTCCTACGACGACCTCGAGCCGTACTACGCCGAAGCCGAGCGTTCCATCGGCGTGGCTGGTGAGGCAGGCGCCAACCCCTTCGCGGCGTGGCGCTCGGGCCCCTATCCCATGCCGTCGGGGGCGCCGATGTACGGGGCGGTGCTGTCGAGCGCGGCAGCCGTCGGGGTCGGCCTGCATCCGTACGCGGCGCCCACCGCTGCGAACTCGGTGCCGTACGACGGTCGACCGGCGTGCAACAACTGCGGGTTCTGCGCCTTCTTCGGATGTCCCATCCACGCCAAGGGCGACCCCGTGGCACTGCTGATGCGCGCCATGGCGTCGGGGAACGCCGAGCTGCTGGCGGAGACCTTCGTGTCGCGCGTGTGCACCGACGGGCGACGCGCCACCGGCGTCGAGGTGATCGGCCCCGACGGTGCCACCCGCCGGATCGACGCCCGGTACGTGGTCATCGCGGCCGGCGCGGTCGAGACGCCGCGCCTGTTGCTCTTGTCGGGGATCGATCATCCCCTGGTGGGCCGGAACTTCATGGTGCACTTCCAGACCTTCGTCATCGGGATCCTGCCCGAGCGCCTCCACAGCCACAAGGGTCGAGCGGTGACGCACGTGCACGACGACGCCATGATCGTCGACGACGCGGCCCGCGCCGCGGCGGCCGAGGCGGGATTGCCGTGGATCCGCGGCGGCCTCGTCGAACACGGTGGTCCCAGCCTGCCGGTGATGGAGGCGAAGATCTATCCGTGGGGGGCGAAGCACAAGTCGCTCATGCGCTCGTCACCGATGCGCGACCGCATGTGGGCCTTCACGATGCAGGGTGAGGATCTTCCCCAGCTCACCAACCGCGTCGACCTCGATCCCATTGTGCGCGACGTGCGCGGCTTCCCGGTGGCCCGAATCACGTACCGGCCCCACCGCCACGAGATCGTGGCATCGGCCCATCACGCGCCGCGCCTCGTGCGGGTGCTCGAGGACATGGGGGCGACGTGGACGATGATCTCGACCTCCCCCTTGGTCGAGGGACAAGACCGGCGCGGCCCGCTCTCGGCCATTCCCATGAGCCGCCACGTCATGGGCACGACCCGCATGGGGGACGACCCCCGGACATCGGTCGTCGACTCCCGGGGCCGGCTACACGAGTTCGACAACGTGGTCGTGGCCGATTCCTCGGTGTTCGTGACCTCGGCGGGGTACGGGCCCACGCTCACGCTGGTGGCGCTGGCGGCGCGTGCCGCGGCTTCGTTGGTGGGGGAGTCCTCGCCCGGCTGACCCTTCTTCCGCCGACACCAACCGTCCGCCGACTGTCAGAGGGCCGACTGTCAGAGGGAGGTGGGTACGGCTCCGACGACGTCGGTGATGTGGATCCCGAGACCCGGGAGCGAGCCCACGAACGGTGCGTCGCCGAAGGCGAAGATGCCACCGTCCCCGCCGATGAGCCAATACCCGTGTTCGTCGGACGTCGGTACCAGCCCGATGATCGGGCGGGTCGGCGTGACCCCCAAGGCCGGCAGAGACGAGTAGTTGCCGGCGTCCCCGAACGTGTAGACGCCCCCGCTCTGGGTCACGATCCAGTACCCGCCTCCGTCCGGGGTCGAGGCGATTCCCGAGACGGGCGAGGGCGTGCCGGTGGCCGAGCCGAAGTTGTGCGCGTTCCCGAAGGCGTAGACGGTTCCGTTGCCGGCCACGACCCAGTAGCCCTGGTCCGACGGGGTCGCCGCGATCCCGATCACGTCGGAGATGTGGATCCCTTCACCGGGCAGTGATCCCACGAACGGCGCGTCGCCGAAGGCGAAGACACCGCCGTCCTGTCCCACCAGGAAATAGCCGCGGTTGTCGCTCGTGGGCACGATGCCCCTGATGTCCTGGACGCGCAGCCCGAGCCCGGGCAGCGATCCCAGGTAGGGCGCATCGCCGAAGGCGAAGACGCCACCGTCCTGGCCGACGAGGAAGTAACCCTTGTCGTCCGGTGACGGAACCATGCCGACGATGTCCTTGACGTGAACCCCGAGGCCGGGGAGCGACCCGTAGAAGCCACCGCTCTGGCCGATCGGGAAGACGAACACGCCGCCGTCCTGGCCCACCATGTCGTAGCCCGACGGCGACGACTGTGACTGCGAGGACGGTGGCGACGAAGGCGGTTGACCGGTAGGTGGTTCAGTGGTTGGCGGTTCAGTGGTTGTCGGTGAGGACCCGACGTAGGTGAACTGGTCGTTGGCGCTGCTCGAGCTCGTTCCTCCCGGCGTCGTCACCGACACGTTCACCGTGCCCGCCGATCGAGCCGGCGCGGTGACACTGAGCGAGTTGTCCGCGTTCGTCGTGAATGGGACCGACGTCCCACCGAACGAGACCGACGATGCCCCGGTCAGGTAGTCACCGTTGATCGTCACCGATGTCGCCCCGCCGGTGCTCCCCTGGGACGGACTGACGGAGTTGATCACGGGTACCGGTGTGCCGTAGGTGATCGGGAACGACTGGGTCGATGCGTCGAAGACACCCGGGTAGGAGATGACGACACCGTTGGACTGCTCCAACGACACCGGTGTCAGCCCGGACGAACCGGTATCGGGGCTCGTGATCGCCATGTTCGTGAACTGCATGGTGCCGAAGTTGGCGATCGTCGACTGGCTGCCACCCACCGTGGGGGCCTCCTCGATCCATTCGGCCGAGCTGCCGGGTCCGCTGTATGCGAAGGATCCCGATGCCGACCAGTTGGCGGTGACGTCTTGGATGACGATCTGCCACGTCCCGGGCGATTGCTCGGTGACCTGCGCCTGCATGACGTCCCCGGGTGCGACCGGTTCGGGTTGGACCTGCGCCGGGGCCGGCAGGATCTCGTACCAGGCGTCGTAGGTTGTCGTTCCGCTGCCGCTGTTCTGGTCGGTCCCAACTTGGATCAACGAGCTGTTGTTCACGCCATCGACGCCGACCCACGTGGCCGAATACTCGTGCGGACTGGAGGGTTGCGCAGTGGGTACGGTCCACTGCCCTTGGATGCCGGTGAACACGGCCCCGGTGTCGATCTGTCCGGACCAGTTGGTGCTCTCGAGACCATGGATCTCCGGGCCATGGATCCCTGAACCGCGGACCCCGTGACCATTGACCCCGTGACCATGTAACCAACGGACCGGTCCGGGGCTGACGTCCGTCGAGCCCGCGGCGTTGTCGTGCTGGAGACCGAACCATCGGGTGCCCGTGCCGCTGCCCGTGCCGTTGGCGGTCCCGGAACCGGGTGAGCTCCGAAGAGAAAAGCTGGAGATGCCGTCGTGAGGCTTTGGTGCCGGCGTCGAGCCGGAAGACCCGGACGCCGCTCCGCCAACACCGACAGCTCTGCCAACACCGACAACGCCGACGACACCGACAGCTCCGACGAGGCAGAAGGCCGCCACGGCGCCGACGGCGAGGCGGCCGACGCCGGATCGCTTGTGCATGGCCGCCCCCTTCCGCGCGCAGCGCATGCTTCGATCGCAGCGCTCGACAGACAACGGTACCCGTTGGCCTCGATGTCAGAGCTTCGGTGTCAGAATTGTGACAACACCGCGAACGGACGCGTCACTCGACCCGTGCACTCGACTGGCCCAATCGACCAGCCCGATCGACCAGCCCGATCGACCAGCCCGATCGACCAGCCAGATCGACTAGTCGACGAGATGGGAACCCAGGAGGTCGGCGCTGGCCTCGAATTCCTCGGCCGGCACCTCACCGTGCATGCCCGGGCTCACGTGCATGCGCTTGTCGGTGCTGCCTATTGCCTCGAACAATGAGAACGCCCGGTCGCGGGGGAAGATCTCGTCGTGCCACTGCACCAGGAAGAGCAGTGGGCACGACACCGCGGCAGCATCGGCGATGAAGCGGTCCTGGGTGGGCCCGGCGATCCCCATGAGGCCGAGGACGGCCACGGCCACCCGCGGCTCGGCCGCCACGAGCGGGAGCCCGAAGATCGTCCCCATGGACAGTCCCCAGTAGCCGCACGGGCCGGCATTGACCTCGGGGAGCGCCTGCACCGCGTCGAGCGAGGCCTGCCAGTCGGCCACCATGTCGTCGATGAGGGCGGGATCCGCCGACCACCGCTGCACGAAGTCGGCGAAGGGGAGCCCCGCCACCTCACCCTTGTCGGCGCGGCGGTCGCCGTGCACGGGTCCGTCGATGGCGACCGCCGCCAGTCCCTGGTGACGGACGAGCCCGCGCGCCAACGCCACGATGTAGTCCTCGCGCTTGGATCCCGACGCCCCGTGCCCGAGCATGACGACGGGGCGGGGTCCATCGTCCTCCGCCGAGGTCCACAGCACTCCGGGCACGCGCCTGTCGCCGCTCATGACCTCGAAGCTCCGCTCGCGCACGCCCTTGGCGGCGATGTCGGTGCTGAACTCCAACGGGGCGATGGTCAACTGCGTGGCACCTCCGACCATGCCCTGTCCTTGTCCATGCGGGGCTCGCCCGGCAGTCCGAGCACGCGCTCACCGAGGATGTTGCGCATGATCTCCGACGTGCCACCCTCGATGGAATTGGCACGCGAGCGCAGGAAGGTGTGGCGCGGGTCGGCCCCTCCCGAGAACACGGCCCGGTCGGGCCGGCGCATCTCGTAGTGCGTCGGGAAGAGCGTGCCGGTCATACCGAGCAGGTCGACGCAGAACTCGTACACGCGCTGGTTGAGCTCGGCTCCGACGAGCTTGGCCACCGATCCTTCGGGCCCGGGGGTCCCGGCGGTCCGCAGGGCCCGGGCCCGAAGGTTGGTGAGCCGGGCCACCTCGGCCTGCACCCACAGCGTCATCAGGCGTTCGCGCTGTGCCGCGGTCTGGTCGGGCTTCTCCTTCCAGATCCGCAGGGCCTCGTGGATGGGTCCCGAGCTGCGCTGCACCACGCCACCGCCGATTGCCACCCGCTCGTTCATCAAGGTGGTGGTGGCCACGCGCCAGCCCGCGCCCACCGCGTCGAGGCGCTGGCTGTCGGGGATGCGGACGTCGGTGAAGAAGACCTCGTTGAACTCGGCGTCGCCCGTGATCTGACGCAGGGGGCGGACCTCGACCCCCGGGGCGTGCATGTCCACGATGAAGTACGTCATGCCGCGGTGCTTGGGGACATCGGGATCGGTGCGGGCGACGAGCAGTCCCCAACGGGCGGTGTGGGCGAGGGTCGTCCACACCTTCTGCCCGTTCACCACCCACTCGTCGCCGTCGAGCACGGCCCGGGTGGCGAGCCCGGCCACGTCGGAGCCCGCGCCGGGCTCACTGAAGAGCTGGCACCACACCTCTTCGCACGTGAAGAGGGGGCGCAGGTAGCGCTCGCGCTGCACATCGGTCCCGTGGGTGAGGACGGTCGGTGCCGCCATGCCGTAACCGATGACGTTGCGGTCCGCCTCGTTGGGAGCGTTGACCAGGCGCAGCTCCCGCTCTACGAGACCCTGGAGATCGGGGCTCACGCCGAGACCCCCCAGCCCGACCGGGAACGACACCCAGGCGAGGCCGGCGTCGAAGCGGGCGCCGAGGAACTCCACCGCCGGCGTGGAGGCCGGATCGTGCTCGGCGAGCAGGTCCTGGAGTCGGGAGCGGACGAGGGCCTCGTCGGTTGTCACAGTGTCGGTGAGGGGCATGGGCCAACGTTAACGACAGGGACGGTCCTGCGTCGGTGCGAGCGGGTGCAACGGGCGGGCGCAACCGGATGCGACGGGAGGGCGCGAGAGGGGTGCCATGGGGGGGTGGCGACCCCGCTCGCGCTCGTCCCGGTGTCGCCCTCGGACGGGTCCGGTGCTCGAGTGCTCACATGTATCGACGGGTCTCGGGGCCACCTTGAACGACCGGGTCCCAAGGAGAGGCCACGGCGGGATACCGCGACCTCGGCTTCAGTATCGGAGCCCTGCGTTTGTAGAGTCGGGCCCGCGTCGGTCACCGCCGGGGCGATGAGCCGAGCCGACTGGAGGGTGTCGTGGAGCGAGTGGAGTTCGAGACGATCGTCTACGAAAAGGACGGGGCGGTGGCCCGGATCGTCCTCAACACTCCCGACAAGGCCAACATCCAGACGGCCCAGCAGGTGTGGGACATGGACGAGGCCCTCGTCCTGGCCGACGACGACGACGAGGTCAAGGTGCTCGTGCTGAAGGGCAACGGTGAGGGTTTCTGTGCCGGGCACGCCATCGTCGGCATCGACGAGATGCCCGAGGTCTACCCGACCACGGGACCCACGCCCGAGCGGACGTGGAGGCGTCACCACCAAGGGCTGTTCCTGTGGCCCCCGCTGCGGTTGTGGGAGTTCCCGAAGGCGACCATCGCACAGGTCCACGGCTACTGCGTGGGCGGAGGCACGGTGTACGGGCTCCTCACCGACCTGACGATCGCGTCCGAAGACGCCTACTTCCAGATGCCGCTCCCGCAGGGCTTCGGGCTTCCCGGCGCGCAGACCATGATCGAGCCCTGGGTGCTCATGAACTTCAAGCGCGCCGCGGAGTACCTGTTCCTGGCACCCACCATCAGTGCCACTCAGGCCCTCGATTGGGGGATGGTCAACCGGGTGGTGCCCCGCGCCGATCTCGACGAGACGGTCGAGGAGATCGCGGCCACGATCGCCAAGATGCCACTGACCACGATTCTCGCCACCAAGCAGGGACTCACCCGGGCGTGGGAGATGATGGGCATGCGGATGCACCTCCAGCAGTCCACCGACCTCGTGGCTCTGTGCACGGGGGCGAGCGACGTGCGGGGCTTCATGGCGTCACTCCGTGGGCGCCGGCCGCGTCAGCAGGCCGCCGACCACGCCGCATCGGACTGAGCCCCCGGACTGAGCCCCCGGACTGAGCCCCCGGACTGAGCCCCCACGGACTGAGCCGGAACTAGGCCCGAGGCTCGACCAGGAGGCTTTGGACCGATCGTCCGATCGGCCCGTGCAGATCCCACAGCGCGGACTGGGCCACACCCACTCCGGGGATGCCGATGCGGGTGGAGGCGTCGAGGCACACCCACTCGCCGACCGCGGGCCGTTGCAGGTACACGGTCAGGTCGGGATTGATGAACATGTAGTGGGCGAAGTCGAGCTCCGAGCTCACCCCGTTGCCGAAGTCGGCCGCGGCCACCACGCGCTGCAGGGCGCTGGGTTCCTCGTCCGGCACGACCGGCACGGCCAGGCGCACCCACACCGTGGCCGGGCCGCTCGACGCGAACTCGCCCGCCACGTACAGGATCTCCGCGCCGGCGTTGTGAAAGGCCCGATAGGGCCCGATGGGTGAGGGCGACCCGTGTCCGGCCTTGGGACCCGGTGGGGTGCCGGGGTCGGTGCCGGCGACTCCCGACATCTCGGGATCCGGGGGTTGCAATCGGAGGCGCAGCGCCCGTCCCCACGCCACGTCGCGGTCGCCCGTCGATATGCGCGCATCGACGAGCTGGACCTTGCGACCCGGCCGCGCCATCGTCACCGATACCGACAACGGGACCAGCGGCACCGGCCGTAGGAGCTCGACGGTGAGCCGCGCCACGTGCATGGGCTCGTCGGTGGGAAGCGACTCGATGGCGCGTGCCAGCAGCGCGGCCACCGGACCACCGTGCAGCGCGTCGGGCGTCCACGGTCCGCGGGAGAACTCGGTGGGGACCACATGCGCGCCGTCGTGCTGGAACAGGGCGTCGGTGGTCATGGGACGGGGGGCTCCAGCCGGTCGAGCACCCAGGCCGGCGGGCGGGCGGTGAAACCGTCGTCGGGCCAGTCCATCCACCCCGACATGGCCAGTGCGCCCCCGTCGGGGTGCAGTGTGGTCCCGGTGATGTACGACGACAGGTCTGAGGCCAGGAAGAGCACGCAGTTGCTCACATCGGTGACCTCGCCCTTGCGGCGCAGGGGGATGGTGAGCCAGTCACCGGGGTCGGTGCCGTCACCGGCCGCGGCGGCGCGCTGTCCGGCCGAGCCGGCCCGCCCCGCCACCGCGGCAAGCCCGGCGGTGGGGACGAAGTCGGGTGCGACGCAGTTGATGCGGATGCCGGCCCCACCCAGCTCGACCGCGAGGGTGCGGGTGAGGTGGGTCACCGCCGCCTTCATGGCCGCGTACACGGCGTAGCCGGGCGCGGCGCGGTGGGCCTCGATGGAGGTGATCGTGACGATGCTCCCGCCGCGTCCCCCCGCCGTCATGGCCAGCGCGGCCCTCTGGATGGCGTCGACGACCCAGGTGAAGTTGGTGCGTACGAGCGCGTCGCGCCCCTTCGCGCTCACACCGGTGAAGGGGGAGCGAAACGTCCCTCCCACCACGTTCACGAGAATGTCGAGCCGCCCGAAGGTCCCGTGACACGAGTCGAACACCCCCGCCAGGCCGTCGCTGTCACGGACGTCGGTGACGGACTCGAGTACCTCGACGCCGTGGGTGCGCGCCTCGGCGGCCGTGGCGTGGAGCGCGTCATCGTCGGTGTCAGCCAGTGCGAGTCCGACCCCCGCACGCGCCAGGTCGAGTGCGCTGGCCCGTCCGAGACCGCCGCCACCGCCTGCTACGAGCGCGACCTTGCCCGCCAATCCGGCCCGCTCGTCGAGAAACGACACCGGCTCGGCGGCGTGTTCAGTCGCGCTCGGTGCCGACCACCGACACGAACGACACCATCTCGCCCGGATAGCCCCCGAGGTTGTGGGTGAGGGCCAGGGTCCGCCCGTTGTCGATCTGACGTTCGGCGGTGGCTTCGCCCCGGAGCTGGAGCCAGCACTCGAAGAACATCCGCAGCCCCGACGCGCCCACCGGGTGCCCGAAGCTCTTGAGGCCCCCGTCGGGATTGATGGGCAGCTCGCCGTGGAGGTCGAAGGTACCGGCCAGGACCTCTTTCCAGGCCGTGCCACGCGCCGCGAACCCGAGATCCTCCATGAGCACGAGCTCGGTGGGGGTAAAGCAGTCGTGGACCTCGGCGAAGGCCAGTTGACGGCGCGGGTCGGTGATGCCGGCCTGGGCGTACGCGTCGGCCGCGGCGGCCTCGCACTCGGGGAAGTGGGTGTAGTCGTAGCCCGGGTCGATGAGCCCCGAACCGCTACCCGCCGCGAAGGACAGAGCCTTGATGTACAGGGGCTTGTCGGTGTAACGCAGCGCGTCCTCGGCTCGCACCACGATGGCGGCGGCCGCCCCGTCGGCCACGCCGGCGCAGTCGAACACGCCGAGGCGCCCTGCCACCCGCGGCGACGCCAGCACCGTCTCCTTGGTGATCTCGCGCCGGAATTGGGCGCGCGGGTTCCGCGCCCCGTTGTAGTGGTTCTTGACCGAGATCGCGGCGAGGACGTCGGTCATCTGGTCCTCGTCGACGCCGTATTTCTCGGCGTAGGCCGGTGCCACCATCGAGAACATGGCCGCCGCGGTGAGGGTGCGCGCCGTACCGTCGCTGGGAGGACCGGCCGCGTTCAGACCCTGGTACCCGCTGTCCTTCACCTTTTCGGCGCCGACCGCCATGCCGATGTCGTACGCACCCGAGGCCACCGCGTAGGCGGCGGCCCGCAGCGCCTCGGACCCGGTCGTGCAGTAATTCTCGACCCGCGTCACCGGCTTGTTCTGGAGCTGCAGCGGTCGTGCCAAGGTGATGCCGCTCATCCCCGACTGGGCGGTGCCGAACCAGTAGGCGTCCACCTCGTCCTTGGTGACGCCGGCCGACGTGAAGGCGTCGCCCGACGCCTCGACGATCAGGTCGTCGAGGCCCTTGTCCCAGTGCTCGCCGAAGGGCGTGCAGCCCATGCCGACGATCGCCACCCGGTCGCGGATCCCGTGCGATGCCATGGGGTCCCTCCTAGTCCGCTCAGCTCTGGGGCGCGGGCGCGCCCGACACCGCAGCCGGTCGGCCCTTCCAGAAGTAGTCGTGGATCCCGTCCGCGCTGAAGAGGCGGCGGAACGTCATCTCGACGCGGTCGCCGATGTGGACCGCCTCCGCGTCGACGTCGGTCAGCTCGAGGGGGAACCGGCCGCCACCCTCGAAGTCCACCACCGCGAACACGATGGGGGGGCTCGGCGAGTACGCCAGGCGGTCCACGGTGAAGGTCACCACCGTGCCGATGAGGTCGGCCATCGCGGCGGGCTCCATGTCGTCGACGGCCCCGCCTTTCATCGAGACACGCGCGGGGGGCATGTGCAGCGCCCCGCTGGTGCGGTCGCGCGATCCGACGAACCCGAACTTCCAGTCCTCACTGCGCCAGGCGGCCGGGGCCGAGACGCGTTGTGGCTCGGGGCGGCGAGGGGGCTCGGGGTTCAGCATCCCCCTCCATGCCAGGAACTTTCCGTAAGGCAGCGCCGCGCCGCTCTCGATCTGGGCGGCGACGGTGCGCACGGGGGACCAGTCCGAGATCGCATCGGTGGTGCGGAAGACCAGGCCATCCGCGCCGTCGGCGAGATGGAGCACCACCACGGTCTCGCCCGGACCTGCGGTTTCGAGCACCGACGCCAGGACCAGGCCGGGGTGGGCCGTCCCCGCCTGACCCACCGACCCCGACAGATCGTCGGCGGCGACATCGGGGTGCAGTCCCAGCTTGCCGAGCCTCGACACGAGCGCCTTGGAGGCGCGGCTGTGCATGCCCGTCACCACGAGGTGGTCCACCTCGCCCGCCTCGATGCCCGCGGCCTTGAGGGCGCGGACCCACACGTCGAGCCCGAGGGGGAGGTAGCGGGTCTCCCCGAAGCGCTCTTCCCACGCTTTGGACCGGTGCTCTCCCGGCGCCCGCCACCGGTCGAGGAACTCGTCGGTGGCCGACGCACCCCCGAGGAATTGCGCCACCACCGGTGCGCCGGGGCTGTCCTCGCCCAGGACCAGTGCGGCGGCCGCGTCGCCGCCGGCGGACTCGTCGGCACCCCCGGGCAGTCCGTCGCGCTGGTCGGCCATGACCACCAGGGTCGTCGTCGCACTCCGAAGGGAGCTCGACAGGGCGCCGATCCCCGAGCGCAGCGCCCCCCCGAAGTCGAGGGCGGGGACATCCGCGGGAAGCCGCAGCGCGGCATGCACGGCCGTGGCGTTGGTCTTGTCCAGGTAGGCGGGCGAGGCGGTGGCGAACCACAGGGCGTCGACGGCGGCGGCCGGGGCGGCCCGCAGGGCGGTGCGGGCGGCCTCCATCCCCATGGTGGTCGTGTCCTCGTCGTGCGAGGCGACGGCGCGGGCGCCTTTCCCGCCTCCCGACCCGAGGAATTCGGCGACCTCGGACCGGCGCAGGCGGGCCCGTGGAACGTAGGCACCGGCGCTCACGATCCCCCGCACGACCTCACCCGATCCCGGCGCACCCGGCACGGCGGCGATCGTAGCCGATACGATCTGACGACCAGTCAGGAAACGTGTGGGATCGGAGAGGGAGCAGCATGGATTTCGAGTTCTCGCCCGAGCAGCTCTCCTTCGTCGAGGAGGTGGAGCGCTTCCTCGACGAGCACGACGACCCCGAGGTCTTCGACGTCACCCGGGAGAACATGGCCCAGATCGTCGACAC